>OIZL01000175.1_pt1 | contig 55160 bp, 54 predicted proteins | sample 1588541 | NCBI WGS metagenome assembly OIZL01 (sample SAMN03283285) | human gut metagenome | biome: human-associated habitat; material: feces | host: Homo sapiens | place: Peru | collected 2012 | reverse complement strand
AATTTTATTACATTCTATACGAAGTTGGGGCGTTTCGTAAAAAATAAAAACAAATGGCTGGGAGCGGATTAATTTTGCAAATTCCAATTTAATTTCTTATTGAAAATTTTATCATAGAAAATTTAAAATATCAAAAAAATTGTAATATTTTTTTAAAATATTTGAAAAAATATTATAAATACAAAATGAGGTGAAAAAATGAATTTAAAAGAATTTGAAAAAAAGCATATTTTAACAATTAGTATAATTTTATTTGTTATTAGTGTTTGTGGAATCGCATTTGCCTGTCAAAACCAAAAGAAATATATGAGGGTTTCTAATAATAAATATAATATGGCTTTTTATGAGTTGGTAGACGAAATGGGAAGTGTTGAAAATTATTTAGTTAAATCATTAATTACAAATGATTCACAGCAAAGTACAGAAACTTTAATGTATATATGGAGAGAAGCAAATTTATCTCAAGTTTATCTATCTCAAATACCAATTTCAAATGAAGGGTTATCTAATGCTCAAAAATTTTTGAATCAAGTAAGTGATTACAGTTATAGTTTAGTAAGAAAAAGCATAAAAGGAGAAAACTTAACGCAAAAGGAACTTGATAATTTGAAAGAATTATACAACTACAGTACAGAAGTTAATAGTACTTTAAACCAACTATTAACAGAAGTAAGCAATGGCTCATTAAATTGGAAAGAATTAGAGAATGTCGGCTCAAGTATTTTTAACAAAGAAATTGAAAATCCATCTAAAGATAGCTTTAATAGCATAGAAGATAATTTTAAAGAATATGATGGCTTGATATATGATGGAGCATACTCTGAACATATAACAAGTGTTGAGAAAAAAGGCTTAACAGGTACAGATATAACCGAAGATGATGCTAAAAAAATTGCAGTAGATTTTGCAGGTAATGACAATATTAAAGAAATTACTTCAAAAGGATTAGCAGAAAATGGAGAAATTAAAGTATATACTTTTGAAATTACAACAAACCAAGAAAACAATATAACTATAGCAATTACTCAAAAAGGTGGACACATTTTGTTTATGAACTATAACAGAAATGTAACAGAAGAAAAAATAGATGTTGAAGAAGCGGATAAAATAGCTACTAAATTCTTAGAACAAAAGAATTTTGAAAATATGAAAAAAACATATTACACGAAAGAAGCAGGAGTTTTAACAATAAATTATGCATACGAGGAAAATGATGTTATAGTATATACGGATTTAATAAAAGTTAAAATTGCTTTGGATAATGGAGATATTTTAGGAATAGAAACAACAGGATATTTGAATAACCATGAAAAGAGAAATATAAATAAAACAAATATAATTTCTATTAATCAGGCAATAAAAATGGCAAATAATAATTTGAAAATAGATAGCTCAAAACTTGCAATTATACCAACGGAATTTAAAACAGAAATTTTCTGTTGGGAACTAAAAGGAAAAATTGAAAATAGAGACTTTCTTCTATATGTAAATGCAAAAACAGGTAAAGTAGAAGACATATTAGTAATAATAGAAAGTGAAAGTGGAGTATTAACACAATAAAATCTAATTGAAAAAAATGCTAAAATAAAAATTTAAATTCTCCAAATAATATAAATAAGGTAAATAGGAATTTCTATGTTTAGTGCTTGAAAATATTAATATTTGTGTCTAGAGATGTTTTTTGTGCAACTGGAATAAAATTTATATTTTAAACACCAAACATGAATATTCAAATTTATTAAGCTTAAATTTAAAGGAGGATAATATGTCTAGAAAAACAAATATTATGACTGACAAATTAAAAGAAGAAATTGCAAAAGAATTAGGTGTTTATGATACTGTAAAAAAAGATGGAGGATGGCAAAACGTCTCATCAAAAGACTGTGGAAATATAGTAACAAAAGCAATAGAAATAGCAAATAAAAGAGTATAGAATAAATATCCGATCGTTTTATGGTCGGATATTTATTTTAATCTTGCTTAGAAAATATTGCAAAAAGTAAATTAATAGCATATAATAAAGCGAGAAATTACGAAGTAAGGTGAAAGTGATTTGAATATTAAAGTTAATGGATTAGATATAAATTACGAGGTATCAGGAGAAGGAAAAAATGTTATTTTACTTCATGGCTGGCTATGCTCTTTACAAACAATGAAACCAATAGAAATAGCATTAAATAATGAATTTAAAGTCTATAATGTAGACTTACCTGGTTTTGGAAAAAGCCAAATGCCACAAAAACCATTTAATACTGATGATTTTGGGAATTTTTTAAATGAATTTATAAAAAAATTAGATATTGAAAATCCAATATTAATTGGTCATTCAAATGGTGGAAGAACAATAATAAATTATGCTGGAAGAAATTTAGGAAAAGCAAATAAAATAATATTAATAGATAGTGCAGGAATTAAACCTAAAAGAAAAATAAATTATTACATAAAAGTATATACATTTAAGGGACTAAAAAAGTTTTTAAATATATTTCCTAATGTTGAAATGTTTAACAATATAAGAGAGAGAGTTCTAGGAAAATTTGGGTCAGCAGATTATAAGAACTCACCGGAAATCCTAAGAAAAACCATGAGTACAATAATAAATGAAGATCAAACTGAAAAATTAAAAAATATAAAAGTACCAACATTATTATTATGGGGAGAAAACGACCAGGATACACCATTAAGAGATGCTAAAATAATAAATAATAATATAACAAACTCAGAGCTAATTATAATAAAAAATGCAGGACATTTTTCATACATAGACTCATATAAAGAATGTATGGAAATTATAAAAAGCTTTCTAAAGGAGGAATAAATTTGCTAAATTATATTTTACTTGAAATAGTCCTATCAATATTATTTATATATATGCACACGAAAATTAGACATGGTGTACATATGTTACAATTAGAATATTACAAAAATGATAGATACAAATCTTGGATTAAAAAAAATAAAAAGGTAGTCTTTAGTTTAAGAGATGTTTTATTGTTTATAGGAACAATAGTTACACTAATAAATATAAAAGTGGGGTTAATTATTAATATATTTATAGGATTATTATTACTATTAGCTAGAAATATATTTAAAGAAAAAAAGCCACTAGTTATAACACAAAGAGTTAAAAGAATATTTACTACAGAGGTAATATTGTTTCTAATAGTTAGTGTTCTAACAAATATTAATATATTGTTTATTATACTTGCAGACTTATTAGTAGTGATGGCATATTATTTAGTTATAATTATAAATCTTATAAATAAACCAATAGAAACAGCAATTTCCGAGAAATTTGTAAGAAAAGCAAAAAAGAAATTAAAACAAATGAATAATTTAAAAATAATTGGAATTACCGGAAGCTATGGTAAAACAACTACAAAATATATCGTTTCTACAATATTAAATCAAAAATACAATGTATTAAAAACACCAGCAAGCTTCAATACAAAGATGGGAATTGTTAGAACAATAAATGAATATATGAAGTCTACAGACCAAATATTTGTATGTGAAATGGGAGCAGACCAAGTAGGAGAGATAAAAGAACTATGCAATTTAGTACATCCGACTATAGGAATGATTACCTCAATAGGACCTCAGCATTTAGAAACATTTGGAAGCTTAGAAAATATTAAAAAAACCAAATTTGAATTAGTAGATTCACTTCCAGACGATGGATTAGCATTTTTAGATTATGAGGATGAAAATGTTAAAAGTGTTAATACAAATAAGAATAAAATTACATATGGATTAAATAGTTCAAACGATTACTATGCAGAAAACATTGAATTAACAGAATTTGGATCAACATTTACTATATGCACAAAGGCAGGATCAAAAATAAAAGTTGGTACTAAGCTTTTAGGAGAACACAACATAATAAATATTGTTGGAGCAGTAGCAATTGCAAAAGAACTTGGATTATCTGATAAAGAAATACAAATAGGAATAAAAATGTTAAAACCTGTAGAACATAGACTTGAATTAAAACAACATCCAAATGGAACAATTGTAATTGATGACGCATATAATTCAAATACTCAGGGAGCAAGAAGAGCAGTAGAAGTATTAGGAAGATTTAAAAATAAAAAGAAAATATTAGTTACACCAGGAATTGTAGAACTTGGCGATAAAGCATATGAATATAACAAAATTTTTGGGATGCAGGCAGCACCAAACTGTGACTATGCAATTTTAGTTGGACCAAAACAGGCACAACCTATATATGACGGACTAATAGAAAAAAACTTTAATAAAGAAAACATATTTATAGCTAAAGACTTTAATGATGCAATGAAAAAAATGAATGAAATAATGGATTCTAATACAGTTATACTGTTAGAAAATGATTTATCAGATAATTATCTGTAGGAGGTAAATAAAATGAAAACAAAATTAGGTATAATTTTCGGAGGAAAAAGTGTTGAACATGAAATTTCAATAATAACTGGAAATCAGGCGATTAATGCAGTTAATACTGAAAAATACGATATAGTTCCAATATATATTAGTAAAAAAGGGTTAATGTATACTGGTGAAGAATTGTTAGACTTAAACAATTACAAAAACTTAGATGACTTACTAAAAAAAGTAACTCAAATAACTTTAGTAAATGATGGAGAAAAAGTAAATTTAGTAAGATATCCATCAAAAAAATTTAAAAATAATGTAATTGGTTGGATAGATGTCGTAATACCAACAATGCATGGAACTAATGGAGAAGATGGGACTATACAGGGTTACTTAGAAATGATTGGAGTACCATATGCGGGATGTGATATTTTGTCTTCTAGCGTCGGTATGGATAAGATAATGATGAGAAGAGTATTAAAAGAAGCTGGTATTCCATCTCTAGATTATATTTCTTTCTATTCATTAGATTACATAGAAAATGAAGAAGAAGTGATTAACAAAATAGAAGAAAAAATACCTTATCCTGTAATTGTTAAAGCTGGAAATTTAGGATCTAGCGTAGGAATAAAAAAAGCAGGAGATAAAATAAAGCTAAAAGAAGCAATAGAATATGCAATACAATTTTCTGATAGAGTAATGGTAGAAAAAGCTATACAGAATTTAAGAGAAATAAATTGTTCTGTTATTGGTGACCCAATAGAAGCACAAGCATCTGAATGTGAAGAGCCATTTGGAAGTGATGAAATATTAAGCTATAGCGATAAATATATGTCTGGTGGAAAAGGAAAAACAGGAAAAATTGGTGGAGGAAAAATGAGTGATTCTAAAAACAAGGGAATGGCATCACTAGATAGAAAAATACCAGCAGATATTTCAAATGAAAGAAAACAAGAAATTCAAAGACTTGCAGTAGAAACTTTTAAAGTACTTGGATGTAGTGGGGTTTCTAGAATAGATTTTATGATAGATAAAGATACTGACGACTTATATGTAAATGAAATTAACACAATACCAGGTGCATTATCTTTTTATTTGTGGCAGGCAACAAACATGGAATTTGATAAAGAAATAGATAAATTGGTTGAACTTGCTTTCAAAAGACAAAGACAAAGAGAAGAAAGAACATATTCATATAGTGAGAATATTTTAGCAATGAGCGGAAGCGGAAAACTAGGAACAAAGGGTTCAAAGAAAATGTAATAATACAATAAAAGGTTAGATATAAACATATATCTAGCCTTTTCTAATTTAATAGAAAAAATTGAAGATTTTACGTATATAACAAGGTTAATTTGCCTTAGACAGTGCATATTTGCAAAGCAAAATGCACATGTGGTAAATCTACTTTTCTTGTTGTATGGGAAGGTCTTGTGCCTGCCCAAAATACAATTTAGCATGAAAATAAATTTACAATTTTTTAGATTGTTTTTGTCGATTTCTATTGAATTATACATAATAAATTGATATAATAAAGCTACTATTATAATGGGGGCTGTAAAATGATTTTTAAAGACTATTATAAAATTTTAGGGTTAGAAAATAGTAGAGTAACTGTTCCAGAAATAAAATCAGCATATAGAGAACAGGCTAAAATATATCACCCAGATGTTAATGCTCAAAATAGCTTCTCAGAAGAGAGGTTTAAAGATATAAATGAAGCATATAGAATTCTATCAAATTCATCATCTAAAAGAAGATATGATAGAATGTGGAATAATTATGCTGCTAAAAAAGCTATAAAATATGAGGAAACTAAAAATGCATCTGGCTCAATGTTTGGCGATTTTTTTAATATGTTTTTTGGAGAAAATACAAACGATACAATTGAAGAAAAAAACAACAAACATAAAAAAAATAGGGTTACACCAATAAAAGGAGAAAACATTGAAACTTCAATTGATATATCAATTGAAGATGCATTTTATGGAGCTAAAAAGAAAATATCTCTAAGAACAGTTGAAGGAAACATGAAAAATTTTGAAGTAAAAATTCCAGCTGGAATACGAGATAATGAAAAAATAAGATTAATTGGACAAGGTAAAAAAGGAATAAATGGCGGAAGCAACGGAGACTTGTTTATAGATATAAATATAAAAAACGACAATAGATTTAAAATTAAAGGATATGACTTATATACTGATTTATTTTTAACACCATGGGAAGCAGCTTTGGGAACAAAAGCAAATGTTGTTGGAATAGATGATGAAGCAAGTGTACTTGTACCACAAGGTATACAAAGTGGAGAAGTAATAAAAATACCAGGAAAAGGCTATAAAGATTCAAGAGGAGGAAGAGGAGACTTAATAGCTAATGTAAAGGTAATGGTACCAAAGAAATTAACAGAAGAAGAAAAAGAAATCTTCTCAAAATTAAAAGAAGTATCATCATTTAACCCAAGAAATATGTATTAATTTTAAAATGTAGAGGAAAGATCTCTTGTGCTTTCCAGAAATATAAATTAGCAGTGAATATAAATTCAAAAAGATGTAGGAACAGGTCTTGTGCCTGCCCAAAATATAAATTTAATTTATACAAAGTTAACATAAATTAAATACAAATATTGACTTTTAATGCAATATAAGGTATAATAGAAATAGTTGTAAAAAACCAAAGAAAAAATATTGCAGCATAAGAGTAGAAAGAGGTGTAATAAAATGGCTACTTTAGAAGGTAAACATTTTAGTATAACAGACCCAAAAGACGTAAACACAGTAATATATAGAATAAACGAAACAGAAAAAGAATATCAAAAAAATTCACCTAAATATACGGTAGAAAGACTAGACAGCACGTCAGAAATTAGAGGTGAAAATACTAAAAGAACATACTTTGTTGATGTACCATCACCAGATTATGATCAATTAGTTATTTTATCATTTGGAAAAGATAGAGTTGTAGTTAATAGTGGATTATTGGAAGGAGATAGAATTAAAATTTCAAAACAACCATCATTCGTAAAGTTTGATACATTATACTCAGAAGATACAGCTTATAAAGAATTTAATTATACTCCAAATTTACAAAGACCAATTTCTATAATAGATCCAGAAACAACAGAAGAAATCAAACCAGTTTTATATTTTGATGAAAAAACAAATGAAGTAAAAGGAAAATGTAAGTTAAAACCACACAAATCTTATTTCGCATTCGAAGTAAGAGATAAAAATTAAAAAGGAGAGTTGAACTTAAATGAGGGAACCAAAAAATAAATCAAATAAAAAGGCTGTAGCTTATGAAGTTGTACAAGTTGACAATAATAAACTAAAGCTAATTGAAGGAAGATATGCATTATCCAAAGAAGAGCTAGATAAATTAGACAATATGATCATTACTGTTGGAGGAACTTATAAAATAGAAAAAGATCCTAAAACAGGAAAAATCTCAAGAATTGAAGATGGAAGAACATTAAGCGAAATAAGCAAATCAAAATATGATAGATTATTAAAGACTAGCGGAAAAGAAGAAAGATAAAACAAAAGAGAAGGTGAATTCAAATGAATTATAAAGTTGAAGGAGCAATTAAAAAAACAAGAAAATATTTAATTATTTATGCAATACTATGGCTATTTTTAGTCATAGTATTTATCATGCCTGCTAGTGTAGCAATAGCAGAAAATAATATTAATGATAACTTTGATTTTGGAAAAACTCTTGTAACATTTTCATCATATGCATTAAAACCATTTTCTAGTTTTTCTAAAGTATTTTTACCCAATTATATAGGTAGCTTTATAGGAATACTTTGGAAATTCTCATTTATATATGTTATTATAGCAATTATAGGAATGATAAAAAATGCACCAAAAACAGAATATGAAGATATAGAACATGGTTCAAGTGATTGGAGTCAAAGAGGAGAACAATATAGAATATTAAGCAATAAAAAAGGTATTATTTTAGGAGAAGATAATTATTTACCAGTAGATAAAAGAGGAAACGTAAACGTGTTAGTTGTTGGACGGTTCAGGTTCTGGTAAATCTGCATCATATTCAATTCCTAATGCTTTTCAAATGCTAGGATCTTATGTATTTACAGACCCTAAAGGCGAATTATATGACAAAACAGCTGGTTATTTAAAAAGAAATGGCTATGAAATAAAAGTGCTAAATTTGGTTGATCCACAATTTAGCGATGGATATAATCCATTAATGCATATATCAAGTGAACTTGACGTTGATGTTATTGCAAACACAATAGTTAAAGGACAACAAACAGATAGTGGAAAAGCAGATCCATACTGGGATGATATGTCTGAAATGCTACTTAAAGCATTAATATATTATTTAATAGCAACAAGACCAGAAGAAGAACAAAACTTAGCAAGCTGTGCGGAGCTTGTCAGAGCTGCAAACAACAATGGAGGAAGCAATTTACTTACAGAGTTGATAAACCAATTACCATATGATCATCCTGCTAGAATGTATTATAAATCCATTGAAATTGCACCAGAAAAAACATATAGCTCTATCTTATCATCATTACAATCAAAGCTAGGTAAATTCGATTCAAAAGAAATTGCAGAACTTACATCAACAGATACAATTAGTTTTGAAGACATAGGAACTAAAAAAACAGCGGTATATGTAATTTCATCAGATACACATACTGCATATGACTTTTTGCTTACAATATTCTTCTCTCAAATGATACAACAATTATATAACTATGCAGATAAATCTGGTGGCGCACTTCCAATGCCAACATATTTTATATTAGATGAGTTCGCTAACATAGGTAGAGTTCCAGATTTTGATAAAAAAATATCAACTTCAAGAAGTAGGAAAATATCTTTTAGTGTTATATTACAAAACTTAGACCAACTAGAAGCAGTATACGAAAAATCTTATGAAACAATAATTGGTAACTGTGATACACACGTGTTTTTAGGAAGTAACTCTCAAAAAACAGTTGAATATTTTTCTAAGGCTTTGGGAGAAAAAACAATATCTAAAGAACAACTTTCTAAGAGTAGAGATAAACATAATTTCTGGACTCAAGGATACAATGAATCTGAACAGATAATGGCAAGAGCATTAATGACTCCAGATGAATTGAGAAGAATGGACCCGGATTTATGTATTATTTTTGAAAAAGGTTTAAAACCAGTTAAAACAAGAAAATTCTATTATTTTGAAAAACCTAAAATGCTAAAGGAATTGCAAAGCCTTACAATTAGCCATAATGAATTTCAAGGAATAGAAAGAGGAGAATGGAGAAAATATAATCCATATAACCCATACACACCTAAAGATGATAAACAAAAACAAGAAGAAAATTTAAAAATTGATTCGTTAGATGATTTGTTTGATGAATCAATAGAAAATGAAAATGTGCCTAATACAGATAAAAGAGAAGAGGCACCAATACTTCCGCAAGAGGAAAATAATTATACGTCAAATTCAAAAGAAGTATCAAAAGAAGAACAAGAAGAAATGGATTTACAAAAAGAACTAGAGGCAAAATTTGACGAATTATTTGGACCAGTTGATGAAGAATAAAATGAAAGTCAATGAAAAAAGAGCAAATGCTTGAATTTTCATTGACTTGTTTTCATATATTAGGAAATTTCACATTTCCTAATATATGAAAATAGCTAAATGTATGCCTAAAATGCAATACCACAACAAATATAAAATAAAAAAATATGGCAATGCTACTTTTTTTGTGTTATTATAATATTGCTAAGAAAATTAAGAAAAAAAGATAGCGTTAGGTAGTCAATTAATAATTGTAGCGGAGCCACAGTGTGCTCCATAAAAATAAAACTATCTAAATAAAAAATAGTGAGGAATAATAATGAAATTTGTACATATAGCAGACATACATTTTGATATGCCATTTACAGTATTAAATAAAAATGATTTAGCAGAAAACAGAAGGTTAGATCAAAGAAAAGTATTTAAAAAAGTAATAGATTATATAAAAGAAAATAACATAGAAATGCTGTTTATTACAGGTGATTTATATGAGAATGAGTATGTTCGAAAAAGTACAATTGAATATATAAATGATTGTTTTAAGCAAATACCAAATACAAAAATTTTTATTACACCAGGAAATCATGATCCATATCTAAATAATTCATATTATAACCAATATTCATGGAATGAGAATGTAAAAATATTTACTCAAATGGAAAAGGTGCAAATTAATAAAAATATTGATTTATACGGATATGGCTTCACATCATTTTATTCTAAAGTTACTAATTTACCACAAAGCTTAGACACATCAAAAGTAAATATATTGCTAATGCATGCTGATTTAAATGGCACAGCGAAAGAAAATGCGGAATATAATCCAATATTAGAAAGTACACTAATGCTTTCTGGCTTTGATTATATTGCTCTAGGACATATTCATAAAAACAATGTATATGAAAATAAAAAAATTGTGTATCCGGGTTCATTAATCTCAGGAGGCTTTGACGAGTTAGGAAAACATGGAATGGTAGTTGGAGAAATTAATGAAATAGATAGAAAAATTACAAGAGAATTTATTCCACTAGATAATAAAGAGTTTAAAGAAATTGAAATTAATATATCCAATATTAATTCAATTGAAAGCCTAATAGAAACAATAAACGAAATCAAATTAGAAGAAGATAAATATTACAAAATCATTTTGACTGGACAAAAACAAGTAGAAATAAATACATTAGATTTACTTAAAAATATTGATAATAAAAATATAATAAAAATCAAAGATAAAACGAGTATAGAATACGATTTAGAAAAAATAGCAAAAGAACAATCATTAAAAGGCATATTTGTAAAAAGATTATTAGAACAAATGAACGAAGAAAATAAAGAAGAGATATTAGATAGTATTTATATTGGACTATCACTAATGTAGGTTGTAAAATCTCTATAAGTAAATTGTAAAATAATTTATGAAAAATCGTAGCGGAGCACAGTGTGCTCCATAAAAATAAAACTATCTAAAAAATATAATAGAGAGGCACAATATGAAAATTAATAATTTGAAAATTAATGGATTTGGAAAAATAGAAAATAAAGAAATTAATTTTAAAGATGGCATAAATTTAGTATGTGGAGAAAATGAAGCGGGGAAATCTACACTGCTTAAATTTATAATTGGAATTTTTTATGGATTATCTAAAAACAAAAATGGACAAACCATTCCAGATAATGAAAAATATGAACCATGGAATGGAGATGAATTTTCAGGGAAAATTGAATATGAACTAGATAATAACGAAAAATATGAAGTATACCGTGATTTTAAAAAGAAAAATCCTAAAATTTTTAATGAAAATTTAGAAGATATAAGTAAAAAATTTAATATAGATAAAACAAAAGGTAATCAATTTTTTTATGACCAGGTTGGGATAGAAGAAGATATTTTCACATCTACAATAGTAACCAAACAAAGTGAAGTACAATTAGACGAAAAAAAACAAAATGGATTAATACAAAAGATTTCAAATATGCTTGGAACAGGAGATGACAGTAAATCTTTTTCACAAATAGTTACTAAATTAAGAAAAAAACTAAATGATGAAGTTGGAACAGCAAATACAAAAGAAAAACCAATAAATCTTGTTCAAGACAGAATAAACGAACTTGAAAATTATAAAAACGAACTTTTAATATATGAAAACAGTAAATTTGATATAGATAATAACATTATTGAATTAAAGGATAAAATAAATCTAGAAAACAAAGAATTGAATAAATTAAGACAAGTAAATTTACAAAAAGAAAAATTAAAAGAAAAAGAAAATTTAATAAAATTAAATAACGAAATACTACAAAAATATGAAAATGATATTCAAAAAGTAAAGGAAGAAAAAGAAAGAATACAAAAAGGAAACAAAAAGAAAAAATCAAACCTAATATCTACTGTATGCGTAGGTCTAGCAATTTTGTCAGCCATTTTAATTTTAATATTAGATAACCTTATAATTAGAATTGCGTTGATATGCGTTGCTACTATGCTAATATGTGTGGCTGTATATAATTTTTATAAAAATAAAAAAGAAAAGAGCAAAGCTAAAAAACAAATTTTGGAGAAACAAAGCCAAATTAAAGTTTTACAAGATAGTATTAAACAAAAAGAAAATGAAATCAATATATTGAAAAATGAATATAAAGATAGCATAGAAAAAATAAAAAAAGAAAATAATATATTAAGTTTAGATAATATCTTAGAACAAATAGATAAAAAACAAAGCGAGATTAATAATAAAAGTATACAGTTACATACACTAGAAGTTGATAAAAATAGTGTGATGCCTAAATTAGAAAAAATGGTAAATGTAGAAGAAGAACTTGAAGATTTAAAAGAAGAAAAAAATGAATTAGAAGCAAAAGGAAAAAATATTAAAAGAACTTTAGAATATCTTGAAATTGCGTATAAAGAAATGAAAGAACAAATAACACCTAAATTTACAGATGAACTTTCTAAAACAATAGAGAACATATCATCTAAAAAATATTCTAAAGTTAGAATAAATACAAATGGAGAAATAATAGTAGAAAACTCAAACGGTGAATATATAAACGCAGAAAATTTAAGCCTTGGAACAATTGACCAATTGTATTTATCATTAAGAATTGCAGCAATTAAAGAAATTACAAATGAAAATATGCCTATAATTTTAGATGAAGCTTTTGTATATTATGATGATAAAAGATTAGAAAATATATTAAAATATTTAGAACAAAATTATAAAGATAAACAAATAATTATTTTTTCTTGTTCAAAAAGAGAAAAAAATATACTAGAAAAAGAAAACATATGTTATAATTTTGTAGAACTATAAAAAGAAAGGAAGTCAATTTAATTGGCAAATGAAAAGATGTACAAATTAATAGTAATGGACTTGGATGGAACACTTTTAAATTCATATGGTGAAGTATCCTTGGAAAATAGAAAAGCTATACAGTATGCACTAGAAAAAAATGTAGAGCTGGTGTTGGCTTCTGGAAGAGATCCAAAAACAATAGAAAAACTTAGTTTAGAACTTGGCATTAAGAACTATTTAATATCTGGAAACGGTGCAAGTATTTATGATATTAAGAAACAAAAAAATATATATGAGAATTTTATAGACAAAGAAAAAGCATTAAAGGTTGCACAAATATGTAAAGAAAATAGCATATTTTTTAATGTTTATACAACAAATGGAATAATAACAGAAAGCTTGGATTATAATGTAAAAGTATTTAATAACGAAAATAACAATAAACCTAATGACAAAAAAACTAACATTGAAGTTGTAAAAGATATTTACAATTATATCGAAGAAAATGAGCCACAAATACTTAAAATAATAATATGTGACAATAGCAAGATAATTTTTAATAATATTATGGAAAAATTAAAAGACGTTAAAAATATAGAGATTCTAAATGTAGAACATATGTCAAAAAAAATACTTAGAATTGGGACTGAAGAAGTTGGAGTTGAATACTTTTACACAGAAATTACGAATGAAAATGCAAATAAATGGAGTGCAATTGAATATTTAATAAAATTGCTAAAAATAACAAAAGAAGAAACAATTTGTATTGGTGACAATATAAATGACTATGAAATGGTAAAAAATTCGGGTCTTGGAATAGCTATGAAAAATAGTGCACTAGAAAAAGAAAAAATAGCAAAATATATAACAGAAGATAATAACTCAAATGGCGTGGGAAATGCTATTTTTAGGTATATTTAGCCATTATTACAAAACTATTACAAATATATTATTTTTATATTACAAGAGGGTTCAAATCATTGATTTGTGCCTTCTTTTATTGTAAAATTAATTTAAATGTAATATTATGAAATTTTGTATCTGTTTAAGGAGGAATATATATATGGGAGCAAATCCAATGCAAAAAATGAAAAGAAATTCAATATTAACAGGTTTAGTAATAGGACTTGTAATAGGACTAATAATGTGTGCTATTTTATACTTGTTTTTATCAGGCTCAGGTGTAAGTACAGCTAAAGGCGAAACTATATCTGTGTGTACACTTAATAAAACGATAAAAGCTGGTACAACAATAACAAGTGCGGATGTTATATATAAAAAGGTAAAAATGGCAGATGTGCCATCAGATGCTACTAGTCAAGTTTTAAACGGAATTGCCAAAATAGATTTAACATCTGGAACAATTTTAACAAAAAGCATGATTACAGCATCAGAAGAAACAACTAAAGACGATGTAAGAGAACAAGAATATAATATGGTTTCATTACCATCTAAACTTTCAACAGGAGACTTTATAGATATAAGACTACAGCTTCCAAATGGTGCAGATTACATAGTAGTTTCAAAAAAACAAGTAAAAGGATGTAATGCATCAACAATATGGTTAAATATGAATGAAGAAGAAATAGAATTAATGAGTAACGCAATAATAGAATACTACATAATGAAAGGCTCAAAATTATATGCAGCAGTTTATACAGAACCTGGAATACAAACAGCATCAGTTGGAACATATGTACCTAATGCTTCAGTTTCAACTTTAATAAGTTCAAATCCAAACATTAAAAATTATATAAATCAAGAAAGATATTCTGATGCATTAAAAGCAATAAGAAATAACAATATAACATCATCATTAAATCAATATAGTGAAGATGCAATTAAAAATATAGAAGAAAATATGCAAGAAGAAATCCAGACATTAAAACAAACAAGAGAATCATATTTTGGAGCACTAGATTCAGCAAGCAAATAATAAATGCTAATTGAAAGGAGTATATACTAGAAATAGTATTGGGACAAAAGATGAAAAATATATGCTTTATAGGAGCCTTTAATAAACTTGATCTAATTCTATATATAGCTAAAATATTAAAAAACTTAGGAAAAGATGTTTTAGTATTGGATTCTACACAAATGCAAAAAGCAAAATATATAGTTCCAACTATAAATCCTACTAAGTCATATATAACAAGATTCGAAGATATAGACATAGGAGTCGGCTTTGACAGTATTGAAGAGATTGAAAGATATATAGGATTTACAGAAGAACAACATATGAAATATGATTATGCTTTAATTAATGTAGATTCACAAGAAGTGTTTGAAAACTTTAATACGCCTGATACAATAAAAAACTATTTTGTAACATCTTTTGAAATGTACTCGATAAAAAAGGGCTTAGAAACAATAAAAAAAATAACTAAGCCAATAAAAATAACAAAAGTTATTTTTTCTAGCCAATTTAGTGAAGAAGATGATTACTATTTAGATTATTTATCGCTCGGATACAAAATAATTTGGGAAGAAAATACAATTAGTTTTCCGTATGAGACAAGAGATTTAGAAGCAATGATAGAAAACCAAAAAAACTCAAAAATAAAAATAAAAAACTTAACGCAAGAGTATAGAAATAGTTTAGAGTACATTATAACAGATATGTTGCCAGATATTAATATAGCAAACCTAAAAAGAGTAATTAAAATTATGGAAAAGGAAGGATAAAAATGCCTATTATAACATTTTGGAGTAGCAATGAAAAAACAAATGGACAAACAGTTTCAGCTGCAGTAGCTGCTACTACTATGGCTATGGAACATAATTATAAGGTTTTGTTAGTATCAGCAGATTTTAATAATTCATCTATGGAAGAATGCTTTGGAGCACAGGAAACTAATAGAGATATAGTAAAAAGTTTAATAAAAACACCACAAATGAATTTAGACTCTGGAATCAACGGACTTATAAAACTTGCAAACAGCAATAGAGTAACCCCAGAAATAATTCATGATTACACAAAAATAATATATAAAAATCGTTTTGAAATATTATATTCACCTAATAACGTAATAGATAAACAGGAAAAGGCTAGAATTTTAGAAGATTTTAAAAATATAATTTTACATGCATCAAGATATTATGATTATGTTTTAGTTGATTTAAGAAAAGGTTTAGAATTTGAACCACAAAGAGAAATACTAAATTCTTCAGATGTTGTAGTTTTAAATGTAAACCAAAACTTAAAAGCAATAAATGAAACATTAAATCAAAATATAATAAAAGCAATAAGTAGAAAAATATTGTGGAATATATGCAGATATGATAAAAAATCAAAATATAATACCAAGAATTTAACAAGACAAATATTAAAAAAACAATCTGTATGCGAAACAAATTACAATACATATATACTAGAAGCATCACAAGATGGAACATTAGCAGAAATGATTTTGAGATTTAGAACATTAAAAGAAGATGACGAAAATTTGCAATTTTATACTAAAGAAAAAGAATTAGTACAAACAATGTTACTTAAATATCAGGAAACAAGAGTGTAGGAAGGAGGAAAGATCCTTATGTTATTTAACTTTATTTTAATTTTGGCAGTAGTATTAATGGTTGCAGCAGTTGTATTAAATTCATTAAAGAAAAAACAAACTGCTGAAGTTGACGAAAAAGTTGAAGTTGACGAGAAAACATATAATTTAGACAAGATGACAGCGTATATAAAAAGAAGATTAGATGAAATAACAAAAGTTAACTTATACGATATAGGACTTTCAGAAGCAGAACTTGAAAGAAGAAAAAATAAAAAATATGAATTAAAAAAGGCATTAAAAGGATGTACTTATGGAGATGTAAACGACAAAAGATATGTTAAAACTTTAATATATGATTTGCTTTTACAAGAATATGGAGTAAATGAAATAAACATATCAAAAGCAATTCCATTTGATACTCCATCACTTCTTACACCACAAGATAAATTTGATATTTTATTATATACATATCAAAAAGAATTTAAATATGAAGCTTTAACACAACTTATAAAAAAATATGACTTGGCAAAACTTAAATTTGTTCAAGGAGAATCAAAACCATGCTATGTAATAACTGGAGAAGAAATAAGTGATATATTCGAAAAAGAAAACATATTGCTATCATTTCAAGACAAGTTAAATGTAGTTGTACAAAGAATATATCAACACTACAAAGGCTATAGCAGTATAGACGAAGTAAGAGATATGAATATAGATGGTGTATCTGGTGGTGTATCTGGACTTCCAGAATCTTTCTTAAGCCAAGTTGCTCAAACAGATGGAGATTATTTATCTCAAATACTAGATAAAAGAGTACCAAGAGCTTGTGATAGTATTTGGATAATGTTCCAAGGTAAATCTATAAGATTAGAATTTTTATCTTTTGGAACAGAAAGTGAACTAAAAAGAGTATGTCAAAACATTTATAAATATAATAACCCAGGACAATTATCTGATACAAACGGATACAAAATTAATGAGATGAAAGATGGATCACGTGTTGTTGTTGTTAGACCATCAATGTCAGAAACGTGGGCATTTTTTGTAAGAAAGTTCGACGTAAAACGTGCTACACTAGAACAAATTATAACTGTTCCAGGAAAAGAAAAAGCAATAGACCTATTAAAATTCTTAGTAAAAGGTGCAAGAATTATATCACTAACTGGTGAACAAGGTTGTCGGAAAAACTACAATGCTTATGGCAATGATTGAAAATATATATGAAACAATGAACTTGCGTATAACAGAAACTGCATTCGAGCTTCACTTAAGAAAAATATATCCAACAAGGAACATTTTATCAATGAGAGAAACAGAAACAGTTTCTGGACAGGACTGTTTGGATGTTCAAAAGAAAACCGATGGTTCTGTAAATATCATAGGTGAGGTTGCAACAGACCCTGTAGCATCTTGGATGATACAATCAGCACAGGTTGCATCTAAATTTACATTATTTACTCACCATGCTAAAACATTTCCAGACTTGGTAACAGCATTAAGAAACTCAATGCTAAGAGCAGGAGTTTTTAAAGATGAAAAAACAGCAGAAGAGCAGGTAATTCAAGTATTAAACTTTGATATACACTTAGTAAAAGACTTTAGAGGTAGAAGATATATAGAAAGAGTAACAGAGTGTATTCCTATAAGAAACAAAAATATGTATACATTTGACCATAGAAAAGAAAAAACACTAGAAGGTAAATTAGACAAGTTTATGGATAATGCTACTAATTACTTTACTAAAATTACAGATAAAGAAAACTATAGATATGTAAACATAATGGAATACATAAATGATACATATGTATTAACAAATAAAATCTCAGATTACAACCTTAGTGAAATGAGAAAAAATATGGATGAAAATGATCAAGAAGAATTTGACAAATTTGTAGAAGAAAACTGGGGAACTGCTTCAAAAGATGCTATGCAAGTTGTTAGTGTGGCAGCAGGAATTGGACCAGTAAATTCAGAAACTAAAAAAAGAGGAAGAAAACCTAAAAACAGTATATAAAGGGTATAAAATGTAGGGGCAGGTCTTGTGCCTGCCCAAATAAATAAGGAGGTGAAAAACATATGAGTGATGCTGTATTCTATATAATTATAGGAATAGCAGGAATAGGTCTATTTGGAATAATGGTTTGGTACTTTTTATCTGCCAGAAGACTAACCAAAGAAGACTTAAAGTACATTAAAGAACTAAAAAAGGGAACAGAAAATAAAAGTTTTTCTTTAGATGTTACTTATCAAAAACTATATGTTTTTTACACAAAAGTACCATTTTTAAAAAGATATCTATCTAAACTTAGAAGACGTTTGGAAATTTTAAACGTAGAGGATGAATATTTAACAAGAAAACAAGCATCAGAATATTTAACAAAAGCATTACTTATAGTTATACCATTAACAATTATAATAATAGCATTAACAAAATCAAATACACTTTTAATGTATATATTATTAATTTTTGAGATATTCATAACAGAAATTATAATAGAAAGCAGTGTAGATAAATTAGACAATAAAATATTAAAACAACAAATAGATTTCTTTGCTGAAATAAGACATGCCTATCATGAGACAAACATGGTAGAAGAAGCAATATATCAAGTTGCTCAAGATGATGAAAAAGAAGTCTCAGCACAAGCACAAAAAATATATGAAGTATTAATATCTGATGACCCAGAAACAGAATTAGAAAAATATTATGATGTTGCACCAAACAGCTATTTAAAAGAGTTTGCAGGAATATCATATTTAACACGAGAATTTGGAGACAGGAAAACAGATAAAGGTTCATTATACTTAAAAAATGTTAATAATATAACAGAAGAAATGCAAATAGAAATATTAAAAAGAGACAAATTAAATTATGTTTTTCAAAGTTTATCAATAATTGCAATACTTCCTGCATTATTTATAAATGCAGTTAAAGACTGGTCTGTATCTCAGTTTAGTTTTACAAGTTCTTTTTATAATGGACAATGGGGCTTTTTAGTACAAACTTTATTGTTAATAATAATTGCAGTATGCTTTGTATTAATAAGAAAAGTAAAAGATACAGGTGGTGTTCAAACAATTTCAAATGAGAATCCATGGCAGAAAAAGTTATATGAAAAACCATACGTAAAGAAATTTGTAAATATGTTTGTGCCTAAACAGGGAACAAAAGAATATAGGACAATAGTAAAGTTACTTAAAGATGCAGCAAGTAAACAAAAAATGGAATGGTTGTTTATAAATAGACTTTGCTTATGTGTTGCTGTATTTTTTATATCAATATTTACAATAGCACAAGTACATAGAGTTGCAATTAACTTAGTATACACTGAACCAACAAATTATAATAGCATAATAGGAATGTCTTCATCAGAAGAGGAAAAAGCTAAAGAACAATTAAAAAGTGATAATGTATTTTTAGATAAATATAGAGGAAAAAATATATCAAAAACAAGCTTAAGAATAGCAATTAAAAACTCTCAAGGATATCAAAACGCAACAGATACAGAAATAGATGAAGCAACAGATAGAATTTATACTAAATTACAAACAATTGATAACTCATATTTTAAATGGTTAGAACTAGTTGTTGCACTTGCATTAGCATATGTTGGTTATATGGCACCAATAGGTTTACTATATTTCCAGGCAAAAATGCGTGCTTTGGAGATGGAAGATGAAGTAATGCAATTCCAAACAATAATTTTAATGCTAATGAAAATTGAAAGAGTAAACGTAGAAATGATTCTTGAGTGGTTAGAAAGATATGCAAATATATTTAAAGAACCAATAACAAGATGTGTAAACAACTACGAGAGTGGCGCATGGGAAGCATTAGAACAATTAAAAAATGACACAACATTTCCATTATTTATTAGAATAGTAGAAAGCCTTCAGGCAGCAGTAGAGAAAATACCAATAGTAGAAGCGTTTGATGAGCTAGACACAGAAAGAGATTATTATCAAGAAAAAAGAAAACAATCAAATGAAAGATTAATTTCAAGAAAAGGTTTAATAGGAAAAGTAATAGGTTTTGCTCCAATGGTGTGCTTGTTTGTAGGGTACCTAATTGTTCCACTTGTTGTAATCGGACTTGGAAGCATGAGTGGCGTATTTTCTGGAATGCAATCAGCAATGTAATATATAGATAATGGAGGAAAAAGTATGGAAAATGCATCAAAAGCCCTGTTAATGGCTGGTGGAGTGTTAATTGCAATATTAATAATAGTAATACTTGTAAGAACTTTTGGAACAGTAAGTTTGTTTCAAAAACAAAAACTTACAGAGGAAGAAGCAAGACAAATAACAGAGTTTAATGCACAATACACTAAATATTTAGGACAATATGTTTATGGAATAGAAGTTAGAACACTAATAAATAGATATGAAGATGATAAACAAGTACAGGTTGAACTTGAAAATGGAAGTAGCGAGCCTCCAACAGGAGTAGGACAAGATACAAAATACTATAAATGTACTGGGGTTGAATATAATAATTCTACTGGGAAAATAAATAAAATAAAGTTTTTAGAAATAAAACTTAATACATAGGAGAATTAAAAATGGAAAATGCATCAAAAGCTTTGTTAATGGCTGCAGGCGTTTTAATAGGAATATTAATTTTAGCATTAATGGTAACCTTGTTTTTAAGTGCAAGAGAAGTTAGCTCAAGACATGACCAAGTAAAAAAAACAGAAGAAGTAGAACAATTTAATGCAAATTTTACTAAATATGTTGGAAAAAATATTACAACACATCAAGTATTAACAATTTATAATTTCGCCCAAAAGGAAAACAATAAAATTAAAGATGTGCAAATAATACTAGTCAACGGTTTTATAACTGATGCAAGCCAGATAGAAAAAGATTTAAAAAATAATAAATTGTATTATAGAATAAACATATTGAAAATAGATGAAAATGGATATATTGACAAAATAAAGATTCATAGACAAAAGTAAAGCAGAAAGGTAGACACAAGAACTCCACTTACATGCCTGCACAAAAATACAATTTTACAAATTAATAATGAAAAAAATACCAAAATTTTAAAACATATTGCAAAAAAAAGTCACAAATAGTATAATAAAAAGGAAGGATTTTTATTGAAAAAAAGTACATTAGCAATACTTGGAACTCTAATAATTGTTGTTATTTTAATTGTTGTAAAAATAAATATAAACTCTAAAGAACGTATTATGATCAAAAAACAAAATAGCGAATATGAGAAATATTTAAAAGATGAAATATACGGTACAGACTTAATTACATTAATAAACAAAGCAATAAACAGTAACGAAAGCAACAATGTAGGAAAAGACGAAAAAGGAAATTTTATAAGCAATAATTTTAATAGCATAAATATAGATATTGTAATGATAACAGACGAAGAAAAACAAGAAACTAAAACATATAAAATGGAAGCGATATCTAAAGTTGGAATTAGTTCATTTATAACAAACTTTAACACAGTAAAATTTAAATGTACAAAACTAGAATATCATAAAAGCACAGGAAAAATAAAATATATAGAATTAACTCAGCAAACAATTTAATTAGTTATTAAGGTTAGATTTGAAATAAAATCTATAAAATATATTATATATTTATAATTTAAAAGGAGGAAAAATTTATGGAGAACGCATCAAAAGCTTTATTAATAGCTGCAGCAGTATTAATAGTTATATTATTAATTGCATTTGGAATGAGAATACTTAGCTCAACATCAGGTGTAGGTGATTCAGCAACAAGTACAGGAAACAAAATAACAGAACAAGCAAATGCAGCAAATAGTGCAGCATCTGGCGCTTTAGATAACTTAAAGGGATGGACAGGCACAGGTAAAACTACTGAAGCAGAATCAACAACTAAATAAAATCTTAGCTTATGGTTTTTTATCCATAAGCTAAAGCATAGAATATTTGTATGTTTTAGCTTGTGGATACATTAAAAATAAATAGAGTGAAAGGAAAAAGTAATTATGGAAAATGCATCAAAAGCTTTGTTAATTGCAGGAAGCGTTTTAATTGTAATATTGTTAATTGCTGTGGGGGTAAGAATATATAGTTCAACACAAGGTGTTACAGAGAGTACAGAAGGTACCATGACAGCAACACAAAAAGCACAATTCAATAGCAAATTTACACAATACATTGGAACAAAAACAGAAGCACAAACCCGTGCATTAATTAATACAGTTATTTCAAGTAATGCAACTAATGCTTCACATGATGTAAAAATTAATAATGAAAAGCCAAATATAAATATGGTTCTTAAAAATTTAAATACAATAAAAGTTGAAATAAATAATGAAGGTTATGTTTTTAATATAAATATAAATAAATAAGGAGGAACTAATATGGAAAATGTAGCAGAAGCATTAAAAATGGCAGCAGCTGTTTTAATATTTATAATAGCAATTGCAACATCATTTTCTATATTTGGAACAGCTAAACAAACTTCAGACTCTATAATAACAATGAGAGACAAACAAGCCTATTTAGAATCTGCAGAAGTTGATAATGGAATATTATACACATCTTCTACAGCAATAAAAAGTGGAACTATAAACGGAGTAAATACTAATGGAGATAGGCTTGTAAAAAAAGAAGATGTATATTCTACAATTTATAGATATGCAAAAGAAAAATATGGTGTTACTATAATGGATACTAATGGAAACATATATGCAAGATTTGATAGTAACACAGAAAACGTAATGAGACAATATGGAAATATAGAAAGTCTAGAAGGATACTTAAATATACTAAAAATGAATCTTAAAACAACTTATGTTAAAAAAGTTGTTTTAAATGAAGAAAAATTAAAAAAACTATACGAAATAAAAACACAAAATAAAGAAAATGGAAATTATAAGACAACATGTGGTGCACCATGGTATGGAAACAATGAACAAATAAAGAAAAGAATAAACATTAATATAAATGGTGGAACATATGAAAATAATGGGCAAAAATACGAAATAGAAAAAAGTTTAAATAAAATACTAAACGGAAAAAAAATTATAGAAGTAGTAAACGAAATAGATCAAAGCAAATACTTAAGTGATGGAGAGCAAAAAACAGATTTATTACAACAATATTCAATGCCAACAGTCGAAATTATATATATTATAGCAAGCTAATAATATTTAAGGAGGATAAAATGGGAGATTCATTAATTACAATAGTAGCAATTTTCTTAGCAGCGATATTAATGTTTGTATTTCCTTTAGCTACAATATCAGAAATGAATGATAATGAAGCTACAGCAATGGTACAATCATATACAACAGAGTTTGTAAATAATATTCGCTCAAAAGGAAAAGTAACAAAAGATGATTATGATGCATTTGTTCAAAAACTATATGCAACAGGAAATTCATATGATGTAGACTTTGAATTACAAATTGCAGATACAAACCCGGGAAAGAAAACCACAACACAGCAAATTGGAGATACTACATATTATAGTGTTTTTACATCTCAAGTAGAAAGTGCATTAAATAGTGATAAACATAGTTATTTATTAAAAGAAGGAGATTATGTAATAGTATATGTAAAAAATACTAATACAACAATTTCTCAAATGATTAAAAGCGTATTATATAGTGTTACAGGAAATCAGTCATATGTTATTATGGCGCAAGACTCTGGTGGAGTTGTTGCAACAGGATATTAAAAAAATTGGCAGGGTTGGAGGAAAGACCCTGCTTTTTCTGGAACAAATTTCAGTATTGTATGGGCAGGTTTTATGCATGCCCAAAAAATCAATAATTCTTAATAAGGAGAAAATATGAAGTTACAAAACCTAACAGTAATCTTTGTTATAGTAATAATACCAGTTATTTTACTAGTATCTTTGTACATAACAAATGGATTAAAAACAATTAAATATCAAGCAATATACGATTCTGGACTTCTCACCGCTACACATGATGCAATATACGCATTTGAGCTAAATACAACTAATGATGCTTATTCTGACAATGCTGAAACTAAAAGAAACATACTAAAATCATCTGTGAAAGCATTTGAAAGAAGTTTATGTAATACTTGTGGCATTTCTTCTTATAATACGAAAGAAATTGAAGAATACATACCAGCAATTATGTTTGGAATGTATGACGGATTTTATATGTATGCTCCATCTTTAAAGAGTAATGGAACCTATGAACATAGTTTAAAAAACTATGTTTATTACTCAGAAGAAATTAATGGTATTATTATTAGATATTCTTTAGATAGCTATATAACGGTAAGTGGCGACTTTGGAGATGGTTATGAAACTAAAGAAGGATATTTAATGGTCTTAGAAGGAAGTGGTGCCACTGGTAATAAATACAAAAATATTGCTATACACAGTGATGATAACGATGATAGTGCAATAAAATATTACCAAGAAGCATATGCATTTACAGTGTGGTTCAATGATAATGTGAAAGAAAAACTTAATTCTAATTATTTTAATATAAATAATGAAAATGATCCAGAAGACGAAAATTCAGCATTTACAAAACACAAAAGAGAAGTAATGAAAAACAAAATAGAACAAGTGCTTAATTCTACAATAACAGCATATTCAAATAGAACAACAAATACAACTGTATATAAAATGCCTAAGTTAAACGTATACGACTGGGAAAAAATTTATTCAAACATATCAATGGTTACATTTTTTCAAGGTAAAAATATAGGACTTACAAATTATAATGGGTATTGTGTATTAAACTCTACAAATAGTAATGAATATGTAAATCCAAACCTAATGTATTTTATAAATGGCGGCACATATCATGATATTAGATGTACAGATATGGAAGGGATTTCGAATTCTTCAAACGGATATAGAATAGGGGCATTTCAAAAAACAAAAACAGAAACAACAAATGGTGCTGGAGAAACGACATATTCTTATATATATAAACATTATGAAAATGCATGTTATAACTGTATAAATGGACAAATTTCATCAAATGCGTCTGTATATGATTATGTAAGAGATTCTAAAACAAGTGATATAGTAAAAAGTTCATACTTTACATCACTTGCAAGGGAAAGATATAATACAGTAAAATTATTAGAAACGGGAAAAGACGAAGAAACAATTACGAAAGAATTTAATGTAAAATGGGATGGACCTAAAAATAAAAGACCTGCAACATATACAATTAAGATAAAACAAAATGGTGAGGACTATCGTACTTGTGAATATACAAATAGTGTATCACAAGTAACATTAAAGCTTCCAAAAAATGCTAATAAAACAACAATTAGATATGGCTTTGAAGCTTACGCAGGAAAAGAATGGGAATCCAAAACAAGCAGTGATACAATAGTTTTTACTTATAAACCAACTACTAAAAAATATACTGTTATGTTTGCATTTGAAGATGAAGATAACTTATACGGTTTAAGACCAAATCAAATAATTTTAACTCAATTTACAAAAGGTGAAATAAAATCAACCAGAACTATTGAGAGTCCATTTGTTAATCAATATTATGAGCTTAATATAGAAGAAAGCCATTCATTTAGGATTAATGATATAAATTATTATAGTTCAAATCAAAGGATAAATAATAATAACATAATAATAACATTAAAATGTGCTGTGAGAGTTTCATATTGGACTCAAGATGAGTCTGTAAATGAAATATATGGTCATGCCACAGATGGAAGAATTCTTCAGACATTAAAAGTAGGAGATTATATAAATTATAAGTGCTATAATAATACAAATCTAGGTAATTTAAAATATATTTCACTTAAATCTAAAAATGGCAATTTCGATCAAACAATACAAGTGACAATGGAAGATAATAATTTACAATGGCAAATTTTGGGAGTAAAAAATGATGACTTAATTATTTTCCCAGTTAAGGCTAATAAAAGATTATTTTTTAAATTTGATGAAAACGATGAAAAATGGCAAAGCACTTTAATAGATGAATTGAAAAAAATGTGCGAAATATATGGACATGGATTAGGAGCAAAATCTTCGAGCATACTGGATTATAGTGAATGGAAAGAAAAAATTAGTGTAGAAGATTTCAATGAAGATAATTATATTAAAGTTATTACACGAAATAATGCAATAAGATATATTAATCATCTATATACTGGTAGATTTGCATATATGGAAGTTCAGGCTAGAATGAGGTTGTCGATTAAGCTTGCGAAGAATGTAGGTATAATACCTATGCCGGTAGTAGAATTAAAAAGTGATATAAAATTAAAACCAAGCCTAAAAGGCTATAATATAATTGATTAACATATATTAAATATTGAATATAAAAAATAATAATGGTTATCCTAATAAATAGAAAAGAGGGATAACCATTGTTTTTTTCAAAAATTAAAATAAAACAAATTGTATTAATAATTTTTTTATTACTTCTTTTAGCTTATGTAAGTAATATAACAAATATACCAGATAGTTTAATATTATTTCAAAATCAAAATATAGATATAAAAACAATAGCAGGAATAAGACTAGAAGAAACAATACCTGTAGGTGCTGGGCTAAATTCAGAAACTATAACTTCTACAAATAGTTTTAAAGAAGAAAAAAAATACAACCTTACATTTTTGGGGTTAAATGTAAAAACAGTAACAGCAAGTATTGTTAAAAATACGAAGGTAGTTCCACTTGGAGATATAGCAGGACTAAAATTGTATACAAAGGGAGTATTAGTTGTTGGAATGAGTGAGATAAAAGGAGAAGATGGTATAACATATAAACCATATGAGAATACAGGAATTGAACAAGGAGATGCAATAACTAAAATAAATGATGAAGAAATAAATACTACAGAAGAATTAATAAAATGTATAAGTAAAGCTAAGGGCCAGACTGTAAATATAACATATGAAAAAAATAATGATGATATAAAAACAACTCTAACACCAGTAAAAACAGCCAAAAACACATATAAAATCGGGCTATGGGTTAGAGATTCGGCAGCTGGAATAGGAACACTAAGCTTTTATAATCCAAGTAAAAATACAATTGTAGCACTTGGACATGGAATTCAAGACATAGACACACATGAACTTGTAGAAATATCTTCAGGAGAACTTGTGACAGCTGAGATTGAAAACATACAAAAAGGAGAAAAAAACAAACCAGGAAAAATAGAAGGTACAATAGAAAATGGAAGCAAAATCGCAAAAATAAACAATAATACAGAATACGGAATATATGCGGAAGAAGTAAATAAAAATAAATTAGGAATAAACAGTTCTAATGAAATTGAAGTAGCATCTAGAAAAGAAATAAAAACTGGAAAGGCGCATATTATTTGCACATTAGAAAATAACATCAAAAAAGAATATGAAATAGAAATAGAAAAAATATATACAAACAACAATCAAAACAACAAAAGTATGATAGTAAAAATAACAGACAAAGAATTAATAGAAAAAACTGGTGGAATAATACAGGGAATGAGTGGAGCACCAATAATACAAAACGGAAAACTAGTAGGAGCTTTAACACATGTTTTTGTATCTGATCCAACAAAAGGCTATGGAGTATTTGCAGATGCAATGCTGTAGAAAAAATTTTGTGCTTGCCCTATGTACAAATATTATAACAAATATAAATGAGAAGATGTAGGGGGCAGGTCTTGTGCCTGCCCAAAATTTTAAATTGGATTAACATGTACAATTGCACGCGCAATGTTTTCCATTGCTTCAATATTTTTTTCTAAGTCATCTGCAATATGGTGACTATCAAAAGTAGACATATTTCCATCAACATCAATTGTAATAGTTACAATATATTGATATCCAATAGGAGTGGAACTAATTTCGTCCACTTTTTTTATATCTTTATATTCATTAATTAAATCTAAAATTATATCCTTAGACTTTTCATCTAAAGATTTATCCATTAAAACATTATAACTTTCAATAAATATTTTAATTCCTGTGTAAAAAATCCATATAGATATTCCCATACCAACTATACTGTCAAACCAATAAATGTTTATTAAACTCAATAAAATAGAGATTAGTGTAAAAAATGTTAATATACAATCATTTCTATGGTCAAGCATATTTGCTTCAAGTAATAAATCTTTATATTTTCTTGCCAATTTTTTTGTATATAAAAATAAACATAGTTTTGTTAATATTGTTATTAAACAAACTGATACAAGTAACCATGAAAAAGTAAATGTATTTTTAACTACTAAAGATACTATAGAGTTATATAAAAGTTTAGCGGAAACAAAAAGCATAGAAAGACTTATGAATAAAGAAAAAACATATTCAGCTTTTCCGTGCCCAAAATTATGAGTCTCATCTTTAGGTTCACTTGCAATTTTATTACCTATAAATGTCATTAAAGACGAAAAAATATCTCCAGCACTATTAGCAGCATCTGCAATCATAGCTTGAGAATTACTTAAAATTCCAACTATAGCTTTTATTATTAATAAAAACAAATTTCCTAAAATTCCAAAAATGCTTGCGTTTTTGGTAGAACTAAATTTATCCATATGCATTCACCTATTATAAAAAATTATGTTTATTTATTATACAACTAAAAAGTAGAAAAATGAATACAAAATGTAAAAATAAAATAAATTTATAATGCTTTTATAATAAAAAGTTTGAAATGAGAATGTATAGATAAATCATTCGACTGCCCAATATACCCTATTAAAGTTAATCTTTTTAATTTTGTAACAATACCAATATAAAAATAATAAAATATATTAGATAGTAAAATATAAAGGAGGAACATATGGATATTTTATTTTATGTAATTTTCCCTTTAGCTACAATACTAATAGCAATAGTGTTACAAAGAATACTAAAAAGTCCGACATTAGTTGCGCTTCTTGTATTTGCAATTTTTCTAATTGTTGCATTTACAGCCTATACATCTGATTTTTTAATAAATGCAATAATATATGCAATATTAGCATTTATAACAGCAAGTATAACAAAATTAATATTCTGTTTTAAAAACAAGATAAAATGTGCATGTAGTGAAAGAGATTTAGATGAGGATCTTGACGGATTGCAAAACAGCATCAATTCTTTAGAAAATAATATAGAAAAATTAACAGATTTATTATCTGAATTTATAAATGACAATACAGAAGAATGTAATTGTGAAACACTTCAAAAAAGCATAGGCGGGTTGGAAGATAATATAGATAACCTAACAGATATAATTACAAACGCACTAAATGGTAATAATTGTGGATGCAATACTAGAAAAATGTTAAGGAGATAAAAATAGAACCAAAAGGGAATAAAACTCTTTTGGTTCTATTTTTCTATTCAAACAAAAAAGTTATACAAAAATGTTATAATCGCTATTGCCTTTGAGATTTCATAAATTGTACCTGTATAGGATTCAATAATAAAAAATGCTTGCAATATTTGTAGAACGTGATATAATATACTAGCTATAATAAAAGCATAAATGATATCATGAAAGGATGAATTAAATGAGTATTAAAATTGAAAAGACAGAAAATAATAATGAATTAAAATTAGAATTCACTATTGAAGCAAAAAAATTTGATGAGGGAATGAAAAAAGTATATGAAAAAAGTGCAAAATATATTAGCATTCCAGGATTTAGAAAAGGTAAAGCTCCAATGTCAATAGTAGAAAAACACTATGGACCAGAAGTTTTTTATGAAGATACTTTTAACGAGATAGTACCTGCTGAATACGAAAGAGAATTAAAAGAAAATAATATAGATGCTGTAAGCAAACCAGATATAGAAGTTAAACAAATAGGAAAAGGTAAAGATTTAATATTTACAGCTGTTGTTCAAACAAAACCAGAAGTTAAATTAGGAAAATATAAAGGTATAGAATTGAAAAAAGTTGAGTATAATGTATCTGATGAAGATATAAATCATGAATTAGGTCATATGCAAGACAGAAATTCAAGACTAGTTACTGTTCAAGACAGAGCAGTTGAAGACGGAGATATAACAGTAATTGATTTTGAAGGATTTGTTGACGGTAAAGCTTTTGAAGGCGGAAAGGCAGAAAATCATGAATTAACAATAGGAAGCAAAACATTTATACCAGGATTTGAAGATCAAATAATAGGAATGAAAATTGATGAAGAAAAAGATATAAATGTTAAATTCCCAGAAGAATATTTTTCAGAAGAATTAAAAGGAAAAGATGCAACATTTAAAGTTAAATTACATGAAATAAAGAAAAAAGAATTACCTGAATTAAATGATGATTTTGCAAAAGATGCTAGCGAATTTGATACATTAGATGAACTAAAAGCAAGCATTAAAGAAAAATTAGAGCAAGAAAATGCAAATAGAGCAAAATATGAAACAGAAGATGCAGCAATAAAGGCTGTAACAGATGCTACTGAAGTTGAGATACCATCAGGAATGATAGAAACTGAAATTGATAACATGATAAAAGACATGGAAACAAGAATGCACTATCAAGGAATTCATTTAGAACAATACCTTCAAATGATGGGTAAAACAATGGATGAATTTAGAAAAGAAAATGAAGAACAAGCCAAAACTTCTGTAAAGACTAGATTAACACTAGAAGCAATAGAAAAAGCAGAAAAAGTTGAACCTGCTGAAGAAGAAGTTAATAAAAAAGTAGAAGAAATGGCAAAAGCATATGGCAAAAAAGCAGAAGAATTAAAAGAAAATGAACAATTTATGAACTACGTTAAAGAATCATTAAAAAATGAAGCAGTAATTAAACTTATAATAGACAATGCCAAAATAAAATAGGAGGTAAGATATGATAGATAACAGCTTAGTACCTTATGTAATTGAACAAACAAGTAAAGGAGAAAGATCATACGATATTTTTTCTAGATTACTAAAAGATAGAATAATATTTCTAGCAGAAGATGTTAACCCAACTTCTGCAAGTTTAGTTGTTGCACAGCTTTTATTTTTGGAATCAGAAGATCCAGATAGAGAAATACATTTATATATAAATAGTCCAGGTGGTTCTATAACAGATGGTATGGCAATTGTTGATACAATTAATTATATTAAATGTCCTGTTTCAACAATTTGTGTTGGATTAGCAGCAAGCATGGGAGCAGTACTTTTAGCTTCAGGAGCAAAAGGAAAAAGATTTGCAACTCCTAATGCTGAAATTCTAATACACCAACCATTAATAGCTGGCGGAGGACTTTCTGGGCAAACTACAGAAATTAAAATCCATGCAGATCATATGGTTAAAACTAGAGAAAAATTAAATAAACTATTAAGTGAAAGAACAGGTCAAGATTTAGCAACAATAGAAAAAGATACAGAAAGAGATAATTATATGACAGCAGAAGAAGCACTTAAATATGGTTTAATAGACGGAATTATGGATAAAAGAGCTTAAAATAAATAATTGTATAGGTAAAAGGATAGGCACAAGACCTACCACTACATGCCTGCCCAATAAAATACAAAAGAAAATATATATTTAATTTAAAAGGAGTAATAAATATGCCTAAAAAGAAAGATGAACCACAAAATGTTAGATGTTCTTTTTGTGGTAAACCTCAAGAATCAGTGAGCAGAATTATTGCTGGACCAGGTGTATATATATGTGATGAATGTGTTAATGTTTGTAAAAGCATTATAGAAAGCGAAACATATAATGAGGATGAATTTGAATATTCTCTTCAAGATGACTTACTAAGTCCAAAAGAAATAAAGGATATTTTAGATAAATATGTAATTGGTCAAGAAAATGCAAAAAAAACTTTGGCTGTAGCAGTTTATAACCATTATAAAAGAATTAACAACGAAGAAAAAAACGACGATGTAGAAATACAAAAAAGTAATGTTTTGCTTTTAGGACCTACTGGATGTGGAAAAACTCTATTAGCTCAAACACTAGCCAAGATACTAAATGTGCCATTTGCAATTGCAGATGCAACAACATTAACAGAAGCTGGTTATGTAGGAGAAGATGTTGAAAACATATTACTAAAACTTATTCAGGCTGCTGATTATGATATAGCATTAGCTGAAAAAGGAATTATATATATAGACGAAATAGATAAAATAACCAGAAAATCTGAAAACCCTTCAATTACACGTGATGTAAGTGGGGAAGGAGTTCAACAGGCATTACTAAAAATAATTGAAGGAACTGTAGCTTCTGTTCCACCACAGGGAGGAAGAAAACATCCACATCAAGAATTCTTACAAATTAATACAGAAAATATTCTATTTATTTGTGGTGGAGCTTTTGAAGGTTTAGAAAAAATAATAAAAGACAGGATAGGAAAAAAATCAATTGGTTTCGGAGCAAATATTGAAAGTAAAAAAGAAATAGACAAATATAAAATATATGAACAAATTTTACCACAAGATTTATTAAAATTTGGATTAATACCCGAGTTTGTCGGAAGACTTCCTATAATTACAACACTTAAAGAACTAGACAGAGAAACACTAATAAGAATTATAACAGAACCTAAAAATGCTTTAGTTAAACAATATAAAAAATTATTTGAATATGACAATGTAGAACTAGAATTTGAAAAAGATGCATTAGATTTAATAGTAGATAAAGCAATAGAAAGAAATACAGGAGCGAGAGGATTACGTTCTATCTTAGAAGAGATAATGCGAGATGTAATGTTTGATATTCCATCAAATCCTAATATTGAAAAATGTATAATAACAAAGGAAACAGTTGAAAGCAAAGCTACTCCAAAACTTATTATTAATGAAAACAAGCAAGAAAATAAAAAAGAAATAAGAAAGAAAAAACTAATAGTAGAAAATAAAGAAACTGCTTAAGAACAATAAAAGAGATTATGTATAACGAAAAAGCTAATTAAAAAACACAAAACTATTGTAAAAAAAATTTTAATATGATATTATATTAACATAATAATAAAGACAAGAGTAAAGACAACATAAGTTTTATTTACCTAAAGAGAGTCATGCATTTTGCTGTAAGCATGATAGGAAAAAAATTAACTTATTATCACTTTACTAGTTGTAAGCCCTAAGAATAGTAAGGCTTGCCGTATATCTGCGTTAAAGATATTTAAGATGTATATTAATTTTAATATATAAATTAAGGTGGTACCGTGAATAAAAAATTCGCCCTTATTATAGGGGCGAATTTTTTATATAATAAGAAAGTAATACTTCCCTATTATATAAAAAGCTACAATCGCTAGCCCTTGAGATTTTCTCATTGTAGGTATTAACCTAAAAGAAAAGGAGGAAAATAAAATGTGCGAAGAAAAAAAGGACTATAGCTCAACGCTAAACTTACCAAAGACAGATTTCCCAATGAGAGGAAATTTACCAGAAAATGAACCTAAAATATTAGAAGAGATATTTAATAATGGTTTATACAAAAAAATGTTAAAAAAGAATGAAGGAAAGAAATCATTTGTATTACATGATGGTCCTCCATATGCAAATGGAGAAATACATATAGGACATGCTTTAAATAAAATATTAAAGGATACTATAGTTAGATACAAAAATTTGCAAGGTTTTTATACTCCATATATACCAGGCTATGATACACATGGTATGCCAACAGAAACTAAAGCAATACAAAAATTAGGCTTAAATAGAGAAAATATTTCTATAAATGAGTTTAGAGACACTTGTAAAAGCTTTAATAAAGAATATATAGAAAAACAAACAGATGGCTTTAAAAGACTAGGAGTTCTTGGAGATTGGGAACACCCATATATAACATATCAACCTGAAGTAGAAGCTAAGCAAATTGGAGTATTTGCTGACATGTACAAAAAAGGATATATATATAAAGGTTTAAAACCAGTATATTGGTGTACTGACTGCGAAACAGCATTAGCTGAAGCTGAGATAGAATATAAAGATGTTAAAAATACATCTGCATATGTTAAATTCCCAGTTGAAGATTCAAAAGGATTATTTGATAAAGAGAATACTTATATTATAATATGGACAACAACTCCATGGACATTACCAGGAAATATGGGAATAACAATAGACCCTGAGTTTGAATATGCAGTAGTAAAATGTGAAAATGAAAAATACATCATGGCTAAAGAAAGAGTATCTGCTGTAATGGAAAAGGCTAATAAGGAAAATTATGAAATAGTAAAAGTATTTAAAGGAAAAGAGCTAGAAGGAGTACTATGTAAACATCCATTTTTAGATAGAACATCAAGAGTAATAATGGGAAGCGATGATACTGTAGCAGTTGAACTTGAAACAGGTACAGGTGCAGTACATACAGCACCTGGATATGGTAAAGAAGACTATTTGGCAGGACTAAAAAATGGATTAGATATAGTAGTTACAGTAAATGAAAAAGGTCATCAAACAGAAGGTGCAGGTCCATTTGCAGGAATGTTCTATGCAAAATCTGATAAAGCTATACTAGAATGGTTAGAAGAACACAATTTATTACTTCACAAACAAGAATTGCTTCACTCATATCCACACTGTTGGAGATGCAAAAAGCCAGTAATATATAGAGCAACTGATCAATGGTTTGCATCAGTAGATGGATTTAGAAAAGAAACATTAGAAGCAATAAAAAGTGTAAAATGGATTCCTGCTTGGGGAGAAGACAGAATAACAAAAATGGTTGAAGATAGAAATGATTGGTGTATTTCAAGACAACGTACATGGGGAGTTCCTATACCAATATTCTATTGTAAGGATTGTGGAAAAGAATATGTTACAGAAGAAAGTTTGAAAAAAGTACAAGACATTTTCAGACAAAAAGGTTCAAATGCATGGTTTGATCTAGATGAAAAAGATTTAATGCCAGAAGGATGTAAGTGCGAAAAATGTGGAGGCACTGAATTTAAAAAGGAAACTGACATAATGGATGTATGGTTTGATTCTGGTTCTACTCATGAATCTGTTGTTGCAGAACGTGGACTTCCTGACATAGACTTGTACTTAGAGGGAAGTGACCAATATAGAGGATGGTTCCAATCATCACTTTTAACATCTGTTGCAACAAAAGGAAAATCACCATATAAAGAGGTTTTAACACATGGCTACACAGTAGATGAACAAGGAAGAAAGATGTCTAAATCTATTGGAAATGTTATAGCTCCACAAACATTAATAAAAGAATTTGGTGTAGATATATTAAGATTATGGGTATTGTCTTCAGACTATAAGTCAGATGTTAGTATATCAAAGTCAATAATGAAACAAGTGTCAGAAGTTTACAGAAAAATAAGAAATACAGCAAGATACATACTTGGAAATATTAATGACTTTGATGTAAATAGCCCTATACAATATGAAGATCTACAGGAAATTGATAAATTTGCACTATTAAAATTAAATCATTTAATAAAAGATTGTACAAAAGCATTTGATGAATATGACTTTAATAGAGCATATCAAGCTATAAATACTTTCTGTGTTGTAGATATGAGTAATTTTTATCTAGATATTATAAAAGATAGATTATATACAAGCAAAAAAGATAGCGTAGAAAGAAGAGCTGCACAAACTGCAATGTATGAAATATTAAGTGCCTTAGTAAGAATAATTGCACCAATGACATGTTATACAGCAGAAGAAATATGGAAATATATGCCACACAAAGAAAATGAAAATAAAGAAAGTATAATGCTTGAATATTGGCCACAACCAAATGAAAAATATGAAAACAAAGAGCTTGAAGAAAAATGGGATAAAATAATAAAGATAAAAGAACAAGCAGCGAAAGCATTAGAAGAAGCAAGAGCAGAGAAAGTAATAGGACATTCTTTAAATGCAAAAGTTGTAATATATGCAGATAAAGAAAACTATGAATTTTTAAAGGATAAAGAAGATTTATTGCAAGAAGTATTTATAGTATCTGGAGTAGAAGTAAAAGAAGCAAATGAATTTAAAATTAATGTACAAGTTGCAGATGGAGAAAAATGCGAGAGATGCTGGATGTATTCAACAACAGTTGGAGAAGATAAAGAAAATCCAACTATTTGTAAAAGATGTAGTGAAGCATTAAAATAGAAGAAATCACAGCGTTACTTTATAAAGTTTAACTAAAAATAAGAAAGGAATAATTTATGCAAATAATTGTATTAATAATATTAATTGCTTTAAATGCATATTTTGCATGTAGTGAAATAGCATTTATATCTTTAAATGATGCAAAAGTTGAAAAGGATGCTAAAGAAGGAAATAAAAAGGCTAAACAAATACACAAAATGATAAAAGAACCAAGCAAGTTTTTGGCTACAATTCAAATAGGAATAACACTTGCTGGATTTTTATCAAGTGCATTTGCTGCAGATACATATGCAAGTGAGTTAGCTCCAATATTAAATAATTTAATTCCATTAGGCATTGGAGTTTGGAATACAATTTCCATAATTATAATTACAATGATTCTTTCATATTTTACATTGGTTTTTGGAGAATTAGTTCCAAAAAGAATTGCTATGAAAAACTATGAGAAGATTGCATATGGTACTGTTGGAGTTATAAAGGCAATTTCTGTAATTACTTCTCCATTTGTAAAACTATTAACAGCATCAACAAACGTTATTTCTAAACTATTTGGTGTATCAGCACAAGATGAAGAAACAGTAACAGAAGAAGAAATACGTATGATGGTTGATGTTGGAGAAGAAAAAGGAACTATAGAAGAAGAAGAAAAAGAATTAATTAATAATGTATTTGAATTTAATGACAAAGTTGTTTCAGAAGTAATGATTCATAGAACAGAAATTTTTGCGGTTGAAATGAATAACAATGTTTCAGATATATTATCAGAAATTGATGATTTAAAATATAGTAGAATTCCAGTGTATGACGAAAGTATTGATGACATTAAAGGTATATTATTTACTAAGGATCTAATTAATATATTAAAAAAACATAAAGACTGCAAAGTAAAAAGTATAATGAGAGATGCATATTTTGTTTCCGAGAATAAGCCAATTAATGACTTATTTAGAGATTTGCAAAAAAATAAAAAACAAATTGCAATAGTTGTAGACGAATATGGTGGAACATCTGGAATAATTACTATGGAAGATATTCTTGAAGAACTTGTTGGTAACATATTTGACGAATACGATGATGTAGAATTAGACTACGAAAAAATTGATGATAATACTTTTTTAATAAATGGAAATGTATCTATTTTTGATGTTAAAAAAATATTAGAAGTTGATATTCCAGATGGTGAATATGATACATTATCTGGATACTTAATTGAACTTTTAGGAAGGATTCCAAAAGACGATGAAAAACCTGTAATAGAAACACCAAAAGTAACATATAAAATAGAAGAGTATGAAGATAAAAGAATATTAAAAGTAAAAGCTTGTAAAAACAAAGAAATAGTACCAAAAGAAAATAGCTAAACTCATGCCCTTTGAGATTCTTTCATTGTAAGGGCAGGTCTTGTGCCTGCCCGAAAGAAAAATTTTTAATTTTTCTTATTTGTTTTTCTAATATAAATATGAAATGAGGAATAAAAATGGGACTAATAGAACTATGCATTTTAAGTATAGGGCTTGCAATGGATGCATTTGCTGTATCAGTATGTAAAGGCTTATCAATGGCAAGAATGAAGTGGAAAAATGCAATAATTATTGGAGCATATTTCGGTTATTTTCAAGCACTTATGCCAGTTTTAGGATATCTTCTTGGTTATAACTTTCAAGATAGAATATCTAATATTGATCATTGGATTGCATTTATTTTATTAGGTGTTATTGGAATAAATATGATTAAAGAAGCAATTAGTAAAGAAAATGATGTACATAATGATAGTGTGAAATTTAAAGACATGATTGTTTTAGCAATAGCTACAAGCATAGATGCTTTAGCGGTAGGAATTACATTTGCTTTTTTAAATGTAAATTTAATATTAGCAATATCTTTAATTGGAATAATAACATTTATAATATCTGTTTTGGGCGTTAAAGTTGGAAATATTTTTGGTGACAAATATGAAAAGAAAGCTGAATTTGCTGGAGGAATTATTTTAATATTTTTGGGCATAAAAATATTAGTAGAACATTTAATTAAATAAATTTAAAGAAAACTAAAAACAGCTTCGAGATAAATTAATACAATGAGTCTAAAATTAAAAGGAGGAATAAGTATGGAATTTAAATTTACTCCAAGAGGCGTTTGCTCAAGCCAAATGATAATTGAACTAGATGGAGATACAATTAAAAGTGTAAAAATAATAGGAGGATGTGCAGGAAATACTGTAGGTGTTTCTAAATTAGTGGAAGGAATGAAAATAGATGAGGCAATAAAAAGACTAAAAGGAATTCCATGTGGTTTTAAGGGAACTTCATGCCCGGATCAGCTAGCAATAGCTTTAGAAGAAGCTAAAAGAAAATTTAATATTAACTAATAGGTGAAGTATGAAAAAAATATTAGATAAAATAAATTGTTTTATAAATATTTTAAATGAAAAGCATATAGGCGAATATACAGCCAATTGCGCATATTATACGCTATTGGCTTTTATCCCTTTGCTTATGTTAATTTTAACATTAACAAAGTATTTTGGAATTGATCAAAATACTTTGTTTTATATAATAGACAATTTATTTTCAAGTAATACATTAAGCAATTCAGCTTTAAATATAGTAAAAGAGGTCTATTCTAAGTCTGTTGGGACTATTACAATATCGGCAATATTTGTTTTATGGTCAGCAGGAAAAGGCTTTTTTGCTTTGTGTAAGGGTTTACATATAGCATACGATACAGATGAAAAAAAATTTGTATATTATAGAATTAAGGCTACAATATGTACAATAGTATTTATAGTATTAATTGTTTCAATGTTACTTTTAATGGTATTTGGAAATAGCATTAATATAGTATTACAAGAAAGATTTAATATATTTAGTAAAATTATTAGTTTTATATTAAGAAGCAAAGCATTAATAAGTATAGTTTTATTATTTATTGTATTTACAATGGCATATAAATTTATACCTAAAAATAAATATAAAATGATATGGAATATGCCAGGTGCAGCAATAGCAGCAATACTTTGTACCTTAATATCAATATTTTATTCTATGTATGTAGAAATATATACAGGATTTTCGGTAATGTATGGAAGTTTGACTACAATTGTTTTAGCAATGATGTGGGTGTATGGATGTATGTATAGTATTTTATTAGGAGCAGTTATAAATAAGTATTTAATAGATAAAAGAGCAAATTAAGCTCAAGTTTCCAAAATTTATGGGCAGGTTTTATGCCTGCCTGAATTTCTTAAATCTAGAATAAGTCTAGATTTTTTTAAATTTATGGTATATAATATGGTTTGTCTACTAGGAAACAATTATACAAAAAATAATAATGCACAGAAATTTGCAAAACAAATTTCTGACGCAAACAAGTGCGCAGACTTAAAAATGTTCTTTCCTATAAGACATTTGTTTTCAAAACAGAAAGGAATAGTATGGAAAATAAGAATATCGTAATAGGAATAGAAGGACTAGTAGGCTCTGGAAAAACTAGTATTTGTAGAAAAATGCTAGAAAATGATAAAAAGGCAATTCTATTAAATGGCGGTAATTTGTATAGAGCAATTGTATATGCTTTAATGCAGAAAGAAGATAATTTATTTAAACTAAGAAAAAAAATGAAAAATATAGATATAAAGCAATGTATGGACGAGTCTAATGTAGAAATGAAAATAGAAAACAGAGAATCAAATATATATATTAATGGAAAATTAGCAGATGAAAACGAATTACAGTCTAAGGCTTCATCAATTGCTGTTTCATTAATAGGAGGAATTGCAGATAATAATAATTTGTTTAAATATGCTCAAGAAATTATTAACGAATTAAAAAAGACAAATAATGTTATTGTATCTGGTAGAGCTTTAATGCAAATTTATCCAGAGCTTGACTATCATTTTTTTATAACTGCAAAATATAAAGAACGTATTAAAAGAAAAAGCATACAATATAATGAGAAAAAATCTGTTGGAATTAATATTGCATTGAGAGATTTATTACAAAAAATGGCTGGATTTTATAAAATATATCCTAACACAACCAAAATAGATGTAACAGAATGTAAAAATGTTGAAGAATCAACTAAAAAAGTTGAGACTTATATTAAATAAGAGGTGTTAAATATGGAATATAAGAATGAAAGTTTAGAAAAGTTTAATAAAAAATTATCAGAAAGTAAGGTCGCAATAATAGGGCTAGGAACAAGCAATATACCTTTATTGGACTATATGAATGAATTAAATGCTGATACTACAGTGTTTGATAATAGGCTAAAGGAAAATATACCACAAGAAATAATAGATAAAATTACAAATTATAATTTTAAATATTACTTTGGAAATGACTCTCTTAATAATTTAAGAAATTTTGATATAATATTTAGAGCACCAAGTTGCATGCCTACAAGGCCAGAATTAAAAGCAGAAAAAGAAAATGGGGCAATTGTAACTACAGAAATAGAGATGTTTATGAAACTATTTCCAGGTAAGGTTATTGGTGTAACAGGTAGTGATGGAAAAACAACTACAACAACATTAATTTACGAAATACTAAAAAACAACGGATATAATTGTTACTTAGGAGGAAATATAGGAATACCTCTATTTACAGAAGTTAAAAAAACGAAACCTACTGATATAGCAGTTTTAGAATTAAGTAGTTTTCAACTAATGGAAATGGAAACTAGTCCTGATATATCTGTTATAACAAACATTACTCCAAATCATTTAAATGTTCATAAAGACTATGAAGAATACATAGAAGCAAAGAAAAATATCTTTAAACATCAAGATGAAAACGGTATTGTTGTGTTAAATTACGATAATGATATAACAAGAGAATGTGCAAAAGAAACAGAAGGAAAAGTTATTTTTTATAGTAGTAAAACAAAGCTTGAAGATGGAATTATTTTAGATAATAATATAATTAAAGAATGTAAATATAAATTAAGAAAGCACATTTTAAATACTGATGAATTAATTTTAAGAGGTAGACATATGCATGAAAATGCTTGTGCAGCAATAGCAGCAACAATGGAACTTGTTGATCCGGAAATTGCAGCTAAGACAATAAAAGAATTTAAAGGTGTAGAACATAGACTAGAATTTGTAAAAGAAATAAATGGAGTAAAATGGTATAACGATTCAATTGGAACTTCACCAACAAGAACTATAGCAGGACTAAAATCATTTAATGAGAGAATTGTATTAATAGCTGGTGGATACGATAAAAAACTAGACTATACACCAATTGGAGGACCAATACTTGAAAAAGTTGATGATTTAATATTAATTGGAGCAACAGCAGGTAAAATATTTGAAGCGGTAAAACAAGAGGAAGAAAAGCAAGGAAAAAGTATAAAAATCCATATGTGTGATAAATTCGAAGACACTGTAAAAATTGCACAAAAAGTAGCTAAACCTGGATATATTGTTTTATTTTCACCAGCTAGTGCAAGTTTTGATATGTTTAAGAATTTTGAAGAAAGAGGAAATAGATTTAAAGAATTAGTTAATAAATTATAATTAATCACTAAATATAAAAAACTTTCATAATATATAAAAAATATGTTATGGAGGTTTTTTTATGTATAATAATAATCCATATGAGGACTATATGAGAAACATATTGGGGTACAATACTAATCCGACTATGATGAATATGAATATGTATTCAAACAATCAAATCTACGAAGATGAAAGTAGCTTTGGATATAATCAAGTAAATGTTGATAATATGTATCCAGAAATTTATAAGATAATATATCCTATGGTTTGCAAAGCATGCATGAACACAAATGAAAATATAACAGAAGATTTAGTAAGTAGAATAACAAATGAAATATACATAAACGTTGAGAATATAGAAGTAACAAAAGATAATAGAAATAGCAGTAATTCAATAAATAATAATCAAATTAGTAAGAATATAAGAACAGATAATTTAAGCAATAGAACAAATCCTGCAGAGATGCAAACAAATAGAATAGAAGATAGAAATAGAAATCCTCTATTAAGAGATTTAATACGAATATTAGTATTAAGAGAATTAATAGGAATGCCTAACAGACCACCAATAAGACCACCTTTTGGACCAAGACCCTTCTAGGAATATGAGTATGATTTAATATCTTCTGCTACGATATTTAGTATGTTATGTTTTCGCTCAAATTCATAGAAAAAATTATCAATGTCAAATGGCTTACAAACTTCATGTGGAATTTTAAAAGCCTTTGCAACAGAAATTGCATTAAATTCATAAATAATAAGCGTATACTTAAATTTATTTTTAGAATACGTTTTAATTTTTTTCATAATAATCCACCTCCTTTAAATGCAATATATCATATTCTTTTTGATTTTTCAATATGACAATACATTTTTTAAAAAATTTTTATACTTGACCTAAGTATAAATTTTAAAAATGTGGGGGCAGGTCTTGTACCTGCCCAATATATGAACAACGTACTAATATATAGACTTTTTAAAAATTATTTGATATACTATTAGCAGTTTATGGGGAGAAAATATGATAGCACAAGTTATAATAAATAGTAATGTAAAGGATTTAAATAAAATATTTGATTATAACGTACCAAACAATATGCTTGGTACTATCTGTGTTGGAGATAGAGTACAAGTTCCTTTTGGTAGAGGGAAAAAAACAGAAGAAGGATTTATAATTGGTTTCAAAGACACATCAGAATTTAAGGTAAAAGATATTATTAAAATCCAAGATGGCATCAGGCTTACAAAAGAAAATATAGAACTTGCAAAACTTATGGCAAGAAGATACTTTTGTAATATATCAGATTGCATAAAACTAATGCTTCCACCAGGAACTGCTACTAAAAACATAGATAATAGAATAAAAGATAAAACATTAAATTTTGTATATTTAAAAAAAGAAATAGAAGAAATTGAAGATGATATTGATAATGGGATTATAAAATCTGATAAACAAAAAAGAGTATTAAATTTTTTAATACAAAATGAAGGCATACAAACTACAGATCTAGAAGCAATAACAGATATAACAAGTGCGGTGTTAAAAGCTCTTGAAAAAAAAGAATATATAGAAATAATAGAAGAGAAAGTAGAAAGAAATCCATTTATTAATAAAAAAGTAGAGCCAACTAAAAAACTACAGCTAACATCAGAACAGAAAAAGGCTTTTGATGAAATAAATGAAAGTATACAAAATAATAAAAATAAGGAATATTTAATTTATGGAGTAACTGGTTCAGGAAAAACTGAGATTTATTTGCAATTAATAGATGAAATTTTAAAAAAGAATAAAACTTCAATTGTATTGGTTCCAGAAATATCACTTACTCCACAAATGGTGGATAGATTTATTGCAAGATTTGGAGAGAAAAAAATTGCGGTATTGCATAGTAAATTATCAATTGGAGAAAGATATGACCAATGGAATAAAATAAAAAATGGAGAATGCAAAATAGTAATAGGAGCACGTTCTGCAATTTTTGCCCCTGTTCAAAATTTAGGTTTAATAATAATAGATGAAGAACATGATAGTTCATATAAATCTGAAACAAGTCCAAGGTATAATGCAAAGGAACTTGCAGGTTTTATTGCAAAACAAAATAACATTCCACTTGTTTTAGGAAGTGCTACACCAGATATATGTAGTTTCTATAAAGCACAAACTGGAAATATAGAACTAATTACACTTACAAAAAGAGCAAATAAATCATCACTTCCAAAAGTTGAAGTAGTAGATTTAAGACAAGAACTGGCAAATGGAAATAGAAGCATATTAAGTGTAAAGCTATATTCTGCAATAGAGGAAAATATAAAAAATAAAAAACAAACAATTCTATTCTTAAACAGAAGAGGATTTTCAACCTTTGTAATGTGTAGAGATTGCGGTTACACAGTTAAATGCAAAAATTGCAATATAACAATGACATATCACTCTAAAGGAAATAAACTAAAATGTCATTATTGTGGACATGAACAAAAAAATTTAGTAGAATGCCCTGAATGCAAAAGTAAAAATATCAAGTATTTTGGAACTGGTACACAAAAACTAGAAGAAGAAATTAATAAGTTATTTCCAACTGCAACAACAATAAGAATGGATGTGGATACTGTAACAAAAAAGAATTCACATGAAGAAATATTAAATAAATTCAAAAATGATAATATAGATATTTTAATTGGAACACAAATGGTAGTAAAAGGACATCATTTTCCAAATGTCACACTAGTTGGAGTAATTGCAGCAGATAGTAGCTTATATATTGAAGACTATAGAGCAAATGAAAGAACATTTCAAATATTAACTCAGGTAGCAGGAAGAGCAGGAAGAGATAAATTACCAGGAAAAGTAATTATACAAACATATAATCCAGAAAATTTTGCAATAGAATGCAGTCAAAAACAAGATTATAATATTTTTTATGATACAGAGATAGAATTAAGAAAACAATTGAAATATCCACCATTTTGCGATATAATAAGTATTGGATTAACCGACATTGATGAATATAAAATAGGTAAAATAGCTGAGGCTATATATAACAACCTTAATATTCTTATTAATAAGTATAACATTAAATTAGTAGTATATAAACCATTGCCATGTCCAATAGATAAAATAAAGAACAAATATAGATGGAGAATAATTTTAAAAGGAAAACTAAATAATAAAATTATAGACATAATTAATATGGCAATAGAAAAAACGAATAACAAAACTACAAGAGTTATAGTAGACACAAATCCTACAAACTTAATGTAAAAATCAAATATTATTTAAGGGGGCAATAAAAATGGCAATTAGAAATATTAGACAAGAAGGGGACGAAATATTAAAAAAGAAATCAAGAGAAGTTGAAGTAATTGATGAAAAAATAAAAGAACTTATAGAAGATATGGTAGAAACAATGCATAAATACAATGGAGTTGGACTAGCTGCTGTACAAGTTGGAATATTAAAAAGAGTAATTGTAATAGACACTTATGAAGAAGATACACCAATTGTAAAATTAATTAATCCTAAAATAGTAAAACAAAAAGGTTCAAGAGAAGTTGAAGAAGGATGCTTAAGCTTCCCAAATAAATTTGCAAAGGTTATAAGACCAACGGAAGTTGTTGTTGAAGGACTAAATGAAAATGGTGAAAAAGTAAAAATAAAAGCAGTAGAACTTTTAGCACAAGCATTATGCCACGAAATTGACCATTTAAACGGGATTACTTTTGTAGACATTATGGAACCTGGAACACTAGAATATGTAGAACCACAAAACTAATATGAAAGGAAATAATAACATTGAATATTTTATTTATGGGAACTCCTGATTTTGCAAAAGAATCATTAGAGTCTATATATAATGCAAAATATAATATTATTGGAGTTGTAACCAATCCAGATAAGCCTAAAGGAAGAGGCATGAAAATGATAGCATCTCCTGTTAAGGAATTTGCATTAGAAAAAAAGATACCAGTATTTCAACCATTAAAAATTAGAAAAAATACTGAATTTATTGAAAAAATAAAAGAGTTAAATCCAGATGTTATATGTGTTGTAGCTTATGGAAAAATACTTCCTAAAGAAATTTTAGATATTCCACAATATGGATGTATTAATGTTCATGGTTCACTTTTACCTAAATACAGAGGTGCAGCACCTATACAATGGTCTGTAATTAATGGGGACAAAGAAACTGGAGTAACTACAATGTATATGGATATAGGGATGGATACTGGAGATATGATTTTAAAAGAAAAAGTATCTATTGGAGAAAATGAGACTACAGGCGAATTATGGAACAGACTATCCAAAATTGGTGGTGAACTACTAGTTAAAACATTAAAACTAATTGAAGAAGGAAATGCACCAAGAACAAAACAAGGAGAGGATTATACAATAGCGCCAATGCTTGATAAGGAAATAGCACAAATTGACTGGAATAACAAAACAGCAAAGCAAATAAAGAATTTAATAAGAGGCCTAAACCCAATAATGGGTGCATATACATTTGTAAATGGAAAAAAACTTAAAATTTGGAAGGCTAAGATTGTAAATAAAGATACAATACAAGATGCACAAGTGGAAAATGGTGCTGTAATGTTAGCAGATGCGAAACAAGGGCTATTTTTTAAAGCAAAAGACGGAATTATAGAGGCTATTGAAATACAAGCAGAAAACTGTAAAAGAATGAATGCAAAGGACTTTTTAAGAGGAAATAAGCTATAAGAGATACAAATACAGTTTTGTGATAAACAAAAACTTAAAAACTGTAGGGGCAGGTAGTGTAGGGTGGTAGGCACAAGATCTACCGCTACACTGCATGCCCGAATATAATTTTATGATAAATATAGATCAACATATTAATTAAAATTGAAAAAAGAGTAATTAAAAATAACTAGCATTACAATAGATAAAACAATAACAGATATACCGCTTAATTTATTCTTTTGTTTTAATTCATAAACTGCATATCCTATGTTATCTAAAAAAACAATAGCACTAACAATAATTGCACAAATATTCATTTAATATACCTCCAATTTTATTCTGTTGTTAATAAAATTCCTGTTCTAAGTGATAATTCAACATCTACTTTAAAAACTGAATTTTGATAGTTTTCAAGCCAATTATAATCTTTCCATTCTTGTGAAGTTTTAAAATTTTTTATCGCAAATCTACCGATTCCAGCGATATCAGAATTATATAATTTAGAAGTTTTATAAAAATAATTATTCAGTTGCTCTGATATATATTTATTCGCAGATTCCTCAATAATATTTAATTTTTCTTGAGTTAGTATTTCATTATCACTATTTGAAGAAAGAAGTTTAGCTGATACGTTTACTTTAGTTTTTACAAATGGCGATCCATTAATAATACTAACTTTGTTTTTTGTGTCTTCGGCACTATATAAGTATAAATTAATGGTTTCATTAGGATTTATTGGACTTGGAATGTCAATAACACAACTTTCGAATTTATTTGTAACTAAAAGATGACACATTGTATCAATTCCAGATAATGTACCAACCATTTTATTATTTTTAAATACTGCTAAACCAATTGTGTCGACAGTGTATTTAGAGTGAGGGGTAGTAAGACTTTTGGCTTGTTCATCTAAAGTATTAATGCTATTGCTAACAGATGTGGCATTTTTTAATGGGTTACCAACTTTTCCAAGGCTAGAATACGGTTCCATAAGAGAATCTTCCAGTGCTAGGTGAAAGCTTGTTAGTTCTACTGTTTGATTGTATGCTGTTCCGAGTTTCATTATTAGCCGTTATGTCATAGTATTTTGAAAGTAAATTTTCTAATTTAGGAACATCATTGCCAGAAAATTCATTTTTTGGTATTGAAGATATAATAATATTACAATCTGGTCTTATTTCAACTTTATTTATAAAAGTATTAATTATTCGTGCTATATCTTCTTTGGCTTGTTCTTCTGATATTACTAGTACTTTGCAGTGAGAAAGTGTGATATCTTTGTTTAATAAGGTATTGGTAATATTAATAGCAGTATCTAGTGAATCACATTCCATGGTATATATCTCAAAACTATTTGATGTATTTTGACCTCCGCTAGATGATCCACCACTGGCACCTTTTCCTCCACCAGACGAATCTTCCTCATTTTCTTCAGGTTTAATAATAGCTTCAGTTGCACTAGATTCTATAGTAGAAAGTTGTAGGCTTATTTTATATTTTGCTGTAGTTCCAACATCAATACCTACAGCCATTACATAAGCTAAGTCGTCTATATTTTCTCCACTACTTGAATAATTATTTACAGAGGCTAACAAACCAATTATTATAGTAATAATTAAAATATTTTTAGGTATTTTGTTCATATTTTGTATTATCTCCCTTTAATTTCTTTTTTATATTTCCAAATATCAGAATAAAAAAACTAACACCAAATACTATAAATAATGTAGATGTTTTTAATATTCCTAAATCAACTTTTCTTACTTCAATAGTATTTTTATAAATTAACGATAGCCCAAATAGTATAAGAACAAAACAATACGAAATTGTTGACCTATTTTGTATGTTAGTAATCTTTTTAAATATTAAATTAATAAAACCTATAATAATACTTAAATAAGATAAAATAGTAATTATCCATACTAAAACATAAAATGCATCAATTCTTTGAATAAACTTTCCTAATACTATTTGCCTTGATTGCAAATATATTGGAGAGTTTGAATTTGATGAAATTTCTAAAGGAAACATCAATAGCAATGAGGTTATGGTTGTTAGTATAAATAGACCTGATACAAGTACACTAATATAGGAAATTTTATTAAATTTAGAAGTATTTCTTAAAAGTGGCATTAAAAATAATAGAAATGCTATATTTGTGAAAATAAATATATTATTAATTCCGTGCAAAAATGTATTTGAAATACCATCTCCTAAAATAGGATAAATTCTTTCAGGAACAAAGTCATTAATACTAAAAATTGATAAAGTAAAAAGAGCTATTATTACTATTACAAGTATTATAAGGTTAGTTTTTATAATTGATTTAATGTTATATTTATTAATAAAACCAATACATATAGCCAAGAAAAATATTATATATGGTAAAGGAGTATTATTAAAATATATTGTTTTTAAGTTTTCAGCTGCATTTCTTAAGGTTAAAGAAGCAACAAATATAAAATAGCTTATATAAACTAAACCAACAATATACATAAAAGGCTTACCTAACAAATAATTAGATACATCTAAAATATCTTTGCCTTTAAAATTTTTGTATAATAAAGTTAAAATAAATACTGAAAATAAAGCAAGAATTGTAATATATATTATATTTAAAATACTACCAGAACCTTGATCTTGTAAAAGCAATTTTGGCAATGTAACAAGCAAATGAGCAAAAGGAACAATTAGCATTATAGATATTGCTTCTGTAGTACCAAGCTTTAAATTTTGATTCATATTTAGTCTCCTTTCATTATTTTTTCCATTTCATACTTATATGGCTTTGTTTATTTTCTCTTTTAGTAAATAAAGAAATTTCTCTTTTTTCCCTTTTCCATATAGGATTTAATAAATATCCACTATCATATATTGGAGTTACTGGAACATAAGGTGACAAATAAGATACACCAAAAGACGAATAGTTAGACAAAATTGCAAAATAAATAAATATTCCTATTGCAATACCTAAAAAGCCAAGAATAGAACCAAGAAAAATAAATATAAAACGCAATATCCTAAAATGAAATTCTAATGAATAGTTTGGTATTACAAAAGAAGATAGTCCAGTAATTGCAACAATTATTATTGAGATAGGGCTTACAATATTTGCACTAACTGCTGCATCTCCAAGCACTAAAGCACCAACAATGCCCATGGTTGATCCAATAGGAGCAGGAACTCTTATTCCGGCTTCGTGTATAAGTTCAAAAGCAATTTCCATTAATATTATTTCTAATTCAATAGAGAGAGGTACAGCTTGTCTAGAAGAAATAATAGAAAATAACAATTCAGTAGGAATTAATTCTTCATGAAAATTAGTTATTGCAATATAAATTCCGGGTAAAAGAACACTAATTATTGATGAAATAAATCTAATGATTTTTAATAAATTTGCAAAGGTAAAATTAATGTTTCTATCTTCAGGAGATGATAGTAAATCAAAGAAAGTACATGGTACAATTAAAGCAATAGGTGTACCATTTACAATAATAACAACTTTACCATCTAAAATAGAAGTTGCAGCAGTGTCAGGTCTTTCAGTTGATATAGCCTCAGGAAGTGAACTTTTGCTGTTTTCTTTAATTAGATCTTCTAATTGACCAGATGATACTATATAATCCAAACTTAAATTATTAATTCTATGTTTAACTTCTTCTACTAAATCATTGTTAGCAACGTCTTTTAAATAGCATATAGCACATTTTGTTTTGCTAATTGCTCCAACACTAGCATCTTCAATTATTAAGTTTTCATTATTTACAATTCTTCTAAGCATAGAAGTATTTGTCCTTAAATTCTCAACAAAAGCTTCATGTGGTCCACGTATAACAATTTCATTTTTTGGTGAATCAATATTTCTCTTTTCATAACCTTTAACATCACAAACAAAGCATATATCTAAAGTATCAATAAATAGAGCACAGTTTCCTAAATTTACTGCAGAAATTATTTCTTCAAAGTTATTTAATTTTTCAACATCATTATGTGGAATTAAACATGAGTAAATATAATTATTTAAATCAAAATGTTTTACAGTATTAACCTTTATATTATTTGAAGCAGAAGACGAAACAATAGTTTCACTTGTGTCAGCTGTATTAGCTCTACTTTTTAACATAAGGGGATGTAAAATGAATCTGTTTATAGCTTTGTAATCACTCATTCCATCTATATACAATATAAAAGCTTTATATACTCTATTTCTAGCAGTTAAATTAAATTCTCTTATCTTAATATCACTATTAATTAATGTGGTGAATTTTGATTTAATGTATTCTAAATTTACCTCGGAACTTGGGTAAACTGCTTGATTTAAGTTTTCTAGTGGCTTTATTTGGTTATTGGAAAGTTCTTTATTTATAGGCGACAAATTAAATGTATAGTCCTCTTGTGGTGTGTATTTAAATAAATTTATAATATAAGAAATAAAATTACTCATAAAAAATCCTCACATATATACTTAAAAAATAATGCATTTTTAGTATTTCAAAAAAATAATTAAATATACAAAATTTGCAAATTTACATAAAATGTGATATTATATAATAAGGTGTTTGGAGGAACTTATGGGAAAAAAAATTAAGTTGAGTATAGAAGAAATATTAAACAGAGTAGGATTAATATTGACTAGTGATGATATATCTCCTTTTTGTGATAATTCGCATCTACAAGAGGAGTTTGAAGAAGCAGTTCAAGATAACGATTACAAAAGAGGCAAACATATTTTAATAATGGCAGATGAAGAAGATACTAGAAATAATATAGCAAATGATGATAGAAGAATAAATAAAGAAAGATTTATATTGCTATTAATTTATAACTATAAAAGACAGTTAGAGGTCCTAGATGAAAAAATTGAAAAAATAAAACAAAAGGGCATAGATAAAGTTAGTGAAGAAGATTTTAAAATTATAAATGAGAGAAATACTTATATGAAGAATTTACAGGAAGCCCTAAGTATTGGAAAAGGAATAGAGGCTGCTTTTCCAATACCTTATTACGATGCCGAAACAAAAAAATATGGTTTTAAAGTTATAGATTCAGTAACTGAAATAGATGGAAAAAAAGTAAAAGATGATAAATATAAGAGAAAAAAAATTGAAAAAATTGATGAAGAACTTAAGGAATTAGGATTTTATGGAATAGAAAATGTATTACAGGTAATACTTTTGACAGATTTTTATAGTCTTATGCCATCTAAAAAATTTGGAATATGCTTAAGGGAAAAAATAATAACAGACGGGTTTATTAGACAGAAACTTGTAGACAGTGATAAACTATTTGAAGTTGGAAATATAAATATAACAGAATATTTAAAAGCATATGATAAATTTAATTTTGAAGAAGCATTACCATATATAAAAGAGGATCTAAAGGAATATATAGAATATATTGATTTGGACCGACTTCTTTTAATTGCGTTATATAGATTAGAAGATGGCTTAGAAAGAAGACTTATACGTGCTGATTCTCAAACAGGTGTTGAATTATTAATGGAAACAATATATAAAAATATTCCTAAAAATTTAAGTTTTAGCTATTTATTGGAGGATCCAATGGAAGAAGATGGATATTTAAAAGAAATAGAGTATTCAGCATCAGATGCAGAAGAATGCTTAAAAAGGTTCACAATAAATGGAAAATATTTATCTAAAGAAGAAATACAAAAATATAGAGAAGATCTTTTGGCAGGAAGAATATCTTTATATGATGTAAGAAGTAATCGGAGATATTGTTCAACCTATTATTCCAACTCCAAAGGAACTGGGAGAATTAGTTGATTTAAATGATAAAAACCTGTATTTTCTTTTTGAAACGTCAAAAGTTGAACCTGAAAAAATGGTAGCCGAACTAATTAAAAGAGGAAAGTGTGAAACTGAGATACTTTCAAAATTAGTTAGTATGAAAAAATTAGATGTAGGACATTTGATTACATTATATGATAATAATATAATTTCCGTGGAGCAAATGAAAAAATTGAATTTAGTGCTTTTAGAAAATATTTCTATTCAAAAATTAATTGACTTATATAAAAGAAATATAAAAGAAAGTTCTACAGATAAAGAAAAGCAAGACTATGCAAGGTACTTAGATTTGTGTAAATTAGCAATGAATAATAAAGAAAATGATGATAGCGAAAAAGCTGAATTCTCAAATGCTTGCATGGAAAAATTTATAGAAAATTTTGATGAAAATAAAAAAGATGAATATTTTAAAGGAATTGAAGAATTTTATAAAGCTGGGTTAATAAATCTTGAAACAATTATAGAATGGAACAGCGATGGAATACTTATTACATTGTTTGAAAATAAAATTATAGAATTAAGCGATGTAATAGAAATAATTCATAAAGTACAAATTTCTTTTGATACTATAAATAGAATTGTTACTGAAATGGTAAAAGCAGAAGATATAACATATGACGAGAGAATGAAATATATTAAAACTGGATTCGTGTTTCAAGAAGATATATTTGAGCTATATAACAATAACTTGATTTTTGAAAATGATATGGAACAACTTGCAAAAATGGCAATAATTAATAGCGAAGATTTTCATGAGCTTTTAAGAGAAAAAACAAGAGAACAGGCGGAAGAACAATCAGCAATAGTATTAAAAGGTTTAAATTGCCTTACAAAAAGAAATAATATAATACATTATAATAGAGGATACCAGATGGGTGGTCATCAAAATTCAAAATATATTATTGACCCATATGAGAGAGAAATATTTATAGAGTTATTTGGAGCAATAAAAGTAGAAACAGATGTAGAAAAAGATAATCCATTTTATAACTATGATTTTTATGTTATACCAAATGAAAAAGGAGAAATAGACTTAGATAGTATAGTAATAGCAGAAAGATATTATGAAGATAAGCAAACAGAAAAAAAATTTGCACAAAATAATGCAACATATATATTTAAATATAAGGATTTAATGGTTTTGAGCAGACAAACAAAAAGTGAAATGACCAAAGCAAGAAAAAACATTGTTTTTACAGCTAACCATACTTTAGCAACTGAAAAGAAAGATGGACGTTGGGCATCAAGTACTATACAGGGAATTATTAAGGCAATTATGTCTTCTAACCTTGATGAATATAGCAAAGAAAATCAAATGAGAATTATAAAAACAAAAATGAAATGGGTTTATTCTGAAGATGAAATAGAAAGAATATTAAATAAAGCATCTGAAATTGATTCAGGAAAACACACATGCGAAATTATTGGACCTAACGTTATAAGGAAACAAGCTAATAAAGATTTTCACAATTTCGACGATGATGATGAAAGATAAAGTCAAAAAAAGAAAAAGTAAAGTTTGCTTTTTCTTTTTTGTTGAAATAGGAAAAAACAAAGATTTTTCTATTCAACCCCAAATGCTATAATCGCTATTGCCTTTGAGATTTCCTCAGAAAAAAGTATTGCAAAGCCACTTTTTTTAAGATATAATAATATATTATTAAAATAATCTAGGAGAAATTAATGCAAGCAACAAATAATAGAGATTTTAAAGAACTAATTGAAAATATATATAGAAAAAAATTTGGAAATAATTCTTCAAAAAAAATAGACAAAATCGAAGTATCACCAATATTTTTTTACAATGAAATTACCAATACAATTAGAATTGAACTTAAAGAATTTAATGAGAATAAAGATAATTCAGATATATACAATTTCTATAATAAATTGCAAAATATAAATGAACATAAAACAAAAGAAGCAATACTTCAAATTAATGGAAACGAGAAAATATATAGAGATTTATTAAATCAATATATAGATTTGTTGCATTTTGAGAATAAACCAAATACAAAATATCTTACAAAAAAATATTATAAAGAAAAAATGAAGAATTATATTAAGCGATTTGTTTTTAACTCTCATTTGTGTATTACCTCCTTCTAAAAGATTCCACCGTCAGAGTCAAGTTTTTTAACTATTTTGTTGGATATGATTATAAGTACAAATCCCACAAGAGAGTTAAGCATTGATGTTGCAGATGCCATTCCAAGCGTATTTGCCCCTGACCCTGTCATCAGATTGTATGTGTATGTCGATACAACGTTTGTGGTATTATACAACTGTGGTGTGTTAAGCGGGATCTGATAAAACAAACCCATGTCTGTACTCAAAATTGCGCCTACCTTTAAAATAATCATCATTGATATTATTGGTTTTATGGCAGGAAGCGTTATGTTCCAAAGCTTTTGCGGTACTGTGGCTCCGTCTACGTCTGCTGCCTCATAAAGCTGCATATCCACACCCGACAGTGCCGAGGT
>OIZL01000173.1_pt1 | contig 55334 bp, 46 predicted proteins | sample 1588541 | NCBI WGS metagenome assembly OIZL01 (sample SAMN03283285) | human gut metagenome | biome: human-associated habitat; material: feces | host: Homo sapiens | place: Peru | collected 2012 | reverse complement strand
GATTTCGGCGGACGACTGGGAGCATTTTAACCTGCGCTGCACTTATCTAAACAAAACCGCGTCTTACCACGCGGACCTTCCCGTACAGACATGTCTGTTAAGGAACCGTCCGCGTCCGTTATCTCTTTGCCAGAACACGGTTACTAAGTCGCGTTCCCACAAACTGAATCACTTCTACAAGAACAAGAATAACAATAACCGCCGCAATCATAATATCAGTGCGGAATCTCTGGTAACCGTAACGAATGGCCAAATCACCAAGTCCGCCGCCGCCAATCGCACCTGCCATAGCAGAATATCCGATCAAGTTAATAATCGTAAGCGTAATTCCTGAAATAATAGAAGGCATCGCTTCAGGAACAAGAACCTTGTACACAATCTGCCAGTTAGTAGAACCCATCGCACGTGCAGCCTGAATCATTCCCGGATCAACTTCATTAAGTGCAGTTTCAATAATTCTTGCAACAAAAGGCGCCGCAGCAATAGAAAGCGGAACAATTGTGGCCGTAGTACCGATACTTGTACCCAAAATAAGTCTCGAAAGCGGGAACAGAATTATCATCAGGATAATAAAAGGAAACGAACGCAGAACATTAACTATGCGGCTCAAAACCTGGTTCAAAACCGGCCGGGGCGTAATTCCGGTAGGGTCAGTCATGCACAAAAATACGCCAAGAGGAAACCCCAGTACCAGAGAAAAAACAGTAGAAAAGAAAACCATCTGCAAAGTCTGTAAAGTCGCAGTTCCGACCAAAATAAAAATCTGACTAATCATTTTGAATTCTCCAGTACATCAACAATAACTCCGCGGTCAACAAGATAACCAATCGCTTTTTTAACTTCAGCACTGTCGCCGTCAATATCAACAATCATCGTACCAATATCGCGGTCAGGCAAATGCTGAATTCCGCCGGCACGAATATTAAAGTCTACATTGAACATGCGAATTGTTTCGCTTATAACAGGCTTACCGGTATCAGAACCAATAAAATGCAGTTCATACTTACCGCCGTCCTCAGACCATCTCACAAGCGAATTATTTTCAGCACCGCAGGTTCCGCCTGAAGAAGCAGGAGAAATATGCATAATAAAATCTTTTGTAACAGAAGACTTAGGGTTGGAAAAAATATCTGTAACAAGACCAAGTTCAACAATATGGCCGTCATCAACAACCGCAACTTTTTCACATGCATCTCTTACGACTTCCATCTGGTGGGTAATCATCACGACGGTAAGATTCATCTTTTTTTGAATCTCGCGAATCAAATCCAAAATTGAACGTGTTGTCTGCGGATCAAGTGCACTGGTCGCTTCGTCACAGAACAAAATATCAGGTTTTGTAGAAAGGGCACGCGCAATGGCAATTCTCTGCTTCTGACCGCCCGAAAGTGTACTCACAGGCGCATCTCCCCTTCCTTCAAGCCCGACAAGGGCAAGCATTTCTTCTACACGCGCATTAATTTCTTCTTTGGGAGTACCACATATTTCAAGTGGATAAGCAATATTTTTTGCAGCCGTTCTGGAAGTAAAAAGATTGAAATTCTGAAAAATCATTCCAATACGTCGGCGACGCTGAATAAGCTCTTTTTTGGGAAGATTATCAACACGTTCGTCATTATAAAAAACGCTTCCCGAATCAGGCGCTTCCAAAAGACTTATCTGCCTTACAAGAGAAGACTTACCGGCACCACTGCGGCCTATAATTCCAAAAATTGTATTATCCGGAATCTCAAGAGAAATATCATTTACAGGCGTAATCGTTCCGTCAGAAGTAGAATACGTCTTGGAAAGATGATCTATTTTTATTTTCATATCATTATAATGCCTAAAATAAAAGGCAAGGTCAATATTATAGTAGAATATTGTAAACGCAACGTCCACGCGGGAAGACGCTGCTTCTACACAGATAAAACTTAACGTAAGTTAAAATGCGCGAAGGAGGACGGGGAAGTACGAAATGATTTGATTTTTAGTTGTCGCGAAGCGACATTCTATGGTTTCACCGCAAAAATCACATCAAGGGCCTTATGGCCCGGTTTTGGACTTCACCGGACGACTGGGAGCATTTTAACACTCGTTGTCACTTATCTTCTAAAACTGCGCCTTCACACGCGGACCTTCCTCTACACCAGCGTCTGTTTACGCAATGTCCGCGCGTACACATATCCATGTTGTAAAAAAGTCAAAATAGATTTATCATAAACGCCAGACCAAACAAAAATGGGGGAAATAAAAAAAATGAAAAACCTGTACGAACCCGGACAGCTTGTAGAAACAACCGTAGTGGCAATATCCGGCGACACCGTATTCATAGACCTTGGACTCAAAAGCGAAGGATTTGTAGACAAAGCAGAATTTACAGATGAAAACGGAAACATAACAATAAAAGAAGGCGACAAAATAAAAGTCTACTTCGCCTCAGCAAACCGCGACGAACTGCACTTCACCACAAAACTCAGCGGACAAAATGCCGGTAAAGACATACTCGAAAGTGCATACAAAAACGCAATACCCGTAGAAGGACACGTAACAAAAGAAATCAAAGGCGGCTACGAAGTAATGGTCGGAACAGTCCGCGCCTTCTGTCCTTATTCTCAAATGGGATACAAACAAAAAAAAGAACCGGCAGAATACATCGGCGAACACCTGACCTTCAAAATTCAGGAATACAAAAATGACGGACGCAACATCGTAGTTTCAAACAGAGCCGTCCTTGAAGAACAGGCCGCAGACGAACTCAGTAAACTTGAACAAAAACTCACCGTCGGAATGACCGTAACCGGAACAGTAAAATCAATAGAAAGCTACGGAGCATTCATCGACGTAGACGGATTCCAGGCTCTTCTTCCAATATCAGAAATTTCACGCACAAGAGTAACAAACGTAGCAGACGTACTCAAAGTGGGACAGACAATAACCGCAAAAATAATCCGCACAGACTGGGCACACGAAAGAATGAGTCTTTCAACAAAAGAACTTGAAGCAGACCCGTGGGAAGGAGCAGACAAAAAATTCCCAGTCGGAACAACCTTAGACGGAACAATATCACGTGTAGCAGATTTTGGCCTCTTTGTTCAGCTCGCAAGCGGAATAGACGGACTTGTTCACATATCACGCCTTAATGTTGAGCGCAACACAAATCTCAAAAAAGTATACAAACCCGGAGACAAACTACCGGTCGTTGTAGACAAAATTGACATGGCAGAACACAGAATTTCCCTTTCTCCTGTAGTCTCAAATGAAGAAGAAGAAAATGCACACGAATATCTTTCCAAACAGAATGACGACGGCGAAACATACAATCCGTTTGCAGCTCTTCTAAAAAACAGAAAATAAGTTCTGAACCTTCTATTAACTAATGAACAGTTTCTATAATAATGTGCCCGCGCGGGAAGACGGGGGAATCGGAAATGATTTGATTTTTAGCCGTTACAAAGTAACTCCGTTACTTTGTAACTACAATAGTTTCTATGCAAAAATCACATCAAGGGCCATATGGCCCGGTTTTCGATTACACCGGCTGACCAGGAGGGCTGTTAGTAAATAACTACCGTTCGTTAATACACAAACGGTAGTTAAACTACAACTTACGACCGTTCAGAACAGATTCAACCAAACGACCGTTAGTATACACCAGCTTCAAAGAAAAAAACGGCGCGTCTTCTTCAATCAGCTTAAGAAAAATGGCATCTCCTTCCCAGTGCTCCAGTTTCATAAAGTCGGCCTTTTTAATCCACTCAAGTTTGCCTTCATCACAGTCAATAAGTGTACCGCTAAAATCATCACTTGTATAAAGACACATATATTCGGCCTCAGATCCGTCAGAAATAAAAGTCACAATACCGCGGAATCTGTACCCATTCAGAGTAAGTCCTGTCTCTTCCTTAACTTCGCGCAAAAGACAGTCCTCCGGGCTTTCATCTCTTTCAAAATGCCCGCCCACTCCAATCCACTTGTCATGGTTTATATCATTCTTTTTGGAAACGCGGTGTAGCATAAGATAACTGTCACCTTTTTCAATATAGCACAGAGTCGTTAACTGGCTGCGTGGTTTTTCACCTGTACCCGTTTCTGTTTCCACGACTGCATCTGTATCCTTAAGCGTTGATTTGTTTTCTGAAACTGTACCCTTTGAACTGTCCCCTTCATCCGGTGCGGAATATTCACGTATGCGGTAACTAACACCAAGCCCGCGGCAAATCTCTGCACAGCATTTTTCGTCCTCATGACTTATTGTAGTATCAACCGTAGTCATCACCACGTTGGGAACATATTTTTTACACTCCCGCGCAAAATCCAGCATACTCTCAAATGACTCCGCGCCAAAACCCGGCCTAACAACGCGCAGATAATTTTCAACATCGCTTGTATTCAGGCTTACAGAAACCGTATCAACAAGCCCTTCCAAAAGCGGTTCAATTCTTTTGCCGTTAATCAAATTTCCCAACCCGTTCGTATTCAGCCTTACGGGAATTTTATAATGCTCTTTTACAAAAGCAGCAGTCTCAAGCATAACATCCAGCGCTTCAGTCGGTTCACCGTAACCGCAAAAAACAACTTCAGTATAGCGAGACATATCCTGTGCCTCAAAAGCCGCCCTGACTTCAGAAAACGAAGGCTCATGTTCAAGCCACAAAGTATCAGGCTCTTCGTAAACCTTATCAGCATTTTTACGGATACAAAAAGTACACGCGCAGGGACACCTGTTTGTCAAATTCACATAAAGACCTGATTTTACACCGTAAACTATAGTCATTCCCTTCTGCATAAAAACCTCGCACAACAATAATAACGCAAACAAAAATATTTTACAAACAAAAGAAATCTGCTATAATTCCGCACATGAAATGGCTAATTGCATCAGATATACACGGTTCAGCATATTACTGCGAAAAACTTATTCACGCGTTTGAATACGAAAAGGCAGACAAACTTCTTTTACTGGGAGACGTACTTTATCACGGCCCGCGCAACGATTTGCCAAAGGAATATAATCCAAAAAAAGTAATTGAACTGCTTAACGGCCTGTCACAAAAAATTCTTTGCGTAAGGGGAAACTGCGACAGCGAAGTAGACCAGATGGTTTTGAATTTTCCTCTCATGGCGGAATATATAGCACTCGACCTGGGGAACTCCACAATTTTTGCCACACACGGACACATTTTTAGCGAACAGAAAATGCTGCCCTGCGCACAAAACAGCATACTTCTTTGCGGGCACACACACATTCCGGCCTGCACAAAGCACGAAAACTTCACTTACCTGAACCCCGGAAGCATTTCTCTTCCAAAAGAAAATTCCCCGCACAGTTACATGACACTCTGCGAAAATACATTTATATGGAAGAAACTTGACGATAACAGCGAATTCGGTTCGCCATACAAAATTATTCAATAAAAAAGGCTGAAAAAAAATGGATAAAAAAACACTTAACGAAAATCCCTTCAAGAATTATCTTGCTTCAGGAAACGAACGATTTGACAAACAGATGGAATTCATAGCCGAAATCGATAAGATGACGCATATTATGAGACAGACATTTCTTCTGGACAAAAGCCGCCGCGAAAACGACGCCGAACATTCATGGCATCTCGCTGTTATGGCACAGCTTTTAGGCGAATACTGTACCGATACGCCCGACATAAACAAGGCCCTCCGCATGGTCACGGTACATGACATCATCGAAATATACGCGGGCGACACATTTGCCTATGACACCGCCGGTTACGAAACAAAAGCCGCGCGCGAAAAACAGGCCGCAGACAAAATTTTTTCAATACTACCCGAAGATCAGTCCACCCAACTGCGCGCGCTCTGGGAAGAATTTGAAGCGCGGCTCACAGCAGACTCACGCTTTGCAAACTGCCTCGACAGAATTCAGCCGTTTTTTCACAACACGCTCACTCAGGGCGGAACCTGGCTCGAACACAAAGTGTCAGTTTCTGCCGTTCAGCAGAGAATGGACATCGTAAGAACCACAATGCCGGTCGTCTGGGAATGGGTACAGAAAAACATAGAAGCCGCCGTACAAAACAACTGGCTCCTGCCCAACTGAACCGTGTGCGCAGAAAGACACTATATTTAACTAACTGTCAGCTAATGTTAAAATGCTCCCAGTCGCCCGGTGAAGTCCAAAACCGGCCAATATTGGCCTTGATGTGATTTTTGCATAGTAACTATTGTAGTTTCGAAGTAACTTTGTTACTTCGAAACGGCTAAAAATCAAATCATTTTGAACTCCCCCGTGCTCCTTCGCGCATTTTAACTTTCGTTAATATTTATCTCTTTAGGACAAGAGTCTTTCTGCGCGCGCTGTTATTCCCCGGCAATGGCGTGTTTAACATCCGCCAGTGTAAATTTTGCACGTCCCTGTTGCAATGCCAGCAATGACGCGCGGTTTATCACAGACTCAATTTTTGCGCACGAAAAGCCGTCAAATTCCCGTGCAAGAACCTGCGCGGAACAGGACTCATCTGTACCCTTATTTCGGGTATACATTTCCACAAGCTGTACCCTTGCATCAAAATCTGGGAAAGGAACTTTCACCCGCGCGTCAAAACGACCTGGCCTTATCAACGCTTCATCCAGTGCACTAATGCTGTTTGTCGCCGCAAGAACAAGAATTCCGTCATTCGATGTAAAACCGTCAAGTTCGTTAAGAAGAGCCGTAACAATACGCGTGTTTTCTGTCTCAATTGCCGACCCCGAATAATTGCGCCTTGTTCCAATTCCGTCGAATTCATCAATAAAAATAATACACGGAGCCATACGTCGCGCTTTTTTAAACAACATCTTTACTTTCATGGGACCAATCGCCATAAACATACTTTCAAAATCAGTAGCTTTGGCTGGAATGAACGAAACCTTTGACTCACCGGCAAGAGCTTTCGCAAACAGAGTTTTTCCGTTTCCGGGCGTGCCTTCCAAAAGAATTCCCTTTGGCATCCTTACTCCGGCCTTCTGCCATTTTTTCGGGTTCCGCATAATGTCCATAACCTGCAGCATATCATGCTTAAGAGAATCCATTCCAACAACGTCAGAAAAATTCTTCCCTGTTGAACGCACGCATTTAAAAGTATTCGGCGAAATAAATTTCTTAAAGACAAAAATTACCGTACCAAAGAATATTATATAGAAGAAAATATCAAAAATCAGCGAAAGAACTTCACTGCCACTTTTTTCTACATTTACTTTCACGTTGTTTTTCAAAAGGAATTCCTTGAGCAAAGGCGAGTCAGGATTTTCTGTACAAAACTTTTCATCTGTACCCTTTTTTGAATAAATTAGATTTCTATCTGTCACCGTTACAGATTCAACTGTCCCCCTTTCTACATCTTCATAGAAGGCGGAATAAGGCTCGACAATATTTTTTTTGTCAAAGAAAAACCCCCATGACAGGTACAGAACGGCAGCCATAAAAACTGTACCTATTGCAAAAACAAATTTCTTTTTACGAGAATTCACATTTCCCCCAAAAAAATTCAATCTCTTCCCACATCAATAATAAATGTACATCCGTCAAAAGTCAAAACCTCCACGCCGTGCATTTTTGCATAATTCTAGACAATTACACTTCTTTTCGTTACAATATATGCACATCAAAATCATAGAGGATACCATGCCAAAAATAGAAGTTAACGAAAAACTCTTCTTCAATCTTCTTGGAACAAAATACGATTGGGACACTTTTGAAAAAAAACTTACCTTTGCCAAAGCCGAACTTGACGAAAAGCCCGACATGTCACAGCCCGACGACAAGCGCGTAATAAAAATTGAACTTAACGACACAAACCGCCCTGATCTCTGGTCCACCGGCGGAGTCACACGCTGCCTTCGTGAACATGAGGGAGCAAAGCATTCAGACTACACAGGTTTCCTCTCTACAAAAGAAACACGCCAGGATTCAGCAGACAGAATTGCCATTGTTGATCCTGAACTCAAAGATATAAGACCTTACATGGTTTCTTTCGTCATAAGCGGAAAACCCATTGACGAACCAATGCTCATAGACATAATGCAGACCCAGGAAAAACTCGCCTGGAACTTCGGACGCAAAAGAAAGTCTCTTTCAATGGGCGTCTACCGTGCTGCAGACATCAAGTGGCCGGTTCACTACACCGCAGCCGATCCCGACAAGGTAAGTTTTGTTCCTCTGCAGGGAGAATCCAAACAGACATGCCGTGAAATTCTTGAAACCCATCCAAAGGGAAAAGACTACGGCTACATACTCAAAGACTTCAAGAAATACCCTGTTCTTAAAGATGACAAAGGCGAAATAATGAGCATGGCTCCTATTATCAACAGTGCCACTCTTGGACAGATAGAAATAGGCGACAAAGACCTTATGGTAGAACTTACCGGAACAGACATGGAAAGCCTCATGCTTGCCGCAAACATTGTAGCCTGTGACTTCTTCGATGCCGGATACGAAATTCTTCCTGTCAAAGTTGTGCATCCTTATGACACAGGATTCGGCAAAGAAATTACGGCTCCTTTCTATTTTCAGGAAACAACAGACGCAAAGCTTTCTGCAATAAACAAAAAGCTCGGCAGCAGTCTTTCAGAAAAAGAAGTTTTGGACGCGCTTTACAAAATGGGAAACAAAGTTACATCAAAACAAGAATCAGGCGACACTGTATTTACAGTACAGCCGGCTCCTTACCGCAACGACTTCCTGCACGAAGTAGACGTAATCGAAGATGTAATGATCGGCTGCGGACTAGACAGTTTCTCTCCCGAAAAGCCCAGTGACTTTACAATAGGCCGCCTTCTTCCCATAACCCTTTACAGCCGCAAGGTAAAAAACATTATGGCCGGAATGGGCTACCAGGAAATGATTTTCAACTACCTTGGTTCAAAAAAGACATACATAGACAACATGTGTGTAAAAGCCGACGACGTTATCGAAATTGCAAACCCGATGAGCGAAAACTATCAGTTTATACGCCCGTCAATCATTGCATCCCTTTTCGAAGCCGAAGCACAAAGCGGCAATGCAGTCTATCCGCACAAAATCTTTGAAGTAGGAAAAATTGCATTCATCGATCCTTCTGAAAACACCGGAACAAAAACAATCCAGAGTCTTGGTTTCCTTACTTCTGCAAACAATGCAAACTTCAACGACACAGCCAGCGAAGTAAGCACAATTCTCTACTATCTTGACCACAAATACGAAGTTCAGGAAACAGACGATCCGCGCTTTATTCCGGGAAGACAGGCCGGAATCATGGTAAATGGAAAGCAGGTAGGAATTTTCGGAGAAATACACCCGCAGGTTCTTGAAAACTGGCAGATCAGCGTTCCGTGTGTAGCCGGAGAAATGGATCTAGAGTACCTTATGGCAACCGAGCCAAAGGAACACAACGACAAGACGGCAGCACCACAGAAAAACGAAAGTTCTGCACAGCCTGCCGTTCAGTTTGATGCAGTCGCTCACTTTAACAAATACATAGATCTTCGTGTAGCAAAGATTATCAAGGTAGACCGCAATCCTGAAGGCGAAAAGCTCTATATAGAAACACTCGACGACGGTAGCGGAACAGAGCGCATAATTCAGTCAGGACTTGTTCCTTACCTTAAGCCCGAAGAACTCCTTGGCCAGCACATCATAATCGCCGCAAACCTTGCTCCAAGAAAGATGCGCGGTGTAGAAAGCCACGGAATGCTTCTTGCTGCAGACTATGTAGAAGACGGTAAAGAAAAAGTAGAACTTCTTACCGCTCCCTGGGCTGCTCCTGGAACACAGGTCGTTCTTGAAGGTACAGAGCCCTGCGAAAAACCTGCAAAAATAGACATAGACAAGTTCTGTAAGATTACATACAGAATAGCAGACCACCATGCACAGGCGGCCGGAATAAATCTCCAGGCAGACGGAAAATCCATTACTACGGTAAAGACCGCCGACGGAGAAATCCAATAAATCAGGGTTAAACATTTAAAAATAGAAAGACAAGCATTTGGCGGTCGGGATCTAAAGTTCTGGCCGCCTTTTTTTTCGATTTATTCTCCATTTTATAAAAAACGTAGTATACTTATACGGTTTCGGGCATGGCAGACTCTTTCCAGAATCTGCTTGAATACATAGAAACCGGTTCAAAAACACAATGCTAACTATGGGCACCGGCACAAAGAAAATCCATGAAACCGGCGAATCGTTAACCTAATTTTCCGAAAACATAAGCAATTCAATCCAAACAATCGGTAAGCAGATACATCTGTTCAAAGTCTGACCGTTAAGGCGCAGGTCTCTTTCAAAAAGCTTTGCGCCTTATTTTTTCCCTTGACCAAAAATCCAATTCACAATAAGTTAAAACCATGAACGAAAATTATATTCATGAAAAAGCCGAACGAATCCGTGACGTAATACGCTACATACGCAAATTCAAAAATGCTCTCGTTATAATTTACATTGATAACAGCCTAATTGACTCACCTCTTTTTACCAGCCACATCAGGGACATTTGCTTTATTCACGAAGCAGGTCTTAAAGTAATAATGGTTCCCGGAGCCAGCAAAAGAATCAATGAAGTTCTTTCTTCGGCCGGCATCACGTGGAACATTCACAACAACTGCCGCATTACAGGTTCGGAAGCAATGCCTTTAATAAAAATGGCAGCCTTTGATGTTTCAAACCAGGTAATGACAGCCTTTGCCGGTGAAAAACAGACAGCAGTTATAGGCAACTGGGTCAGGGCACGTGGCAAAGGTGTTATAGAAGGATTTGACTACGGAACCAGTGGTGAAATTGACCGTCTCGAAATTGAATCAATCCGCACAGTTTTGGATAACGGCTTTATTCCAATTTTCCCCTGCATAGGTTGGAGTGCAGTAGGAAAACCGTACAACATTTCTTCCATAGAACTTGCCCAGCAGATTGCCGTACACATGAAGGCAGAAAAGCTTTTTTTCCTTATCCCGAATGCAGACATTTCACAGCAGATGTTTACCATCCCACAAGATTTGGGACTTTCGCCGGAAGGTACAGTTCCGGCAATGAATTTAGAAGAAGTCGATAATTTCCTAAAAAATAATGACCAGTCGGTAAATTCTGAGGCAAAAACTACCGACCAGACGATAAATTCTGCTGAATTTAACTACCGTTCGGTAGTTCTTAAAGAAAAGATTTTATCTCTTTTAGCACTTTCAAAAAAAGCCTGCAGCAATGGTGTTTCACGTGTACACATTCTGAACGGATCTTTTGATGGAACTATTTCATGTGAAATCTTCAGCGACCTTGGTTCAGGAACAATGATTTACAGTCAAAACTACGGCCGTATACGCGATATGATAAGAGAAGATATTCCTTCAGTACTAAGCGTTATGCAGCCTTTTGTAGATAACGGCGTGCTACTCCCCCGTTCAAAAGAAATACTTCTTAACCAGCTGTCAGACTACATAGTTTACGAACTAGACGGTGCAATACGTGCATGTGCAGCTCTTCTACCATACAGCGACGGTCAAATGGAAATAGCCGGTGTCGCTGTAGAAAAAACTTGTTCCCATATTGGCATTGGCCCCAAAATGATAATGTTTCTCGTGGAACGTGCAAAAAAGCTTCATGCAAAAAGCATTTTCCTGCTTACCACACAAACAGCAGACTGGTTTGAAAAACTTGGATTTGTTGCTTCAGAAGTGTCTACCCTCCCTGAAAAAAGAAAAGAATTATGGACTCCCCAACGTGGTTCCAAAGTAATGCGAATTAACATTTAATCATGTTTCACATGAAACACTATTTAAGTTATCCACAGTTTATTCACATCTGTATGAAAAACAAATAAAACACTAAAGGCCTGTAAATTCTTATATACAAAGAATTTACAGGCCTTTTACTTTGAAATTCCCAAATTTCGTCCAATTTTCCATAAGTTATCCACAGTTTGTGATATTTTATAATTTTGTTTCATGTGAAACTATTTTAAAATATATCAACCATCATCAAAAAACTTTTCTGCATTCAAGAGATTGTTTCTTTTTATTACCATTTAATATGCATTTTTTATTTAAATCTTTTCTCTGACAAACACTTTTATTTGTTTCACATGAAACACATTTTCTTGCGCGTGAAGGCTTACCCAAAATCAGTATTTATTAAACATTTGACAGGAATAGCTTCTGTTCATCTAACTAATGGCTCTGTTTCATGTGAAACATTCGTTTATATATTTTTACCACATTGTTTCATGTAAAGTTTATTTTCCCTCCACATAAAGCATGTTTTCTGCGTTCATTCAGAAATAAGGCGATTCTATAAATTAAGTTTTTAGAAACAACTTTGAAATCGACGTCAATCTATAAAAGCTAGTTTAACGGATTTTTATGATTGAAATATGAGTTCTTTCGCAATTTATTCCAAAGCTTAGATATAATTTTGTTTAACAGTGATTTTTTTTCAATCACTTATGTTTCATGTGAAACATAATATGAATTGTGCTGGTTCTGCAAATTAAACTATGATGCTCTGTTTCACATGAAACATTTATTCTGTAAATGAAAAAAAAAGGTGTCTGAATTCTTCCCTAAAAGACAAAAACAGACACCTTTACTTTCCTAAAATACTATATTTAAATATAGTCTATATTTTATTTATTTCTTTATATTATATACAATTACGCATCAGCTTTATCTTCATCTGAATGAGCAATCCGGTCTATACCAACAACATAATCAGGATCCTTTATGTCTACAACCTTAATGCCGCTTGCTGAACGTCCCTGAACAGTTATGCTGGAAGCTTCAACCCTGATAGATGTACCCTGGCTGGTAATACACATTACCCCGTCATCGTCCTTAACAGAAAGGGATCCGATTATTTCACCCTTGTCGTCTACATTACCGAATATACGCTGACCGCCGGTTCCCCTTCCATGGGCATTGAACTCATTCGGATCTACACGTTTACCGATTCCCTTTTCTGTAACAACAAGAATCTTGGAATCAGGTTCGTTGTAAATCTTTATAGCAGCACAAAGTTCATCGCCTTCTGAAAGTTTCATGCCGTTAACTCCGCGGCTGCTTCTTCCCATAGGACGCACTTCTTCTTCATTAATGCGAAGTGCCTGACCCCTGCGGCTGACCAGAAGAATTTCGTCTTTTCCACTTGAAAGAATTGAACTGACAAGCTGGTCACCATCATCAAGTCTTGCCGCCTGCATTCCCCTGGATTTTGCATTACGGAATTCACTTGTAGGAGTCTTTTTTACAATACCGTTCGCTGTAGCCATAAACAAGAATTCACTATCTGTAAATTCCTTAAGATTTACAATTGTAGTTATATCTTCGTTGGCAGTTACGGCAAGAAGACTCTTTATATGTGAACCGCGGCTTGTTTTTGCTGCTTCCGGAATTTCATGCACTTTGATCCAGTAGGCTTTTCCAGCTGTTGTAATAAACATAAGATAATCGTGGGTAGAAGCAACAAACATCTGGTTAATGTAATCTTCTTCGACAAGTTTAGCGCTTATAGTGCCCTTGCCTCCCCTACCCTGGCTCTTGTACTGGCTTACCGGAACCCTCTTTATATATCCGAGTTTTGAAATAAGGATAACCATATCCTCTTCTTTAATCATATCCTCGATATTAATGGATTCAACTTCCCCGGCTACAATGTCTGTACGGCGGTCATCACCATATTTTTCTGAAAGTTCGTTTGTATCCTGTTTGATAAGTGCAAGAATTTTTTCGTGGTGTGTAAGAAGATCTTCAAGATGGGCAATCCACTTTTTGAGTTCTTCCATCTCTTTTTTGAGTTCGTCAATGCGCAGGTGTGTAAGTCTTTTAAGCTGCATATCAACGATAGCCTGAGCCTGAATGTCATCAAAAGAAAACCTCTGCATAAGGGAAGCTTTTGCTTCTGCTTCATCACGGCTTCCACGGATAATCTTTATTACTTCATCAATTGCATCTACAGCAGTGATAAGGGCTTCAAGAATATGCTCTCTGGCTTTTGCTTTTCCAAGATCGAATTTTGTTCTTCTTGTAATAACATCGTCGCGGTGATCCACAAAGCATTTTATAATCTGCTTAAGGTTAAGAACCTGTGGTCTGCCGTTTACAAGGGCAAGATTTATTACACCAAAGCTGGACTGAAGGGCTGTCTTTGCAAACAGCTGGTTTATTACAAGTTTTGTAACAACTCCGCGCTTAAGGTGAATTACGATTCTCATTCCGCTGCGGTCAGAAGATTCATCGTTTATCGCAGATATACCTTCTATGACTTTATCGCGTGCAAGTTCACCTATTTTTTCGCAGAGTGTACGTGTATTTATTCCGTACGGAACTTCTGTAAATACGATGGATTCAGCACCGCTTTTTTCATTTACTTCAATTTTGAATCTTCCACGTACAAGAATTTTTCCCCTTCCAGTTCTGTAGGCATCCTTGATTCCCTGGCGTCCAAAGATTATTCCGCCTGTAGGAAAGTCCGGACCTTTTATGTGTGTAAGGAGTTCATCCAATGTTATTTCGGGATTATCAATATAGGCACCTATTGCCGAAGCAACTTCGCGAAGATTGTGGGGCGGCATGTTTGTTGCCATACCGACGGCAATACCCATTGAACCGTTACACAAAAGGAACGGAAACTTTGAAGGAAGAACAGACGGTTCCTTTCTTTCATCATCAAAGTTTGGAACCATATCTACAGTATCTTTATCGATGTCGGCAACCATTTCTTCGGCAATTTTTGTCATTTTTGCTTCAGTATAACGGTATGCAGCGGCAGGGTCTCCGGCTATTGTACCAAAGTTTCCGCCCGGTTCAACAACAATATATCTCTGGCTGAAGTCCTGTCCCAAACGAACAAGTGCATCGTAAACAGAAGCATCTCCGTGCGGGTGATACTTACCGAGCACGTCTCCGACTATAGTAGCACACTTCTTTGTCTTGCCCGAAGAAGCAAGGTGAAGTTCGTCCATAGAATAAATAATTCTTCTGTGAACGGGCTTGAGTCCGTCCCTTACATCAGGAAGAGCACGGCTTACGATAACAGACATTGAGTAATCTATAAAAGCCTGCTTTACTTCGTCCTCGATAGGAATCTGTATAAGACTTGAACCGTTAGCAATAGGTGTATTTTCCATTTTATTCCCTTAAACTAAATATGAGACGACAAATCAGACATCAAGATTTGCGTAGATTGCATTTTCCTCAATAAACTTGCGGCGGGGTTCAACCTCTTCACCCATGCAGATTGTAAAAATTCTGTCAGCAGCTATTGCATCTGGAATTGTAACAACCTTCATCTTGCGTGTTTCAGGATTCATTGTAGTATCCCAAAGCTGTTTTCCGTCCATTTCACCAAGACCTTTGTAACGCTGAACATCGGCCTTTTCTCTCTTGTCACCAAGCTTTTCAAGTTCGGCATCTCTTTCTTCATCACTGTAAACGTAAGTAGCCTTGCGGTTAATTTCAATCTTAAAGAGAGGCGGCATGGCAAGATAGACATATCCCTTTTCTATAAGTTCAGGCATGTATCTGAAAAAGAATGTAAGCAGAAGAGTGCGAATGTGGCTTCCGTCAACATCAGCATCGGCCATGATGATAATCTTATGGTATCTTAACTTTGTAATATCAAAATCTTTTCCGAAACCTGCTCCCAGAGATGCAATAACCGGCTGAAGCTTTTCATTGTTGATTACTTTCTCGGGGCGGACTTTTTCTACGTTAAGCATTTTTCCCCAGAGAGGAAGAATTGCCTGTGTCTTTGGATTTCTGCCCTTCTTTGCAGAACCGCCTGCAGAATCTCCCTCTACTATGTAAACTTCGCATTCTTCTGCGTTTTTGGAAGAACAGTCGCTTAATTTTCCGGGAAGACCAAAACTGTCTATATTGTTCTTGCGGCGTGCACTGTCTTTTGCTTTTCTTGCGGCAATTCTGGCACTTGCTTCACCGACTGCCTTTTCAAGAAGCTGGTCAAGAATCTGCGGGTTCTGTTCAAAGAAGAGAGTAAGTTTTTCCCTTACAAGACTGTCTACATAACCGCGCACTTCACTGTTACCTAGTTTTGTTTTTGTCTGGCCTTCAAACTGAGGTTCAGGTACTTTTATTGAAAGAACAGCCGTAATTCCGGAACGAACATCATCACCGGTAAGTTTTTCATCTTTATCAAGTTTCTTAAGAAGTTTTTCCTTTTTCTTAAGAAAATCATTCATAACACTCGTGAGCGCACTCTTGAAACCTTCGAGATGCGTTCCGCCTTCACGCGTATTGATGTCGTTTACATAAGAATAAATCTTTTCGTCATAGCCTGAATTATACTGGAGTGCAACTTCCATAACGACATCATTTTCTTCGCCGCTTATATATACCGGTTCAGCCGGAATTACCTGCTTGCCTTCGTTAAGGAAACTTGTAAAATGTCTTATTCCGCCTTCGAATTTAAGAACAACTTCTTTGGGAGTTTCAAGCCTTTCATCCCTGAAAACAATCGAAATTCCGGGGTTAAGAAAAGCAAGTTCCCTCAGGCGGTTTGCAAGAACATCAAAATTATATGTAGTTGTTTCTGTAAAAATAGAAGGATCTGCCTTCCATCTGATTGTAGTTCCGTGAAGGGATGTATCACCAATACATTCAACCTTTGACTTTGGAATACCAGTCTGGTAGCGCTGTTCGTAACGCTTTCCATTTGTATTAACAAAAGCTTCCATCCATGTAGAAAGAGCATTAACGCAGCTTACACCTACTCCGTGAAGACCTCCCGAAACTTTATATGTACTTTTGTCAAACTTACCGCCGGCATGAAGTCTTGTAAGAACAAGTTCCAGAGCCGAAACATGTTCAACAGGATGCATATCTACCGGAATACCGCGTCCGTTGTCTTCTACACGGCATATATCATCTTTTTCAAGGGCAACAACAATTTTGTCGCAGTAACCGGCCATTGCTTCATCAATACTGTTGTCTACAACTTCATAAACAAGGTGATGAAGTCCGTTGGGTCCTGTAGAGCCAATGTACATACCCGGCCGCTTTCTTACAGCCTCAAGACCATGCAGTACCTGAATGCTGCTCGCTGAATAGTTATTTTCGTCTGACATTTGAAACCCCAAGAAACCCAACTTTTAATTTTGAGTGATTTTATTCTATTATAGAAATAATTTTGAATTTCAAGTATACCTGTATTGAAAAAAAAAGTAAAGGCGGAATATAATATACAGCTATGAGTGAACAGAATTACAAGGCTTTCTGGGATGAAGCATTAAAACAGATACACGAAGAATACAAGTCACAAGGTCAGGAAGACCAGTTCTCGCTATGGTTCAACATGACTTATCTTGAAGATTCAATTTCAGAGATAACTGTAACCGTTCCTTCTTCATTTATGTGGGGACAGATGGTAAAAATGGGGAACGTAGCCAAAGTTGAATCAAAAATTAAAGAACTCTGCGGCCAGACAATTTCAATCAATTATATAGTAAAAAAAGCTGAACCAGCACCAGAGCCGGTTACCACACAGACACAATCTGTACCCAAAACTGAACCCCAAATTCAGGCTGAACACCTTGAAACAACAGACACTTCTTCTGATAACACAAATTCTGTAAGTCAAACAGACAACGCGGCGGCATCTGTACCCAAAACTGAACCCGTACAATTCAGAAAACATCCGTTACTACGTGAAGATTATACATTCGACAGATTCGTAACAGGTGACAACAGTGAATTTGCATACAGTGCCGCACTGGCCGCCGCTAAAAATCCCGGAAGAAGATTCAATCCTCTTTTGATATACGGTGGCGTAGGACTTGGAAAAACCCACCTCATGCAGTCAATAGGCAATTACATCTACAACAATGCAGACCCTGACTCAAGGCTCAAAATCTGTTACATAACTGCAGAAAACTTTACAAACGAATTTACAGCTTCACTCAGAAATAACACAATAGAAAAGTTCAAGTCAAAATACAGACAGCTGGACGTACTTTTACTGGACGACATCCACTTTTTAAAGGACAAGGTCGGAACCCAGGAAGAACTGTTCCACACTTTTGAAGCTTTGTCTCAGAAACACGCGCAGATGGTATTTACATGCGACCGCCCTCTTTCAGAACTGAACGGTATTGAAGAAAGACTTAAGTCGCGCTTTTCTCTGGGAACACCTATTGACCTGCAGCCACCAAACTACGAAACAAGGCTTGCCATTCTTCAAAAAAAGCAACACCTGAACGGAACACAAATATCTGACGAAGTAATTGAATATATTGCAAAAAATGTTCAGTCAAACGTAAGGGAATTAAGTTCTTGCCTGGACAAAATGGTACGCTATGCAGAAGTTATTCAAAAGCCTGTCACTATAGATATTGCCCAGCGAGAACTCAGGGACTTCTTTAGTGAATCGGCAGGTGGTTCTGTAAACATAGAAACCATACAGAAAGTCGTTGCAAACCATTACAATATTTCACTGAGCGACATAAAAAGCAAAAAGCGAAATAAAAAATTCGTTGTTCCCCGCCAGATTGCAATTTACATCGCACGTGAACTTGCAGATCTTTCCTACCCTGAACTTGGTAATGAATTCGGAGGAAGAGACCATACTACGGCAATGCACAGTTACGAAAAAGTTGTTGACCAGCTCAAAACAGACTCAACACTGAATTCGACTGTTCAGCTTTTGATTAGAGAGGTTAAAGACTATAAAAAAATATAATTACCTGTGGAAAAACAGGTACCTTTATGATAAAATATTGTGGAAAACCTGTTAGATTCTTGATGATCTGTGTAAAAGTGAAAATCCTGTGAATTCAAATACACCGGTTATGCACTTTTCAATTTGTTTCATCAAAAAGAATTAAATGATTTTTCCACGAATTCACAGGCCTTATTATTATTACTACTAAATTTTATAAATTTATAAATTTAATAAGAGCGTGAATTAAATTTGAAATACCCGGTGTAATCCAAAAAGATTACCTTAATAACTTATAGGAGTTTTTTATGAAATTTACTTTTGAAAAAGATGCGATGATAAAAGAAATATCTATCGCCCAGGAAATTATTTCTACAAAGAATGCCGGTTCTATGCTTTCAAATGTTTTGTTGATTGCAGAGAATAATACTCTTACCATTAAGGCAACAGACATAAAAGTAAATTTCCAAACACAAATTCCTGTAAATATTGATATAGAAGGAACAACGACAGTTTACTGTGATAAATTTATGGGAATTCTCCAGTCACTGCCGGAAGGTGATGTTGAATTCATTCAGGAAGAAAGCCCTGACAATGAAAAATCAATAACAGTAACAATCAAACCTGTTCTTAAAAAAATCAAATTCCAGATGAAGAGCATGTCAGAAGAAAAGTTCCCCGAATTTGATTCTGCAGAAAAGGTTCCTTATTTTGAGATTCCTTCTAAAGAACTTAAGGAAATGATTCTTCATACAGCATTTGCAGTAAGCGTTGATGAAACACGCTATTTTATGAACGGCGTATATTTTGAGAAAAAAGATGATTCGCTGAATCTTATTGCAACTGACGGACGTCGCCTGAGTTTTGCTTCAAAAAATATTCTTGCCGGAGTAAGTGATTTCACACCTGAAATTGTTCATCCCAAAATTCTGAATATTATTTTAAAGCATGCTCCTGTTGAAGGAAACATTTTTATGGCAATTGTGGACAAAATGATTTTCTTTAAGTTTGGAAGTTACAGTTTTGGTTCAGTGCTTATTGAAGGACAGTTTCCCAATTATTCACGTGTAATTCCCGACCACCAGGATTTTGTGTTTAAAGTACAGAAAGATGAACTTATGGGTGCATTCAAGCGTGTTGCACTTATGGTAGACAAAAAGTCAGGAAGAATTTTCTTTGACATAAGCGATGGTGTACTTAAAATAAGTTCGCAGCAGGCAGACCTTGGAAGTTCATCAGAAGAAATTCCGTGTGAATATTCCGGTGAACCTGCAGTCATAGCACTTAATTACCGCTATATTGATGAGCCTTTGCGCGGAATGGACTGTGAGAGAATAGCCTTCGAGTTTACTGCCGAGATGAAAGCAATAACAATGCGTCCTGAGCCGGCCGAAGACTATTTTGACATAATAATGCCGATGCAGAAAGAATAGTGCCGTTTCTGTCTCTTAATCCCGTAAATTTCAGAAATCTCAAAAACGAGACAATCGATCTTCTTGCGAGAGAAGTTTATTTTACGGGAGAAAACGGCCAGGGTAAAAGCAATCTGCTTGAGGCCCTTTACTATTCTGCCTACGGAGCGTCTTTCAGAACAAGGGCAGACTCTGAAATTATACGGAATTCTGAATCTGCCTGTGCGCTGCATACTTTATACAGGGAAGAAAACGGTTCAACTCATACAACTTCAATAAAGATTATAAGGAATGCAAACAAAATAGACAAAAAAATCGAAAAAGACGGAAAAATCCTTCATGATCGTAAGGAATTGATTAATACGATGCCGTGTGTTCTTTACAATCATGACGATTTGGATTTTGCTGTTGGTTCTCCGGAGAGGCGCCGTTTTTTTATAGACCAGTCCTTGAGCATGTACGATGTTCTTTACATTGACGTTATGCGCCGTTACAAGCGTGTTTTGAAAAACAGAAACCTTTCGTTAAAAAACAAAGCCTTTGATTTGATAGATACTTATGATGCCCAGCTTGTTCAAAACGGAATTGAAATACAGAAAAAAAGAAATGATGCAGTTTTCAGCTTTAACCAGATTTTCGGTAGGCTTTATGAGGAAGTAACCGGAATAGACGGCGTAAGTATAAGATACTGCCCTTCATGGAAAAAAAATGCAGAAGTCTTGCCCTCCCCTTCCGAAGTGTATGACATTGTTCACTCACACCGCGAGGCTGAACGTGTAATGGGTACAACACTGACCGGTCCCCACCGTGACAGAATTGTTTTTGTCCGCAAAGGAAGTGCCTTTGTTCCGACTGCATCTACAGGACAGAGACGGCTTCTTGCCCTTATACTCAGAACTGCACAGGCTGTATTTTATACTCATGCAACTTCAAAAAAGCCCGTTCTTCTTATGGACGATGTGCTTTTGGAACTGGACCCCGAAAAGAGGCGGCGTGTAACGACACTTCTTCCCGATTACGACCAGCTTTTTTGTACATTTCTCCCGGGTGAACCTTATGAACATTACAAAACCGATGCGACAAGGGTTTATTCAATTGAAAAAGGAAACTGGAAGCAAATATAGACTGAATCATTCAGTTTTTGAAAGGGAAAAAAATGGAAGAAGCAGAAAAAATATCTTTTGTAATAGAAAGTGCATTTGAAAATATACGTACGGCAAATGCAGGTGATGCTCTGAATATTTACAATGTGTGGAAAAATGTTCTTTGCCGCATAAAAGGACGTTCCCCAAACGAAGGACAGAAACTTGCAGACCACAGTCGCGTAATTGACTACAAAAATGGAATTCTTCTGGTAGAAGCAGATCATCCCGGCTGGATAGAGCTGCTGCGTCTTCACAAAAAATATATCATGACCGGACTTGAGCGTGATATTCCACAGATAAAGATTACGAATGTAGTTTACAGACTTGCAGGACACCGCGGAGAAATTTTTGACACGCGTAATATGCAGGAAAAAGACAGCGATACCAGATCAAAAATGCAGCAACGTCTTGATGAAGAAGAGAAAATTATTGAAAAAACAGGAATTTCTGTTGATAAAAAGCATGGAACTGCTCCAAAAAAGGCTCTTCCGCCGGAATTGGCAGCAATTTTTGACGATTTAAGGCAAAGTATGTTGACCAATTCAAAAGATTAATGGTAATATACGCACTACTGTAATCGAAATTATTATTTTTATATAGGAGTCATCATATGTTACGCACATACCAACCTAGTAAAGTAAAGCGCAATAGAAAATTCGGATTCCGCGCACGCATGGCAACCCGTGGTGGTCGCATGGTTCTCGCGAGAAGAAGAGCAAAGGGTCGCCATAAGCTTACTGTTTCTGACGAAAAGAAGCCTTACTGATTTTTCTTAGCGGATGGAAGCGGACTTGTTAAAAACGGGGCGTTTTAAGCGTGAAGAACATATAAAGCGCCCTGCCGACATCCAGAAACTTTTTAAGACAGGGAAGCGAGTCAGTGTTGCTGGAGCAAAGCTCTTCTATATGCTGAATGACCGAAACATAAATCGAATCGGATTTCCACTTCCCCGCGGTTATGGAAACGCTGTGGAGCGAAACACATCCAGGCGCTACAGCCGTGAAACATATCGCTTTTTTAAGACACACCTGAACACCGGATACGATATGCTCCTTCTAGTATATCCCGGAAATGACTCGTTCCAATCGCGGTGTGAAAAATTTAAGACATTATGCCAAAAGGCTGGTTTATTAAAGGATTAAGGGATTTTTTTACAAAATTCCTGTGTTCTTTAATACGTTTTTATCAAGTTTTTATCTCTCCTTTATTTCCGCCGAGTTGCAGATTTACACCGACGTGTTCTCAGTATGCTATGGAAGCAATAAGAAAACACGGCCCGCTAAAGGGTTTTTATCTTGCCGTAAAAAGAATAATCAGATGTAATCCGTTCAATAAAGGCGGATACGATCCTGTTCCATAATCCGGCGAAAAAAAGGAAAATAATATGGACAAAAATACCATTCTGGCTATAGTGTTGTCTACTTTGGTACTGTTTGTGTCTCTTTTTGTACAGACAGTTTATGTTGCTCCAAAACAGCAGGCCGCAGCCCAGGCACAGCAGATTGAACTTGAAGCACAGAAAGCTCTGGAAGAAGAAAAAGCACGCGAAGAACAGTCTTTGATAGACAGCGTTGTTTCTGCAGATAATGAAACTTCAAAAGTCGATCAGATTCCTCTTCAGGAATTTACAGTCACTACAAAAAAAGCAAAAGTTGTTCTTACAAACAGAGGCGGAGACATAATAAGTTACCAGCTTCTTGAACATAAGGATAAAGATACTGGTCTGGGTGTCGAAATGGCAGACAATGTTTCTGAAATGAACAGAGCCTTTTCACTTTCGTTCGGCGGACCGGAATCTTCTGTAATTAACGAAAACTTCAATGTAAAAGTATTTGACGATTATACAATCGGTTTTTTCAAAACGTATGAGTTTAAGGACGAGTCAGGAAATACACGCCCTGTAACTCTCGGAAAAAAGTATACCTTTATGCCTGATGATTATGTTTTTAAACTGGATGTTACCTTAAAAACTGGTGACGGCGGACTGGACTTTAACGGAGCTTCCTATACCATAAGAACGGCTCCGCAGATTGGACCGCACTATGACAGAAAGCATGACCGCTACGAAGTAAGACAGTTTATTTCGTTCAACGGGTCAAAGAAAACTGTAAAACCAATAACAGATAAAACATATGACAAGCCGTATGACTGGGCTGGTGTTGCAGGAAAATATTTTACTACCCTTGTAAAACCTGTTGCTCCTCTAAACATGCAGAACAATGTAAAGACTTCTGTTCAGAGCAGCAATGACTATGAAAATGCCCAGATTTTTCTTACAAGAAATCCTGTTGAGTCAGGCGATGTAAATGATTCTTACTACATTTATGTCGGACCAAGAAGTGAAAATGAGCTCATTAAATACAATTCAAAGGAAAAGAACTCTTGGGGTCTTTCTGGAGTAAAATTCAATCAGGCTTTGCAGACAAGCGGAATGCTTTCGTGGATTGAAATTGTACTCAAGTGGATTCTCGAAAAAATAAATATTGTAATGAAGAACTGGGGAATTTCTATCATAGTTCTTACAATTATCTTGAAGATTGTTTTGTTCCCGCTGAATAAGAATTCTGCAATGGGTTCCCTTAAGATGCAGGAACTTCAGCCAAAGATGACTGCCCTTCAGGAAAAGTACAAGGATGACCAGCAGAAACTCAGTATAGAAATGCAGAAACTTTATAAAGAAGTCGGGTATAATCCTATGAAGGGTTGTCTTCCGATGATTCTGCAGATGATTATCCTGTTTGCTCTTTACAATGTATTCAACAATTACTTTGAGTTCCGCGGAGCAGAATTTATTCCGGGATGGATTGACGATCTTTCAAAGGGAGACGTTCTGTTTACATGGAACAAACATATTCCGTTTATTTCGGGATTTACGATGAATACGTTGCGTCTTCTTCCGTTTATTTATACTGCTTCACAGCTTTTGAACGGTGTTATTACACAGTACGGCGGTTCGGCAGGTGGCGGTGCTGCACAGAAACAGATGAAATTCATGATGTACGGTATGCCTATTATGTTCTTCTTCCTGTTCTATAATGTACCGAGCGGACTTCTCCTTTACTGGACTGTAAGCAACATTCTTCAGATTGGACAGCAGCTTGTTATTAACAATGTAATGAAGAAAAAGCGTGCCGAAATGGAAAAAGCAAAACCTGTTGTTAACAGCAACGTTCTTAAATTCAAGGGCGGAAAGAAAAAAACACGCTGATTATTGAGTAAAATTCTTGGAGGAATAAAATGGTTTACGAATATGAAGGAAAAACAGAAAAAGAAGCTGTAGAAAAGGCAGCTGTTGAACTTGGTCTTGAAAAAGATCAGTTTGATGTAGAAATTCTTGAGTCACAGAAAAATACTCTTTTCAAAAAAGGTTATGTAAAAATCAGAATTCACACTGTTGACTCACAGGATCATGTTTCCCCTGAATTTGACGGAAAAATTCCGAATGCAACTGTCCGCGCAAATAATCCTGCAATGGTTGCAAATCCCATGCCTCAAGGTGAATTCGAATCAAAAATCATCGATTTTGTTACTGAGATGATAAACAAGATGGGATACGAAGTTACTGTTGAAGTTATGTTCCGCGAAGAAAAGAAAATTGGAATAAAACTTACAAGCGACAGTTCTTCTATTCTTATTGGACGCAAGGGAAAGAATCTTGATGCAATGCAGCTTCTTGTAAATGTTTATGCAGGCCACCTTGGACACGAAGATGTAAGAATTATTCTTGACAGCGAGAATTACAGAATCCGCCGTGAGGAAAGTCTTGTTCGTCTTGCATACGTTACTGCCGATAAGGTTAGACAGACAAAGAATTCAATTCTTCTTGAACCGATGAATCCTTTTGAGCGTCGTCTTATTCACACAACTCTTAATGACATTGGCGATATTGAAACTAAAAGCGAGGGAGATGGTTTATATAAGCAGGTGCGCGTAATTTACAAAGGCGTGCGCTGAAAATCATTTTCAGGACTGTGTATGGCGGAAAACCTAAAGAAAAAAATTCTGCTTGTTGCTGTCTGTTTATTTTCCGGACTGGAAATTTTTGCATTTTCAGCCCGGGACATTGTTGACAGTTCAATTTATGATAAACTTGTTTCTGACGGAAAGATTCAGGTTAATCACTTTAAAGAAAAGACATACGAACTTAAGCTTTTGCCAAAGACAGAGCTTAGTAAAAAAATTTCTTCAGTCTGGCCTTCTGAGTTTGAGGTTCCGGTTATTTATGTAGAGAATCTTTATCTGATTCCAAAGAAGAACCTGAACAGTTCCAATCCGCAGAGTGTTAATATTGAAAAGGCATCACGTGTAATCCGTTCGGTAAGCAAAATGGATAAAATGCCATATATTGACGAAGGTGTTGAAAAAATTCTTTACAAGGAAGCCTACTGTATTGCAGGTCCAAGAGACAAAACAAGAGTTGCTGACCCTGTTGACGGTGACATTGACGGTAAAAAAGCTTATGTTCTTTTAAACGATAAATCGCTTGGAAAGATTAATTATGTTCTTAACTATTTTGGTAAAGAACAGGAAATTGCTGCAGATTTTGCAAATTGTAGTGACGTTTATGTTGGTCCGATTAAATGTGTAGAAACTGAGCAGCTTAGAATTAATCTTGTTGTAGTGGATTGTGAAGAAGACCTTATGGTTTATATGCTGGTTCAGACAAAAGTACCGGCGATTTCGTTTCTTGAAAACAAATTCTATGATACTTTTTCAAAGAGACTTGATGCAATTTACCGCTGGTTTTTGAAACAGTTTTAGGCAACCGTATAGGAGGGCAATATAAATGAAAAAAAAATTGGCTGTGCTTCTTTTTGGAGCTGTATTATTAAGTTGCGGAGGATGTAAACCCATGGGAAACAGTTTGAAATCTATCGAAGGCAAAGACGGACTTTTTGCTGATATAGAAACAACACGCGGTGATATTGTTGTAGAACTTTATTACAAGCAGACACCACTTACTGTTGCTAACTTTGTTGGTCTGGCAGAAGGAACACTGGACAGCCACAAGGGAAAGAAATTTTACGACGGACTCAAGTTCCACCGTGTTATTGCAGATTTTATGATTCAGGGTGGAGATCCTGCAGGAAACGGAACAGGTGGTCCCGGATATAAATTTGCTGATGAAATTGTAGAAGAACTTGACTTTAAGGGACCGGGAGTTCTTGCTATGGCAAATGCAGGACCCGGAACAAACGGAAGCCAGTTCTTTATTACACATGTAGAAACACCGTGGCTTAACGGGCACCACACAATTTTTGGACATGTTGTTGATGACGCAAGCCAGGATGTTGTTAATGCGGTTAAGCAGAATGATGAAATCAAGAGCGTAAAGATTATCAGACACGGTGCAGAAGCAGAAGCTTTTGGTACAACACAGTCTGATTTTGATAAATATGCCGCTGTTGCAAAAAAGAATGCCCTTGCAAAGAAGGAAAAGGCTCTTAAGGACAAGATTGCTGCTGTAGAAAAAGCTTTCCCCGGATTTGAAAAGGATGAAAACGGAATTTACTTTAAGACAACAAAGGAAGGCTCTGGAAGTAAGTGTGGTGCCGGTAAAAAAGTTGCCACTGAATACAAGGGATATTTTGTTGACGGTCAGGTTTTTGATAAGTCTGAAGGCCGTGGTCCATTGGATTTTGTTACTGCAGCCGGCCAGATGATTCCGGGTTATGATGTTATGGTTCAGGATATGAAGCTTGGAGAAAAGAGAACTGTTGTTCTTCCTCCTGATATGGCTTACGGTGAAAATGGAATTCCGGGTGCTATTCCGCCGAATTCTTATCTTGCCTTTGATATTGAACTTGTTTCTATAAGATAATAAAGAATATAAAAACTTGCGTATTCTTTATTGGCGAGTTTTAGAACGGTTTCTTTCTGTATATTTGCGGGAAGAAGCCGTTTTTTGTTTTAAATTTTTGGTTTTTGTGCTAAACTTTCTGCATGTTTGAGAAGAAGGCTGCAAACCCTGCCCTACCCTTTTTTACAGCTTTGTGTATGTTTCTTTCTGCCGTGGAATATGCTGTTCCCAAGCCGCTGCCGTTTATGAGGCTTGGACTTGCGAATGTTCCGTTAATGCTGGCTTTTGGGTTTATGGATTTTTCTTCTGTTCTTTTGCTTGCCGCACTTAAGGTTTTTGTTCAGGGTGTAATTACTGGGACTTTGTTGAGCTATGTTTTTGTGATGAGCTTTTCTGGCACTTTTTTGAGCGTTATTTTTTCTTTTGCGGCGTATTCTCTTTTTTTTGAAAAAAAATTGATTTCTTTTGCCGGAGTTTGCATTTTTAGTGCGCTGGGAAATGTTCTGTCGCAAATGTTTTGGTGCCGCATATTCTTTTTTGGAGAGACGGCGCGCGCGGTTTGGGCGGGGATTGTTGTCTGGGGACTTGCAGCGGGAATCATGACTGGATGTTTTACTAAGAAATTTGCAGATTGTTCGCAGTGGTATGCCGGTTTACGGGTGGGAACGGTTAGGTTTTTGCGCGCGCCGGTGTCAGTTAACGAAAAAAAGCGTTTTAAATTTACAGACGCGACGCTTTGGCTCACAAGCGCAGCGGGTGTGGCAGGACTGATGTTTTGTAAAAATATTTTTGTCATGTGGGGAATCTGCGCGCTCTTTTTTATAGCGGCGTCTGTCAGGAGAAAAAAGTGTGTGCGAATTTTACCAGGACTGGCGGTTGTTATGTTTATGACAGCGGTTTCTGTTTTTACGCCATACGGAAAGGTTTTGTTCAGCGTGGGGTCAGTTATGGTTACTGAAGGTGCTGTTACAGTCGCTTTGATGAAAGCCGCAAGACTTTTGGGAATATGCTGGATTTCGCAGACGGTGGTTGCCAAAGAAATATATTTTGGCACAAGCGGTCATATATTTTCTGAAGTAATTGCTTATTTTGACGCTCTTACCGGACAAAAATGGAGACTCGGAAAAAAAGGATTTTTTAAATCTTTGGACGGAATTCTTACTGAGGTATGTACAAATGTCTGATATTGAAAAACTGCCGGTTTATGAGTACCTGGATGAAATCTGTGAAAAACTGAAGAATTCCCCTTCCCGCTTTCTTGTGCTGACTGCAGAAACGGCCGCCGGAAAATCTACTGCAGTACCTGTAAGTTTACTAAAGCATTTTTCGGGACAGATACTGATGCTTGAACCCCGCCGCCTGGCTGTTGTAAATATTGCTTCACGGGTTTCCGAACTTTTGGGAGATGTACCCGGCGGCCTTTGTGGCTATACTGTTCATCTTGAAAAAAAAGTAAGCCCCAGAACACGCTTTACGGTGCTTACAGAGGCTGTTCTTACGCGCATGATGCAGTCTGACCCTGTTCTGGAAGGTGTGTCGGTTGTTGTAATTGATGAGTTCCATGAAAGAAGTGTACATTCAGATCTGGCACTGGCTTTTCTTAAAGAAGCCGTGGCTTTGCGGGATGACCTTTTTGTAATAGTTATGTCGGCAACTATTCAGACAGATCACCTTTGTTCTTATCTTGGTGAGTCGTTTACGGGGTCAGATAAGGGTACAGATTCTGTACCCTTTGTTCCTGTAATGAAAATTCCGGGCAGACGCTTTCCTGTTACTGTGGAATATGAGCCCAATCTGTCACCGTCGCGTGCTGTTATTAAGGTTTTGTCTGAATCTGTCACCGTTAATAAATCTGTACCCAAAACTGTACCTGTTGAAGAAAATAGGAAGAAATCTGACACCTTATCTGTACCTGTAAATGCTTGCCCGGGTCAGGACATTCTTGTATTTTTGCCTGGAATTGCAGAAATAAGGCGTACTAAAACCGAGCTGGAATCGCTGTTAATAGGTACATATTTGGAGAAGGGTACAGAAATTTTTGTTCTTCACAGCTCTGTACCCTTTGACGAGCAGAAGAAAATTCTTAAAGGACACAGCTACTCAAATTCTGCGGATTGTGCAGAAAAAAGGCGCGTAATTCTGAGCAGTTCCATTGCAGAAACGTCTCTCACAGTACCTGACGTTGGGATTGTCATTGATTGTGGTTTAAGCCGCTACAATATTTTTAACCAGTCACTTCTTATGGACACTCTGGTGACCCGCAGTGAAAGTATGTTCAGCGCGCAGCAGAGGGCAGGACGTGCAGGCCGTATGGGTCCGGGTCGCTGTATAAGGCTCTGGAGGCAGTCTGAACTGCGTCCCGAGTCGTTGTCGCCCGAAATTCTTCGCAGTGATCTGAATTCACTTGTTCTTGAGTGTGCGGAATGGGGTGTTTCTTCGCGAGAAGGTCTTTCTTGGCTTGATGTGCCGTCAGAGTCTGCGTGGAACAGTGCCGTGCAGGTTTTGGAACTTTTGGGCTGCCTTAAGGAAGGCAAAATTACTGAGTTGGGTAGGGCATGTCTTTTTCTGGGACTGAACCCGCGTGTTGCATGCGTTGCGTTAAGCGGAATTCCGTTTGGAAAAGTGGAGTTATCCACATGTATCGCGGTAAAATGTGCACTGGGTGGGACGGTGACAGACAGAATGCAGCAAATGTATGAGCAGGACCTTAAAAAACGGGTACAGATTTACGCAAGAAATCCACAGGTTGTGGATATTTTTGCACTTGAAATCACAGAATTTTCCACAGGTTGTGCACTTTTGTGTGGATATCCCGACCGATTGGCAGTTGCGGATGTGGAAAACCGAGGCAGATATAAATTTGCCTCCGGGCGTGAGGCAGTTTGTTCTGAAAAAGGCAGATCGGCTTACGGCGGCTCGCTTAGCACTTATATTGTTGCTCCTGAAGTTGATGCCGGCAGTTCGTGCGCGCGCATTTATGACTGGGCTTCTGTTGACGAGGCTGCAGCTTTGTCTTTTATGAACAGCCGCGCGCACAGTTTTTCTACAGCAGCATTTTCTTCTGACGGCAAACTGGTCAAGACAGAAGGCCGGGCATACGGTAAAATAATTTTGGAGAGCCGCCGTTCTGCGGTTAGCGAAGAGGATTATTCTAAAGCTGTATGCGCTGCGGTTAAGGCTGACGGGATAGAATGGCTTCCGCTTGAAAAAAACAGCATGGATTTTTTGAAACGGTGCGGGTTTTATGCCGAAAATTGCGGTTCCGGGGAAGACGGGTTCAGGCTTAAATTGAAAAATCTTGCTCTTAATGCAGAAGAATGGCTTGTTCCTTTTATTCCGCGAGGTGAAAAAGTGAATGCGCAGTCTGTTTATAATGCCCTGTACTGGTATCTGGACGGCGCTAAGGTATGTGAATGTGTTCCGGCTGAAATTACGCTTGAAAACGGGCGGCACCGTAAACTTTTGTATGAAAAAAACGGTGACAAAACTGTACCCGTTCTTGAAGTGATTATCCAGCAGGTGTTCGGGTGCTTTTCTACGCCGCGTGTGATGGGAGTTCCTGTACTGATGCGGCTGCTTTCTCCTGCCAGGCGGCCGCTTCAGGTTACTACAGATTTGGAAAACTTTTGGAATGGTACTTGGAAAGAAATTTGCTCTGAAATGAAGGGGCGCTATCCAAAGCATAACTGGGATTATACTGTGAGTGAGGGGGAATAATTTGAATAAGGCTGAATTGAATAATATTGAATTGCACAAGGTAGAATTCAGAAATGCGTGTGTCGATGACATTGACGCAATTATGGACGTGGAAAGGGAAGCTTTTATTCCCGAAATAAACGAAAGCCGCAGTGTTTTTCTGGAAAGAATGAATGTTTTTCCTGAAGGATTTTTTGTTCTTTTGGATGAAGGAGAGGTGTGCGGTTACTTTTGCTGCGAAATATGGAAAGACGTTCCGCGCGGTAAGCTGTCGTTTGTTTTGGGACATTCGGCGGCGGCCAGTCACTGTTACGAAGGCGGCGTACTTTATGTGAGTTCGGTGGCTTTGCTTAAAAAATGCCGGGGACGCGGTTTGGGCAAGCGCATGTTTGCAGAGTGTGTTTCACGGGTTTTGCAGAAGTTCCCCGGTGTTCGTGAATGCGTGCTGCTTGTGTGCGAAAAGTGGGGAGCCGCCAGACGCATTTACGAAGATATGTCTTTTTGCGAATACGGCCGCCTTGAGGACTTTTTTCCTTCGGCTGCGCGTGCTTTTGGTGAAGGGCATGACAGTTTGGAAAAAACAGGCGGCTTTGACTGCGGGATTTTAATGAAAACAGACAGAGAGTCTTTGGAAAAAAGTGTGGGAAATGTTTCGGGAGGAAATGTATGACAGAAGGGCAGTGGAAGGCATTTTGCAGTTACAGAGATGGGTACAGATCTTTGTGTGCCAAGTGGAATTCTTTGGCAGAAAGTCTTTTTCCGCTTCAAAAGGCGGCTGCTTTGAAAGACACTCCCGAATATCCTTTGCAAAATGCAGTTGTATATAACACGGCCTATGATAAAGTGACGCAGGATGATGAAATAAATTACATTGTTATAGGCGACAATCCTGGTAAGGAAGAGCAGCTTAATGCAAAACGTGCATATCTTGTTGGCCAGAGCGGGCGCATTGCAGAAGGGTTTTTTAAGCGGAATGCCGAATTTTACACTGACTTCAGGAAGAATGTTATTATAATGAACAAGACACCTGTTCATACTGCAAAAACTGCGCATCTTAAGTTTCTTAAGAAAAACGGCGGTCCGGAAATCTGTACCCTTATTGATGACAGCCAGCGTATTATGGCACAGATGGCTGCGGAACTGCACCGTTCTCTTTATGAATATGCAGCGGAAGGTGGACGAAAACCGGAACTTTGGCTTGTGGGATATTCGGAACTTAAGGAAAAAGGGATTTTTTCTATTTACAGGGACACGCTGCTTTCTTCTTATAAAGGCGGGAAAGACAGTGCGTGGGAGTCGGTTTTTGTGTTCCAGCACTTTTCGATGAATCGTTTTCTGGTTGATTTGAATAAATTTAAGGATGAAAATCCCAGTTTTACGAACGAACGGTCGTTAAAAACTATCGGTCGTAAGCACAGAATCGAGATTTTTGGGATATGATATTTGTAAACTAACGAGTGGTTGTAAAACACCCCTCCTGGTCGGCCGGTGAAACCGATAACCGGTTTTTCAACAAAGTATGTACTCATACTTTGTTGAAATTACTTGATTTGATTTTTGCTTGGAAACTATCGTATGTCGCTTCGCGACAGCTAAAAATCAAATCATTATCGTTTCCCTCGTCCTCCCGCGCGGGGAATTTATTTAACTAACGTTAGTTTTCATATATCGTTTTAGTTAAGAATTAAGCTCTTTAAGGAGGGCCAGTTTTTTTTTAACTAACGTTAGTTAGTAAAATAAATTCCTCATTTTATTTGAAATGGTAAAGGAGATGTATATGAATGTTCATATTTTGGAAATGCCACTGGATTATGGCGGACGGCGTCATGGCAGCGATATGGGGCCTTCGGCTATTCGTCTGGCGGGGCTGCGCGAAAAGATTGAAAGTCTTGGGCATAATGTTTTTGTAAACAAAAAAGGTTTTAACATTGTTGCGCAGGAATATGCCGATGCAGGTTCAAATCCGAAGGCAAAGTATCTTGATGCTATTGTTGATGCCTGTACAGATCTGGCACGCGAAGTAGAGGCCGTCAGTGACACGGGGGATTTTCCGCTTGTGCTTGGAGGCGACCATTCGATAGCTCTCGGTACACTTGCAGGACTGAGTGCTTCATACAAAAAGAGCGGAAAAAAGCTGGGCGTTCTTTACGTGGATGCACATGGCGACTTTAACACCGCAGAAACTTCTTCTACGGGAAACATTCACGGCGAGTGTATGGCTGCGAGCGCGGGTTACGGACTGGAGCGGCTGGTGAATCTGTATTATGAAGGCCGTAAGGTTGATCCCAAAAACATTTGCTATGTGGGAATACGCGATCTTGATCCCGGGGAGAAAAAACTTATGCATGAAGCAGGCGTTACTGTTTTTACGATAAGTGACATTGACCGCATGGGATTTTCTGAAATTATAAAAAAAGTTAAGGTGTTTTTCAAAACCCACTGTGATACAGTGCACATCAGTTTTGATATGGACTCGCTGGATCCTTCCATTGCACCTGGTACCGGTGTTCCTGTTCCGGGGGGACTTAGTTACAGGGAAGCGCTTCTTTTGATGGAAGACATGAGTTCACTTGGAATGGTGCGTTCAATGGAGATTGTAGAAGTGAACCCTATTCTTGATGTAAGAAACGACACTGCGGCTATGGCTGTTGCTCTGGCTGCACGTATTCTTGGGGAAAAACTTTTTTAGTTCCGGCCGGATTCAGTCTTTTTAGAGCTGTTCAAGTTCATCCAGGTACTTCTGGAGTTTTCCACTCAGAAGAATATCCGAAATAACTGTCTGGTTAAGTGACGAAAGCGGGCATTCGAATCCTTCATAGCGTGATTTGTATTCTTCTGCAAGTTTTTTTGGAAGAACTGCAAAAGCCGCTTTTATTGTTCCAAATGTGGAAGTTTCAAAAGAGTTTGTGTAAATTACCTTGTCGGAATTTTCGTGAAGGAAGGGTGTAGCGTCTTCGGAACAGGTGGATGTGTCGTATTCTATTATGTATCTGTAAGGTTCGGCTGTGACCCATGAAAGAATTTCGTTTCTTCTGGAATCCAAATCTTTTAACGGACTGTCGCTTGGGGGAACATCGGTTGGTGTTGTAAAAACCATTGTTGCGCCGCTTGTGACAAGGAAGTCAAAGTTCATTCCTGAGTCATCCTGCGGAATTTCTTTTACGGGCTTTCCAGTAAGTGAGAGTATTTTTTTCATTGTCCTTTCTGTTCCTTCGCAGATTGCAATTGAAGGATTTACGTTTGGATGTCCGTTTCCTGAAGAAAGTTCTGCAAGTTGAAGAAGTCCGTGTCCCTGTGATTTTATTCCGTTTTCTGAAAGAGACGGGAGTGACAGTATGTTGAATATAAGCTGCTTTATGTCTGTCCCGATTATTATGTTTGCCGGGTTTACGTCTGTTTTGCGGAAGTTGTATAGGAATGCAGCTACTGCGATTCTGAGAGTTTCGTCTCCAATCAAAGAGTCTTCTTTGTTTACTTTGTGCTGTTTGTTTTTTATGAATGCCTGTCTGTAAAGTTCTGAAAGTTCCTGTTCGGGGGTTGAAAGAGACGTTTTGTTCAGTTCTGAATTCAATTCAGCAGAAGACTGGATTACCTGGCCTGAACTTAATATTATGGGTGCAGATTCGCTTTGTTTGGGTACAGTTGGTTCGTTGCGTGTGTCTTCTTCTGAATCAAACGGGTCTGCCATTACAAAAGTGTCTTTTTTTGATTCAACGGCGGCGTCCATTATTGATTCTACTGTGGGAATCTGGTCTTCCTGGTTTGTGTTGATTGAGTTCAATTCTAATGTTTCTCCCGGTTTTTTTACAAAGAAGCCGCTTTTGGGTACAGATGTAATGTAGCCGGCTTTTTCGAGTTCTTCATATGCTTTTGTTACTGTATTTTTGCTTATGCCTTGTTTCTGGGACATTACGCGCACTGAAGGTAATTTTGTTCCTGTTTTGAGAGTGTTGTTTTCTATCTGCCCGGATATTTCGCGGAAAAGCTGATAGTACAATTTTCTTTTGCTGTCTTTGTCGAGTTCAAAATCTTTCAACAGAATGTCCCCTCTTTTTATTTCTGAACTTTTTTATCTGTACCCATATTATAGGGTTGAACGTCTGAAAAAGCAAATTTTTTTTGTGTCAGAAGTCGGGCTTTTCTATTGGCGTCAGACAGAATCTTGAGGCAAAGTCGCGAGCCTTCCATGCGTTGAATATTACATCTGAAGGATGGTGTGCGTCTGAATTGCAGATTACTCTTGCGTTTGAGCGCGATACCATTTCCCAGAATTCGCAGTACGGATAGGCGTAGCGGATTCCGCGGCGGGTGTCACTTGGTGTGCGTGTTATTCCGAGTCCGTTTATTTCGAGCGGAAGGTCAAGATCGCAGGCTGCATCGAGTATGGCTTGAAGGCATGCTTTTGACTGTTCGTCCCATTCTTTGTAGCCTGCCATAAAAAGGTCGGGGTGTGCTACAAAGGCGAAGTTTCCGGAACGCATGCCGTCTATTGTCTGGTCAATGTATTTGTTGAGAAGCGTGGGGTTGTCTATGTCGGGCGCGTAAATGTGGCTTGAACCGTCTGTTACCCAGTGCGGCCCCAGAACAAGATAGTCTGCTTTGTAAGTAGATTTGAGGTCGTCAGAATACCATGCCGAAAAGTCGCTGTCCCATTCACATTCGTAGCCTGTGTAGACGGGGAACGGAGCAGCTTCTTTTGCTTCTTCTATCCATTCAAGATAAGTGGGAACTTCATCTATGGCCATTCTTATATTGGGCCAGCAGTCATCGAAAGAGTCCGGGTAGGGGCAATGGTCTGAAAATCCAAGCTGTGTGCAGCCTTCACGGATTGCCTGTTCAACATAGTCGAGGGGCGTTCCTTCTGCATGATTGCAAAGCTGTGTGTGTGTATGAAAATTTGATATTGGGTTCATGGTCTTATTGTAACATATTTTGAGTTTATTTTCATGCTGTACTGGCGGGTTGGCTATGGGTGTTTTTTACTGCACTGGCTGCATCCTGTGACAATTACGTGCTTTTTTCCTGAAGTTTTGTTAAAGAGCCTGGCTACGAGGTGGCCGTCTTTTACAGGAACTTCTTTGTGGCAGACAGGACAGATTCTTTTTATGCCGGGTTCGGGGTTTGGAAAGCAGTGTGGACAGCCGCTTATGGTACACAACTGGTCGGGTACATTCATTGGCCTGTAGACGCGGCTTATGAGGTCTTCTCCCGGAAGAAGCGGACTGTTGCAAAGGGGACAGTTTATTAAAAGGCCTTTTGCGGCTGCTTCCTGTTGTTTTTGCCGGGCGAGCTTTTGCCTGTGTTCTGATTCACCGTAGGCTTTCCACTTTATGTAGAAGTTCAAAAGCAGGATTATGAGTATTGCGGCTGCTGCCATGAGTATAAAGGTTAGTGTGCCGGACATTTTATTTCCTTAAAATAAAACAGTTGTGCAAGAACTGAAATAAAAAAAGGCTCCATGCAAAATACATGAAGCCTTTACAATGGGCGGTGAGAGGATCGAACTCCCGACAACCTGGGTGTAAACCAGGTGCTCTCCCAGCTGAGCTAACCGCCCGATGTTTTTATATGATAGCATATAATTTTTTTTGTGTCTAGTGGGAAATGTGTATTTGGTGTTTTTTTAGGTTATATTTCGTAGGCCTGCAGGCATTTGTATCCCGGGTGAATAAATGTGCTGAACTTGTGGCCGTAGATTTGTTCAAGAATTTGCGGTGACATAACTTGGTCAGGGGTTCCTGAAACAAGGGAGCCGTTTTTCTGGAGAAGGGCCAGTCTGTCTGCAAAGCGTGCGGCTGTATTTAGGTCGTGTATGCAGACGAGTATGCCTTTGTTTTCGCTGTGTGCCAGTTCTTTAAGGAGTGCGAGAAGGTCGTTTTGGTATGCAAAGTCAAGGTTGGCGACCGGTTCGTCCAGCAGAAGAAAGGCCGTGTTCTGCGCGAGGGCGCGCGCTATTCTTACTTTTTGGTACTCGCCGCCGGACAGGGACAGAATGTTTTTGTCGGCAAGGTTTTGTATCTGTACCTTTTTTATGGCTTCTTCTGCGGCGGCGTAATCGATGGGTGTGTATATGCCTGATTTCGCGCGCCCGAATCTCCCGGTTAGCACAACGTCGCGGGCGGTGTAATTCCACGCGGGGAATTCAGCTTGTGTCAGGTAAGCGATATGACTTGTTATTTTAAGGCGTGGCAGTGCTTTTAGGGGGACAGAATCGAGCAGAATATCTGTACCCTTAAGGCCGTTTTTCCTAATGCCGGCCATGAGTGTAAGGAGAGTGGATTTTCCGCTTCCGTTTGGTCCAGAAAGACAGACAAATTCTTTTGTGTTAAGGTCAAGATTTATGTTCTGTAGTACGTTTTTTTTGTTCCACGAGGCTGTTAGATTTTTGGCGCTGAGTGTGTGTGTATCTGTACCATTATCTGTCGCTGTTTGTAAAACTGTACCTGTTTCTGTACCTATATCTGTGCCTTTAACTGTACCTGTGTTTGGATTTGTTTTTATATCTGTACCCATAACTGACCCCTTAACTGTACCCTTATTTTTTTGAAAGAAGCAGCCATACAAAAAACGGTGCGCCAAGAAGTGCTGTGACTGTTCCGACTGGAATTTCTGCAGGTGCGGCGGCTGTTCTGCAAACTGTGTCTGATATGAGAAGAATTATGGCTCCGCACAACATGGATGCCGGTAAATGTACACGCGCTTTTGGTCCTGCGAGTTTTCTGGCACAATGCGGGGCAATGAGTCCTATAAAACCGATTGTTCCGCCTGCGCAAACTGCCGCTGAAGCTGCAAGTGTTCCGGCAAGAAGTGTCTGCGTTCTGAGTTTTTGTACTTCAAGTCCAAGGGACGCAGCTGTTGTTTCGCCTGCGTAGAGTAAGTCGAGTTTTGGGCTTAGTAAAAGAAGCGCCGGTATTGAAATGAGTGCGGGTATTGCAACAAGTTTTAGTTCGTTCCAGCCGCGCCCGCTGAAGCTTCCGAGCATCCAGATGTACATTGACTGGATTTTTTGGGAATTGAGGGAAAGTGTTATTGATGTAAGTGCGGAATACAATGTTCCGAGTGCTGTTCCGCAGAGGAGTATGGCTGTAGTTGAAGCTTCGCGTGTTTGTGAAAGGAGTGCCACTGCAAGGCCTGCGATGAGGGCTCCTAAAAAAGATCCCGCGTTTAGTATTGCGCCTCCTGCAAAGCATGCTGCACTTACCGCGCCAAGTGTTGCGCCCGATGTGATTCCCAGGATGCCGGGTTCTGCGAGCGGGTTACGGAACAGAAGCTGAAAGGCGGCACCGGCTCCACCGAGCATTATGCCTGCTGTGGCTGCAAGTAGTGTTCGAGGCAGTCGAATTTGCAGCAGAATATTCTGCGCCGCCGGGTTTGTGTCTGCGAGGAGCTGTTTGAAGTCCAGATTTGTGGCACCGAGCGCGATGGAGAGAGCAGCAGTCAGTAAGAGGATAATTGTTAGCAGAGTGAATTTGGTGGCGGTTTTCATACTGGGTGTTTTGTTATTGCAGAGATGCGGTTTGGGTTGGGGCGCTGGTTTGTGGAGCGGGGATGCTGTTGTCGCACAGGATTTGTTCAACTTGTTTTAGTGCAAGAGTGATTCTTGGTCCCGGACGTGAAATTATGTCTGCGTTTATTGTGTAGATTTTTTTGTTTTTTACGGCGCTTATTGTGTTCCAGCCCGGGCGCTGTTCTACCTGTGAAGGGGAAATTCCGTTTGAGTCTGGAAGAATTATTACGTCGGGGTTTGCGGCAATTATTGCTTCTTCTGACACGAGCGGATACTGCGATTGCAGAGAGGAAAATATATTTGTTCCTCCGGCGGCCTGAATTATTTCTGTTATATAGGAAGATTTTCCGGCGCTCATGTAGGGCGAATTCCATACTTCGTAATAGACGGTTTTTTGTTTGGAGAGAGACTGTTGGGCCTGCGTTTTGTTTTGTGCTGCGGTGAATGCGTTTTGAATGCTTTGCGCAAGTTCGTTTGCTTTTTTTGTGTGGCCGGTGAGTTCCCCCATGTAAATAATTTCCTGTATAATAGAAGAAACTGATTCAGCTTTTGACATATAGACTTTTATTCCGGCTGATTCGAGCTGTGATTTTGCAAAGTCGTGCATTCCTTCTGAACCGTAAACCATGTCCGGAGAATAGGAAATTATTTTTTCTATGCTGAGTGATTTTTCTGAAAAACCGCCGACGCTTGGTTTTTGCTGCATTTGTTCTGGCCAGTCGCAGAAGTCTGTTCGGGCAGCAATCTGACTATATGCGCCTATTTCACAAAGAATTTCGGCGGCTGACGGTGAAAGAACGACTATGCGTTTTGGAACGTAGCGCGTGGAAGTGGCGGCCGCGGTTTGTGCATTTGCTGTTTGGGAAGAGTCGGTTTTTGTTGATGGAACTGCACTTTTTGTTTTTGCACAGCCGGCAGCAAGTAATGACGCTGTTAACGAAATTACTGCTGCGGCTGCCAAAATAAGTGCGCGCGTTTTTTTTGTTTTGTTCAATTTATTCTGCCTGTTCTGCGCTTTTTGTTTTTGCACTTTTTGTTTTTGCACTTTTACCGGGCGCCCCATTCTGCGTAGTAAGCGTCGATTTCTTTTTTGAGTTCGTCGGTAATTATTCCGTCCTGGCCGGGTTTGTAAAGATATTCAACTACGTCTTTCATTGTTACGATTGCGCGTGCAGGAAAGCCGTATTTTTCTGTTATTGTATCCAGTGCGCTCTTTTGTGAGTCGAGTGCGCGTTCCATTCTGTTGAGCGAAACCATTTCTCCTACAATTGTTATTGCGTCGGGTGTTGTTCCCTGGGCTTTTACTACGGGATATGTTTCTTCGATGGATTTTCCTGAAGTGGTTACGTCTTCTATTATTACTACGCGGTCACCGTCGTGTAATTCACTTCCGAGCAGATTTCCTTTGTCTGCACCGTGGTCTTTTGCTTCTTTTCTGTTTGAGCAGTAGCGTATTTCTTTGCCGAACAGTTTCTGGTAAGCGATGACGGTTGCTACACTGAGCGGAATTCCCTTGTATGCGGGGCCGAACAATACGTCGAAGTTGTCTCCGAAGTTGTCATGTATTGCGTGCGCGTAGAATTCGCCGAGTTTTGCGAGCTGGCTGCCTGTTACGTATGCGCCTGCGTTCATAAAGAAGGGTGATTTGCGTCCGCTTTTGAGAGTGAACGAACCGAATTTGAGTACTTTGCACTCGACCATGAAGTCAATGAATTCTTTTTTATACTGTTCCATGCTTTGAATAATAGCGTATTTTTAAAATTTAATATACAATTTTTTAATAATGTATCAAAACAAAAAAGTGGAATTATCATAGAAGTTAACATGCTCAGATTTAGGAGGTGTTTTGATGATGAACTTTGAAGAACTTAACATAGAGACTTTGAAGGAAGATAAAGAAGGAAATATGGCAGGCAATAGTAATGAAGATTTTATTTTTTATTTAAAGAATTTTTCATTGAATAAGTAAAAGCAATATTGAAAAAGTTCAATGTATTTTTTTCTGTGAGTTTAGTTTTTAGAGGAGAGCAAAATGAAAAGAATGATTCTGTTTGCAATTTTACTGCTGGCTGTTCCGGTTGCATTTTCAAAAGAAACGGGACAGGAAGAGGACGTTATAAGTCTTGGTTCGGTTTCGTGCGAAGATTATGAAAAGAAGCGTATAGATTATAATCAGAAGACGTGGTTTTGGTTTTGGGGAATTGCATACAGGTTTGAAAATACAAATGAAAACTTGTCAAAAAATGAACTGAATGAAATTCTTGCTCCTGTAGAGGGCAATGTAAGTTTAATTAAAAAAAGCGATTTTTGGGACAGATTTACTATCGGGCTGTTAAGCTTTTGCCTTGCAAGCGGTTTTGTCTGTGCTTTTTCTGATACATATTCACCAGTGCAGTTTGTAACAGGTTCGATGAGTCTGCTTTCTTTGGTTTCGCTGAATTTTACAAACATTGCTTCTGAAACTTACCGGATGCACGCGGTTGATAATTACAATCTTTATTTGACTGAGTGAAAGGAAAAGACGTTTACAAAAATATAATAAAATATTATAATAACATTATAGGAGTACAAAATGAAAAGAATAATTTTTATATGTATGGTTTTGTCTGCTTTATTTTTAAGCTGCAAAAATGAATTTGAAACAAACCAAATTGAGATTTCTTATGAGAACACTTCATTACGGAAATAATTTTAGAAAAGGTCTTGAAAATTCAAATAGTGATTTATCCCGAAGTATAAATGAAGATTCTGAAAATTCAGTGGAATATAAATTTCCGGAAGGAATTACACCTGCCGAATTTTTGCTTGAAAATAATTTGATTTCACAAAATACAGCAAAGTATATTCAATCTGTGGAAAGTATAATAATCGATAAAACATTGACAATAGAAGATACTGTTTTACAAATTGAACAAATAGAATTGGACGCAAAGTCTGTTTTGAAAGAAGATGAATATACAGCGTTTTTAAATTTTTCTGAAATGTCAATAGCTTCTTTAGATTACTATTCAAACTTAGAAAGTACTGATAGAGGTTTGTTTTCATGGCTTAAAGAAAAATCTAATAATATTTGTAATGCTGTTGTTTCAGGTGCTCTAGGTGCTGTGGTAGGTGGAATATTATATGCATCCGCAAGTGCAGTAGTTATTTGGCCAGGAATTACTGTTGCAGGTTTTGTTTTTGGTGCAGTTACAGTCGGGGCATCTTCTGCTTGGGCAGGTTTCTTAAGTGGGGATTATATTTTGAAATTTCATAGAGGGTTTTAATTTCTTATGAAAAAACTGATTCTGTTTGTAATTTTACTGCTGGCTGTTCCGGTTGTATTTTCAAAAGAAACGGGACAGGAAGAGGACGTTATAAGTCTTGGTTCGGTTTCCAGAGAACAGTATGAAAAGGATTTTATTATTCATTACAAGAAGTGGGGTTTTTCTTCTTTGAATGTGTATCAGTTTGCAAATGAAGATAAAATTCTTCAAAACAAGGAATTGGATCAAATACTGCGCCCCATTGACGGTAATGAAAAACTAATGAAGAAGTGTGTGTTCTGGCGTTATTTTACTTATACTTTAGTTGGAATTTCTACCGGCCTTCTTGCAACTACATTATGTGCCGAGCCTGATTCTGATTTAGCCGCATTATCATCTGCATTGCTTTTTGGAACAACACTTTCTGTTTGTATTACCAAAGAGACTTCTGAAGCTTACAGAATGCACGCGGTTGATAATTACAATCTTTATGTTCACAATTCAAAGTAATTACGGATAGCAGATCTTATTTTACATGATTTGTTTGTGAGGAGTGGGGAAAATAATATGAAAACAAAATTAAATCTAATTATCCTAACGTGTTTAACAATGCTCTTTGCGTCCTGTAATACAATGCCGATGAAAAATGTAGAAAAAGGCGTGGCGCTTGAAGATGACTGGGGATATGTAATTGCAAGAGTGATTAATCCGACTGCAGGAAAAACTATTCCGTATTATACGCTGGATGGTGAAGTTAATGAATATGTTAAATTGAATTCAGATATTATGTTTGAAAAATCAAATAATTCATATACATCTTTTATTGTAGGAAATAATCAAGACGCAAATCAAATTGTTTTTTTAACAGCTAAAAAAGGATGGTATCTGATTAGACAAATCGGGGAAAATTCTTATTATGCTGCGGATTATCATTTTAAGTTGCATAAAGGCAAAATAAATTATATAGGTGATATTTATATTGATTTGGTTCAAGGAGGAATAACAGATCTTTCTATAGGTCAGGACTGGTATGATTTAACAGTCAAAGATAATTTTTCTGATCTTACAGGTTTTGAACCCTATCTGTCTGAATATAAAGAATATGAACTGGTAAATTCTTCTAAAGAATATAAAAAGAAACCGTGGATCTGTCCTGTTGACAGGAGTTATTAAGTCAGCCGTCGTTTTTGTTAACAGGATTTACATTTTACCTGTACCCGGTTTACCAAAGAAACTTCTAAAACTTACCGAATGCATGTGGTTGATAATTACAATCTTTATGTTCACAATTCAAAGTAATAAGATTTATATTTCACGGATAGAAGATCTTATTTTACATGATTTGTTAATAACAGGGTAACCGTCAAAAAATCACCACTGGCCTAAGTCTTTCCAAGGAGTTATTTTTATATTCCAGGGTAAAAGTTTTGACCAGTCGGAGTTTTCAGCGTAATCAACGGCCTGCTCGAAAAGGCATCTGAGATAGTCGTAAGGCACTAGGCCGTTCAGCTTTGCGTTCTCAATCAGAGTGTACATGAAGCATGAACTTCTGGCTCCTTCCTCGCTGCCAGTGAAGAGGCAGTTCTTCCTTCCCAAAACAAACGGGCGGATTGCATTCTCGGCAAGGTTGTTGTCTGGTGTCATCTCGGCACAGTTCATGAATTCCTTCAGCCTGTCCCATCTTTTAAGAGTATATGAAACAGCTTCTCCGAATTTATTTGAGGCAAGGCAGTGAGCTTCTTTAAAATTGAACGATTGAGCAAGTTTCAACTTGCGATTGAGTTCAATTAGTACGCGTGAGCGTACACGTAAATAAGACAGTTATAAAATAACTGTAGTTATCTTGAACGGCGCTATTTCAGTTGTTCAAGATAAACGTTCCTTTTCTTTCAGCCATGAATGGAATTCTTCAAAAAGCGGTGTAAGTTCTTCCTTTCTGAGCCGGACTGTCTTCTCGTCATTTTTTACAGTTTCACGGATTTTATTATCTCGTCGATAAATATCGCGAATCATTTTAATGGCTTCTTCAGGGCTTTTTGATTTCGAAACTTTTGATGCGTCCGAAAATTTTCTTCTCGCATGTGCAAGGCATGAGCAGTGCCTTATTTTTTCTTTCGGGAAAAGCTTATTATGTTCATCGAGGGCAGATTCATAACCTTCATATCCGTCCGTCATGAGATAACCTGAGAATCCGTTTATGAATTCGAGCGCGTTCATGCCCGACCTGTTTTTGTTGTATCGGAATACGACGGCAGGTTTTCCTTTGGGCCCGCCCGATGCAAGCCACATGTAGGATTTGCTTCTCGGTTTTCCGTTCACAATCTCCTTTCCACCCTCATAGCTGAGCACCTGAACCGTGGTTTCATCCAAATGCAGCACATTTCCGATCTTGATGAGCTTCACAATAAGCGGCTCCAAAGGCCTGCACTTTTTGTAAAGTGCTTCCTGCCAGTTCGACATGTCCTGCCGGCTTATGTCTATCAGGCTGTGCTCATATGCCTTCTCCTGCCTGTAGTAAGGAAGCGCCAGTTCAAACTTATTCGAAATAACCGAAGCAAGTAATGTCGGACTTGCAATCGACTTTTCAATTATTCTTTTCGGAGCAGGCATCTGCCGGACGGCAGCCTTATCTTCATCTCCGAAACCTTCGCAGTTCCTGCATGCATATTTCGGTCTTATTGTCTTCTGGAGTACATAAATCTGTTCGGGGATGTGGATAAGCTGCTCGCTTGTGTCCTCTCCGATTCTCACAAGCTCATGTCCGCAGGCACAATGCTTCTCAGTTTCTTCAATATCCAGCACAAGCTTTTTTCTTGGTAGTGCACGCCAGAAATCGATTCCCTTCAGCAGCAGGAGGATGTTTTCCTGTGAGATTTCCTGTGCTTCCTCTGAAGTTTTTGGCCACGGCCATCTCTCATGCTCCAGTCTTTTCTGTGCGAGCCAGAAGCCTGTCCTGTCCCAGCACAACAGTTTCAGGAGTTTTCTTGACTTGTTGCAAAAAAGGAATACACTGTCGTCAAGAACCTTCAGGTTCATCTCGTCTCTGACTATATAGCTCAGTCCTGTCGCGGCTTTTCTGAGGTCTGTTGCACCGGGCTTTATGAAGATTCTGGTATTTGAGAAGTCGAATTTCATATCGACACCAGAACTCTCATAACTTTTTCAAATGCCGCAAATGAGACTTCTATCTCTATTCCGGCCTTCCTTATTTTTATTGCCTCTCCTTCAAAAGGTGCCAGTTTTCTGATTTCTACAAAATCCTTGGATGACTCATTCGCAGAATCTTCATGCTCCTTCTTGAACCACTTGTAGAATGTCACACTGTTGATTCCGTTGCTTGTAGCATACCTCTTTCTTGTCATCCCGCTTGCTTCCCACAACGCCATATGCTTTGCTTTTTCTTCATCTGTGTAAAATTTTCGTGCCATAGTTTCTTCCATGGCATGTATTCTATTTCTCTTTCATTTTTATTTTTAGGTGGGGTGTTTTGACGGTTACTAATATGAACGGTGGTACGATATTTAATAAGAATATCGCCGCAAGATAAAGAAAAAATACATTTTGCGGTATGTCTGTGTGGAACAAGACTAACCTGTATACAGCCAGAGGTCTTGTATACAGGTTATAATCTAAGTTCTTGTTTTACCGGAACTTAGTTAGTATACAAGAAGAACATCCGCCAATCGGCGGATATATGAGGAGAGTAATATTCGCCCGCCGGTTGGCGGATGTAAACTTTGTAAAACTTTTGTTTCAATTTTTTGCTAAAATGCCGTTCTATGTCACCTTACCAGAGCATAATATTGTAAAGTGGAGGTTATAAACAGTTTTTTGAGAGTTTTTTTGTGAACTTGCCAAAATATTTTTGGCATTTCGTGATATTTTTTGCCCATTTTTCATAATAATGTGATATAATGAAAAAATGGATGGAAATGTTGATTACAGAGGGCTTTGGAAGCTCTTGATTGATAAGAAAATCAAAAATAAAACAGATTTAATTGAATTAGCCGGAATTTCCACTAATGTTTTGTCAAAACTAAACAAAGGCGAATTTGTTTCTATGGAAAGCCTTCAAAAAATCTGTAAAGCATTGAATTGCAATATTGGTGACATTTGTGTTTTTAATGGATTTCAAGATGGAGATAACTAAGATGGAATACAGTGCTGGTATGGTAAGTTGTCTTTTTTGGTTTAATGAAACCTTAAATACAATTCCATATTATTTGGGTAAGACACCTGTTTCCCAAATGCGTAAAATTGCTGTTGAACGGAATCTTTATCAGGTTCGTGCTCAAGACAGATGTAAAAGAATTGCTGGGGTTGTTTATAAAAGACTTGAAACTCTTACACCCGAACTTATTGCTGAATTAAGAGATTCTGATATTAATACTGCTCATATTATTCATCTTATTTCTATTATGAAATCTGATCTTCTTTTTTTTGAATTCATGAATCTTTGTTTTAAGAAAACTCTGCAGCTAGGTAAAAAGAATATTGATGATGCTGATATAAAAAATTTCTTTGATGAGAAAATTGCACAAAGCGAAGAAGTTGCTCAGTTTTCTGAAAGTGCTATTTATAAACTAAAACAAACTTATATTAAGTTTTTGATTGAAGCTGGACTTGTCGAAAATGCACAAACAAAGAAAATCCTTACACCGTATATCGATTATAGATTACAAGATACTTTGAAACAAAATGGATATGGCGTATACCTTTCTACTTTGACAGGAATTGATTATGAGTGATGATAGTTTTGCAGCAAGATTAAATAGAATAAAAGACGAAATCTCTAATCCAGACTTTTTGAAAAATAAAGGGCTTGGAAATGAGGTTGGATATTATATTTTTGATTACGCACCAGAAAGAGAACTTGAAGTTCGCGAGCATATTAAATTACTTAAGAAACAAATTAAAAATATTGTTGAATTTGATTTGTATGAAATTGTAATGGACTTTCTTAAAGAAAACTATTCTCTCGAAGATGTTTTTGCAATGGAAGAAGAAGGGCTAGAAACTATTATTAATGAATTGCAACCTACATTAGGTTTAACTGAAGATGGAGAATCCAATAAAATTATTGATTTTATTGTAAGTAATACTCCTGATAATTCAATTGTATTTGTGACTGGTGTTGGAAAAGTATTTCCATTAGTCCGCTCTCATACAATTTTGAATAATCTACATCAAAAACTATATAAAGTTCCTGTTGTTATGTTTTTTCCTGGTGAATACACAGGACAAAAACTTAGACTTTTTAATGCTATAACAGATGATAATTATTACAGAGCTTTTCCGCTTTGTAAATAATAAAGGCTTGGAGATAAGAGTATGAATATTAAAAACATGTTTGAAAAATCAATCGACCGTGACATTCAAGGTGTAATTAAAGTTGGTCAGGCGAATGAAGAAAATGTTTATCAGGAACTTGAAGAATATGTTGTTACAAATGAGCTCATAAAACACTTTAGAGATTTTTTCTCCAGCTATAAAAATGGAATAAATAAGCATACAGATAAAATGGGAGTATGGATTACCGGTTTCTTTGGTAGTGGTAAATCACACCTCTTAAAGATTCTTTCATACCTTTTACAGAATAAAGAAGTAAAAGGAAAAAAAGCTATTGAATATTTTACAGACGGTAAAAAGATTGCAGATCCAATGATTATTGCGGACATGAAGCTTGCCGGAACAGTTCCAACTGATGTCATTCTTTTTAACATAGATTCTAAAAGTGATTCGAATTCTAAAACTCTTCCAGATGCAATTGTTCGTGTATTCTTAAAAGTATTTAATGAAATGCAGGGATTCTGTGGATCCAGACCATATATTGCTGACCTTGAAAGACGTTTAACTGATGAAGGTATTTATGAACAGTTCAAACAAATTTTCAAAGAAAGTTCTGGTAAAGAATGGGTGGAAGAAAGACAAGGTGGTGCCTTTATACTTAAGCACATTGTTTTTGCATTAAATAAACTTAATGTAATGTCTGAGGAAGATACTAGAACCTGGTATAACGAACAATCCAAAGATTATCACATCAGTATTGATGATTTTGGAAAACTTGTTCAGGAATACTGTGATAAAAAAGGAAATAATCATCATGTAATCTTCCTGGTAGATGAAGTTGGACAGTTTATTGCTGATAATACAAAGCTTATGACTAACATGCAGACTGTTACAGAAGATTTAGGAACTGCATGTGGTGGCCGTGCTTGGATTGTTGTAACAAGTCAGCAGGATATTGATAGTGTTATACATGTTGAAGGACAGGACTTTTCTAAAATTCAGGGACGCTTTGACACCCGTCTTAATCTTTCAAGTTCTAATGTTGATGAAGTTATCCGTAAGCGTATTCTTGCAAAGAATTCTGAGGCCAAAGCTATACTTGAAAATTTATATACTTCAAAAGAATCTATTATTAAAAATCTTATAACATTTGCGGATCCTGTTTATAAGAAGCTTTATGAAGATGCTTCAGATTTTGCAGATGTATATCCTTTTATTCCTTATCAGTTCAATCTTTTAGGAGATGTTCTAACTTCTATTCGTGAACACAGTTCAAGTGGTAAGCATCTTGCAGAAGGTGAACGCTCTATGATTGCTCTCTTTAAAGAGTCTGCAATGGCTTATGAGGAAAAAACAGAAGGTGTATTAATTCCATTCAATAAGTTCTACGATGCGCTTGCAAAGTTTATTGATCACACTAACAGCATCGTAATTAATCATGCACTTGAAAATAAGCATCTTGAAAATCCATTTGATACTGACCTACTGAAAGTACTTTTCATGATTAAGTACGTAAGAACAATTAAGAGCAATGTTGAAAACCTAACAACGCTTTTAGTTTCGCATATTGATCAGGATCGTGTTGAACTTAGAGAAATGGTAGAAGATTCTCTTCAAAGACTTGTTACAGAAACTCTTGTACAAAAGAATGGTGATGAGTATGTATTCCTTACAAACGAAGAACAGGAAATAAACCGCGCTATAAATAATGAAGTTGTAGATGTTAGCGAAGTAATTGCTCATACAAGTAATATTGTTTTCTCTAGTATAATTAAGTCTGCTAGATACTCTTATACTGGAAAAGCTTCTGGCCGTTACTTCTTCCTATTTAATCAGAAAGTTGATGGGATCAACAGACATGACGGAGAATCGATAGGATTAAAACTTATTACACCTTATTACAGTGATAAAAAAGACGATTCTGCTATGAGACAACTTTCTTTGGGTGGAGTTGATGCAATTATCCGTTTACCAGAAGATGTTACTTTCCTTGATGAAATAAGAGAGTTTATAAAGCTTCAGCGGTATATGACAAAAAATGCAAGTGAGCTTTTAAACTCACACAGAACTGTTCATGATGCTAAGGCTGCAGAACTCTCTGAAAAGAGCCGCAGAGTTGTTACCTTTGTAGAAAAAGCAATAGATGAGGCTGACGTATTTATTAATGGTGATGATTATGTTTCTAAAGCACAAGATGCAGAACAAAAGTTAAATGAAGTTCTTAAGAAGCAGGTTGAGACTACATACTATAAATTAAGTTATATGGAAACAGAACCAAATCAAGCTTCGATTACTTCAATATTTACAAATAAAAACACGCTTGGACTTACTGGTGGTTCTGATGGAACTAACAAGCTTGCATTAGACGACTTAGAGCAGTTTATCAGATATAATCCAGCTGCAGCTGGCTCAAGAATTACATTCAAAAGTATTATTGCACAATACACAGCAGCACCTTATGGCTTTACAGAGCTTGATATTGGCTGGCTTACTGGTACATTATTTAAGAATAATAAAATTGCATTCTCTATTGCAAATAAAGCAATTTCTGTTTTGGATGCAACCCCAGATGAACTTACAAATTATCTTACTAAGCGTGAATATCAGGAAAGATTAATTATCGAAAGCAAAAAGCATATATCTAGTAAACAGCTTCAAACCTTAAAGGATTTAATGAATGAGCTTTTTGGAAAATCTGTTAATACAGATGATGATGAAAAATCTGCTGCTGATTTTAGAGAAGAAGCTGGAAAAGCTTTAGATGATATAAAAACATATCTTAGAGATTATGATTATAATTCAGAATTTCCGGGAAAAGATGTTCTTGAGAAAGGTAAAGATTTTATGGAAAAAATCTGTACTTTTGCAATTTATACTCAGCTATATGATTATCTAGAAAATCATTTTAATGATCTGATGGATTATGCAGAAGACAGTAAGAATGTTTTTGATTTCCATAAAGGAGAACAAAAAACAATCTTTAAGAAATCTCTGGAACTCAGAAATCTATATGAAAGCAGCAAGAATTATATTACAGGTGACACTCTTTCAAATCAGATTTCAAACATGCAGAATATTTTGCAACAAAAAAATCCTTGGTCTTCAATTCCAATGCTCAAAATGGCAAATACTACGTTTGAAGCAGAGTATTCAAAACTTCTTTCAAAAGCTAAGTCTGAAGAAAAGACATCAGTTCAAGCAGACTTAGATAGTATTAATGAGTATCTTAAACAGAATAACTGTTCAGACACATTTGGAGTCCAGACAAAATATGATGACATATTAAATCGTCTTGAAGAGTCAAATGATATTGCAAAGGTTAAATCCTTTTCTGCTGAAAGTACAACTGTAAAATCAGGATTAGTAGCTCAGATTGCTCAAAGTCTTGTAAAAGCAACTCCTACAGAACCTGGGGCCGCTCCAAAACTTTCAAAGACTGTTCATTTTAATACAGTAATAGCAAACAAGGTTGTGCAGATTAATTCCGAAGATGATATTAATCAGTTTACAACGCAAGTTGCAGCTGTATTAAAAGACCAGCTTAAAAATAATGCTGGTGGAATAACTGTGCTGCTGTAAAAGGATATATAAATGATGTTTTATTTTAATAATGAGAATATAGAAGAAAAACTTGATGAATTAATTGCTTCAAAATTTGAGACTGAAGTCACAGAATTTAAGGAAGCAAAGAATTCTTTCTCTTTTGAAGAATTAGGGCAATATTTTTCTGCACTAAGTAATGAAGCAAACCTTCATAATAAAGAGTGTGCATGGCTTGTATTTGGAGTAGAAGATAAGAAGCATTTAATTGTTGGAACAAATTATAGAAAAAGTGACAAAGATCTTAACAGACTGAAAGAAGAAATCGCTCGGCAAACTTCGGAACATTTAACTTTTATTGAAATTTATAAATGCTCAAGAAAAGATGCAGAAGGAAAAGATCAGCGAATTTTACTTTTCCAGATTCCTCCGGCACCAAAAGGCATTCCTATTGCATTTAAGAGAATGTATTATGGTAGAGACGGAGAATCTCTTGTTGGTTTAAGTATAGAAGAAATAGAACGTATACGAGCTCAAAATAAATCTGAAGATTGGAGTGCAAAAGTTATTACCGATGCTTCTATAGAAGATTTGGATTCAAATGCAATTCAATTTGCAAGACAAGTTTATATTCAGAAAAATCCTAAATTAGCAGAAGAAGTTCCCACATGGGATGACCTAACTTTTCTTAATAAAGCAAAACTAACTATCAATGGCAAAATTACAAATACAACAATAGTCCTCTTAGGAAAATCAGAATCAGAGCATTATATAAGTCCTGCAACTAGTACAATTACTTGGATTCTAAAAGATAAAGATGGAATAGAAAAAGATTATGAACATTTTACATGTCCTTTAATTCTTTCAATACAGGAAGTCTATAGAAAAATACGAAATATCAAATATAGATATATTGCAGAAGGAACTCTTTTTCCTGATGAAGTTCAGCAATATGATCCATATACAATTCGTGAAGCGTTAAATAACTGCATTGCACATCAAGATTACACAATGGGTGGAAAAATAATTCTTATTGAGAAAGAAGATGGAGAGTTAATATTCTCTAATTCGGGAGATTTTATTCCAAGTTCAATTGAAGATGTTATTAAATCTGATGCACCAGAAAACAGATACCGTAATTCTTTCCTTGCAAATGCTATGGTTAATCTGAACATGATTGATACAATTGGAAGTGGAATTAAAAAACTATTTAATATTCAAAAAAATAAATTCTTCCCTTTGCCAGAGTATGATTTATCTGATCAAAAGGTAAAAGTTACTATAACTGGAAAAGTATTAGATTTAAATTATGCAAGAAAATTAGCAGAAGATAAAACCTTATCTCTATCTGAAATCATGCTTTTGGACAAGGTTCAAAAAAATAAAAAACTAACAAGCGAAGAATATAAATTTCTTAAATCAAAAAAACTAATAGAAGGAAAAAGAAATAATTATTTTATTTCTTCCACTGTGGCTGAAATAACAAAACAAAAATCAGACTATATGAAGCTTAGAGGAATCAATGATGATTACTGTAAAAAAATAATTATTGATTATATCAAAGAGTTTAAGACTGCTAGGAAGGTTGACTTAGAAGAAACTCTTCTGGATAAACTTGGTGATTCTATGACAGATATTCAGAAGAAAAATAAAATAAAAAATATTCTTCAAAGTTTACGACGAGATGGAATTATAGAACCAAAAGGCAAGGAATGGATACTTTGTAAAAAATAAAATGTCTAAAAATGTCTAAAACCAAATAAAAAAGTCTAAGTTTAGACATTTTTAGACATGTACGGTTATTCATGGTAATTTGAGAGAATGGAGATACTAGAATGAACAAAACGTTAATTAAAAACTTTGCAATCGATGCTCGTGTACGCCTTATTCAGATGGCAATTGATAACGCAGGACTGGTTGGAATTGCAAAGGACAAAATAGATTCTCCTATTCAGAAAGGAGATAATTTTGAAATTTATAAAACCCTTGCCGGAACTGAACATACAATTACTGGTAACGAAATTAAGCAGCGTGAAAATCTTGTAAACAGAATCAAAAAAGATGGCTTTGAAAAAGTAATGGAAGTTGCTGCTTATACCTGGTTCAACAGAATTATTGCAATCCGTTACATGGAGGTGAACGACTATCTTCCCGCCCGTGTTAGAGTGCTTTCTAGTGAAACTTCCGGAAAAAAAGAGCCGGACATTATTACCATGGCTCCTGACAATATTGATTTGAATTTTACAGAAGCCGAAAAACAGCAGATTCGCGAGCTAAAAGCAAAGCAGAAGATGGATGAAGTATTCCAGCTTTTGTTCATAAAACAGTGCAATGAACTGAATAAATATCTTCCAAAGCTTTTTGAAAAAACAAGTGCCGGAGAACTTGATTACACGGAACTATTATTTTCTTTGAGTTTTATTCAAACAGATGGAGTTGTTGCCCGACTTCTTGAAATTGAAGAAGAAGATTTTAAAGATCAGGTGCAGATTATCGGCTGGATGTATCAGTATTACAACACCGAATTAAAAGACGATACATTTGCAAAACTAAAGAAGAATGTAAAGATTACAAAGGAGCGTATTCCTGCTGCAACACAGCTTTTTACACCAGATTGGATTGTACGCTACATGGTAGAAAATTCCCTTGGTCGTCTTTATGCCCAAAGCAATACAGCGCAGAGTGAAGAACAGACTGCTCAATTGATGGGCTGGAAGTATTATCTTCCAGAAGCAGAGCAGACTGAGAAAGTTCAGAAAAAGCTTTCAGAAATCAGGCAGGCGCAAAATGCCAATTTTAATCTTGAAAACATAAAAGTTCTTGACCCTTGCATGGGGTCGGGACACATTCTTGTTTATGCATTTGATGTTCTGATTCAGATGTACAAGAATGCTGGTTACAATGAACGTGATGCAACTCTAAAAATCATGCAGAACAATATCTTTGGCCTTGATATTGATGACCGTGCTAGCCAGCTTACTTATTTTGCCCTGATGATGAAAGGCCGCCAGTACGACCGCCGCTTTTTTGAAAGAGAAGTAAAGCCAAATACTTATGCAATACAGGAATCAAATGGAATCAGTGAAAAGGCAATACTGTCTGTCATTACAGAGGATGATTCTGAAATCTCTATAGCCAAGTACATTCTTCAAACTTTCAAAGACGCAAAAGAATACGGTTCCATTATTGACGTAGAAAAGCGAGATTTCGATTCTCTTAAAAACGCTCTTCTTGCATGGAAAGAAAACCATGAAGCAACATTTGAAAATGCTCTTGTAGAAAATGATGTTGATGCAATCTTACCTTTGATAGAAATTGCAAAGGTGATGAGCGCAAAATACGATGTTGTTGTGACTAACCCTCCGTATATGGGGTCAAGCGGAATGGGCGAACGATTAAGTAGTTTTGTAAAGAAAAACTTCCCAAATAGTAAGAGTGATTTATATGCAATTTTTATTGAAAAAGTATTTGATTATTTAAATAACTATGGCACTGTGGCAATGGTAACTATGCATAGTTGGATGTTTATTACCTCTTTTGAAAATCTTAGAAACTCAATAGTAAATAACAGAACTATTTATAGTATTAATCATTTAGGAATGGAAGCATTTGATGATATTATAGGAAAAGTTGTTGCTACAGTTGCTTTTGTAATATGGAAGAATAAAATTGAGAATTTTAATAACCATTCTGTAAGATTAGTTGATTATTTTGATTCATTAAGAAATCAAAAAGAAAAAGCTTTTTTCGAACAAAAAAATAATTTCATTTCTAATCAAGATTTATATAAACAAATACCAGGAACACCTATTGCATATTGGATTAGTAATAGTTTTAGAAATATATTTTCTAATAAACAAATTTCAGAATATGCGGATATAAAACAAGGATTAACAACATCAGATAATGATCGTTTCGTACGTTTGTGGTTTGAAGAAAACCTGTTAAATATTAATTTTAATCATAAACAAACAGAAGACTTAAATAAAAAATGGTATCCCTTTAATAAGGGCGGTGCATATAATAAATGGTATGGAAATCGTGATTATGTAGTTAATTATCAATATGATGGAAAAGAAATAAAAGAGAATGTTCTTAAAAAATATTCATATCTAAAAACTCCTGATTTTGTTGTAAAAAATTCAGAGCATTATTTTGAACGATGTTTAAGTTGGACAAAAGTTTCTAATTATTTTGGTGTAAGATATTACGAGGATGGTTTTATTTCTTCAGACGCTGGAATGTCAGTTTTTTCACAAGATTATTCATTATTCTATTTATTAGGATTTATGAATTCAAAAGTAGCATTATCTATTCTTAATGTTCTTTCTCCTACAATGAATTTTGAAGCAGGACAAATATCAAAACTTCCAATAATCTTTAACTCCAAAAGTTCGATTTGTATAGAAGATAAAGTAAACTCTGCTGTCTCCCTCTCAAAATCCGACTGGGATTCATTTGAAACTTCCTGGGACTTTGCAAAACATCCGCTACTTTCATCTGTAGATTTCAAAGATGCTGGCGCAAATAAAATTCTTATTTCCGACATATATACAAAATGGGAAAAAGAATGTTCAGATCGCTTTTCAACTCTCAAATCAAATGAAGAAGAGCTTAATCGCATCTTCATAGAAATCTATGGCTTGCAGGACGAGCTTACTCCAGAAGTGCAGGATAAAGATGTAACCGTCCGCCTTGCAGACAGAAGCCGCGACATAAAGTCTTTTATCAGTTATGCAGTAGGCTGTATGTTTGGCCGTTATTCATTGTCTAAAGAAGGTCTTGCCTACGCTGGCGGCGATATGGATATGAGCAATTACAAATACTTTATTCCAGATGCCGACAATGTAATTCCTGTAACAGATGAAGAATATTTTAAAGATGATATCGTTACCCGTTTTGTAGAGTTTGTTCGTCAGATTTACGGTGAATCGACTTTAGAAGAAAACCTTAGATTCATTGCAGAAAGCCTTCCAAACAAAGGAGATACACCAAAAGAAATCATTCGTTCTTACTTCCTGAAAGAGTTATAATCAAAAGTTGTGGATTGCCTGAGAAGACATAGAAAAAGAGGTCTG
>OIZL01000172.1_pt1 | contig 55360 bp, 53 predicted proteins | sample 1588541 | NCBI WGS metagenome assembly OIZL01 (sample SAMN03283285) | human gut metagenome | biome: human-associated habitat; material: feces | host: Homo sapiens | place: Peru | collected 2012 | reverse complement strand
GTATCTGCTTCAAAACATACCTGTTATTTCCAGACTCTGCCAAATAAGAATATCCGCCTTTCCCCTTTCCTAACAATTTAATTATTGTATAGCTTTTCCCATTTACGGTCATTTCTTTATTCATGTTTTTTCTCCTCTGTTCTGTGCCACATTGATTTCTGATTTTTGATATTCTGGTTCAATATTACAATAGAAATATGGTTTTTACAAAGGTTAAACGTGTAACCAGCCACAAAATTCTCATTCGATTTTTGTGATATTTTACCCATATTTCAGATTACAACCAATCTTCTTCCATTTTCTCATATGTGGTTTAAACAGTTCTTCCTCACTTAACGAGTCAATCATTGTATATATAGAATTGATATTATCATTTAATTGATTTTTTAACTCTTGCAGTGATAGATGAGCATAGGTATCTGTGAACCATTGATATAAATCACCCAATTGATTCCATTTGAAATCATCTGATGGTGTCTTTACTTCTGCTTCAAGTGAAAACCGCTTCTGACATGGATTATCTGCTTGTCTTGCTTTCGTATTTTGGTCGTACTTAATACTTTATCACAAAGTGGTGTCCTCTTTCCATTTAATCCGAATAAAAATTTTACGTGAAAATTTTACGCTAGCAGACCTCTTCGACAGCGCTCTAATACCAATATTATTTTGTTTTAACACGTACCTTTTTCCCGGAAAAAGCAATTCCAAACTTCAGGATATCCGTAATTCCGTCTTCTTTCATTTCGGAATCATATCTTAACTTATCAATCTGAGCCAACGCCTCATCAGCCAGACTGTTAAGTGCAGCTTCACTCAATTTTTCTTTCCACTTCAATTCCAGAATGATACCAGGGTATCTTTTCTCTCTTGGAATCAGGCAAACATCATATCTTCCATCACCAGATTCCCGATTAGACTTAATCTTAAACTGATTATCCATCAAAGCTATTAAGCCAAGCATTAATCCATGATAAAAGCCCTCCGCTCCACCATCATAGAAACTGATGGATTTATCCATATATTCTGCAACTGCACTCTGTAACTTCTTATAATCATTTGTATAAAGGCTTTCCGCAATCTTATTTGCTGTAGTTCTTGTAATAGCTCCGACCTGTAGGAAATGTGATAATATTTCACTCTTATAAACTGCAGCAATTTCTTTATTTGGAATGGAAACCTCACACAAATATGAGCCATCTGCCTGCAGTTCCTTCTTTGGCGTTTTTAAGTATCCTGCAACTAATAACAAACTGTAAATATATGCCGGATCCTCGGCGAGTGATCTGTATACAACATTTTGATCTATTCTTGCAATCACTCGTTCCCCTTGTAAGAGATCATAAAGTTTTTCTATTATATCATCCGTGGCAACTCCAAGAACATCCTCTAAGATTTCATTCTTTCCTGTATTTACCCAATATGCTTGGGGAATTCCCCCTTTTGAAATGTAATTAATTACAGACCATGGATTATAGATTTCCTCGTTACCGAATAGGTAACCATCATACCAGTCTTTAAGCTCTCTTTCCTTTTCTGCCATACCGTAATACATAAGCATTTCTTTTACTTCATCGCGTGTAAAACCAAAGAAGCTGTCATATTCTTCATCCATTACCGAATTCACCGTCAAATTATTAAGTCCACTGAAAATGCTTTCCTGGGCAATTCGTAATATCCCGGTCAGGAAACCATAGGATAGATTTTTATTATCCTTAAAAGCTCCCGAGAAAAAGTTTCTCATAAATCCGATGATCTCATCATAAAAGTCTTTGGAATATCCCTCCTGAATCGGAGTATCATATTCATCAATAATAATAATTGGAGCCTTCCCATAATGGGCTGCAAGCATTTTTGACAATCGTTCAAGTGCAGATGTAAGCTCCACTTCATTTGCAAAAGCATCAAGAATCTTTGCAAAATATTCTTTTTCATACTGTGAAAGCTTATCACTGCTCAATAACTCCTGATGTCTTCCGTACTCTTCCTGAAGTAATCCACGAATCTTATCTATTGTTGCTTCCCAGGTATCAAATTTTACATCCTTAAAAGTAAGAAAAATAACCGGATATTTTCCCTGATGTGAGCGATACGCTTCCCCACATTTCCAGATAGCCTTATCTGCAAAATACTTCCCTGTATCGTCATCTGATATCTCAAAGAATACTCTGAGCATATCCATATTCAAAGTCTTTCCAAATCTTCTTGGTCTTGTAAACAATGACACCAGCGGTTTCTGGTCTAAGAACTCTTTGATCAACAGCGTCTTATCAACATAGTAATATTCTGATTGTGCACGCACATAATCCGAAATACCAATCGGCAATGATTTCAATTTCGCGTTTTGCGCTTTCTTTACATATTTTCCATTCGACACTCTTCCATCCACAGGCTTCTTCGCATCATCTGGAATTAACCAAACGCCCTTTTCTTTTATCGCTCCCTGAATTCTTCCCTTTTTACACATATCATTCACTGAGCGGGCAGAAACGCCCCATTCTATGGCTTTTTCCCTACAATTCTTCGTATGGATCATCTCCAATCATTCGCAATACCATTCTTATTTCTTACGCAAATTATACCTTATCAAACGCAAAATATCAATTTATTTTAATATTTTGCGTTTAATTATTGCGAACATGGTAATATTCTTCCCCATACTGTCCATAACATACGAAATATGCGGGTAATTACGCTTTCATTGTCAAACTTATCTGATGCCCAAAAAAGACATTCACGCCCGGTATTTTTACCAGACACGAATGTCTTTGATGTTACATACAGCGATTTACTTATCTGAAGATTCCTCCACCGGAACTTTATACGCCACTGCCTCATAAGGCCGCAGAAACGATCCGCCCTCGGTCTTGTAGTTTGTGATCACTATCTTCGCTTTCTTCGGCAATCCGTCAAATGCCACATGGTTCGGCGTGAAATTGCATAACACCACCAGCTTTGTATCATCGAGCACACGCTGATACGCAAAGATCTGCTCGCTGTCCTCTGAGAGCATCTCAAAGCTGCCGTGTACCACGATCTCCTCCTCATGCCGCAGCTGGATCAGCTTCCGGTAAAAATTGTATACAGAATCCGGATCTTTGATCTGCGCTTTCGCGTTGATCTCTTTATAATTTTTATTGACTGCGATCCACGGTGTTCCGGTCGTGAATCCGGCATTTTCCTCATCATTCCACTGCATCGGGGTTCTCGCGTTGTCCCTGCTGATCTTCTTTAAATAAGTCATCATCTGTTCTGCCGGGACATCCTGTTCCTCCACCAGCTCATGGTATGCATTGATCGATTCCAGATCCCTGTAATCTGAAAGATTCTCAAAACCGGCGTTTGTCATGCCGAGTTCCTCGCCCTGATAGATATAAGGCGTACCCTTCATCAGATGCAGGCAGACACCGAGCATTTTCGCGGAGCACTCACGATATTCTCTGTCGTCCCCGAATCTGGAAACCGCCCTTGGCTGATCGTGGTTGCCCCAGAACAGCGCATTCCAGCCGATCCCCTCAAGGCCTTCTTCCCATTTTTTGAACACTTTTTTAAGCTGCACCAGATCGACCGGCGCATCGTTCCACTTTCCGTATTTTCCGCTTCCGAGTTCCACATGTTCAAACTGGAATACCATATTTAACTCGTTTCTGTCTTCTCCTGCATACTTTTTCGCTTCTTCAAGTGTTACGCATGCGGTCTCTCCAACCGTCATGATATCGTATTTTGAGAGCACTTCGCGGTTCATTTCCTGTAAATATTCATGGACATGCGGGCCATGCGCGCAGTACGGGGTCAGATCCCCATACAACCCTTTTACCTCACCATCCGGGAAATCCGGGTTTTTGGAGATCAGGCTGATGACATCCATGCGAAAACCATCCACGCCCTTTTCCAGCCACCAGCGCATCATATCATAGACCTGCGTTCTTACATCCGCGTTATCCCAGTTCAGATCCGGCTGCTTTTTCGAGAAAATATGCAGATAATACATATCGGTCGTCTCATCATACTGCCATGCGCTTCCGCCGAACCAGGATCCCCAGTTATTCGGCTCTTTTCCGTCTTTTCCCTCTTTCCAGATGTAAAAATCACGGTACGGGTTTTCCCTGCTCTTTCTGCTCTCCACAAACCATGCATGTTCATCGGATGTATGGTTGACCACGAGATCCATGATGATACGGATATTGCGCACATGCGCCTCCGCCAGAAGCCGGTCAAAATCCTCCATGCTTCCGAATTCTTTCATGATCTTTCTGTAATCACTGATATCATATCCGTTATCGTCATTCGGTGATTCATAGACTGGAGAAAGCCAGATAATATCGATCCCAAGCCGCTTCAAATAGTCTAACTTGCTTATGATACCCTGGATGTCTCCGATGCCGTCGCCGTTGCTGTCGCAGAAGCTTCTCGGATAGATCTGGTAGATCACAGATTCTTTCCACCATGCGTTTTTCATATCTTTTTCCTCACTTTTCTCTTTTCTTTACTGTTTTACCGCACCGGTCACAACACCGGAAATGATCCATTTCTGGCAGATCACATAAAAGATCAGCACTGGAAGCAGAACTAGCAGATACGAGGCAAATGCCAGGTTATACTGCGTATTGAACTGTCCCTGGAAAATGTACTGCGCAAGCTGTAATGTCTGCTGGCTCTTGTCACTTAAAAGTACGAGCGGCATCAAAAAGTCATTCCACGTCCACATCACGGACAGGATCGCAACCGTCGCCGTCATCGGCTTTAACATCGGAAACATGATAAGCACAAAGGTCTGGATCGGCGTTGCGCCGTCGATCACTGCCGCCTCATCAAGCGCTTCCGGTATGGATTTGATATAGCCGGTATACAGGAACGTATTCATCGGCATACCGAATACAATATACAAAAATGTGATACCGATGACGTTATCGATATGAAATTTGTTTGCCTCATTTACTAACGGAAGCATCAGAACATTAAACGGAATGAACATTGCGCTGATAAAATAGTAATACAGGAAATTGAAAAATCTGCTCTTTTTACGGTTTCTCGCGATCGCGTAGGAAGCCATCGCATTGGTAAATACGGTAAATACGAGATTTACCAGCGTAATAAACAATGTGTTTCCGAATTTTCTCGGATAATCTGTCATCTCCCATGCCTTCGTGAAATTGCTCCACTGGATGCTCTTTGGAAGTGCAAGCACATTTCCCATCTCCTGCGGACTTTTTAAGGCTATCACTACTGTCATATAGAGCGGTCCGAAAATGAACAGGATCGCGATCAGAAATAAAAGCAGTGTAAGTGGCAGATTTGCCTTTTCTTTTTTTGTTTTTATCACCTGTTCCATCAGTTCACCTTCGCCTCCCTTCGCTCCAATACCCGAAGCTGAAATACCGAGATCAATACTACTACTAAAAACAGTACCACCGCATTTGCCGACTGGTATGCGAACTGTCCGCCACTGAAGCCTTTCTTATAGATCAGCACGGAGATCGTTGTGGTTGCCGTTCCGGGTCCGCCGTTGGTCATTGCGATAAACTGATCGAATGCCATCAGGAAATTTTTTCCGCTAAGGACCATGTTGATCGTAAAGAACGGTGCGATCAGCGGAAACGTGATCTTGATAAAGCGTTTCCAGCCGGTCGCGCCATCCAGTGCCGCAGCCTCATAGAGATCGCGGTCTACCGTCTGCAGTCCTGAGAGATAGATCAGCGTATTAAACGCCATGGACTGCCATACCGTAACCACCAGTACCCCGATCCACGCATGATTGGTTCCGAGTACATTGCTGCTTAACGCCGCAATACCGAGTGCCTTTCCGAACGCCGGAATGATGTTGGAAAAAATGTATTTGAATACATAGCTGATGATCAGTGTTCCAAGCATATACGGCAGGAAAAAGACTGCTTTCAAGAAGTTTTTACATTTGATCTTCGCATTCAGCGCGCATGCCACCAAAAGACTTAACACGTTGACCAGTATGGTCGCGCAGACCGCGAATTCAAAAGTAAAAAGGTATGCAGAGAGCACATTTTTATCCTGAAAGATATGAAGATAATTACGCAATCCTACAAATTTCCAGTTTCCATATCCTTTCCAGTCCGTAAAGCTGTAAAACACACCCTGCAGAAACGGAAAGGTATGAAAACAGAAAAACAGGATCGCCATCGGCACTGTCATAATATAAAATGCCTTGTTAATTCTATTTTTCTGTCTCATACAAACGCCTCTTTTGTTTTTATTCTACATTTGCCGCATCGTACTGCTCGTCACAGGATGCCAGTGTTTCTGAAATATTTTCGGTATCATCCATGCCATTTACTTTATTTAAAGCAAACTGCTGTAAGATCGTTGACAGATCAAATCCGTTCGGATAGTAGTGATCCGGGAAGTTGGATACCTTGCCGTTCGCGATATCTTTTGCGACACCGGATACCGTCTCATTCTGCTGTTCCACACCGTTTACTGCGGAGAATGCGAACTGATCGTCAATATATTCCTGTGCAACATCTTTGGTCAGCGCGTAGCGGATAAATTCTTTTGCTGCTTCCTGCTGCTCTTCGCTTCCCTGGTTGGATACTGCGAATAATACGTCTACACCGGAAGTTACCGTGTTTTTGCTCTCATCATCTACGGACGGGAATGCAAACATATTGACATTCATATCCGGATTTGTATTTAAAAACTCGGAAATTGCCCAGTTTCCGTTGATCATCATTGCCGCACTGCCATTTGCGAATGCTGCGTTACCGTCTGTGTAGGTGGTTCCCATGAAATCATCCTGTGCATGATCCAAAAGCGACAGATATTTTTCCAGGATCTCTTCATGTGTACCGACAAATGTTGTTTTTCCTTCTTTTCTCTGATCAGTAAAGTCTGCTGCCGGGATGACCGGTGCCATACTGTTCCACGGCGGGAGGCAGGTCCAGCTGTCCGCGAAGGTGAATTCAAACGGTGTGATTCCCGCATCCTCCAGCTTTGTTATAACATCCTGAAACTCGCTCCAGGTCTTTGGCACTTCCACACCAGCCTGTGCAAACAGATCTTCATTATATAAAACACCGGAAGCATTGGTTGCGTATGGTACGCCATATGCTGCCTGTTCCTTGTCAACATTTACATCATAAAGCATCTCAAGATATGCATCCTGCACTTCGGAGATAAAATCTTCTCCGCTTAAGTCAAGCAGTACGCCCGCGCTCTGAAGCTCGGTGTAGTTGGAGTCACCGCCCATTGCGATAAGCTCCGGAATATCATTCTTGGTCAGTCTTGTTTTCAAAACTGTTGCGGCATCTGACTCTGAGGTAAGTGTGATCTTAATATCCGGATTTTGTTCCATAAATCCATCGATCATCTTCTGCAGCGCATCCGCATTTTCCGTTTTGCTGGAAAACAATTCAAGCTCTACCGTTCCCCCATCGCTCTTTGCCGTCTGTTCGGTTCCGCCTTCGCTGCCGGATGTACTCCCACATCCTGCCAACATGCTTCCTGTCAGTACAGCAGTTAATCCAAGTGCTACCATCTTTTTCCCTTTCATATAAAATCCCTCCTAAATAATATTGGTGTTGCGTAACACCTTTCCCTTACAATGCATATGGTATCATTTTCTCCTGTATACGGCAATAGGTGTTGTGTAACACCTATTATTTTCACAACAAAAAGAGACATCCTATGTGCATTTTGCACAACAGATGTCTCCTGTCTGTCTTACCTATTTATTTCCGTTTGCGATCCTTAACCCAGTTTCTTCACACTTTCACGGATAACCAGTTTTACCGGGAGATGAATGTTTGATTCCGGGCACTCCTCGCCTTTGATCAGCTTATACAGCATATCAAACGCATAATATGCTTTGTCTGCAACTACCTGCTGTACCGTTGTGAGCATCGGTCTGCAATGTTCCGCAAAGACATTATCATCAAACCCGACAATGGAAATATCCTCCGGCACACAGATCCCCTGCGTCTGAAAAATATTAACCGCATCGCTCGCGTAAAAATCCGACGCAAAGAAAAGTGCTGTATATTCCGAAATCCGATCCTGCGAAAATTCCCACAGTCTGGTGTGTCTGGTCTGTTTCCGGAAACTAATCGGGATATAATCTTTCTCCTTAAACTCGATCCCATTTTCCTTCAGTGCTTTCTGATACCCCTTTAACCGCTCACGGTCTACGCCCACAGGCACTTTTTCGTCCGCTAAAAACGCGATATGGCGGTGCCCCTGGCGGATCAGGTAATTGGTCATCCGATACCCTCCGCCAAAATCATCCAGCCCGATATTATAGCAGTCTTCCACTCCATCTTCAAAATAAGAATCGATCAAAACAACCGGAAGTTCCATCTGCTGACGGATCTTTCGCACATCATCCGGTCTGCATCCTAATGCCACAAGCCCTTCGATATTCCACGAAGACGCAAGACGCACCGTCTCCTCGATACTCCCTGCCATATAGAGCATCATATAATACCCATGCTCACGGATCTCTTTTTCCAATGCACCGATGAGCGTCCCGTAAAACGGATCAGACAGCGCGTTGTTCTCTGCTCTTCTGTCGTAATTCATAATGACTCCTATGATCCTCGATCCATAATTTGCCAGAACACGCGCGCCCATATTGGAAACATAATTGGAACGGTCAATGACATCCTGCACCTTTTTCAAGGTCTCTTTTGACATCTTTTTTGTCCTTCCATGCAGGACGTTTGCTACTGTCGTCGGGCTCACTCCCGCAATCTCTGCCATATCTTTGATCGTTATCATATATTTCCACCTGCTTTTTTATTGTTATACGCCGCCATTCTCCCGGCTTAAATTCCGGTACTGGACCGGCGTCATTTCCATGTTCTTTTTAAATACCCGGTTAAAATGCTCCACATTCTGGTAGCCAACCGCGTATGCGATATTCTCAACTGTCATGTTTCCGTTCTTTAACAGGCTCTTCGCGCGTTTCATACGGATCCCCGCTACATGCTCCCCGAATGTCTGCCCGGATCTGTCCTTGATGTATTTGGAAATGTACGGCTCGGATAAATGGAACTGCTCCGCCATATCTTCCAGTGTCACGGTCTGATAGTTGGTCTGTATAAAGTTTAACATAGAAACCAGTCTGTCGTCTTCACATTTTTCATCATTTTTTACCTGCGGCAGTTTATTGACCGCTACGGTCAGCGCATGGATCGATGCCTTGATGATATCTTCGTTCACGCCCGCACCCCAGTACATTTTCCCATCGCAGGTGATACCGACATAGGACATTGCCTTGGATGACGATCCGTGGGAAAGCGCATGTTCCTCATAAACCGAAAGTTCATAGCTGATCCCGAAAAATTCTTTCAAAATATTGCTGACCGCATCAAGACGCCCGTTTCCGTTCGCATCCACGATGGTCTTTTTCTCTCCGTGGCAGATCGTTGCCTCCGCCATGATCCCGTCATTCTGCTTGAAATGGCACTCGCTGATATGGAAATACGGCGTATGGTTCATGTAATTCTCCTCAAAGATCTCATAAACCCACTGCGGAGACAGCTCCTTATGCTCCTCATCTGATACCTGTTTTACCGCGTAACCGACTTCCTCACGCATTTTTTCCGGCAGCGAAATACTGAAGTTCTGTTTTAAGATATAGCTGATACCGCCCTTTCCGGACTGGCTGTTGATACGGATAACGTCCGAGTCGTAGGTGCGTCCCACGTCCACCGGGTCGATCGGCAGATACGGCACCGTCCATTTCTCCGCCTTTTTCTCCTCCCGGAACGCCATACCTTTGGCGATCGCATCCTGATGAGAGCCGGAAAATGCCGTAAACACCAGATCTCCGGCGTATGGCTGGCGCGCATAGATCTGCATCCCGGTCAGTCTCTCGTAGGTCTCACGGATTTTTGGCATATCCGAGAAATCCAGTTTCGGATCGATCCCATGGGAAAACATGTTCATCGCGATCGTGATGATATCCACATTTCCGGTGCGCTCCCCGTTTCCGAACAGCGTTCCTTCGATCCGGTCTGCCCCCGCTAACATGCCCAATTCCGCGTCCGCGACTCCACAGCCTCTGTCGTTGTGCGGATGCAGACTTAACACAACATGGTCGCGGTATTTTAAGTTTTTGCTGACATACTCGATCTGTGTCGCAAATACATGCGGCATTGCAGTCTCTACGGTTGCCGGGATATTGATGATCGCATTGTTTTCTGCTGTCGGTTTCCATACTTCAAGTACCGCATTGCACACTTCCACCGCATAATCGACTTCCGTACCGTGAAAGCTCTCCGGGCTGTACTCAAAGGAGAAATCCCCCTCTGTCTCATCCGCCAGTTTCTTTAACAGCTTTGCGCCGTCCACCGCAAGCTTTTTGATCTGCTCTTTATCTTTTTTAAATACCTGCTCTCTCTGTGCCACCGAGGTGGAATTGTAAAGATGTATGACTGCGTGCGGCGCACCTTTCACCGCCTCAAACGTCTTTTTGATGATATGTTCTCTCGCCTGTGTCAGCACCTGCACGGTCACGTCATCCGGGATCATATCCCGCTCGATCAGCGCACGCATAAAGTCAAATTCTGTCTCGGAAGCCGCCGGAAATCCCACTTCAATCTCCTTAAACCCGATCTTTACGAGCATCCGGAAAAACTCCAGCTTCTCCTCCAGGCTCATCGGCTCGATCAATGCCTGGTTGCCGTCCCGGAGATCCACGGAGCACCAGATCGGCGGCGCGTCCACATAATCTTTTTTCACCCAGTCGTATTCACACACCGGCGGCATAAAATACTGTCTCATATACTTGTTTGCATTCTTCATTTTTTCTGACCTCCATACCATGTTTTCGTTTTGGGCGAAAAAAAATCCGCCCTCTATATCTTTTGAAAGATCATAGAGACGGAAGAATAATTCTTTCGCGGTACCACTCTATTTCATGTAACACATGCACTCATCCGGCACAAACATGCCGTGCCCCGCTAACGGTGGGTATCCGTCACAACCTATTTCCTTTTGCGGGATCCTTTGCCGGTCACGCAAAACTGATTCAGCCGGAAGCTCGAAGGCGAGTTCGCCGCTTTGTCCCCACTGTCTCGCACCACCCGACAGCTCTCTTTATGGAAACGCATGCAGTTACTATTCCTTTTCACAGCTTTTCATGTTTCTATATCCTATCACAGGACATCGGAAAAATGAATGGTTAAATTTAATCATTTTTATTGATTTATTTTGTTATTTCCTTCAAAAAATAAAAAACTCCCTTTTTACAAAAGTGTGTCTGATGCATATTAGCTCAGGAGCTTTTTATATGTAGACCTCTATTTATTTGTGCTGTCTGCATCAATTACAGACTGAATCTGCTTCATAAGGGCATCATAGTTGTCCTTGTTATCAATTCCGCCGAGCATTGGTTCGCCTACAATATTGCCATTTCTGTCAACAAGTATAGTTGTTGGAAAGGCCATGATTTCTGAGGCATATTTACCGGCAGCACTAGAGGAGTCAATTGACAGATTACGATATTTGACACCCTGGCTTTCAAGAACAGAGGCAGCCTCTTTGATAGCTGTTTTATTGCCATCGAAGGTCTCAGTGTTGATGCCAACAACTTCTCCGCCCATTGATTTGATAGCATCATTTAATTCGTTAAGCTTGGATAATTCAGCGACACATGGTTTGCAGCCGGTAAACCAGAAATTGACGACTGTTACTGCATTACCGGAAAACAGGCTGTCATCAACCTTATTGCCATCAAAATCCTCACCGGAAAAATCACTGAATACAGATGAGGCTTTAGAGCTGTCCTTCTTGTTATCGTCTGATGATGTATTTTTGTTTTCAAGCTCTGCTATCTGTTCCTCAATTTTTCGTATGGTTTCAATATCCTCATTAAGTGTTTTAAGCTCATCGTCTGTGAATGAATTCTTGTTTGATTCTACGGTACCGGCAAGATAATCAGCATAATTTCCGTTTGGATCGGCGTCACTTTTGTTCATCATGCCAAATGCCTTGTTCCACACATCAGCGTGATCTGCAAAAAGCTGATTTTCCTGCTGATATAAATCATCAAGCCTGGAATCTGATTTGCCGGATGCTTCTGAGCCGGCTTCAGTCTGAGTGTTCTTAGAATCTGTTGTGGAAGCTTGCTTTACGCCACATGCTGTAAGTGATAATGCTATGCAGAGTGTAAAAATAGAAATAAATGATAATTTGTTTTTCATGAGTAATTTCTCCTTTAAAATAATAGTAAAATGTTTAATAGCTATCTGTTGTCATTTTTTTGACATGATTTTCCCATAAACCGGTAGCAGATGGCGTCCTTCGGACAGGCCTTTATGCAGGCACCGCAGCGTATGCACTCGGGGTGATCCGGTGTCTTACACACATCCACATCCATCTTACATGCCTTTGAGCATTGACCGCATCCGACACATTTGCTGCTATCAACGGTGATTTTGAGCAGGCTGACCTTATTAAATAATGAGTAGATTGCTCCAAGCGGACAAATCCATTTACAGAAGGGCCTGTAAAATAAGATACTTAGTACAATCACTGCAATTAAAATCATACACTTGAAAGAAAAAAGCTTTCCCAGCGCAGAACGGATAGCAGCATTTCCAATAGATAACGGTATAGCACCCTCTAAAACACCCTGAGGACAGATATATTTGCAGAAGAACGGGTCTCCCATTCCTATAGAGTTCGTTACAAGCATCGGAAGAAGTATAACGAAAACAATAAGAATGACATATTTTAGGTACCTAAGAGGCTTTAGTTTGGCTGTGGATAATTTCTTTCCGGGGATTTTATGAAGTAAATCCTGAAACCATCCAAATGGGCACAAAAAACCACATATAAATCTGCCGAGAGTTACACCGAGTAAAATAAAAAATCCGGTTATGTAGTATGAAAACTTAAATTTTGATGATCCGACAACTGCCTGAAATGCCCCTATTGGACAGGCTCCTGTCGCGGCAGGGCAGGAGTAGCAGTTTAATCCGGGTACGCATACTGTTTTTGCATTGCCCTGATATATTTTACCCTTAAATAAATTTGGAATATGAATATTGGTCAGCAGCGTTGCTGCGGCCTGTATCCAGCCACGTATTTTTGCCAGTTTTCTTGATAGTAATTTCTTTTCCTTATCCAATTCCGACACACTCCAGACATAGTTTTATTGCTTTACCAAGCACTGTAGCCGCCTCACCTCTGACTGCACCATAGCTTATCATAGATACACCAAGGATAAGCAGAATGATTTGACATGTTTTTTGGTATTTCAACATAATGTTGCTCCTTTTTGTTGTATTGTTGACCAGCTGACTTTGGTATTATACAATATAGGTTGTAAAATTATTGTTAAGAAGCAGGAGAACATTTTGAGATTATTAATTGTTGAGGATGAGAAACAAATATGTGATATGGTTGCAAAGAGTCTGTATGCTGCCGGTTATGAGGTGGATACCTGTTATGATGGGAAAGAGGCTCTTGAATGTATACTGTCGGAGAATTATGATCTGATAGTTTTGGATTTGAATCTGCCGGGGATGGATGGCATGGAGCTTCTTAAGGAGCTTAGAAAATACAATGATGAAACTAAGGTTTTGATATTATCTGCAAGAGGTCAGATTGCTGATAAGGTAGAGGGACTGGATGCAGGAGCAAATGATTACATGGAAAAACCATTCCATCTGCAGGAGCTTGAGGCACGTATCAGAAGCCTGACAAGAAGGAAATTTGTACAGAATGATATATGTCTTAAATGCGGAGAAATAAAGTTTGATACGATTAAACGCGAGGCATATGCAAAGGAAGAGCCGGTTCCACTGACAAGAAAAGAGAATGGTATTTTGGAATATTTACTTATCAATATAGGCAGACCGGTGAGTCAGGAGGAGCTGATAGAGCATGTGTGGGATGCCACGGCAGACAGCTTTAGCGGAGCAATCAGGGTACATATGTCTTCACTTAGAAAAAAGCTTAAGGCGAAGCTGGGATATGATCCCATTCAGAACAAGGTAGGTGAAGGCTATAAAATACGGGAGGAGTCTGACAGATGAAAAGAATGTCGCTACAGTGGAGACTTACGTGCATTACTACATTGTGTATTGCTATTATATGTGGCTGCCTGACTATGTTTGTCTATAAAAATGGTGTGAATTACATCGATTCTCTGCAGGATGCGGTAGAGTCACAGGGGGATGAAAAAGGAAACAAATCAGATGAAATATATATCAGCATACCGGACGATAAGTGGGATGAGTTTGCGGATGAATTTTCGGTTCAGGTGTACAATAATAAGGCCGACTATAAAAGAAACAGTCTGATAATCACGGTTTTGCTGGCGCTTTTGGGAGGTGTCGTCACTTATTTTATAAGCGGGCATGCACTCAGACCAATCAGGGAGTTTTCAGATAAAATTGAAGAGGTACAGGCTCAGAATCTGTCTGATTCAAGAATAGAGGAAAACAATGTTAAGGAACTGAACCAGCTGGGTATTTCTTATAATAAGATGCTTGAGCGTCTGTCGGAAGCATTTGAGATACAGAGACAGTTTACTGCAAATGCAGCACATGAGCTGCGTACTCCATTAGCGTTAATGCAGGTACAGCTTGATTTATATAATTCTGCCTCTCACCCGGGAAATGATGCAGACACTTTGCAGACCATAAAAATGGTTGCGGAACAAAATGATAAATTAAACAGGATGGTAAAGACTCTTCTTGACATGAGTGAGCTTCAGACGGTGGGAAGGGATGATAAAATTATATTGGATGCTATTGTTGAAGAGGTTTTGGCAGACCTTGAGCCTCTTGCCGTGGAAAAGAATATAAAGCTGATTGGAAAATGTGAGGATGCCACTATGATAGGCAGTGATATCCTTATTTACAGGCTTGTATACAATCTGGTTGAGAATGCCATCAAATATAATCATCCGCTCGGACAGGTTACAGTAACCGCATATCAGAGAAACAAGCATGTTTATCTGTCTGTAGAAGATACGGGAAGCGGAATACCAAAGGAGCTTAGGGAGAGAGTGTTCGAGCCATTCTTCCGTGTGGATAAATCCAGAAGCCGGGAGCTGGGTGGCGTAGGGCTAGGTCTTGCTTTTGTCCGTGAAATCGTTAGCGTACATGATGGCAGTATTTGTATCAAATCAGGCAAGACTGGGGGAACGATTTTCGAGGTGACTTTTGCACAGCATTCAATGTAGCGTTCCATTTTACACATTTACAACTAATATTTTTCCATCTATGTTCACGACAACATATGAATGGCAGGAGGCATGAGTGTAGCGGATATAATCTCCGAAGATCGTTTTTGAAGTTTCCCATAGGGACTAAAAAAAGACCATAAAGAGAATCTTCTTCTCCTTACAGCCCAGACATCTGTGCGGTACGTTTTTTATTTTTCTTTCGTGCTGCCGATCAGATGGCAGGCGTTATGATGCGGCACGGTCTTTTTTTTCCGTTTTTGCCATGTAATCGATCATTCTGTCTACCAGAGTTTTTTCTTCCCTTTTCTGCTTTGTCTGCAGATCGTCTGTTACTTTCTTTCCTGTTTTCATGCTGCTTTCTCCTTTCTTTATTTTCTTTCTTTTATTATAATATCACCTGTGGGGAATTTTGCCAATGCGATCAACCTGTTTTCTCTGTTTTTTCACCTTTGGTTCTTACTATTTTGTCCATATTGAATAAGTTTTATTCTCTGTTTTTCATATTTCATTCTGTTTTTGTGTACTTTTCACATATTTTTGTTTTGTGCAATCTGCGCATACCATCATTTTGTTTTTGGCTGTATGATAAATTCATAAATACCAATCGGAAGAAAGGAAGGAACAGCTGTATGAAAAAAAGTATAGACATCTGTGTAAAAAGTCCACAGTACGTTACCATCACAAATTTAAGTTTTACACAGGTAGATTCCTGGTTCGGACACTGCAAACGGGATCTGAAGATGGATCTGATCTATCCGGAAGATCCGGGCAGAAAATACCCGTGCATCGTCTGGATCTGTGGGGGCGCGTGGCTGGAAATGGACAAATCCGCACATCTTGCCTACCTTGCGGGTCTTGCCAGAAGTGGTTTTGTCGTTGCAAGTGTTGAATACCGAACCAGCAACGAAGCAAAATTTCCAAAGCAGTTAGAAGATGTCAAATCTGCCATCCGTTATCTGCGGGCACATGCAGACCGGTTCTGTATCGACCCGGAACATTTTGGTGTCATGGGCGAATCTGCCGGCGGTTATCTTGCCGCAATGACAGCTCTCGCCACGGATCCCGGATACGATGTCGGAGATCACTTATCCCTTTCAAGCGCCGTGCAGGCCGCAGTCTGCTGGTATCCGCCATCTGATTTTTGTACCATGCCGCGAAGTGCTGCGGATTCACCGGAATCTCTCCTGCTTGGCAAAAACGCAACTGATCACGTCAGCGAAGCTGCTGCGATCTGCCCGGTCAGTTTTGTTACAAAAGATGCCCCTCCCATGATGATCCTTCATGGTCAGAACGACCATACCGTTCCTTTCGATCAGGGGGAGCGTCTGCATGATAAAATGGAAGAACTCGGATGTGATGTGACGCTGATCGCGCTCAAAAACGCAGATCACGCAGACATCCGTTTCTTCCAGGACGAAATCTGGCAGATGATCGCCGACTTTTTTAAGGACAAACTGAAACAGCCATAGAATCTGAGAAAATGTGTCCATAAAAAAATTTGCCATGCCCCCGCTCTTATGGTATACTCAATCATAAGAATCTAAATTAAACTGACGGTGTTTTTCACATTCGCAGTAAAACTATATGAAAGAATACGGGGTGTTTTTATGGCTGTAAATGAATCTGCGGAAAATTATCTGGAAACTATATTAATGTTGAGCCAGACGCTTCCGGTCGTTCGTTCCGTAGACATTGCAAACGAACTTAATTTTACAAAACCGAGCGTCAGCGTTGCTATGAAGAATTTAAGAGAGAAGGGCTATATCACGGTAACCGATGCCGGTTTCATCTATCTGACCGATAGCGGCAAAAGTATTGCCGACATGATCTACGAACGGCATTCACTGCTCTCTTCCTGGCTGATCAGCCTTGGCGTAGACGAAAAGATCGCTACCGAGGATGCCTGCAAAATGGAGCATGTCATCAGCAAGGAAAGCTTTCAGGCGATCAAAACTCATGTTTTAAACAAATAGATTTCCATCTTTCCTTTTTAAGACAGAAATTTAGAAAAGATAGGGAGCTGTCACACAGACCGAATGATCAACATTCCGTCGTGTACAGCTCCCTTTTTATATCAGGATCTCGCTTTCTTTGTTACACACGATAAATATAGTTTTCTTTCCGTGGCTTTGCCGGTGCCGGAGCATCTTTTGCGTATCCAAGCACACAATGTCCGATTCCGACATAATCGCCCTTGATCCCCCACTTTTTAAGCAGAGCCTTTCCCTCTTCGCTCTCGAATTCTTCTTTTGCGCGATGGATCCAGCAGGAATCTACGCCAACGGCATGTGCCGCATTCATCAGATTTCCCATGACAAGGCTTCCGTCTTCGAGATAAGTCGGACGGTTTTTATCCGCAAGCACGATCACTACGGTAGGCGCTCCGTAAAACGGATCTCCATCGGTTCCCATGATCTTTGCGTTCATCCGGGAAAGCTGCGCGATCGTCTCTTTATCCTGCACGACTACCATGATCGGGGACTGCATGCCCATTCCGGTCGGTGCGTATGTGCCCGCCTCAAGGATCTGGTTTAACTGCTCCTCACTGATCTGGTCTTCTTTGTAACCTCTGCAGCTTCTTCTTGTTTTTAAATCCTGTATTGTTTCCTGCATTTTTATCCTCCTCTTCCGGTTTGATTCCTTTATGATATCTGTATTATACCACAAACATTTCCTGCAATCATCCGGCTTTTTCTCCATCCTACGCAGAACGGACTTCCTGTCTGAGCTGCATCCTGCCAAAGACCAGCAAGAGGATCGCAAGGATTGCATAAACCACCAGATAAGTTCCAAGCCCATTCCGGTATGTCAGTATTTCACACACTTTTCTCATGATCTCCGCACAGATCCCATCCGGATTATCCGCCGCGCGCGTTGCGATATTACCTGCACCAAAGATCAGTATCATATACCCAAACCATACAACGTAAAAACCGGTTCTGCCAAAATGCAGTGTTATCATCCCGGACACAAATTTAAACACAATTGCCGCAACCAGGATGGTCAGCACGATCTTTAAATCGAGCATCTCACCAATAGATGCTTCCACATCATTTCCCTCCTGCGCCGGAATGAAACATCTGTAAACAAACATTTCCAGATGATATAACACCCACAGCATCAAAAGCTCCACAACCGAAAATACTGCTGTCGTACCAAAAAACGCGGACAGGAAACGCCTTCTGCTGCATCCCATTGCAACCGCAATATTAAACTGCTGGCTAAATGACATCATTGACGCGAAAAGCGCCATCATCAGAAAAGCTCCTGTCATAAATCCCGTACCAAACGGAACTCCCCATTCCATTACGCCTGTTTTCCACATAATGATACTAATGATCATTCCAATCGCGAACGCGATCAGTCCCGCGCACGCATCCAGAAGAAAATTATTTTTAAAATATTTAAACCAGTCTAACACCGAATTTCTTTTTTCCATCTCTCATCTCTCCTACACATGTATCTCATATTTACGAACAATGCGATATTGAATGACAGCAGACACGATATACAAAACTGCCGGGATTATCATAACCAGAGCTTTTGGTACACTGGGAAAAAAAGGAATATATCCGTCCGCCAGCATGGATGCCATTCCTCCCATCATGCCTCCCCAGCATGCCGCCAGTATCACAAATGCCACCATGCCTGCTTTTCCAAAGCGTGCGCATAAAATACTGACGATATTTCCCAGTCCATTTACCAGAAGGACTGCCGCCACATAGAAAAACACTGTCTGTCCGCTCCACATATTGATCCCCCAGTCATTCATTCCTGTCGTCCCGGTCACAAACTGACATATCAGGGCAAAAAAATATATAACGATTGCCGGAATCCAGTTTGTATACTGCATACCGAAGAAAACATCCTTTCGCTTTGCTCCCATTGCAATACACTGACCCATATATACCTGTATCGCTGCCACCTGCATTGCGCCTCCGCACATAACTCCAAATAAAAGCAGGTAAAAGCTGGTCACACTTAAAACTTCCGGGACTCCACCGTCAAGCATGCCGAACAGGATTCCAAAAAACACTGCAAAACCGATCAGCATCAGCATGTTTTTTCCTGATATCCAGCTCCAGTAACGGATATTTTTCTTGATTCCCTCCATTTTCTACACCTCCGCGCCGCACATTGCCACAAAAAGTTTTTCCAGTGTCAGCTTCTGCACCGAAACCGGATACTGTCCGTTTAAACTCTCACCTTCTTTTAACAGAACCGTCACGCCGGTACTCCGGCCCATGGTTTCTTTCTCATATACGGTAAGCCCCGCTGTTGCCGCTTCCACATCCTCAGACTTTCCACTGACATGGTACGCGCGCTCAAGCAGCTCCTGTGTATTTTCCTTTAACAGGATCTCTCCACGGTCGAGCATGATAACTTCCTCGAAAATATCCGCCGCTTCCTCGATGATATGTGTAGATATCACAAACGTTCTTCCCGACTTCCCATATTCCCGCAGCAGCAGCTTATAAAACTGGTCGCGCGCAACCACATCAAGCCCCGCCACCGGCTCATCTAAAAATGTATACTCTGCTTCGCTCGCCAGCGCGATCACGATCGTCACCATAGACAGCATACCTTTGGAGAGTTTGCAGATCCGCTTCTTTGGCTCAAGTCCGAACTTTTCGATCAGTTCTTTTGCCAGTTCTCTGTTCCAGTTCGGATAAAAGATCGAAGCGGCTGTCATATAATCTTTGATCTTTAAGTTGTTCTGTCCGAAGCCGCTCATCTGGCTGATCTCTCTGGAAAAGCAGATCCGGTCGATGCATTTTTCATTTTCCCATACATCTTCTCCATCCAGCGTCACCCTTCCGCTGCCCGCCGGATTCTGCGAAGACAAGATCGATAAGAGCGTGGTCTTTCCGACGCCGTTTCTTCCGATCAGACCGTAGATCTTTCCGGACTCCAGTTCCAGATTTACATCCTTTAATACTTCCTTTTTTCCATATACTTTTTTAATATTTTCACATTTCAGACTTCCCATGAGTTCTCCTCCTGCTTTTCTTCTCTATTCCTGCCTTGTGGCATCATTTTTTCTTATCATCTCAATCAGTTCTTCTCTTGTAATCCCAAGACTGTCCGCCTCATTTAATAAAGAACGGATGAATTTATCCGCAAATTCTTCTTTTCTCTTCTTCATAATGGCCTCCTTCGCCCCCTGCTGGACAAACATTCCGATTCCGCGTTTCTTATAAAGGATCCCGTCATCCACAAGCAGGTTGACGCCCTTCGCCGCAGTCGCCGGATTGATCGAGTACAGTTTCGCCAGTTCGTTTGTACTCGGCACCCGCTCCTCTTCCAGCAGAATATCCCGCAAAATATCATTCTCGATCATTTCCCGGATCTGAATATAAATGGATTTTTCCTGCGTTAAAATCTCATTCATGCCACTGCTCCCTTCTTTTATATTTTTTGTTCTTTGGTTGTGTGGTTCATTACTTGTGTAATTAACCATAACACCAGTAAAGTCTTTTGTCAATCGTTTTTTATTTAAAAAACAGATATTGCCCATAGATAACAAATACATTTTGTGGAGGATTTTATGGCAAGATCAGATATTTATGAGCCAAAGCAGAAACGCTCGATTGAAAAGAAAAATCATATTATTATAGAAACTGGAATTGAACTTATGACAGAAAAAGGCTATCATCATACAACGACGGATGATATTGCTGCGGCAGCCGGGGTTTCTACCGGCATCATCTACCGCTATTTTAAAGATAAACACGACATTTTGATCGATGGACTTCGGTTTTATTTTAAGAAAATGGAACAGGAACAGTATTTTTCTGTCAAAACAGCAAATTCGAACAATATCGAGATTTTTGCCGAAAATCTGCTTGCGCGGTTTTTGGCGATCCATCTCGATCACCGGGATATTCATGAAGAACTTGAGGCTATGCGCCACAGCGACAGCGAAGTGGCTGCCTTATACGATAAAACAGAGGCTGCGATCATCCCGCAGATCCCCCTTATGACCATATGTAATCTTTTCTATCCGTAAATTTACAGTACATTTACCTTGCACTTGCGAAGCTCCTCGATATAGATCTCTGCCATCTCACTGAGTGTAGATCCCTTGCGCTTCACATAGCCGATGTGCATCGTATCATCGCCCTCTAACGGCACGGCTTTATAGTCATAACCGTTTAACTCTTCGCAGATGATACCGGAACAGAGCGTATAGCCGTTTAAACCGACCATCAGATTTAACATGGTCGCACGGTCACTCGCCTTTATGATCTTTTTGTACTCATAGGTGCTTAAAACCTCTTCCGCAAGATAAAACGAGTTGTTCGTTCCCTGGTCGAAAGAAAGACACGGATAATCCTTCAACTCCTCCATGGAAATACTCTTCTGCTCCGCCAGCGGATGTCCGGTCCAGAGGTACACACAGGTCTGACACGGAAACAGCTCCACAAAATCCAGGCTGTTCTCATGCAGCAGCTTTTCCATGACTTTTTCATTAAAATCATTGATATAGAGAATGCCGAGCTCACTCTTAAAGCTCTTGACCGCCTGTATGATGTCATACGTCTTTGTCTCGTAGATCGCAAACTCGTACTCATCCATGCCGACCTGCTTGACAAGCTCCACAAACGCCTTGACCGCAAACGTATAATGCTGCGCCGAAACGCTGAACTTCTTTTTTACTTTCTTTTCCACAAAACGGTCTTCCATCAGGCGGTACTGCTCGACCACCTGCCTTGCGTAGCCAAGGAACTCCTCTCCCCCCGGCGTGATCAGAATACCACGGTTGGATCTTAAGAAAATCTGCATATCGACTTCCTCTTCCAGTTCCTTGATCATCCCGGAAAGACTCGGCTGGGAAATAAACAGTTTTTTTGCAGCCTCATTCATCGATCCGTTATCCGCAACGGCGATTGCGTATTTTAACTGCTGTAATGTCATAATAAGCTCTCCTGTTTTCTAATAATTTCTGCATCTATTATAAACTGCCGTCTCTGTTTTCGCAAACCATTCTTCCCCGTTTTGTCTCTTTGATCCGTTTATGATCTGCTTATTGCACAACAAAACGGCAGTCTTTAAGATAGCAGCCCGCAAACTCCGGCTGATCCGGCAGAAAGAGCATAGCACCAAACTCCGAAAAGACGACCTTTTCGTCTTCCGCCGGTTCTCCCTTCTGTGAGATCCCGGAAAATCCATCCATAAACCCGAACTTCTTATAATATTCCCTCAAGGCGTCGCTCTCCGGCTGAAGCGCAAGCGGCATGCGGTATTTTTCCTTCGCGTAGTTTAAGATCTTTGCCGCGTAACCCAGTTTCCGGTATTCCGGCCGCGTTGCGACCGCGTAAACGTAACGGGCAGGAAAACGTTTCTGCTCTCCAATGGAAAGTTCTGCCGGAAGGAAGCTCGCCATAGCAGCCACTTTTCCGTCTTCATGTATCACAAGCATATTCTGTTCCGTAAAATATGTCTCAAAATAGCATGTGATCTCTTCTTTTGTGTCACCAAAGCATTTCTGCCAGATCTCTGCGATCTCCTCTTTTTCACTGGAGAGCGCAAAGACCACATCACTTTGCACTGCCCGGTATTTTTTCAGAAGAATATCCGGGATATAGGATAACTTCGATTTGCGAAGCCCCGGATCTCCGGTATCTTCCTCCCGGTTGATATAGGAAAATCCCTCACAGGCGTGCAGCACAAACTGCTGATTGATCATGGGATATGCCCCCTGCAGATCCGGCAGCGCCTTTTCAAAATGCACCACGAATGTATCGGAATTTAACGCTTCTCCGATCGTAAACGCGACGATGTTTCCATTTTTTCGCAAAACACCGCCGGTAAGCCCAAGCTCGTCAAAATGCGCTAATGCCTCCCGCAACGCTACCATCTCCTGCGTCATGGCGTCATTCCACTTTTCGGCACGCTTCTTCTCCCATACCTCCGCCAGTTCGATACACGCATCCCGGTTTGACGCTGTGAGCGGCTCATAGCTCCAGTCCCCGCCATCCTTGAAACGCGCGATATGATTCCGCTTTCCGTGCAGCTTCTTTCCTGTTAACGTGGCAAGCTTTTCATAACTGTAAATATAGTCAAAATCATCCCGGTCCGTGTCGATCTCGAACTCTCCCGGGAACAGCGCAAGCAGTTCCGCTCTCTGTTCTTCGACGATCGGATAAAATTCTGTCTTTATATTCTCTATCTTACATATATTACATATCTTCTCTATTGCTTTTTTGTGATCCCCGTCTCCAAAAGGATAGGAAAATACGGTTTTTCCGTCCTTTCTGCATCTGCACACGCCACATCCCTCAATCTGCGCGACCTCGATCTGATACGCGTGTCTCCAGATGAAATTTGTAGCAAACGAATACTCGCAGGCGTTAAGATCTGCCGCGCCAAAATACCCGGTCATCCATTCCCTGTCTGCGAGTGTTATCTCATGAAACTCCATTTCTTTTTACCCTTTGTCTTCTCTCAGCCACCCAGCGTAACATCCTGCGTATTGTACCACGCAAGCGCGTCCGGAAGATCTCTTTCCTTAAAATCCGGCCACATATGCGGGATCGTATAAAAATCGGCATATACAGACTGGATCGGGAGCAGCCCGGAAAGGCGGTTTCTGCCTCCCCACCGCAGGACGAGGTCGATCCTCGAAACATCCCACGACTCCGGTCTTCCATCCTTTTTCATATGCGCCAGATCCCATTCCCAGCCGTAATTTACTAAAAAATTCAGACGGATGCTGCCATCGCCCACTTTTTTCCGCACCCGGTACTCTTTTAATTCTTCCGGGAAACACCGGGATTTTGTATTTCCAAGTACCAAAAAATCCGCGCCTTCCGCCTTTAACAGCTCCGCCGCGTCCACACACGCCCTGCGAAACGCCCCGACCTGTTCGCTGGGGCGTTTGCAGTTATCAACGGTAAACCCGTAATATGTGATCTCCCGGATCCCCAGTTCCTTTGCGCGGCGCAAAAGCAAAAGCCCCGGCCGCAGTCCGTAATGGTATCCGTCTCCTTTTCCCATGCCGTGCGCCACCGCCCAGCGCCTGTTTCCGTCCGGTATCACGGCAATATGTTCCGGTATTCTCATAATCTGTCACACTCCTGTTTTTATACAGTATCTGTGACCTTCCCGGATTCTATTCCTGTCCGATCTGTTTATCTGTGTGTAAAATATGCTCCACAAGCCAGTTTGTCAAAAATTCCAGGATATCATCGATCATCTGATCGGAATTTTCATCAATATCATCCAGATCGATCTCGTCTAATTTGTCGATAAATGCCTGATGCTCGATCTTCTGCGTGAACATCTTTTTATACTGGATGCTTTCCATATATTCTTCTTCATGTTTAAAGTGTTCCTTTGTATATTCGCGCAGTTCCTCCAAAAGATCACGGATATTATCATATTTATCCGGGATAAACTCGTTTCTGCGAAGCTCATAAGCGCTTTCCGCGATCTCAAACAGTCTTTTATGCTCGGCATCGATCTGTGGGATCCCGGTGTAGTATTCCTCTTTCATTTCGTACATGGTTTTTCCTCCTTCATCCTTTGTTTATCATTGTGGATTATTAAGAATCATTCTTGATAAGATTAATATATCATAGACCATGAGCATTTTCAAGCTCATAATTTCTTATTTTTTATTCTTCATCTGTTTTATCCATCAGAAAAACCGGTCCCTGCCTCACATCAGAATGACACATCAAGCAGCATCATCACGACAAATCCCGCCAGCACACCGGCAGTTGACAGATGTTTATTATCTTTAAAAGATTCCGGTATCAGTTCCGAACACACAACAGCGATCATTGCTCCTGCAGAAAAGGACAGCGCCATCGGAAGCGCGCTTTGCACGGTAAGCGCGAATAATGCCCCCAATACACCGGCTATCGGCTCTACCATTCCGGAAAATTGTCCAGCCAGAAAGCTTTTCGCCCTGCTTATCCCTTCCCGTCTGAGTGGCATTGCCACACAGATCCCTTCCGGAAAATTCTGTATTCCGATTCCAACCGCAAGCATGATTGCGGCAGTCACTGCTTCCCGGCCTCCGCAAATCCCTGCACAGCCAAACGCAACTCCGATTGCAAGCCCCTCTGGTACGTTATGCATTGTCACTGCCGTTATCAAAAGGATACATCGTTTAAATCCTTCTTCTTTATAGTCTGTAACCATTCTTTTTTCAAGTAGTATATCAGAAGCCACAATAAACAACCCTCCCATGAAAAATCCCAAAGTGACTGTTACTGCCGCGTTTTTATCCAACTCTTTTGCCAGCGCAAATGCAGGTTCTAACAAAGACCAGTAAGATGCTGCAATCATCACACCGGCTGAAAAACTCATCATTACATCCAACACTTTTTTATTTACACATCTGATTGCCAGCACCACTGCCGCTCCTGCTGCCGTCACTCCATAGGTAAACAATGTTGCGATAAATCCCTGTATTAGCGCACTTTGTTCTACAAACCATCTCATTTCTTTTTCCACTTTCTAACTTTCTTTTTACCATATGGAAAATGTCTGTATCTTGTGTCTGCTTTGTCGCTCTTTCGATTGACAAAAGTTTTTTCCTTCGTTACTATCAATTTGTGGGAATTTTTCCCCGCTACAACAATGATAAAGGAGAGAGTTATGTTCGAATGCCCGAATTGCGGCGGAAATCTGCGGTTTGACATCCCGTCACAGCAGCTTGCCTGCGATTTCTGCCACACGTTTCATGATCCCTACGCCGTCACCAAAGACCACGACGCCGTAGAACAGGATATGTACGATGTTACTGTCTTCACCTGTCCGCAGTGCGGCGGTGAACTGATGAGCACGGAAAACTCCGCAGCTGAATTTTGCACCTTCTGCGGCGCTTCCACAATCTTATCCGGCCGGATCAGCAAAGAAAAACGACCAAACTACATCATCCCATTCAAAAAAACAAAGGATGACTGCAAAGACGCATACGCGAAATTCGTAAAACACGCGATCTTTGCCCCAAAAGAATTAAAAGACCCGAAATACTTAGACCGCTTCCGCGGTATCTATATGCCTTACTGGGCATATTACATTTCCCAGAACGGCGGCCTCAGTCTTGAGGGAACCAAACAGTACCGCCGCGGTAATTATATCTATACCGATACCTATCACCTCAGCGGAAATATGCGTTCCTACTACAAAGGCCTGTCTTATGACGCGTCCTCTTCGTTTTCCGATGAGATCAGTCAGAATATCGCGCCTTATGATGTAAAAGGAATGAAAGCCTTCACGCCATCTTATCTAAGCGGATTTTACGCGGATACCGCTGACGTGGACAGTTCCCTTTATCAGGACGATGCAGTCCGCATTGCCAATGAGACCAGTTATGAGAAACTCTCCAAAGAGCCTGCGTTCCACGGCATGCACATCAGCACACCGGTAAACAGCTTTTCCCTTTCGTCTGCTTTTGGCACAAAACTTGAGCAGACCGACAGTGCCATGTTTCCGGTCTGGTTTCTTTCCTATCGGAACGGCAGCCGTGTCTCCTACGCCACAGTAAACGGCCAGACCGGTAAGATCGCAGCCGACCTCCCGGTCGATATCCGGAAATATTTCCTCGGCTCGCTGATCCTTGCCCTGCCGATCTTTTTACTGTTAAACATCTTTTTTACGATACGTCCGACTACAACACTCATGTTGTCCTCGATCCTTGCTCTGGCAGCCGCGATCATTTATGTTGTGGAACTGTTCCAGATCAAGAAAAAAGATGCCAGAGAGGATGATCTCGGCTATCTTGCGAAAAAAGACGGCGTAAACTCGCCGGGTGTAATGGAAAATATGAAACAACAGCATGATTACAAAAAAGCGAAACGGAACGGTAAACGGTTTACCGGAACCACTCTTGTGCTCCTGTTCATAGCTGCTTACGGCATCCTCGCCATCGGCGGTTCCATTTTTGCGGTTTCCGGTACATTTTTCGGTCATTCGGTGATCGGTTACTTTGTTATCCTTATCGCAGCCGCGGCGACTACCTCGATCGGCTGCACGATTTCCGCGAAAGCCGAGATCAAACACGGAGCAAGCGGCTTTTCCGGTTCGATCGCAGCGATCCTTATTTCGGCAGTGATCACCGCGTTCCATCCGGTATCCGATCTGTATTATTACGCAGGAACTATTTTTTCCTATATCGCGACCTTCTTTACGCTGTATTCGATCATTCAGAAATACAACGTTTTAGCAAGCCGCAAGCTTCCACAGTTTGAAAAGAGAGGAGGAGAAGAATATGAAAACCGCTAAACATACTGCTACATACCGTTTTTTGACTGTTCTTTTTCTGCTGCTTAGTGGAATCTTCTTCGCACGTCCGTGCAAGGCGGAAGTGACGTATGAAAACCCGGATACTTCCTATGTCGTATCCATCGAAGATGAAGCAGATCTTCTTTCCGACGAGGAAGAATCCCGTCTGAGCGCACAGATGGAGGCGATCACCGCTTACGGAAATGTTGCCTTCGTCTCATTAGATACCAACTATACTTCAACGGATTCTTACGCAAGAGAGCACTACCGCCAATTATTCGGCAGTGACAGCGGCACGCTTTTCGTGATCGACATGGATAACCGCAATATCTGGATCCACAGCAATGGGGCGATCTACCGCACGATCACAAAAAGTTATGCGGATACGATCACGGATAATGTCTATACCTACGCGTCCGCACAGGACTACTACGGCTGCGCGTCCGAAGCGTATACACAGATGGCAACTTTGCTGGCCGGTCGTCGTATTGCCCAGCCTATGAAATACATCAGCAATGCCCTGCTTGCGCTCATTGTCGCGCTTCTCATCAATTACTTTGTGGTAAGGGCATTTTCCCGTTCAAAGAAACCGTCTGAGAACGAACTTTTAAATAATATCTACACACAGTACACGGTCAGCAATCCGCAGAGCACTTTCGTGCGTCAGTCCAAGGTGTATGATCCGCCAAGTTCAAGCGGTGGCGGCAGCTCCGGTGGCGGCGGCGGAAGTTCCGGCGGCGGTGGAAGCAGCGGAGGCAGCTCCGGTGGTGGCGGCGGCCACTCCTTCTAAAACAAAAGTCCTGGCATACGGGATCCGGTTTTAACCGGTTTTCCGATGCAGGACTTTTATTTTTTACTTTCTATTTCTTACTTTCTATTTTTCACTTTATTTTCTGCTTTTATTTTTCATTCTTATTCAATATCGCGACTCCGAGGTATCCCCCTGCCTGTGCGATCAGGTTGTAACGCCGTACAGGCGCCACAGGGGCAAAATTTACGTCTCCCGGTACATTTTCCTTATTGCAGGAGCAAACGTCCTTTACGGTGTCATTTAAGCGCACACGGCACCATACATGCGCGCCCTCTCTTATTTTCTGTCTTTTACTGCGGCTCTCATAGAAGTCCGCCTTTGTCGTATAGACAAGTTCTGACCGGATATTGACCTTCTTTAAAATATAGTGGACGCACCACGCCTGCTGCCAGGAGTAGCCCTTTCCCTTGGAAAAAGCGGTTCTCGGGGAGTCTGACGTGTTGTCCAGCGAAAAACGCATATATTTATTTACATACTTCTGTACAAAAGTTACCATCTGCCAGCCGGTATACTGGCTTTCCCTGCATGCTTTCACTGCCTCATCAATGTCCAATGATCCCGCTCCTTTCCATCCGCTGTCTGTCTTTTATTTTTCTTTCCGGATAAGACCTTCTTTTTCTTCATCCTTAAGCCCCGCATAATATGCCTCTACCATTTCGATCTGTCCCGGATTCACATAAATATTGCAGATCTCTTTCGCGTTTCCGTATTTTTTCCGTTTGAATACCGAAATTTCTTCCCAGCGCTGTAGATAGGAGATCTCCTGTTTTTCCAGCCCTTTTACAAAACTTCTTGCCTTTGTTGTGTCTGTTGTACTGCAAAATAAAATTTCGTTTAACATATTTCTCATTCTCTTCTCTTTACTTCTCAATTACTTCTAAAAATTATGCCTGATTATTGTCAGATTTTACCTAAATTTTCTTTTTGAAATTTCAGTATATTATTTTATGTATACCTGTTTTCCATTTTTTGACTATTCATCTTTCATCCAATCTCTTTTATGCAGATGGCTGATTCATCAGAACACGTCATATTCACCCTGTCTCGGTCCCTGTTCTTCTTCCCGTCTTCGTTCCTCGGAAACGATATGGTTAAAGAATGCTGTCGCGTTCATTCCATGCATTGCGCCGCCTCGTTTTAAAAATCTCGCATTGGATTCCTTTAATACCAGCGCAACGATCGCGGAATTCTGACCTCTGCGGTAATTCATATCCAGATTGTTCTCAATATCGTTAAGATCTGCCATCTGGCCGTTTTTCTCCCGATCGATCTCCTCGTCGATCAGAAGATTCACATATTCCTGAATGCTCATGCCAAGCTGGATGGAACGCAGGCGGATATATTTGTTGTTTTCCACCAGAAGTGCCATACTGGTGCGCTTTGTAGCTTCTTTTTTCTTCTCCGCAGCCGGCTGTTTCTTTATTTCTTTCACCGGTTCTTCTGCTTTTTCTGCTGAAACAGGAGCCACAGCAGCTTCTTTTTGCTCATTTATCGCTTCAGCTGCCGGTTTATTTTCCGGTTCGTTCACTGATTCGTTTGTTTCCTCATCTACTGGCTTGCTGATCGGTTCGCTTACCGGCTCTGCGTTTGCCTCTTTTTCTTTTGCATCCTCTACGACCGTTTCTTCCTGCATTTTTACGATATCCACGCCATTTACATGATCTTTGCGCTCTTCCGCAATCGGTTCTCCGTTGTCATCCAGCTTTTTTAAGGTATCATCCACAGGCGAGGACATCTCCTGGATCGGTTCTTTTTTTCTGCCCTCTTTTAATTTTCTGAGCTGATCTCTCTTGCTTGGCATTACTTCTCCTCCTCCTCAATTTCCTGTATTCTCTTTTCGATTTCCTTCATCAGTTTCTTATAATCTTTCGCGCTGTTATTCGTCTTCGCGTATTCATTGATGCTCTGTCTCGCCGCCTTTGCCTCAGCTACCGTAATAGACTTGCGTATGGTGGTCTGAAACGGTTTACAGCCCAATTCCGCGCCAATCTCCTCCATTTCTTCGTACGCAAGGTTGTGCATGACCGTATTTTCCGTCTTATTTAACAGGAGTCCAAGCACCTTTACATGTGTCTGCTTTCTCTTCTTAAAGCGGTTAATATCTGTTCCCAGCTCTCTTAAGCCTTCCAGTGCGCCGTCATCACATTCCGCCGGAGCAATGATATAATCGCTGACCACATAACTCATATAAAGCAGCGGGCTTCGCGCCGGTGCGTTATCTATAAATATGTAATCATAATCTTCCACGTCTTCCAAAATATCCTGAAGCAGATAAATATCATCCGGCTCACCAAATGTCTTAGAAGCCTCCGCAAGTGCCTTGCTTCCGACCAGGATATCAAAATTATCCAGATGCTGTACTGCGTCTTCCAGTAAAACCTGCGCATTCAGCACTTCATTTACGGTTGGTACGTCCTCAAGATCCGCTCCCGCATACATGGAAAAATTTCTCTGGGAATCCAGATCGATCCCGAGCACACGATATTTCTTTCCAAATAAAGAACATAACTCCAATGTTGTTGTTGTTTTTCCTACCCCGCCTTTTTGATTTGAAATCATAATGACATGTTTCATCTTACTATCCCTCTCATCCCTGTTTTTCTATATGTTAATTGTAAATCATACATTACATATGTATTATATGATTTATATTACCATAAAATGCTCTGTTTTGGAATAGTTTTCTTATTTTTCATAATTAAAGTATAATACATATTTTGCATATCATACATATTATATATAATTCTTTTATTCTTGTCATGTATTTTATTTATTGTATGTTGTATATGTTATTTATGTATATACCTATGTTACATATGTATTGTATGCTATTCTATATAATATCTATCAAACACTCATTTCATATATATGTTATGTTCTTTCTGTGTTCTATATATTTTATGTATTGTATGTATATTATCAAGAATACGATACTTGTGTAAATTATGTAGTATATTCTACTTATTTTTCTTATTACGATTATGTTTTTTATAATAAATATACAATAAATGTATTTATATATAATAATATTTTTATGTTTATTATGTTTGATATCAATCGTATTGTTTATATTTTAAATATATTGTATATGTATTATATGTATCATGTGTTGTACAATCATCTTATTTTACATTCTACAATTTTTACGTTTTTATAAATTCCCATATAACATATGATACATCTATTACATATAATATGTATTATACACATATTGCACTCTTTAATAAAAAAATAATCTGCATTCGTTTTCTCTTTCCCTTCACCAAGGGGGACAGCCTGTTTTTTTGCAGTTTCTATACAATATATTTAATGCACATGTTATTTATTTTCTATTTATTCTATATATTACATATTATACATATTTATATTGTTCAAATAGAACTGGAACTATGTTAAGCCGCGATCCATATGATCTATTCTTTATCCTTCTGCAGGACGACCACTATGACCAGATTGCTTTATACTTTTCAGGAATCTATGATATATCCATTATACTCATGATATACATAATGTATATCATACATATGTAATTTAAGTGTGTTGTTTATTTTATATATTATATGTATTATATATTTTATAAATTTAATGTTTTCTGAATCTGATTTTGGGAATTTCAAACATCTGAAAGAGAAGCGGCATGGCTTTCTCTTTCATGCCACGTATTTAAGGATTATATGTTTCACCTGTTTTATGTGTATGATAAATTTTATATACAAAATATGTATCATATAGTCTCACATTTTAATATGACAGAAGAAAATTTCCTACTACAGCTCAGATCTCTGTTTCATCGAAAATTCAATCTGATTAAAACTATTAAACAATCAGGAAATCATTTAGCCTTGGCTGCATCGTTGTTTCACAGATAATTTATAACTGCCAGATACATTATATATACATCAACATAATATTTTATTTTGTTTATATTATTAAAGAACAACATATTAATTATTTATATTAGGATCCTCGAAAGCCGCTAAACATGAGGGGTTCCGGTTAAAGTAAACTCTTTTTCGGAAAAAGAAGACGAACAAAAAGAGAAAGAAAATGGAAAAAGGATAATAAGAAAGCGGAAAATCGGAATCAGACCGGTTTCAAAGTGCTGAAAAATTGAAAAAAGAAACTGCCTGTTTGGGAAAAGAGACGGAAAGAAAGGAGAAAGTACCAATTTGACGGTTTGTTACTCCAAAATAACAGTTATATATAGAAAGAAACGGTTTAGAAATAAGAAAGAAGCTGAAAAAAAGGAGTCAGGATTTTTTTAACGAGAATTTTGGAGTGAAATAACGAGAAAAAAGGAGTCAAAGTTGAAAAACTCCACATTACTACTGTAAAAAAGGAAGATAGTAGAGAAAAAATAGAGTAATAACGTAAAATAGCATGTATTATAAACGAAAAAATGGAGTAGAAGGAATATTTTACGAGGAATATGGAGCGACTATCGAACCAGTTACTCCAAAAAACCAGTAGAAAAACGAAAGATAGAGACAAAAAGGAGTTAAATGCAGAAAAAATAGAGTTTATAACTGAAAAAAAGGAGTAAAAACGAATTGTAAACGTGAATTACTCAGTAGAAAACATCTTCCAAAACGGTTTCCGGATGTCGGAGAAATATCGCGGAAATCCTGCGGTTTTTGGACGTTGAAACAGCCAAACTACGGAGAAATACAGAGTATAGAAAGAGAAATATAGAGTGATATAAAGGAGTAATGTGGAATATAACTACGGAGAAATATGGAAAAAGTGATTGACTTCTCCATTTAACTCCGTTATAATTCAAAATAGTAAATGAAAAAGGCTGTTTTTTGGGGAAAGGCAGAGAGATACACATGTCGAATGAGGCAAGAGAAATCTACAAACATGAAGAGATTACCAGATCCAATACCTTAATTTCTGCAAAATACAAGTCAACACTGACAGAAAATAAGATCATGGTTCTGGCATTGAAAAGGGCAAAACGAGATGAGTTTGGCCGACCGACGATCACGTTTACCACATCAGAGATAAAAAAAGTGATGGGACGGGATGACGGAAGTTTTTATACACAGTTGAAGTCTGTCGCGAAGGCAATGACCGGGCGGACGATGTTTATTGAGGATAAAGAGCAGCATTCCTTTAAGTTCATCAACATCATACATACCGCGGAATTTGAGAACGGGAAGTTCACGGTGAATTTCACGCCGGAGATGAACAATTATCTGGATGATTTAAAAAGCAACTTTACTACGATGAACATGGGAATCCTGGTTGATTTCACATCGAATTACGCATACCGAATCTATGAGCTCTTAAAGACGCAGGCATACCGGGTGGACAAGGATAACACGCCGCTGCAGATCGACTATAATTTATCGGAATTGAAACTGGCGATCGGCTGTGTCAATACGCAGGAAGAGAGGGTTCAGAAAGAACTTGACCGGCCGAATCCGGATTTTGACTATATTGTAAATTCGGTTGCGAAGGAAAAACATTTTGATAAATGGTATGATTTCCGGGTAAATGTGTTAGATGTGGCGAAGCGCCAGATCAATGAAAAGAGTGATCTGGAGATTGATTATGAACCGATCCGGTCCGGGCGCGGAGGAAAGGTCGTAGGCATTACCTTTTTTATCAAGAAGAATGTCAACTATAATGAGATTGAAGCAAAGACGGAAAAGGAAAATGAGATCCTTTTAAAGAATGGAAACAGTGTGGTAGATTCCGCGAAGCGGCCGGATGATTACAATGAGCGGTTTGAAGAGATCATGGATTACATTGATGTCCGGGTTTCCTCGAAGGATCTGAAAGCATTTTTAAAGGTAGCGGATTATGATGTAGAACGTGTAAAGAAGGCATATGATCTCTCGAAGAAGCAGAAGGAGATCAAGAATTTTGTCGGCTGGATGAAGAAGGCGATTGAAGAAGGGTATTCGGAAGACATGATTCATGTCATAGATGGCAGTGAAGAGAACGCGAAGAAAGCGGATGAGATACTGGCGGAATATGAAAGGGAAAAAGCGACCGGAAGTCTTGCAGAGCGAACCTGGAATCGCATTAAGAAAAAAGAAGAGTATCAGGAATTTTTACAGTATATTGCGGATCAGGGAATGACAGAAAAAACGCTTGAAAGTATTTATATACCGAAAGAGCGTATGGAGCTTTACCAGAACTGGATGGCAGAAAATAAGTAAAGAAAGAAATAAGAAAAGAATCGATAAGTAACAGGAAAAATGCTTATCGGTTCTTTTTTTGCTCTGATTATGCAGGAAAAGCATGCAAAAATATTTTGCACAGAACAGAAAAGTATCATTCGTCAGATAATAGAAGATATATAAGCAAAAAAATAGACAGATTGAGTGGAAATTAATCCGGAGAAGAGACGATTTTTATGTTCGTGTAGTCTACAGCGGAAACCTGAAGTTCCTTTAAGACCTTATCGTAGCGGTGCATCCAGCCCGGATGGATACCGATATAGTCGGCAACCATTTTTCCGGAAGCGCCGCTTTGCAGCATGTAGGCAGCGGCACCGTTTCTGAGATCGCTTAATGTAAATTTAGGAAGTGTTTCATCAAAAACGATCGTTGCAGCATAAAGCCGTTCGAGATCTCTTGGACGCATGGGATTTCCACGGTTATTGGAAAAAAGGCTGGGGCTGTCTGTCGCTGTTGCGGAAATATAACCATTTAGTAGGGTTACCATATCAAGCGGCAGCTTCACAAAGCGCGATTTGTTCCGGTAAGTAATGCGAACGGCGTAATTTCCGGCAGCATCCTGAATGAAAGCATCGGAACGCATGGAACAGATTTCGCCAACCGTGAAACCACAGCGGACGATCAGACTGACAATGAAAAAAAGCCGCCGATCCGCCTTTGCCTGGGAGAGGATCCGATCCATCTGCGCGATCGTCGGAACATGGGAAATATCAATATATTCACTGATTTGCGGGATCGTTACATAGGAAAACGGATTTAAGTAGGTAATCTTATATTTTTCCTGATTTAAGCTGATATATTTCGAGAGAGAGTGCAGACGGTAAAATTTGACATTAATGGTATCTAAGGATAGTTTTCCGTTCATCTGGCGGGAGAGCAGAAGATCAAAGTAAGCCTGCGTGTCATCATCTGTCAGCGCGAGGAAATCCTTCCCGGCAAAGTCGCAGATATCGCAGCAGAGCATAAAATAGTCGGATTTTGCACCTTTCGATTTGAAAGAACGGGAGAAATCCTGCCATATTTGTGGATAAAAGGTTGGGGAGAAGTAGATACTTGGTTCGCGCATGTGTTTCCTTTCTGCTTGTTTATGTTTGGTAGTGTTGTTCGTTTGTTGTGTTGTGGTTGAGATAGTGTAGTGAGGAGAAATTGTGTTTTTATGGTTTGAATATAACATATGACGTCATTTATGTAAAGAGAAAGATCGATTTTTACATCTTAGCGCGAAAAAGTAACCTCTTACTGCTCTCCTATTTACAAGCGGCTGTTTTTTTCGGATAATAGGTACATGGAGATGAAAACATGAAGATACGAATAGAAACGGATCCATCTATTACAGAGGATGAAGTGATCATCCGCTGCGGAAAGATCAGTGATTCCATCCTTAAAATGGAACATGCACTGAATGATCTGTGCATTTCAGACACAAATTTCATATTTTACAAAGGTGATACGGAATTTTATCTTCCCCTGGACAGTATCCTGTTTTTTGAAACGGAAGATAACCAGGTCTTTGCCCACACAAAGAAAGATGTATACCAGACAAAATATCGTCTGTATGAACTGGAGGAACTGCTTCCCGGTTCTTTTATCCGGGTATCCAAATCGACGATATTAAATGTCAGTCATGTTTTATCCATTAAAAAGAACCTTACCGCCTCCAGCGAGGTCTGGTTTGAGGGAACGCATAAACAGGTGTATGTGTCAAGAAATTACTATAAACAGTTAAAACAGAGATTAGAAGAAAAGAGGTTAAAAAGATGAAAAAAAGAAATATTTTCTGGGGCGTGGTCTTTCTTGTGATCGCCGCCTGCATCCTGATCACAGAGCTCGGATATTTTCCGGGGATCAACATTTTTAAGCTTGTACTTGCCGCTGCGTTGATCGCGCTGCTGATCCAAAGCATTCCGCATAAAAATTTCGCCGGCATTTTATTCCCGATCGCGTTTTTGTGCATTCTGTTTGCCAAACCACTGCATATCACGAATCTGACGCCATGGCCGGTACTCTGGATCGCGCTTTTTGGCAGCATCGGTCTTTCCTTTTTGTTTCCGAAAAAGCACTGGGAAAACAAACATGCATTTTCCGGGTCTTATAATAATGAAAGCACTGCATATACACAGTCAGCCGGCGAACAGGAAAATGGCAGTTATGTGCAGGCGGAAGTGACGTTTCAATCTGTGATCAAATATATCAACAGCATTCACTTTGAACGCGCGGATCTCTCCGCAAGCTTTGGTGCCTTAAAAGTCTATTTCGACCAGGCAAGACCGGAACACGAAGACCTTCTCATCCACACTGAGACTTCGTTTGGCACTACGATCCTTTATATTCCACGCGAATGGAACACGATCTTAAATGTAGACACCGCTTTTGGCAATGTGGAGGAAAAAGGAATGCGCAGTCCATCGCCTGACGCGCCGAAGATCTATATAAACGGTAATGTAAACTTTGGCAGTCTTGAGATCAATTATATTTAAAATACAAAAGAGCAGGAGCAAAAAGTGAAAACTTACAAAATACTGATCGTGGAGGACGATGAAACGATCACGTCCTCCGTTGAAAAACAACTTACCTGCTGGGGCTATGAAACCAAATGTGTCCAGGACTTTTCAAAAGTTCTGGATACATTTCTTGCGTTTTCACCCGAGCTTGTCCTTCTTGATATTTCCCTGCCGTTTTTTGACGGCTTTTACTGGTGCAGGGAAATCCGTAATCTTTCCAAAGTGCCGATCCTTTTTCTGTCCTCTGCGGCAGATAATATGAATATCGTTATGGCAATGAACCTGGGCGCGGATGATTTTGTTGCAAAACCATTTGACTTTTCGGTGCTGACCGCAAAGATCCAGGCGATCTTAAGGCGTACCTATGATTTTTCCACCGAGAGCAATCTGATCGCATGCGGAGACGCGATCTTAAATCTGAGGGACGCATCTTTTTCCTATCAGGGAACACGCTTAGAACTGACCAAAAATGATTTCCGTATTTTGCAGACATTAATGGAGCATAGCGGGAAAACCATTTCGAGAGACGAGCTTATGACCGCACTCTGGGAAAACGACAGTTACGTCGATGAGAATACGTTGACGGTCAATATCGCAAGACTGCGACGGAAACTCGAAGATATCGGTCTTGAAAATTTCATTATCACTAAAAAAGGAATGGGGTATCTGATCCAGTCATGAAAACATTTTATCTGTTTTTGAAATCCAAAAGAACAACTTTGCTGCTGTGGCTCATCGTTACCGGCATCTTTTTCCTGGTACCGATGCTGTATGATATGCCACTGTACGCGATCGGATATGCTGCCATTCTTGCTCTGGTCTGTCTTGTGATCGGCTTTCTTTTGTCATATGTCCGTTTCTGCCGGAAACATCAGGCATTAAAGCAGATGCAAAAATCGGTCTTATATAACCTTGACGCGCTTCCAGAGTCCAGGGATCCCGTTGAACAGGATTACATCGACCTGATCACGCTTCTTTTTAACGAAAAACAGCATTTTATCACAAAAAAGGAAGAAGAGTGGAAGGAAACCATCGATTACTACACACTGTGGGCGCATCAGATCAAGACCCCAATCGCCGCAATGCGCCTGCTTTTACAGTCCGACGATGCTTCCGGTATCCCGGAAACAAAAGAACTCGCCGCAGAGCTTTTTTCGATCGAACAGTATGTGGAAATGGCATTACAGTTCCTGCGTCTCGGCAGTTCATCCACGGACTACCGCTTTGTTTCCTGTGAGCTGGATGATATCCTGCGCGGTGTCATTCGGAAATTTGCGCCTGTTTTTATCCGGAAAAAGATTTCCCTGCAATACGAGCCGGTCTATCGTCAGATCACTACCGATGAGAAATGGCTTTCCTTTGTCTTGGAGCAGGTCCTGTCCAATGCGTTAAAATACACCAAAAAGGGATTCATCCGAATCTATATGGACGAACATCAGGAAAATACGCTGGTGATCGAAGACAGCGGGATCGGGATCAACCCGGAAGACCTTCCACGGATCTTTGAAAAAGGTTACACCGGATTTAACGGAAGACTCGATAAACGCGCAAGCGGGATCGGACTCTATCTCTGCAAGAGGATCCTTACAAACCTTTCTTTCGGAATCTCGATCACTTCCACTCCGGGAGAGGGCACAAAGGCTTTCCTCGATTTTTCCCAGTATCACCTGACTGCAGATTAAAAAATACCAAACCTTACAAAAATGTAAGACAGAGAGGCGCAAATGTAAGCCAATGAAATGGCAACACCGTTTTCTTTCTTTTATACTGTAACTATCAAAACGAGATGGAGGAAACAAAATTGTCATTATTAGAAGTAAATAACGTTAGGAAAACATATACGTCACGACTGGGCGAAAACACGGTCGAGGCATTGAAGGGCGTAAATTTTTCCGTTGAAAGCGGAGAGTACATCGCGATCATGGGGGAATCCGGTTCCGGAAAAACCACACTGTTAAATATCCTTGCGGCGCTTGACCGGCCGACCAGCGGGGAAGTGCGCTTAAACGGGATCAACCTGGTGTCCATGAAGGAAAAAGAGATTTCCGCGTTCCGCCGGAAAAATCTTGGCTTTGTATTTCAGGATTTTAACCTGCTTGACACCTTTTCCCTGCGGGATAATATTTTTCTCCCGCTTGTGTTATCTGGTGAAAATTATAAGACCATGGAAGCGAAACTGATACCGCTTGCGAAAAAACTCGGCATTGAACAGCTGTTAGATAAATATCCATATGAAGTATCCGGTGGGCAGAAGCAGAGAGCAGCGGCAGCGCGTGCCCTGATCACCAACCCGGCACTGATCCTCGCGGATGAACCGACCGGCGCGCTCGATTCAAAGTCCACGGATGAACTCTTATCCTTATTTAACACCGTAAACGAAGACGGACAGACGATCGTCATGGTCACACACAGCACCAAAGCCGCAAGCCACGCAAGCCGCGTGCTTTTTATCAAGGACGGCGTTGTTTATCATCAGATCTATCGTGGCGATATGACCACCGAAAAGATGTATCAGAAGATTTCCGATACGCTGACAATCCTTGCGACAGGTGGTGAGAGACATGAATAGATCCTACTTTCCGAAGTTAGCAGCTACAAACTTAAAGAAGAACCGCCAGGCGTATATTCCTTATATGCTTACCTGCATCTTTGCGATCGCCATGTTCTTCATTCTGGATTCTTTCGGGAAAAATGACGGTCTGCTCACAATCCGGGGCGGTGCGACTTTGATCGCCATTCTGCATTTTGGTGCGATCGTCATTGGTATTTTCTCTGTCATCTTACTTTTTTATACCAACAGTTTCCTGATGAAACGACGGAAAAAGGAGATTGGGCTTTACAATATCCTCGGCATGGAAAAGAAGCATCTCGCATACATGATGACCTATGAGACACTGTTTACCTTTGGGATCTGCCTTTTATGCGGTCTTGGTATCGGTCTACTCTTAAATAAGCTCATGTTTTTGCTGCTGCTTCGCATTTTACAGTTTAACGTGCGTATGACCTGTCAGTTTCATTTTAGTGCGCTGGTCAATACCGCTTTATTGTTTGCCGGTATTTTCATTTTCATGCTGCTTTATAATCTCCTTGAGATCCGGCTCGCAAAACCGGTGGAACTGCTCTCAGCGGAAAAGAAAGGAGAGAAGGAGCCAAAAGCAAAACTTTTTTCTACAATCCTCGGTGTCCTTTGTCTGGCATCCGGATATTTTATCGCAGTAACCACAGATGACCCGTTTTCCGCAATTAATTTATTCTTTTTTGCGATTTTACTCGTAATTTGCGGAACGTATCTGCTTTTTACCACCGGAAGCATCGCGCTTTTAAACGCTTTAAAACGCAACAAAAATTATTATTATAAGACCGAACACTTTATTTCCGTTTCATCCTTGATCTACCGCATGAAACAGAACGCAGTCGGACTTGCCAGTATCTGCATTTTAAGCACCGCTGTACTTTTGATCCTGTCCACCACGATCTCTACTTACTGGGGTATGGAGGATATTTTAAAGACGAGATATCCTGCTGATATCTCCATTACACTGGAAAACCCGACTCCTGAGAATTTCAATACGATCGATGCGGTATTAAGTGAAAACTTTGCGGCATATGATGTGACCACCGAAAAGGAGAACACGTTCCATCAGGTTTTCCTCCTTTCAAAAAAGGAAGATCCGACCGGAAGCAAACTGAAGTTAGGAAACATCGACTTCTCCGATGAGAAAATGTCCGACTGCTGTGCTCTGTATCTATTTCCACTTGAGGACTACAATCAGATGACCGGAAACAACGTTTCCCTTGCCGCAAATGAGATCCTTTTTTCTTCTTCAAACCGTGGTTTTTCGGCAAAAACTTTAAATTTAAGCGGTGATGCGTATAAGATTGCCGGTGAATGCTCTGATCTACCGGTGATAGACGCTTCCGACACCAGCTTTATGGATGTCGCCTGTATCGTATTTTCCGATGCAAACCAGGTTATGGATTATGACATCCGCTATAATGAAAAATCAGAAGATGCTTCGCTCCCAACCTATATCCAGTTGGATCTTGGCGGCGATAAGCAGAACATCCATAATTTTTCCATCACTGTGTTTGACACCTTAAACGCAGTTGACGGCATTGACATTGAAAGCCGGGAAGAAGCAAAAGAATCGTTTTTTGCCCTGTATGGAACACTGTTTTTCATCGGAATTTTCCTTGGTGCGCTGTTTTTGGGCGCAACAGTGTTGATCATCTACTATAAACAGATTTCCGAAGGTTTTGATGACCGCGAACGTTTCATCCTGATGGAAAAAGTCGGTCTCTCAAAGGCAGAAATCAAAAAAGCCATCCACAGCCAGGTATTAAAAGTATTTTTCCTGCCGCTTATTATGGCTGTCATCCACATCGCCTTTGCGTTTAAAATGATGGTTCAGCTTCTTGCTTTACTTTCTATGTCAAATATACAGCTGTTTTTGCTCTGTACCGTCGTAACCATTCTGATCTTTGCAGTGATCTACGCACTGGTATATGAAATGACCGCTAAAACGTACTACAAAATCGTTAATTAGGAAATCATTTCACATCTATCGGAAAAATCAGTATTTATCCGATAGATAAATTTAAGAAAGGACTTCACTTGTAACATGAAAAAGTAAATGCAAAAACGGACAGCGCGCTGACGCTGTCCATTTTTATTGTCTATATTTGCTTCGTTCTCTTAGCCATATCGCATAAACCACACTTACGAATGAAGCAGATTAAAAATAAGAATCGCCTGATGGATCTCAAGCAAATGGCTTTTAAACGCATATCCGACAAAATACGGACTCTCCATAACTTCCGCAGAAACTTCCTCGCCACGGTAAAACGGCGGACACGGATTTAACATAGCGCCTCCGTTGGCAAGCTGCATGATCTCTGTTGTAACCTGATATTTCTTAAAATCATGCAGTTCTCCATGTGTCAGGGAATCGGTACAGATGATATCCCGGCCCCGGACAGCTTCTTTTAAATCCCGGATCACCTCAACGCCATCCAGTTCATAGCCCTTCGGACAGCACTGTGCAAGTTCAAAGCCCATCACCTGCGCGGCTTCCTGCCATGCGCCGCCGATATTTCCTTTCGCGCCCACAAACAGGAATTTATCCGTACAGAAATTATTGCGCAGTTTGGAAAGCGCATACAGATCTGAAAGGATCTCACACGGATGATTCTCATCGGTAAGCGCATTGATCACCGGAAAAGAAGCATACTGCGCGATCTCGTCCAAAATTGCGATGTTCTTGTGGCGGATCACAGCTGCATCTGCCCAGTTATTTAAGTATCGGATCACATCTTCAAGTTTTTCCCGCTTATCAAGCGCTTCCGGAGGAAACAATATCGTCTGTCCTCCGAGCAGATGGATCCCTTTTTCAAACGCGACACGCGTGCGGATACTGGAATTCGGGAAGAAAAGGATCACTGTCTTTCCCTCTAAAAAATTCTGATATTTTCCGTCTTTGATCTCATCCGCGATCTGAAAGATCTCGTATACATCGTCTTTTGTGTAGTCATCAAATCTGATTAAATGCTGCATTTTTGTCTCCTCCCTCAAGCTGCTTTTATGTCCATTTCATCATCGACTTTATTTTTGCCACCAGCGCTTCTGCCGCTTTGGCATGCGAGCGCTCGGTCGGATGATAGGAGCTGACACGCCCATCCTCCTCTGCCTGTTCCTTCAGACAGAAAGTGTCGATGTTTTGATCTCCTGTCTCTTCCTGATAAAGAGAAACGCCAGCCTGCATCGCAGGACAAAGACGCTCGCCCATCAGTCCGAGCACCGCAAGAATGCGCGCATTTGGATTGTGTTTTCGGACCGTCTCCAAAAACTCTGCATATGCGCGGCTGTACGCCTCTTCTCTCTCTTTGATCCCGGCGCAGTAAGAATCATCGTTTGTTCCAAGGTTTACAACGATAAGACCCGGACAAAACGCGCCAAAATCCCATGAAACATCCGAAAGTTCCAGTTCTCCCATCGGTTTTGCATAGGAAAACCCGACCTTTTCATAGTAAGGAGGTACCCGTTCCGCTTTGTTTGGCTCACCCGATTCGGTATAACCACTGAATATGCCGTATCCACTGTACGATACCATACTGTAATCCGCATCCAGTGCCGCCGCCGTTTTGTACGCATATGCTCTTGTCACGTCCTCTGTGTCCGTGCGAAACGCAGTCTCCGGATCTTCTAAATCCACCCCGTACCCACAGGTGATGGAATCTCCGATAAATTCGATCTTCCGTTTCTTTTCCGGCAGCGGATCCGGCTTGCCGTCTGTCTGGATCTCTGCAATACCGACGGTGCTCATGGCGCATTCTGACAATTTAATGACCATAATCTCTGCGCTTTGCGTCTTTTCTCCGTCAAAAACGGTGATCACTTCCTCCGGCTGTGTCACGACCCGGTCGATCACACGTTTTCCGTTTAAATAAATCCCGATACGCGCACAGCCTTCCGTCACTCTGCCCGCAGTCGTATCGTCCCCCACGATCTTTATTCTCGCATAGGTTCCTGTCACTTTAAAAGCGATACCGCTTCCGGAAAGCCCGCACCAGCGGATCCCTTCATAAGTACAGGTTCTGCCAAGAAATTTTACCACGGAACCATCCACCGCATAATTCATTTTCACATTACCCCTTCTGCCTGTATTTTCTTCTATCATACGTTATCGCGGATATTCTGTAAATGTTTTTTCGCAAAAAAATAAGGCGCAACCCCACGGAATTGCGCCTCATAATCATTAAATTCTGGTAAAAATAGCTGTTTCCTGCTGCAGTTCTTCGGAAATCTGCTTGTTCTCATCCATACGCTTTGAAATGTTCTCCATATCGGTAACCAGTACCTGCGTACTCTCCGCAACACCGGTAATTCCCTTAACGCCTTCCTCGATCGCGTTTGTGATCGTGTGGATGGAATTTGCGATCTCGACCGCACCGCCCTGCAGCTGATCGGTCTGCTGCGCGAACTCATTCATAACGCTCTCAATATGCGTTGCGTTTTCGCTGTACTGATTTCCGGATGCCACAAAGTTCTGAAATTCCGGAAGAATGCTCTCATTCATATAGGAAACCAGGTCGTTCGCGTGATCCGCAAGATTGTGTACCGCATTGGTAACTACGGTGTTGATCTCCTGGATCCGGTTTGCAGTCTCACGGCTCGAATCAGCAAGCTGACTGATCTCTCCGGCAACAACCGCAAATCCTTTTCCTGCTTCACCGGCTCTTGCCGCCTCGATCGAAGCATTTAAGGACAACAGGTTGGTCTGACTGGAAATACTCAAAATATCGTTTGTAAGTGTATTGACCTGATCGACGCTCTTGCTCTCCTCGATCGCCTGATTCAGGATATCCACGATCTCATTGATCTTGGCACTGGTTGTTTCCATATTTGCTCTTGCGGAACTTTCCATCTCCTCAGCATGTGTTTTCATCTCTTTGGAGAACGCATTAAGTTCGTTGGATTTTTCCGCGATCACATTTACTTCATTTCTTACATTATCTACATTTTCATTGATGACATTCGCGTTGCTGGATACTTCTTCCATGGTCGCCGATAATTCTTCGGTCAGCGCGGAAAGATCGGATGCGCTGTCACTGGAAGTATGTACGCTCTGAAGTACCTCGTTTACCACGCCATCCATCTTTTCTGAATCGCTCGTAAGGATCTGGAAAATGTGCTGTAATTTTTCCATAAAGGTATTGATTCCCACGCCGAGCGCACCGATCTCAAGCGCATTTGCAATTTCGACACGCTTGGTCAGATCACCCTCTCTGTTATCAATATCACGGATGATTCCTGAGATCTCACGCTCCGTATAAGTGATCGGTTTTACGATTCCTCTTAATACACTGATGACCGCAAACAGGATCGCGCCGATACTGATGATGATCGTAACTGTATTCGTGACCAGAGATGCTGCGTATACGGTAGAAAGCTGTGTTTTTGCCGCATCTGCCTGTGTGGAAATATCTGCTGTGATCGTATCAATGTTCTGCTGCATGGCATTTCCGTAAGAAGCCAGATCACCGTTCGCGCAGGCATACGCGTCCGCTGTCTTGGAGTTTGCACTGAACGCAACGACATTGACTACCGCATGTTTAAACTGCGCGTAATTTTCCATCAGTTCATTGTAAGCAGCCTTATCATCATCCATGACCGTATCTCCGTACTGGTCTAAAAGATCATCCAGTTCGGCTTCCTGTGTTTTGATGGAATCCACAACATTGATCATGGTATCAAAATCCGTCGCAATGATATGCGAAAGTGCCTGCCGGTAGATAACCTGCGTCTGCTCCTGGATCGTATTGATCTGGAGCATGTTCTCCATACACTCGTTCGCGATCGTAGATGCCTTTTTATTGACATTTCTGATATTGTAAACCGCCATGATATTTGACAGAATCGATACCACGCCAAGTAAAATGACCGGTATCATGATCAGGCTTTTTACACTCGTTTTTTTGCCTGTACGGCTGTAACTCTGCTTTTTCGTTTCATTTGTATTCATCCTGATTCCCCCTGTCCTTATTTAGCATTTGACGCAGTGATCTCGTCAACCATATCATTTAAAGTCAGCTGTAAATCTTTACCGGAAGGATTTCCGTTTGCCATGTCAGCACCGAATTCCTGTACCGGATCCCAGTAATTTCCACCAATGCGCTGTAAGCTTGCGTACTGTGACTGCGCGAGAACCGCCTGGATCGCCGGAGAATTCTTTACAGCCTCGGAATTTGCCACATTTATATTTGCCGGTCCCTGCTGTCTTTCCGCAAAACGCAGTTCCTGATTCTGTTCGTTTGCAATCCAGTCTGCAAGCTTTAATGCCCAGTCTGTATGCTTGGAATAGGCATTGACACCCACCATCTTATATCCGGAAAAGGATGCCATCTGCACCTGCTGTCCCGCACAGGTATAAGTAGGAAGTTTGACTGCTCCATAGTTTGCGCCCCATGCCGCCTCAATATTCTGCGCACTCCAGACACCACTGATCCCTGCCGCTACGGATCCGTCCTGAACGCCTGCGATGAATCCGTCATCAGTGGTATTTAAAAATCCCGGATTCGCAGCGATCGCAAGCATCGCACCCGCAACATCCACTCCTTTTATTGCGGTATCATTCGCATTCCAGTTGCAGTAATTGGAAATCCCATCATCATTGAGACCAAATTCAAGCCCTGTATTTCCAAAGAAAGAATACAGATACCAGCCGGAAGACCAGTCCATCGTTACTTTTTTATTTGCTGCCGCAGCAACGGAAAGCATCTGATCCAGGGATGCCACATCCGCGTCAGAAAAAACGGATTTGTCATAGTACATAAAGTATCCGTTGTCCGCAGTCAGTGGATATGCGTAAAGTGTATCATTTACGGAACAGGCGGAAACAGCTTCCTCGAGATCTGCTTTTTTTATTTCATCGGCGTTGTCTACCGGTTCAAGTGCCCCGGCAGCCACCAGACTCATCAGCTGGTCGTCAACAAAGGTAAAGACATCCGCGCCGCCTTCCAGATCACCGAGCAGGACATCTTTACAGTCGGACTCACTCTGTGCCGCTACTGTAATGTCAAACTGCGTCTGGGAGCCATATTCTTTCTTGAAACTGTCCACGATCTCGTTTAACAGTGCCTGATCTTCCTCTGCGCCCCAGACAGTAAGCGATACTGTACCGCTGTCATCAGATGAATCTGATTCTCTGCCTGCCTCTGTGGAGGTTTCCATGTCACCGTTCTCCTGGCTTGCTGCAGAAGAACCGCATCCACTCATGACAGAAATTAACATAGCGGATACCATTAATAATGATACTACTTTTTTCTTCATCTAATCATCTCCGTTTTTCGTATTTTTTCGTTCTTTTAATTAATTTCCAATGTATTATAACAGAATCTTGCATAATTGCAATGTGTTTTTGTGAAAAAAGGGGACAAATTCAAACGTGTTTCCCGCAAATTGCGCCATATTTCAAATTACTTTCCTGTCTGGCTCTTCAAGACTGCCTAATCGCTTAATTATTGATCTTATAGCCGCATTTCGGGCATACATTTCCGCCCTTGTATACATAACCACAGCGCAGGCAGCAGATCACCTCATGCTGCTCCTTCGCAAGATAAGGGATCGACCTGGATTCCGGTTTTTCTTTCAGATAATCAATAAATTTCGCAAGGCATTCCGAAAACGCCATTGCCTCACCGTTGTCCACCACATAGTGCAGTCTGGTCTTCGCGCCGTTTTTCCGGGAAATATAAATGCCCCGGTTTAGCAGTCCGTTTTTGGCGGACACTGCGGTAATGGCGCGTATCGGGATCGTTCCCGCATCAAAGCGGCTGCCGTAAAAGATATGATCCGCCGAAAGGATCACTCCTTCCCTGCCATCCCCGGCTTTTGATGTATCAAACAGCACGATCGGTTCCTCATAGCGGCTCCGATCCGCCGCAAAGATCGCAAGTGCGGTATCAAAACGTTCTTTTTCCACTGCATCCGCATTCCCGAGCAGGATTTTTCTTGCCGGATAATAATGGATCCTGGCGTTTTCTTTGATCTTTCCCGCGAAAATATCCTGTAGTTTTAATACAAGCTGTTCACACTCATCCGCCTTTAACTTTTTCAGGCGGCGGTCCAGCATTTTTAATGCATCCGCTTTTAACTCCGGCAAAAAGACACCGTTTTCTATCGCCTCATATGCTGCGACCGCATCCGAAAAAGAGGCATCGCTTGGAGGAAGCAGCGCATCCAACGCCTTTTGATCCAGTTCGCCGATCTTCTCCAGGATCTTATTTTCGTATGGTTTTACGAGCACCGGATCAAAATCCTGCTTTTCCAGACGGTTTAAAATATCGGTATAATCTTCCCGGCTGATCTTCCGCGAGCGGTTTACCAGATTCGCGATCTCCTGTTTTTCCGCCTTTTCATATGCCTCGTCAAACACTTTTGTGTAGGGTGTGATATCTACTTCCGGGTAACTTTTCATTCGCTCTTTTAACGCCTTGTACTGTCTGCGGTCCAGTTTTCCGGAAAGCCCTTTCGCAAGCTGTGCCACTTCCTCTTTGGCCTTTTTCTTTCTGCATGCGGCAAGCGGCGCAAGAAGTTCTTCTTTTTGTTCCGGGGAAAAATCTTCTTTTTCGATCTCCTCCATCACACGGCAGATCTGCGCGTAATTTTTCCGTTCCGGTTCCTCCGCCTTCTTTTTTAACTGCGAAAAATGTCTCTCTTTTTTTGCTTCCGTCACCAGTGTAAGATAGTGTTGCTTCTCTTCCGGCGAAAGTCCTCTTTCTTCTTTTAGCTGTCTTGTGAGTGCCGTACACTGTGCCTCCGACATACGCGGCAGGACTTTCATATGCGCATCATATTTTTCGACCAGCTTTTGATGCGCCGCCGTCTGTGCCGGTTCTGCTTTTTGCTGTGAAACCGTCTGTCCGGATGCTCCGGCAGGATTCAAAGGACGGGAGGATTCATTTTCCCCGGAGGCAGGATGTTTTGATTCCCTGCCTGTCTCTCTTTGTTTTTTCAGACGCTTCCGCAGCACTTTCCCTGCTTTTTCCTCAAAATGTCTGACGGACTCCGGCGGAAAAAATCCCTCCTCGATCTGCGCCGCAAGTCTTGTGCATTCCGTGTCCGGCATATTTTCTATATCTTTCACATCTTGTATATCTTCTATATTTTTTACGCTTTTTGCGTTTTTTGTATCCGCAGCATTTTTTACGTTTCCGATGTTTTCCGCGCTTTCGGTGTTTTCGGCGTGATCGGTGTTTCCGGTCTGCGCTTCGTTCCCATCGCCCTGCGGCTGCGGCGCCGGTTCTTTCTTTTTGTCCACAAACTCGTTAAACTTGTAATTGGAAGTGCGGGCACCATTTTTCCCGAGCAGTTCCAGATAATCTTCATACGCCTTTTTGTCCCGCTCAAACAAAAGCTCATAAACATCGCCCTCGACTAACAGTTTTTCCGGTCTTGGCGTATAAAAACTGTTGCACTGATCGCAGGTATAGGCTCTCGCAATGCGGACTTTTCCCTCCTCCGTCTCGATCACATTCTCCTCGCCGACCGGATATATGACCATATGGAGTTTCTCCGCGCAGACCGGACACTGATAGCCGATCAGATAAAAATTATTCCCCGGACGCGAGCTGAGACGCTCCTCCGCCGTCGTTTCCACCTGCCGGAAAGATGCAAGCGTTTTTTTCCAGCAGATCTTATGCCACAGCCCCAGGGATTCTTCCTCGTCGACCGGCTCCTCACTCTCATTTTTCGGTGTATACTCTACCGCAAAGCCAATAACATCCTCATAAGTCAGCCGGATTCCCTTTTTGTAAAAGCGGTAGTTTTTTTCGTTAAAATCCGGTGTCACATTGATCTCCTGCAAAATACCGGTAAAGAGCGCGTCAAGCTCGGCATAGTTTTTGTCTACCTTTAGCCCGCTCAACGTGTCCCATTTTCCAAATGCGTAAAGCACCATATTTAACACATTCGGCAATACCTGATTTTCCCCAACGGTAACGACATTTTCCTCGTTCACCGGAATGTCAATGATATTTGTGACCACCCGCCTGTTTTCAAAATCAAAAAATAGAGACCGCACTTCTCCCTGTAAGATCAGATAGTTGTCAACTACAGCGAAAAGTCCGGTCCATATTACATTTATTTTCATCGTCTGTATCAGACGCTTAAATACTTCTTCGAGTTCATGATTTGCGCGCAGCAGGATCATTTTCCATCGCCTCCCATCCTTTTTCACTTATTATAGCACAAAGAATGGCAGCTGGAAAAGGGTTCGATCTGTTTCTATTCGTAACGCAGCGCATCGATCGGATTCATTTTTGCTGCCTTATTGGCAGGATAATAACCGAAAAACAGACCGATCATCAGTGAAAACACGAGCGAGAAGACGATACTTCCAACCGACGGGCTGACTGCATATCCGAGTAACGATGCCCCGACCGCGCCAAGCGCGATGCCGACGATCACTCCGATCACGCCGCCGATCAGACAGATGACCATTGCCTCCAGGATAAACTGCATACGGATATAGGCATTGGTCGCGCCGAGCGCTTTTCTGGTTCCAATCTCTCTTGTACGCTCCGTGATCGACACCATCATGATGTTCATCACACCGATACCGCCGACAAGAAGCGCGATTCCAGCTATGACAGCGATCGCGAGTGTAACGGTACCAAGCATGTCACTCATCGTAGACACCATGGAAGCCATGCTGTAAGTGTTTACCTCATAATACTGATTGCTCCGGTAATATCCGTTTAAATAGTCCTCGATCTGCGTTGCAAGCGTCTCGGAATCCGTGCCCACCTTAGACACGACACTAAAAGAAGAATAATTTTTACTGTGGTTTAAATTCTGCGCCGTTGTGAGTGGAATATAAGCGGTCGTGGTCTCCGATGCCGCAAATAAAGATTCCTCATACTGGTACACGCCGACAATGCTAAACGACACCGCTTCTCCGTTTACTGTCGCGGATATGGTCTTTCCAATCGCATCCGCATAAGAACCGCCAAAAAGATCGTCCACTAAAGTGTCCGCGACCAGAATCACGTCTCTAGCGTTGCTGCTTTCATTGGAAGAGAAGGAACCACCCGTTAAAAATGTCAGCTCGTTTGCCGTAAAATACCCTGTGCTTACGCCGGTCAGACTGACGGTCTCACTGTTTTTCCCGTTTTTTGCCGTAATATTTCCGACAGACTCACTGATCGATACCGCTTCGATGGAATCGGAAAATGTGTCGGTCATCAGGTCGATCATTTCATCGGTAAAATAATCATCCTCTGTCATATTCCGGTGTCTGGTCGTCTCTCCGAATACAATGCCGTTTTCCCGCTCATCTGTTTCTGCATCCCGCTGTTTTAGCGAAACGGTGATGTTGTTTGCTCCCATCGACTGCATGGAGGAAGACACCGACATGGAAAGTGAATTTCCAACCGTCATGATCGCGATGACGGAGGCAATCCCGATGATGATGCCGAGCATCGTCAGAAATGTGCGGGAGCGGTTTGCCTTTAAACTTGTAAACGCAAGTCTGATATTTTCAAGAAACATTGTCATAAATTCCAACTCCCTGCCCTTTCTCCTGTGATCGTTCCGTCCGATATCGTGATGATCCGGTCGGTCTCCTCCGCAAGTTCCGTTGAATGTGTGATCAGAACGATCGTTTTTCCCTGATTGCGGTTTAACTCATGAAACAGATCCATGACCGTGCGGCCGGTTTTAGAATCCAAAGCTCCGGTAGGCTCATCCGCAAGAATGATCGCGGGATCATTTGCCATCGCGCGGGCGATCGCGACTCTCTGCTTCTGCCCGCCGGAAAGTTCATCCGGCGTATGTGACATACGCTCCTTCATACCGACCACCTCTAACAGTTCTGCCGCCCGTTTTGCCCGCACCTTTTTGGAGACGCCTGCATACATCATTGGCAGTTCCACATTTTTTAACGCGTCTGTCCGTGCGATCAGGTTATAGGTCTGGAAGACGAAACCGATCTTCCGGTTACGGATCAGCGAAAGCTCCTGATCCGAAGCTCCCGCCACATCCCTTCCCTCGATCTCGTAACAGCCATCGGTCGGCCGGTCGAGAAGACCGATCACATTCATAAGGGTTGATTTTCCGGAACCGGAAGCCCCGACGATCGACACAAATTCTCCTTTTTGCACACTTAAAGATATGCCGTGCAAAATCTCCAGTTCATTTGGCTTTCCAATATAGAAGCTTTTTTTGATGTCTCGCAGTTTTATTACGGAATCCATCTTAAAAACCTCCTCCCTGACCAGGACCTCCGCCTGCTCCCGGTCCTTCGCCGCCATCACCGCCAGGCATGCCATCCGGTCCGCCTGCCGTTCCATTACTGTCACTGCTGTCACTGTCATCGACAATTTCTACCATATCGCCCTCTTTGATGTCCGAAGCAGAGATCTCCGTATAGTAATTGCTTTCCATCACCACTTCCACCGCAACATCCGTGCTGTCCTCTCCGTCCACAACCGTGACAAAGGAATTTCCGTCATTATCTGTCCAGACTGCGTTATACGGAACGGTCAGCACATCCTCATGCTCCTCGATCACAATGCTTAAGCTTGCCGACATGTCAAGACGCAGGCGCTCATCCGGTTCTTCCATGCTGATACGCACTTTGTAACTCACATCGGTACTGCCGGAAGAGGAAGATGCTGCTGTACTTCCACTCGCGGAAGTGCTGCTGCTCTGTTCGCTCGTCGTTGACGTCGGTGAAATAAACGTAACGCTTCCTTTTAATTCATCATCTCCGGTCGCATCTGTTTTGATCAGTACTTCCTGTCCTTTCTCGATGCTGCTGATATCGTATTCCCCGATCTCGGCTTCGATCTCATAGGAAGAACAGTCCTGTATGGTGAGGATCGTTCCACCGTCATAGGTATCTCCGACTTCATAATTGATCGCGGTCACAGTTCCGGAGATCGGCGCATACAAAACACCCTCCTCCAGCTGCGACTGGTATTCTTCCACTTTATTTTCCTGTTCCGAGACATCTGAACTTAATTCCGTGGCACTCTGACTGCTCTTTGCTTTTTCAACCGAGCTGTCCTGCTGGGCAACTGTATAATCATAGCTCTTTAACTGTTCATTATAATCGGAATAGGTAGAGCTGACCTGGGTTTCCGCCTGCTGTACCGCAGCTTCCTGCGCGGACCGGTTTGCGACAGCCGTCTGATACGCGTTTTGTGCCTCGGTATACTGTGCGTTTATGGTATTGTATTCGCTCTGCGCGCTTTCATACGCTGCCTGTGCTTCGGCAAGTGCCGCCGCAAGTGTCGTGTCATCCGGATTTTGTGTGGCATTACTTTGTGCCGTCTCATACGCGCTCTGCGCCGCGTTTACTTTTTCCGCTGCCTCCGAAAGACTGGTTCCAAGGGCTGTATAGGTATCGTTTGCCTGTGTTTCCGCCGCCTTTAAGGAATCCAACGTAGTCTTCGCCTGTGCGCAGGTTCCCGCCGCCTGCTGATACTGGCTGTATGCATTGTCCACTTTGGTCTGTGCGGAGGATACCTGAAAATCTTTGGTAAGCTCACTGTCACTTACATTTCTCGCGGCATCGGATTCCGAAAGCGCATTCTTTTGTTTTGCCTCGGAAAGTTCTGTCTCCGCATCCGCAAGATCCTCTTCAATATCCGACGTGTCAAAGGTTGCAAGCACCTGTCCGGCTTCTACCGTATCTCCGACTTCCACCTCGACACTCTCGACCTCGATGTTGGTAAGATCCACACTCAGATCCTTGCTGTCCACACTGACTACGGTTCCCGTAGCTCCGACACTTTTCATCAGTGTCTGTTTTTTGACCGCTTCCGTCCGCGTCATCTGGTTTCCGGCATTTTTTGCCATCGCCGCTTTTCTCTTTCCATTTACAAAAAAGAAGGAAGCAAGTAAGGCAACGATCACGACCACAGCGATCACGATCACTTTTGTCTTCTTCCCTCCGTGTTTAAAAATTTTTACCATATCCACCTCTCCTGATGTATGTTGATTCCTTGATTTCTGCATCAGTGTATCAAAGGCAGTTAAATATTCCGGTAAAAAGTTTTAAACAAAAGTTAAACTATTTATAAAATATTTCCTTATAAACAGCGGACTTGCGAGTTTCTGTTACTATTTTGTTACTAATTAAGACGACTTGTTAGCTATTTTTTTCACTTATCATTTCCATTTTTCAGTTGTTATTCTTAAAATTTTTCATAGTTACAAGCCATGGCACATTAATCTATCACAACTTGTCCTACTTATTACATCTCTCCTTTTTAGATACAAAAAAGCGCAACCACTGGTTACGCTTCAGACTGTAGACAAAGTCCTCGGCTTTTCGCCGGGGATTTTGCTGTATTAAAGAGGCGAAAAGTCGTATTTTCAAGACTTTTCAGCCTCTTTCTGGTATAATAAAAGTATCAAAAAAGGCGGTATTCTTCTATGATGACACAAGAAACAGAAAAAGTAAGAAAGCAAATGCAGATCGTATGTATTGATGATCTTGTTCCGAAGGATCATCTTCTACGGCTTATTGACAAAGCAATTGACTGGACATTCATCTATGATCTCGTCCGTGATACTTATTCCGACGGAATGGGTAGACCAAGTATTGATCCCGTTACGCTTATTAAGATACCTCTTATTCAATACCTGTATGGAATCAAAAGCATGCGGCAGACAATCAAAGAGATTGAAGTAAACATGGCTTACCGTTGGTTCCTTGGACTTGAACTTTATGATCCAGTTCCTCATTTTTCTACTTTCGGGAAAAACTATACCCGTCGTTTTAAAGATACCGACTTATTCGAGCAGATTTTCCAGCGTATCCTTGAAGAGTGTTATCGTTTTAAACTGGTTGACCCAACAGAGATTTTTGTTGATGCAACGCATGTGAAAGCGCGGGCGAACAACAGAAAGATGCAGAAACGAATCGCAAAACAGGAAGCTTTATTCTATGCTGACATGCTGTGTCAGGACATTAACGCAGACAGAGAAGCGCATGGGAAGAAACCTCTGAAAGATAAAGATGATAACAACAAACCTGGTTCCGGTGGCAACGACACGTTTGAAGATTATACGGATGATGTTCCGACAGATGAAAAAACAATTAAATGCAGCACTACAGATCCTGAAAGCGGCTGGTTTCGAAAAGGCGAGCACAAGCATGTGTTTGCTTATGGGATTGAAACAGCATGCGATAAAAATGGATGGATTATTGATTTTACAGTAAATCCTGGTAATGAGCATGACAGTCGAACATTTAAAGGTCTTTACGATAAGCTTGCAGATGTCGGCATGAAATACTGTATCGTTGATGCCGGATATAAAACTCCTGCAATAGCAAAACTGCTTTTGGATGATGGAGTAAAGCCTGTCTTTCCTTACAAACGTCCCATGACAAAGGATGGCTTTTTCAGAAAATCCGAGTATGTATACGATGAGTATAATGATGCTTATATTTGTCCGGGAAATCACTTTCTGCATTACAGTACAACAAACAGGGACGGATATCGTGAATACAAAAGCTGTGGGCACATTTGTGAAAAGTGCGAGTATCTTTCGCAGTGTACAGAAAGTAGGAACCATGTAAAAGTTGTTACGAGACATGTATGGGAAGAATACATGGAAACATGTGAGGATATCCGGCATACAGAAGGGATGAAGGAACTATACTCACACAGAAAAGAAACGATTGAAAGAATCTTTGGAACGGCAAAGGAAAATCATGGATTTCGATATACGCAGTTGTATGGCAAAGCGCGGATGACAATGAAAGTCGCGCTTACGTTTGCGTGCATGAATTTAAAAAAGCTTGCAAAATGCAAGAGCGAATGGGGATTACGGATGACAGCTTGTTAGCTATTTTTTGGGAGTATCCCAAAGTTTGTGTAAACCTCCAAACTGATGTAAGATAAAATTACTCAGTTTGGAGGTTATTTTTATGGC
>OIZL01000168.1_pt1 | contig 56052 bp, 44 predicted proteins | sample 1588541 | NCBI WGS metagenome assembly OIZL01 (sample SAMN03283285) | human gut metagenome | biome: human-associated habitat; material: feces | host: Homo sapiens | place: Peru | collected 2012 | reverse complement strand
ACTCAAGACCCTCATAGATGTCATTTGCTGCGGTTTCTTCTTCGGCTTCTTCCTCAGCGGTTTCTTCCTCGGCAGCTTCTTCGGTTGCCTCGTTTTCAGTTTCCGTAGCTTCCTCGGTTGCCTCTTCGGTTGCTTCCTCTGTCGTTTCTTCAGCGGCAGGCTCTTCTGCTGTTTCTTCAACAGGCTCCTCTGCTGCTTCCTCTGTCATTGCTGCGACAGGTTCAGCCTCCTTGGTATCTGCGCCACATGCTGTCATGGAAAATACCAGCATAACTCCAGTTACAATAGCAATCATTCTCTTTTTCATTTTCTTCTCCTTCCTCTTTGAATAAATTTATATGTTTGATATTACATGGATGAAAACACTACTAATTCTTTCTATATTTCTGAACACTGTCTTCTGCTGCGGTAATTTTTTAATATACTTCCAAGTTATAAGTTAATTCCCGCCATCCAATAATAAGCTGTTTCAGCGGAATCACCTTCTGTTGGGTCTGTAAATGCTATCATATTTGAATCAGTATCGAAAATACTAGAAATTTCTTCATCTGTCATGTTAGGACAACCATCACCATAAATTAAAGAACCATTATCTTCAACGACAAATTCAATCTTTTTAGAACCATCCGAATACATAATACAATCCACAGCAAGAATATCTGCCCCATACCATGTTTTACCCGGATATTCATTATAAACATATAGGGTATCTACAATTTCAACTTTTTCAGAATTTTCAAGAGATGCTATTCTTCCATCCTTTAATCCAGCAGGTATTGGTATACAATTACAAGTTTCTCCATCGCTATCAACAACAGTGTAATAGTACGCCTCTGCATCCGCATCATACTCAAGACCCTCATAGATGTCATTTGCTGCGGTTTCTTCTTCGGCTTCTTCCTCTGTTGTTTCTTCCTCGGCAGCTTCTTCGGTTGCCTCAGTTTCAGTTTCCGCAGCTTCCTCTGTCGTTTCTTCAGCGGCAGGCTCTTCTGCTGTTTCTTCAGCAGGCTCCTCTGCTGCCTCCTCTGTCATTGCTGCGACAGGTTCAGCCTCCTTGGTATCTGCGCCACACGCTGTCATGGATGCCATCACCATAACTCCTGTTACTAATACTGCAATTGCTTTCTTTTTCATAAACTTCTATCCTCTCTTTTGGAAAAATTTTTTCAACTTTCACTATATCCCATTTAATTATTCTTGTCAATTTAAAGTATCATTGTGATAATGCAATATCGTTGTGATTACTTTACCCTTAAATAAAAAAGTGAGGGTAATGATATATGGTTTCTGATCGAATCAAATTTTTAAGAGAGCAAAAGAATTACACCCAAACCGATCTTGCAAAAAAGCTGGGAATAACGCGATCCAGTGTCAACGCATGGGAACTGGGCATTTCCGTTCCCTCTACGCAGTATATTGTGGAATTATCTAATATTTTTTCTGTCTCAACAGATTATCTTCTAGGTGTACAAAAAACTTCCTCTATTGATATAAGTGGATTAACGCAAGGGGATATTGAAATGATTTATTCCCTGACCGAATATTTGAAATCCAAAAACCATTAGAATTGCTTGCACCTAAAAACGACAAAGGATTTTTCCTCTGTCGTTTCATTTATAAATCAGTCCGGCGTCAGCAGCCTGTTCTGAAACAGCACTTTCAAATTAAAAGCCTTCTCCGCTTCTGCCTCATCAAATAAAATCTTCACATTCGTCCCATCTATCGCCGTAATAACACCGTGTCCATAACTTTTGTGCGTTACTGCTACCCCTTCTGCCAGCCCCGCTGCAAATATATGGAGTTCTTTCTCATCCGGTTTCCGGAAAAGCAGCTGGTTGATAAAGGTAGATGTCTCCCGTGTCCGGAACAGATACAGGTTATCCTTCGCCCTGGTAGCCCCTACATAGAACAGCCGCCGCTCCTCCTCATAGGTGGCTACCTCCTCGCTTTCCGTATCCCTTACATCATGTGGTATCTGTTCCGGGAAAATACCATCCTGCACATCTATCATATAGACGTTATCATATTCCAGTCCCTTGCTTCCATGGATGGTAGACAGAATAAATGGACACGCCCTGTCATTTTGCCTGTCCTGGATAATATTTTTAAGTTCCTCCATCCGGTTTAAAAATCCCTCTGCCGTATCCTCCCTTGTGGCAAGTGCTTTCAGGATGAATATTTTTCCGTCCTTTGCCCCGGTTCTCTCCATATAATCACCATAGCCCATATACTGGACAATCCGGTTTATCGCCTTTTGCGGACTTTCTTTTCCTATCTGTGCCAAATGAGCCTCCAGTGCCTTGAGGCTTTTCCTCGTCCGCGGCTTCACATCCAGATACCCGGAAATAGCAGCAAACACCGAAATATTATATTCCCGGCTAAGCGCACATACCTGTAACGCCATCTGCTTGCTCAGATAGGTGGCTATTTTGTAATATATCTGTTCAAATAAATCTGCATTTCGCATGTCCAGGGCAAAACGCATGATATTTTCAATATCCATCACAACCCGATGGGTAAAAAAGGAAAGCTCCGCATTCCGGATACGGTAGGGCACTCCATTTCGCTCCAGCAAATCCACAAGTGGGATGGCACTCTCGTTATCCCGGTACAAAACGGCTGTCTTTTTCTTTGCCCCGGCTTCTGCCCCATCCTTTGTTGCACAATCCTGCGCTACTTTTAATAAATAAGAATACTGCGCACTCCTGCTCTTTAAAGAAATTGGCTTAATCTCCGATGCCTTCTCCTTCGTTGCCTTCATGTGCTTTTCCCGGCGAAGCATATTCTTCTGGATAAAACCGTCCGCCGCAGAGACGATATTGGCATTGGAGCGGAAATTCTCTTCCATCAGCAGCACCCTGGCTCCCGGATGCCTCTGTTCAAAGTTCAGCAACGCCTCCGGATAAGCCGCCCGGAACCCGTAGATGCTCTGGTCTTCATCTCCCACCATGAAAAGGTTCTCTGTTTTCGAGGCAAGCAGCGCAATGATTTCATGCTGGATTTTCGACGTATCCTGCGCCTCATCCACACAGATGTAAGGATATCGGTTCTGGTAATATTCCAGCAGTCCAGGGGATGACTTCAACAGCCGGTATGCATATACCATCTGGTCATCATAGTCCATACAACACCGGCTTTTCAGTTCGCTGCAATAAGCCTTGTAAATAGCAAGCAAATGGCAGCCCGCCTCTTCTTCCAGCTCCCTTATCTCCTGCTCCGACAGCATACTGTTCTTAATATAGGTAATCAGCGTTTTGATTCCCTTTAAATCACTTTCGGTAGGATATTCCTCTTCGTATTGCTGATACAGCGATGCCAGTATGCCGATAAGCACCTTTTCATCACTTTCCAGCTCATACGGCTTCTTCCCAATCTGTGCCCCATAATACTGGATAACCCCGGCGCAGATACTGTTAATCGTCCGGAATTCCAGCCGTGATGCCAGTTCTGCTCCAAAAAATTCACAAAACCGCTCCCGCATATCATTCGTTGCCGCAACCGTGTAAGTAAGCGTCAGAATACTGGCAGGCTGAACCCCCTGACAATAAATCATATAGCCAAGCCTGGTGACAAGAACCGTTGTCTTTCCACTTCCGGGTACAGCAAGGAGCAGTACCGGTCCGTCAACTGCCTGTACTGCTTCTCTTTGCTGTTGATTTAGTTTGATTGGAAATTTTGCGATGAACGTTTCAAAATCCCACTTTTCCATTTTGTTCCTCTATTCTGGTCTTTGTACAGAGATCATAACATTATCAATGCTCTTAAATGTTCGTCTGATCTGTAACTTCCTTCATTTTTCCTTGGCAATTTAATTTTAGCATTTTACGTTAAATAATAAAATTGATTTATATACCCAATTCTTCATGAAAATATTTTAATGGCGAAAAATTATATCTTCTTGCAAATTCTTTTGCATGCAGCTTCTTAGTATTTTTCATGTGAGTTACATAATCTTCAACAAAATTCAGCGCTTCTCTCTTGATTCGCTCCAAATTTACCATAGTTTCGTTAAACTCATCTTTATCAATAACCGCATCCGTAGAATCTATGTAATCGTTTTTTGTAACAATTACTATCTTACTATAATCCAACCCTGATTTATGCTCTGTCGATCTTTTTGTTGTTGTAAAGTGAAATGCATACTGATGTCTAATCTCTGTTCTATATGGAATACAGATAAAATAACCATAATGCGTCTGAAATAACAAACAATTATATGCTCTCTGCTTTTTCTTTAAAATCTCCTTATAAGGCGGATCAGGGTATGCCTTATAAAAGTCATCCGTCAACTTTAAAATTTGATAATCGCTCTGGTAAACTCATTCAATTTTCTCCCTGGAAATGCCTACTCGATTGAGTAAAAAGAAACGAGAGACTTTTTCAGCCTCTCGTAATCAGCTTCATCACTCGGTCAGTTTTTATTTTACCGTCCTGTCGGAACCGTCACAGGACTCATCGCTCGGTCAGTTTTTATTTTACCGTCCTGTCGGAACCGTCACAGGACTCATCATAAATGATGAAGAAGAACATCTCTGTTCTTAACTATATTATATGCACATATTTTGTAAAATAGCAATACTTTTTTTACCATATAATTTATTGGATCGCTTTTAAATAAATCTGTCAAGGTCTGCTTCCGCATCTTCTGACATTATCACTTTATAATCCATACTTCGCCCTTATATCTGAAACCACGTTTTCAGCCTCCCGACATCTGCCTTCCTGACAGTGTTTTCTGGAACTGTCCAGTTTTTCTAATAGTTCCTCCTCTGTCATGGCTTTATATGGATTCCGATCCACTGTATTTCTCTTAATTTCAAAAGGAAAACCATTATTTGCAACAGCCTGTGTTAAAAAAATGCGGATTGCTGTTGTCGTATCGGTTCCTAAATCTTTAAACAATGTATCCGATTTTATTTTTAATTCATCATCTACCCTCACCTGAATTGTGCTCGCCATAAATAGACTCCTTTCCAAAATGCTTTCTTCAGCATTTCAAATCTATATTAAGTATATTGCACATTCATTGCTAATTCAATACATTTGTAATGATTTCCATACAACTTTTCTATATCTTATCATTCCGCTTCCATCAGGTATATTCTGGCGTCGAAATCCTGAAAAAGCGCAGTTCCGGTTTCAAATCCGGTGCCTCCGAAGTTCGGAGAAAGCACTACTCCCGCCTTATTGAGCAGATCCCCCGGCACATGAAACTCCTCCGTCTCGCCCTCCAAAGTTATCAGACGGGTTACAACCTGATAAGCCACAGAATTCGGTCGGATGTGCACAGGTGAAGCGGTATTGATGAGATCCCCCATTCTGGTAATATCCACCTTCTGCGGCATATGGTAAAAGTGATACTGCTTCGTATCATCAAGTCCCTTCGTCCTGAAACAGCGGTGCGTGTCATTTGCATGAACAAGTCCGTTCAGCAAAATCCCAACTGCCTTATCCTGATCCTCCGACACAATATTCCAGCGGATGACATCGGTATCATGGATTCCTTCCTCTGGAATTCCATGCAGGCGATAGAATTCACCGAACTGCAGCACCTTGCGCCACTTTTTATAGAAAGCAACCTCTTCCCGGATTTTCATAAGTTCCCCTCCCGGTAAGTCGCAAAGATTACATTCATATCCGAGGATTCCTCCACATGCAACCGCAAAGCGGCTGTGTAACGGCGTTACCCGCAAGGTCTGATGATTTGGACAGGAGGATACATGTGCGCCCATGACGGATTGAGGATATCCATAACTGCAGCCATTCTGGATTTTTGCCCTTGCAACAGCGTCTGTGCAGTCACTCACCCAGAGCTGCGGCATATAGCACAACATTCCCAAGTCAAACCGGTTGCCTCCGGATGCGCAGCCTTCAAATAAAATATCCGGAAAGCGACTCGTCAGTTCTCCCAAAATCCGGTACAATCCCAGCAGATAACGATGTGCAAATTCTCCCTGCTTCTCCTTCGGGAGTGCCGGACTGTAATAATCCGACAGGTGACGGTTCATATCCCATTTCACATAATCCACATGCCCCCTTGCGAAAACATCGCTCATATCTGCAAGAATCCGGTTCTGCACTTCTGGCTGTGTCAGATCCAGAAGCATCTGATTCCGTCCTTCTGCATGCGCCTTTCCGGGAATCTGTACCGCATACTCCGGATGCTCCCTGTAGAGCTTCGAGTTCTCACTGATCATTTCCGGTTCTACCCAGATTCCGAATTTCATCCCCATTGCATGAATCTTTGCAGATAACCCACCAAGTCCATCCGGGAGTTTTTCCAAATTATCCTGCCAGTCTCCTAAGGCTTTCTGATCATTCACCCGTTCGCCAAACCATCCGTCATCCAAAACAAAAAGCTCGATTCCAGCGGCTGCTGCCTGCCTTGCAAGTTTCAGTAGTTTTCGTTCTTTCACATCAAAGTACATGGCTTCCCACGAATTGATCAGGATTGGTCTTTCCTTTTTCTTCCACGTTCCACGCACAATGTGCTCTCTTACAAAACGGTGCATATTCCGGCTGATCCCACCATAGCCTTCCTTAGAAAAAGTAAGCACAGCCTCCGGCGAAGAAAAGCTCTCTCCCTCCTCCAATATCTTCTCCAGAAAATCCGGATGGATTCCCTGCAGGATCCGTACCCTGCCATGTGCATTACACTCGACGCTTTCCCGGTGATTTCCGGAATAGATCAGATTAAAGCCATAGCATGCACCATAGTCCTCCTTTGCGTCTGCTTCCCCACAGATGAAAAAAGGATTAGCCTTATTGGAGGAAAAGCCGGTTGTGGATTCAATCTGAAAGCTGCCAGATTGCAGTATGGTTTCGCAGGGCTGCATCTCCCGCGCCCACTCTCCATGAAAACTTAATATCTTCTGTCTGCCCCGCGAGCGCAGATCCAGCTGGGTGCTCATCAGCCGCTGTAAAGTCACCGGCGCGCTTCCTTCATTTTTCACAACCGCAAACCGGGTGATGCAGTCGCAGTCTTCCAGCACACTGTAGATCAGCGCTACCCTGACCTCGCTGTTTCGGTCTTCCATATTAAGAATCAGGGACTGGGCTTTTCCGGTTTCATCATAGGCTCCCGGAAGTCCTTCCGGAATCTGTTTTTCCATAATTTCAAAGCCCTTAAATCGGAAATCACTCGTCCGGCTTCCATCCGCATAAAAAAGCTCCACAAAGGGCTGCGCCATATCCCCTTTTCCGCGCCCGGATACCTCCAGACACACATCATCCAGTGATACTGCCGGACACGCCGGATCCTGAATGATACTGCATCCATTGGGATTGAAAACCCGCATTTTCAATGATTCCAGTGCATCCTGCCAGGAAACACCCAGATTTAATTTTTCTCCGTAATAGAGATGCTGCAGATTTCCTGCCAAGTCCACACAGAACGCATACGTAGTATGTTCCGTTTCCAACAAAAACTTTCCATTCTCTGCATAAATCATTGTACTGCTTCCTTTCTGCCATAGTATGGTTTTTATTGCTGTCTTCTCTCTTTTAATGTCTGGGTGATTTCCGCAAGTTTGGCGTCATTGAGTATATAATGCCTTGCAAAAACTACGGTGGCTGCAACGAGTCCTATTACCGGGAGGATCGTCATGGTCATGCGAAGGATCACAAGCGAAGAACTGTTCTCTGCTGCCAGTTGCGCCACATCCACAGCGGTATCCTGCTGGATATTACTGAAATTCAGTGCCAGAGCCGCGATCATGGCAGCCACGCCGCTTGCCAGCTTCACCACGAAGGTCTGCATGGAAAAGGTGACGCTCTCATCCCTGCGATAGTTCTTCAACTCTCCGTAATCCACGGTATTCGCAAGGAAAACCGTAGTCAGTACAGTCAGCATTCCGAACGCTGCAAACACAAAGAAGCCCGGGATCAGCAGGAAATATACATTGGTAAGCCCCATAAACATCATTGCAAGCAGCACCAGATAGCCTCCGCCTGCCATTACCGCACTGACGTAAAAGACTTTCAGTGCACTGATCACCTTGCGCAGCAGCGGATAAAAAATCATCATGGAAAGAATCTGGATCGCACCTCCAAAGGTATTGAACAGAACATAGCTGTCATTCCAGTTGGTTCCACCAATATCATATTTAAAGAAATAGATCAGCAGATTCGAGGTGATATAAAGGGAACAGTTAATAAGCACAATCGTAACCACAACCGTCATCGCCTGATCGTTTGCTACCAGTGCCCGGAACATCTGCTTTACCGAAGGTGCATTCAGATCGACGGTGGATTTTTCCTTAATGTTAAAGCAGGTAATACAGATCATAATGACGAACAGTACCGCAATGATCAATGAAAACCATTGAAAACCGCAACGCTCCACTTCTCTTGCCGCAGCATCTGCATTTCCCAGAAAAAGTTTTCCCAAAGCCGGCACGGCGATCATGGTAATGACGGTGATCAGCGCAGAACCTACACCCGCGCAGGATCTTGCCAGTGTTGTCAGGTTTTCTCTTTCCTTACCGCTTTCGGTGAAAGCCGGGATCATGGACCAGAACGGAATATCCATCATCGTATAGGTCACACCCCAGAGAATATAAAATACCGCTGCATAAGCCACAAGCCCGCCTCCGGAAAGTGCGGGAGGTGCTGCAAACATCAAAAACAGGATCACCGCATTCAGAAGAGTACCGATCATCAGCCACGGACGGAACTTTCCCCAACGTGTCTTGGTCTTCTCTACGATCACACCCATAAGCGGATCATTAAACGCATCGAAGATTCTCGCAACGAGCAGGATCACTCCCATTGCCACTGCGCTCACTCCCAGAATATCCTGATAATAATAAAGTACATAACTTGCAGAAAGCATATATACCATATCTTTGCCTACTGCACCCAATCCATATGAAAATTTTTCTTTTCCGTTCAGCTTCATGCCTCTACCTCCTTTTTAACGTGTAACTGCTATGCCACGACATTTTATTTCCTATTGGCAATCTGAAATTCAACGGTATGCTCTCCCAGAAGGTCTCCAGTTATAGTAAGCTCCGCGCTTCCTGTAATCCCACAGGTTCGCACATAGGTTCCCCCCATGCCTCCCTGTAAGGCGATCGTCGATGGACCGATGATCGAAAGCGGTCCCTTTACCGACAAGGTCAATGGCTCATTACAGTAGCTTAGCGTACTTCCTTCCTCACTGACCGCCCGCAGCCGGATCGCTGCCACATCGTAGGTTGTTCCTTCTGTGAGAACCGTATGGGAACACTCTATCAATAACCTCGGCGTGTTCACCGGACGTTTCCTCACTGTTTTCACCACCTTGCCATTCCGGACCGCCTCAAACCGGTATTCCGTCGCCGTTCCTCCCCAGTTGCCGATATATTTATTGTAAAGTTCAACCGCATCCGTCATTTTCATACCGCGCAGCAGCATACATTTTGCCGCAAGAAGCATAGTTTTCAGCGGCAGATGATTCAGTCCGTTCTCACTCACAGACTGCAGAACCTTCTTCACATCTTTTACTTTTCCCTTTGAAAAGTTCTCACCGTTCTGTAAAAGCTCCCCGATAAAATCATCAATGGCAATCGGCCCATGCGGCAGATGGGCGTAGTGGGAATCCTCTGCCTTAAACTCCTTTACAAACTGTTCATTTTTATAGAGCTTCACACTGTCTGCATTCGTCACGGCATAGACGTCGCGGATCAGACACGCCGGATACTCCCCGATGTCCATGGAAGAAGTGATCTCCAGGATATCCTCTTCCCCCTGACTTGCATAAAGCGCTGCTGCCAGCTTCGGATTGCGGAACAGATCAAGCACACCATGATAGCAGACCCGGTCGCCGCTTCCAAAATCCTTGTGGGTATTATAATCAAACATACACCAGCCAAAGCCTCCGGCAATCTCCTCTTCTCCATAATAGGCGTCCATGACATTTGCATGGCGCAGCAGATGCTCTACCCGGTGCTTTTCACAGTCAAAGGGCTTTGTAGGAAACATATGCCCGTTGTACTCACTGATCAGATATCCCTTCGAAGTATCCGGCGTCACATCCTTTTTCTTCCGACATCCCCGGTTATCTCCCTCATGCGAAAAGTCATTAAACGCATACACATCCTCAAGCAGCGAACTCTTTTGCAGATAACGTACCCCGCTTGTCTGCCTCATCGGATCGAGTCTGTGTGCTGTCGCATTTGTCCTTTGATAAAACGCATCGGCATCCTCGGATTCGTTGATGCGCACGCCCCATAAAATGATCGACGGATGATTCCGGTACTGCACCACCATATCTTCTGTGTTCCGCACAGCCTGATCCTGCCACTCCTGATCCCCGATATACTGCCACCCCGGAATTTCCGTGAACACCAGAAGCCCCAGTTCATCACACCGTTCAAGGAAATGGTGCGACTGCGGATAGTGCGAGGTACGCACCGCATTCAGCTTTAGTTCCTTTTTTAAAATATCCGCGTCATACTTCTGCATGGATTCCGGCATGGCATATCCCACATAAGGATAGCTCTGATGCCGGTTCAAGCCCCGCAGTTTCAGCTTCCTTCCGTTCAGATAAAAGCCGTCCTTGCGGAAAGCCGCTTCCCGGAACCCGATCCGCGTCTCCACCGCATCCAGACAATCGCCGTCCCGATACAGCTCCGTACGCAGTGTGTACAAAAACGGATGCTCCACATCCCACACATGGATTTCCTCGAAGGAATGTTCCAACACATTCTGATCAAGTAAATAAGCGCTGGAGGAAGCCTCTTCCTCCTTTGTCCACAGAAGCGTCTGCCGGATCATCAATCCTTTTTGTGACAGCTTTTCCTGAAAATCTGGCAGATTTTTGACATTCAGGGTGATTTTTTCTCCGTGAAGTTGTAAGGTGATTTCACTTTGGAGCTTCCATTGCAATGCCGGAATCGTCATCGCATACACGTCGGCAATGTAATCCTGCTCCTTCACCTCCAGATATACTTCCCGGTAAAGACCTCCGAACGTCATATAATCGATCACTTTCCCGAACGGAGGAATATTCTGGCTCTCTGTGCTGTCCACTTTCACCACAAGCACATTTTTCTCCGCATAATTGAGAGCCTGCGAAAGTTCGGTCTGGAACGCTGTATAGCCGCAATGATGCTCGTTCAGAAGTTTGCCATTCAGATACACAAAGGCGCTGTGCCCTGCCGCCTCAATCGTAAGCAGCACCCGCTTTCCCTGCCAGTCTGCTTCCGGCTGGAACACTTTGCGGTAAGTAAAAATCCCCTGATACAGGCTCTCATCAAAATAATGCAGCGGTACTTCCTGCACCGTATGCGGAAGCTCTACCCGCTCCGCTCCCTGGACTGTTGCAGATGCCTGTGGTTCAAGGTACGACTCTTCAAAGCCCTTAATAAACTGCCAGTCTCTGTTCCAATAAATTCGCTCATGCCTTCCTTTCATCGTTCCTCCTCATTTCTGCGCACGCTTTTTGCGCATGACGAGTCTGTGTCAGGTGCGCGCAGACACAAATCCCGCGACTGAAAAATCCTATTTTTGAATTCCACAAATTAAAATCCGGATCATTTCCTGCAAGGCGTCTTCATAGGAGATTCCATTCCGGATCAATACATCGCTCGCAAAGAACTGCTGAATCGTACTTTCCAGCATCGTCTTTAAGACCGGTATTGAGATTTTCCGGATCTTTTGCTCCTGCATTGCCTGCTCCAGCAGTGAAATGGTTGCATCCCAGTCTGTCTCCAGATATTTTGCAGTTCTCTGATAGACATGCGGATATTTTTCCTTCAACTGATATAGATTACTCAATCCAATATTCTGATACTTCTCCGGCAGAACAACCATGATCTTCTCGATCTTCGTCAGAACATCCATGGATTCGTCCTGCAAAATGGTCTTTTCACTCTTCTTAATGTCCTGAAAGCAATAGTCTGCCAGTGCAAGCAGCATCTCCTCCTTGCTTTCATATATCGTATAAATCGTCTTTTTGCTCATACCAAGGTTCTTCGCCACATCATTCATGGTGAATTTCAATCCCCGCTCGGTAAACTCCTCTATTGCCGCATTCAGAATCTTTTCCTGTATTTCGATAACCATGGGTTCCTCCTTACGACGCTGTTTATCCTCTTCGGAAACTCATTTTGGTTTTTGGGTTTCCTTAAAATCGAAAAAAGTGGAAACCCGTACTTCTCTTCCGGTTTCCACTTTCATCCTAGCACAGAATATTCCATGACACAATTCATAAAATACTCAAAAAATCTTCCTCATTTTTGTACACTTGCCACAATAGCCAACGCTCCGGCAGGCAATTTTTCCACCGCCTGCAAGCATTTCTCTAGATTCTCACAAATCCTGCCGAGTTTGCAGCAGCTGTAACTGTCCCATCCTTTAACACCGCCGGCTGCCCAAAGGAATAGATACTCTCCCCGTTCTTTCCTTCCTCAAAAGTAAAAGATACTTCTTTGTCAGAAGGATTGATGTAAACCAGTATCTTTTCTTCCGCATTTTCTCTGACATAGGCGAGCGGATACTTGTTCTCCTCGGCATAGACAAAGCGGATGTCTGCCAGACTCTGTAATGCGCTGTGCTCCTGTCTTATGGTAATCAGTCTGTGCACCTCATTCCACAGAGAATCTTTCTCTTCCATGGACTTCTGCACCGTCGGTCTGTCATCGCTTTCGTCCTGTCTGATATAGAGCATATCGCTGGCCGCACTACTGAATCCGGCGTTTACAGAATCGTTCCACTGCATCGGGGAACGGGAACCGGTTCTTTCATAACCGCCCTCTACGGAGGTCAGTCCTTCCACATAGCGCATGCCGATCTCATCTCCATAATAAATGAAGGGCGCGCCCGGCATGGACAGCAAAAAGGCGAAGGCTATCTTTGCCTTATCTCCATGAACGGTTTTTGCCAGCCGGATCATATCATGATTGCCGGAAGGGATACAGATCAGTCCTTTTCGTTCCGACTTTTCGTAATTTTCTATATATTTCTTTACAAAAGCCGACGCATCTCCGTTTCCTGCAAAGAAGGGATTTTCACAACGGAACAGGTCGTTGTAATGGGACGGTCCGAAATGCAGCAGAAAGTCCATATGGAAACCGCCTTGCAAGGACTTGTCCGGCTCTCCCCACTCGGAAACCATCGCTGCCTCTGGGAATTTGTCATTCAGGAAATCTCGGATTTCTTTCCACAACTGAATGGTTCCTTTGCCGTCTTCATCATTTTTGACCAGGGATCCCGCCATATCCACGCGGAAGCCGTCACAGCCTAAGGAGAGCCAGAAGCTCATGATATTCATCAGTTCTTTTACGGTCGCTCTGGGGCCTTCTGCGTCAACCGGCTGCTGCCATGGCTTCTCTGGCTTATAGAATCCATAGTTCAGCGCAGGCTGATGGGAAAAGAAATTTACCATACAGGAGCCGTCCCGATCAGAAATGCCGCGGATACAGCCGTAATCTGCGGGCGCCTCCCATACGCTGTCGGTCCACACATAGCGGTCTGTATACTCGTTCTTCTCCGCTTTTATGGACTCTTTAAACCATTTATGCTCCACGCTGGTGTGTCCCGGAACCAGATCCAGCAGAATGTGCATGCCGCGCTCATGGACCGCCTCAAAGAGCCTTTTCAGATCTGCATTGGTCCCATACCGGGGCGCCGCCTTATAATAATCTGCCACATCATACCCCGCATCTCCAAAGGGCGATTCGAAGCAGGGATTCAACCAGATCGCATTGCAGCCAAGCGTCTGTATATAGTCGAGTTTCTCGATGATCCCCTGGAAATCTCCGATCCCGTCTGCATTGGTGTCCAGAAAGGATTGCGGGTAGATCTCATAGAAAATTGCGTTATCTAACCATGCCGGATGTGTCATAAGCTGTCCCTCCATTCTCCGTTTGTTATACTGTCCCTTATAGGATACCCCGTCTCCACGCAATAAGCTATAAATATATCACTTTTTTATGACAATATAATAACCGTTCTGTTCTCTGAAATCATAACCGCTGATATTACACACCTGACATGGTTCTACTGTCCACATTTTTATCCCGAATAGCTTTCGGAAGAATCGTTTATCTGCAACTACTCAGAAATTCTGCCAGCCTGTGCCGGCATTCTGTCCAGGTTTCTCCATTCCCCTTTTCAAACCATTCTGTCTGGCTTTCATCATAATATTCCAGTACGCGTTCTATCTCCTGCATGGAAATTTCATCATCGACCATCAGTATCCTTCTCTTCTGTATTTTTCCCTGCATGAACAGCTGATCCGCTATATTGGCAGCTTTGCCCTGGTGCAGCCAGCAAAATCCCTTTTCTCCTGCAGCAGTTTTGAGTACAATGACTCCTTTGCCATTATCTTCTTCTTTCATCTGCACAGGTATATAACTGTATAGAATATGCAGTTTTTCAGTATCGCTCTTGCTGTAGTGAAGCTGTATCTGTCCATGCGGGGCATTGCTCAACTCATGTAATATAAAATCAGGCTCCGGCATTTCCAGATAATTGCATGCACTCTTTTCTTCATAACCAACCGGTGCATCCGGGTTAATAACCGCTGTTCCATTCACATAAAAGGTTACCGGCCAGAATCCGGGCATAATTCCGTCTATCTGCGTTTCCCAGTTTCCTTCCTTTGTCCGTTCCAGCCCCACTTTATTCTTTTCTGCGATTTGCACTTCTACGCATTCTGCTTCTGGTGCATGGAAGGTAAACCGCGCCGTACCGGATTCCATTACCGTAATTCCATGTAAGGCATCCGGGTATTTTCCGGCTGGTCTCCCCTGTTCATCATTTTCAAACCGAATCTGTCTGTATACCGGGTCAAAAAACAACATTTGTTCTTCACCGGTCTGCTTCAACAGCTGTTTTCGGTCAATGACTGCTCTGTTTCCCGCCATAATGTCATATTCTTCTTTTTTCTCCCACCGGAATAGCAGTTTCACGAAATCCTGCAGGCTCTTTCTCCATACATGCCATTCATGATATCCTTCATATACATGGCTTACTGTCATTTTTCCTGCCTGACACATCCTCTTCTCTATCTGTTGGATTCCTGCCAGTATCTCTTTCTCTTTATTTCCACAGCTCATAAAAATCAATTCCAGCGGTAATGGGCTTTCGCAAATTCTGTCCATTTCATGAATGGCAACTCCGGAAAAGACTCCTATCGCCGAAAACAGCTCCATGTGCTTCGCCACACTGTCTGTTGCCTGTGCTGACCCTAAGGACAAGCCTGCCATAGCACGATTATTCCGCCCCCTTTTTACCCGAAAGTTATTTTCAATGTAGGGAATGATATCATCTGTCAGTTCCTTATCAAAATCTCCCGGATAAAAAACGGGGTATTCCTTTTCCTGAAATGCATAACCACTGCTCATCACAATAAGCATTTCCTCACACTGCTTATCCGCAATCAGATTATCCATGATAAAGTTCAATTTTCCCTGCCATATCCAGCCAGTCTCATTTTCTCCTACTCCATGCTGTAAATACAAAACCGGATACTTCTTTTTTTCTGCCTTTGCATATCCGGGCGGTGTATATACATAACATTGTTTTACGTGTCCATTTACTCTGGAATGGTATTTGCACAGATTAACAACTCCATGGGGTACTTCCTTTACAAAATAGAAGTCTTCTCCTGTCTCCGGCACTTCAAATGTGTTAATTGGTGTAAAACATCCATAGGAAATTCCAGCCTCTGGATTACACACACGAACACCGTCAACATACCAAAAATAATAATGCATCGCCCAATGAAATTCAGCGATGCTCTTATAAAATCCTCCTTTTCCATCCGGTTCCAGGGCTATTCTGTCTGTAGGGAAAAATCCTCCCAGTCCTGCAACCTCTACACGTTTCGCCTTAGGTGCATACATATAAAAACTTACCGTTCCATCCGCTTCTATGGTAACAGATGGGCGTTGCCCCCTGCCTCCTTCCGAAACCGGATATAAATCCAATGCATCATTTATTGCGTTCTGCATACTTTTCTCCATCCTCTATTCTCTTACGAATACCTTTTAACGCTGTGTCCTTCTTTCTAATTCTTCCTGCAATGCCCTGTAATAAATTTCAGGACTGCAAGCCTTATAAGCTGCCATGTATTCTTCCCATGCAGCTTCATAGTCCTGTGTCATAATAATTTGCGGTAACCAGACATGTTTTACTTCGTCCATCTGCGCTTTAATCTGTCCTTCCAACGTATTGGCAGATAATGTTGTAGTATAAGAATACATTGGGTACCACTTACCTGGTGCCTCATTACTCCCCAGCATTTCGACATAATTGGTAACGCCATAAGCTTCAAAGCATTCCTGTACATCTACCGGCTGATTCTTCAAAAATTCCTGACTTTGGTATTCCATGGAAAACGCATTGATTCCATCTGGAAGCAATCCTTCCAGTCTTGGGAAATAAGAATATGGACAATAATGATTCTGGCTTAATTCATACTCTCCCCTTCGTTTTCCCTGTTCTTCTGTCATATAGAACAGTCCGTCTTCACCTACAGAATAATCAATTCCTTCTTCTCCCCAAAAACGTAATTTTTCTACCTCAGGTTCCAGTAAATCATTTACAAATTGCAACGCCCCATCTATATCCTTACAGGATACCGTAACGGACAATCCCGAAGAATTATCAATTTCTGCGGAACGTACCGTGTGCCATTGATTTTTCGTTCCAGTCTCCATCGTAATCGGAAGCGGCACATAATCACATCCCTGTGCACTGAGATTATTCTCTTCATATACAGGCTGTATGGAATAGTAAAATTCCCACCACTGGTCTACCATACCCAGCACAGAACCGGTCGACAGTTTCTTTAAATATTCTTCATAAGTACTGGTAAATGCTTCCGGACTTAAAATCCCTTTCTGATACTCTTCGTTTAACTTCTTAAAATAACGCTTTGCCGTATCTGTGGTATTGTAATCCACAACCTGCAGCGTGTCCGGTTTGACAATACAGCACCCGTCATTTGGGTAGCCATCCAGAAACTGTGGTACATTTTCCAGGCAAAAATAACGCCAGCCATCGCAGAGAATCGTAAATGGTACATTCTCCGTCCCATCTGCCATAACCGGATTTGCCTCCACATACCTCTCCAGCAAATCAAAGTACTGGTCTACTGTACGAACTTCCGGGTATCCCGCCCATTTTAAAACTCTGGTCTGAATCCAGAAAGCCTCCCCATTATGTATCACTTCAACACTTTCGTTCCCGCTTACCCCAAACTGTGGTATCCAGTAAATGTGACCATCTTTCTGGCGGAACCGCTCCCATTGTTCCTCGGTCAGATAATTTTTAATATTAGGATATTTATCCCAGTATTCATCCAGGGGAACCAGTGCTCCCGCATCATACAACATGGCTTCTCCAGAAATAAAATCCGGATATTCCCCACTGGCAATATACCCATTAAGTGCATTCTCCTTCGTCTGCCCCACAAGCCAGACTTCCTCACAGTCTGCCCCTGTCAGTTCTGCAATCCTGCCCTTAATCTCATTATTACTGTCTATTGTAGTACCCTCTGTCGAAAAAAAAGCAGTAAAGTGCCTGATTTCCTGATTCCGGGATATTTTGTCCTGTCCAATCAAAACTGCTGCTAAAAGTATTGCCAGTATCCCTGCCATCACTAAGACTGTTTTCTTTTTCATTCTGTCTGCCTCTCTGAACAACTAAATTACACTGATATGGTAATTATATCTGTTTCCCTGCTGTTGGGCAAGAAATGCTGTCCAAAAGACACATCCGGATTTTCTGATTCTGTTAATAGATTCGATAATTTCCTGACAAAGCCAGCATGGCAAACAGATAGAGGAAATTATCATAATACCTTCTGTTACCTTTACGAAGAGGCGTATTCCAGAGTTTTTCCACACAGGCTTTTGCATAAGGTCCATCTGCCGCTAAAGATGCCTGTGCATTGACGGCAATGATTGCCACCGGATGAAGTGCTTTTTCCTGTAATCTGGTTCCATCTGTCAGAAACACACCATCCCAGTGTTCTGCCTGTTCTTCCCAGTAAAATTTCTGAAGCCGATTAGCATTTTCGACCTGCCATGGGTCTGCTGCAAACCATAAATAATCCATTGCCATATTGGCAATCGTGCGATAAGCATCACTGTAATACCAGTCATGTCGTCCAAAAATTTCCTGATGTCCCTCATGAGGCGTTCCATCATAATCCGCATACTCCGCTGAGAGTCCTGTACAAGGATGGCATGCAAGATGAAGATAATTCCTGCTTGCCGCAGCCGCCTGTTTCCAGAATTCCCTATCTCTTTCTTCTGCCCATTCGGCAAATAATTCATAGAAATGTGGTAAATGATAGGATGGGTCACTAAAATCACAGTTTGGAATAAATTTAATCAGCTTGTTTGCCGGCTCCCACATAGGTTCTCCCGGATGTCCCGGTTCTCCTTTATGCACGCACTCACGTAAAATGGCTTTTGCCTCTGCGCTATATTGGAAAATGCCTTCGCCCTCTCCCCAACGCCTGGAAGCCAGAAACAATGCCATTGCAAAATACTCTTCCCCATCCGGTGCCGGTCCGTTGGAATTCCGGCTTCCATCCGGCTTACATGACCAGGCAAAATAGTTTTTACAGGGTTCTTCGTCTATATACATATAGGTCCTTACCCATTTCCATAATCTGTCAAACTCTGCTTTTTTATCCATCTGGACACAGACCATCATTCCATAAGACATTCCTTCTGTCCGTACGTCAAGATTTCCTGTATCCATCAGGTATGCCATGTCCTCTCCGGCTTCGTGATAAAAACGTTCTTCCTCATTATAAAAAATCGTCTGAAAGGTTTCTTCAACCCGTTGTGCTATTGCCTTTTCTTCATAACCACATTCCTTAAATACATTCCGATACTTTCCTGTATAATATGCTCCGGTCATTTTTACTTCTCCTCCTGCTGATAGGCTCTCCCTATTCTTTTACGCCTCCAAGGGTAAGTCCTGCAACGAAATATTTCTGCAGGAATGGATAAATACATATAATTGGAAGCATTGTAATAATTGTAGCTGCTGCACGTACAGAAGTCGGTGTAACAGTTCCCATAGAATTCTTCATCATTTCTGCACTACCGCCCTGATTGGTTACAGAAGAAAGTAATTTCATCAATTCATACTGCAAGGTGGTCAAATTATCACTCATACGGTTATACAACATCGCATCAAACCAGGAATTCCACTGACCTACCGCAACGAAAAGCGCCACCGTAGCATATACAGGTTTACATAACGGCGAATAGATTTTCAGGAAAATGGTTGTATATCCCGCTCCATCCAATTGAGCTGACTCTTCCAGACTATCCGGTATTCCATTCATGTAGGTACGGATTACCAGCATATTAAAGGCACTTACCATTCCTGGAATGATATATACCAAGAAGTTGTTTGTCAGACCTAATCCTTTATACAACAGGAATGTCGGAATCAGTCCACCATTGACATACATGGTAATTACCCAGAACAGTGACAGTTCTTTCTTAAACAGGAACCTCTTTCTGCTTACCACAAATGCCAGAATCGCATTTGCCGCCAGAGACAGAATTGTTCCAAGTAACGTTCTTGCCACGGTTATGTAAGCACCCGTAATCAGATTATCCTTTTGAAGTACGGTAATATAATTTTTCCATGTAAATTTTCTCGGTATCAGATAAATCCCCCCACGTAATGCATCCGTACCATCGTTTAAGGAAATTGCCAATGTATTTAAAACCGGATACAATGTCACAATCACAAAAAGTACCATGATAAGTCCATTTACAATCGGAAATGCTTCTATTTTACCTGCTGTTTTCTTTTTTACTGTTTTTTCCATTCCTGAACCTCCCTAGAACAATCGTTCCTCTCCATTATGCTTTGCAATCTGATTTGCAATCACAATCAGGACAATACTTACCAGACTCTTAAAGATACCTGCCGCAGTACCAAGAGAATAATCCCCCTGGCTGATACCCCATTTCAATACATAAATATCAATTGTCTGTGATACCTTCTGTACCAGACCATTTCCCAGAAGATACTGGATTTCAAATCCTGCATTCAAAACGTTTCCCACATTCATAAGAAGAAGAATGACAATCGTTGGCTTGATTCCCGGAAGTGTAACATATTTAATTTTGGCCCATCTTCCTGCCCCATCAATAGCTGCTGCCTCATATAACGATGGGTCAATGGAGGTAATTGCTGCCAGATAAATAATCGCATTCCAACCGGTTTCCTTCCAGACATTGGCAAAGGCGACTATTGGCCAGAAGTAAGATGGATGGGCAAAGAAATTAATGGGCTGGTTTAAAATATGAAGCTTCAGCAGCATTTCATTTACAATACCAGACCCGGATAACATATCATGTAAAATACCCGTTACAATAATCCAGGAAAGAAAATGGGGAAGATAGGAAATTGTCTGGACTACCTTCTTGCCGCCCTTTGATTTAATTTCATTCAGTAAAATGGCAAACACAATTGCCGTTACGAAGGTTGCTATTAAATTGATGACTCCCATCGCGAATGTATTGCGGATGACCCGGATAAATGTCATATCCGAGAATAGCATTTTAAATTTCTGTAATCCTATGAATTCTGAATGAAAAATTCCGAGTTTGGGTTTATAATTCTGAAACGCCATTGCCCATCCGGCAAGCGGCAGATAGTAAAAAATAACGCCATAGATTACCATAATTGCAGCCCAGAACAATAATACCTTCTGTCTTTTTATTTCCTTCCATGTAATTTTCGTTCTGGATTCTATATTTTTCTGTTTTCTTTTTGTTCTCGTCGATGACATATATCCACTCCTTAAATCATTTTTCCGATTCAGATTGAACAATTATTCTCATAAAGAAGGGGCAGATGAATAAGAATTGCATCTGCCCGCTTATCATACTGTACTATACCTATTTAAATTCAGCAGCCTGCTTCATTCTTGCATCAAGCTCAGTCTGTAATTCTCCAAGGAAATCTTCTGGATTGCAAGCATAGTAAGCATCCATATAAGTATTCCATGCACTATCAAAATCATCTGCCATAACAACCTGTGGAAGCTGTTCATGCTTTACTTCTCCAATCTTTGCCCATGCTACACCGCCAGGTGTATCGGTTGTAAAATTATTGGAGTAAGACCACATTGGGTACCAGTCGCCAGGGGCCTCATTTGTTCCGAGCATTTCTACATAAGTTTCCACACCATACGCAAGGAAAGTATTTTTAACATCATCATTTAATCCATCAAAGAATTCTCCAGGCTGTCCATCCGGTTTGTTGGCATTGATACCATCATCACTGGTTCCATTATACTGTGGAAAGTAAGAATAAGAGCATAAGTGAGATGCTTTATAAGCAGTATCAGAAGCCTGCATTCTCTGTTCATCGTTTCTGCTGAATTCACCATTCTCATCAACCTGATAGTCAACTCCTTCTACACCCCAGAAACGAAGATTATGGATATCCTGGTCAAGAAGGTCATTCACAAACTGTAAAGCACCTTCTACGTCCTGGCAGCTTACAGTAATAGCAAGACCAGTGGATTCATTGAATGCTCCGCCAGAGTTATGCCACTGGTTCTGAATGCCTTCATCAATCGTAATGGGAAGCGGAATATAATCACATCCCTGTGCATCCAGTCCTGCCTGCTTTATTGCATCCCCTGCTGTATATGCGAAATCCCACCACTGGTCAATCATTCCAAGCACACGGCCGGTAGAAAGCTTGGCAATATACTCATCATAAGTCTGTGTAAAGGATTCCGGGTCTACAATTCCCTTATGATATTCTTCATTCAGTTTCTTAAAGTATCTGACTGCCGTATCAGAAGTATTATAATCCATTACGGTTAACGTTTCCGGGTCTACCATGCAGCTTCCATCATTTGGATAACCATCCAGGAACTGCGGTGCATTTTCCAGACAGAAATATCTCCAATCGTCACAGAGTATCGTATATGGAATATTCTGTGTTCCGTCTTCCATGGTTGGATTTTCTGCATTGTAGGATTCAATCAAATCGAAATACTGATCCATTGTTTTGACTTCCGGATATCCTGCCCACTCCAGAACTCTTGCCTGAATCCAAAAAGCTTCGTCATTATGGGCACAAACCTTCTCTTCATTCTTAATACAGCTGAACTGCGGAATCCAGTAAATATGACCATCATCCTGACGTAATTTTTCCCACTCAAGGTCTGTAAAAAGATTCTTAATATTAGGATAGCTGTCCAGATAATCATCCAGTGCCACTAATGCATCTGCATCGTAAAGCTGCATCTGACCATTAGCACCCTCGATAAAGTCAGGATATTCGCCTCCTGCAATCATTGTTCCCACTGCTTCCTCAGGGGTCTGTCCGGTAAGCCATGTTTCCTTTACCTTAACGCCGGTTTTGTCCGCAATTATCTGCTGGATTTCATTGTCATCATTAATTTCGGTTCCTGCAGTGGCAAAAAAAGCGGTAAATTCCTTTACACCACCTTCCTGTGATGTCTCTGTTGTTTTTCCATCTGTTTCAGTGGAACTTGCGGTTTCGGTTTCTGTTGTGCTGCCGCATCCGGCAAGCATGGTTGCTGCCATCATACCTGCAAGCAACACACTTAGCATTTGTTTTTTCTTCATTTTGCTATTACCTCCCTTTCGATAATACTACTTTACCCGTTTCCCACCTCATAAACAATCGGACTAACTATAGTGAAAAACAGGGTAAACTATAGCTTGTTACCGCAAACTATAATTTACCCTGTTCCTTTATTGTTTTATCCTGTCAGCACAGACCTTCCTGCATCTGCTTTCTGAATCTCGCTGGAGTACAGCCTTTTGCCTGAATAAATCTGTTTACAAAATAGTCTAAATCATGATACCCCACATCCTCTGCCACCTGTACAATCTTTCTGTCTGTATGGATGAGCAGATTTTCTGCCTGTTCCATCCTGTAATTATTCAGATAGTCCTTAAAAGACTGGCCATACTTCTTACGAAACAGCTGCCCCAGATAGGCACTGTTGAGATAATACTTTTCACTGAGTCCTTTCAGCGTCAGATTGGAAGCATAATTTTCCCTGATTTCCTTCTCTATCATTCCCAGAACACCTCTGGATACATTTTTCCGAAGCTGTGACAGATAATTTCCATACTCACAGGCAAACCGTATCAGATGCGCCTTACTTCCTCTCATCAGACCGTTTTCAAAACTACTTTCACTGATTTTTCTGAGAATTTCTTCCTGGTTCACATCATCATCCTGCTGGCATGCCAGATGCACCAGCTGAAACAACAGGTAATTAATGTTCAGATTCATTGTTTCCGTGCGTAATCCCAGCTGCCCCATCTCCTCATAAAAAAGTTCAATGGCATTTCTTATTTCCAACGGATTATTTTGTTCCACTGCCTTTAAAAGACTGTCAAGGCTTTGCTTACACAACACAACACCGGTTGTGGGAACCTGTACTTCATCTTCATAGTAATATATCTTTCTTTTCTCCCGGAATCCCTGAAAAGAATGCAGCATACAGGCATTTCCATAAGACCTGGATATATTTGCAATATCCGTAACCTTTTTCCCTACAAGCATAACGATTTCCTGTTTCATGTTTCCTTCCAGAAAAACCAGTAATTTTTGAAGGAATTCCCGTTCTCCTACCCCTTCCCGTTGGGGAAGAGAGTCAAATAACAGCAGACCAATATCATAAATTTTATCCTCTACTGACACATCAAAAATACAGAGATTTGCATTTTCCTGCATGTACTCCACGCAATACTCATACAGTTTTCTCTGCAGTCCCCTCATTTCCTTGTCTGCAATTTCCTCATCATCAATATGCTCCTGCATCTGGATTTCCACATAGCATACACTTCCGTCACACTTCATATTTGTCTTGATGTATTCCAGATTTTCATTATCATACTTGCCATGAATCAGAGCTATCAGATGCCTTGCCAGATATGCCTGTCTCATCTTACGGTTTTTCTCCAGCTGTTCCTGTTCTCTGTTTTTCATTGCAAGAATCTTTGCCAGCACCCGTAACAGAATTTCCTTATCTACCGGCTTTAACAGATACTCGGTACAGGCATTTCGCATGGCCTGTTGCGCGTAATTAAATTCCGCATATCCACTTAATATAACAAAATAGGCATCTGAAATACGTTCTTTCCTGATATGCTCCAGCAGCTCCAGCCCACTCATCTCCGGCATTTTGATATCTGCAATTACCAAATCTACTTTTTCCTTTTTCAGAAAGGCAAGAGCCTCCTTCCCATTTTCTGCTATTGCCGCAATTTCGAATCCTTCCTGCTCCCAATCAATCAACAGTTTCAGTCCCTGTAAAATAAACGGTTCATCATCCACTAACAAAACCCGCAGCATTTCCGTTCCCTCCTACACATATTCCATCGGAACTTTAATCAGCACAACAGTCCCTATACCCTCTTCTCCATCCAGTTCAAATTCCACCTGATTTTCCGTCACCATTTTTAATCGTAGACAGGCGTTGGTAATACCAACACTTCCACTGCCTTTCAGCATATCAATACTGGCATTTTGCATGTAATTGCGTAAATCTTCCATCTTCTCTTCTTCTATGCCATTGCCGGTATCTTCTATTTCGATGCACAGCATTTGTTCTTTTCTGGAAATTCTCACAAAAATCCACCCCGGTGTCGATTTGCTCTCGATTCCATGGATACAGGCATTTTCCACAAAGGTAACAATGGTAAGCTTTGGAATCTGGTATCGCTCACATTCGGACATAATATCCAGCTTATAATTCAATCTGTCTCCAAAGCGATATTTCTGAAGTGCCAGATATGCTTTCACAAATTCTATTTCCTGTTCAATGGTAACTGAATCACTTCCCCATTCTACATATTGTCTCTGCATAGTAGCCAATTTTTCCACCATATCTGCTGTCTCATTTTCCCGTTTCAGGATACTGTGCATTCGTATGCTTTCCAACGCATTAAACAGAAAATGGGGATTAATCTGACTGTGAAGTGCCAGTAACTCCGCATTTTTTCTTCCTACCAGCATTTCCTGTTCTTTCAGTTTATTCTTGTATACCGTCTGAATCAGTCCATTTGTCCGCTCCACCATCCGATTATAATTCCGGATCATGCTCCCTATTTCGTCTTTCCCGTTCTCCTGCTCCATGGGAATAAGCTGTTCTCCCTCTACTGACTTAAATACCTCGCTTAATTCTGTAATCCTTTTGGTAAAGGAATGATTAAATATATGTACCAGACATAATGGCAGCAAAACATTGACCAGAAAGAGAAAAACTATAATCGGAGAATTATTCCATAAACTATTCCATATATCTCCCTTTGCCTTTAATACGTAGATATCCATATCTGTGCCATATAAACTGATGGTCTGCGCATAAGCCCCCTTAGGCACCACTTCTATGGTTTCAAAATCACTCCCGTGACTTCCGTGGTTTCCATTGGACAACACAATTTTATTGTCAACACAGATAAGCACCTCATTATCATAGTTCATATTCTTCAAAGTCCGCATCAGATTTCCATAATCAAACTCTATTTTTAACAATTTTTCGTGATTTTTGGAAAAGAAATTTAATTTTTGAAGATACAATACCCTTCTTTCATCAGTCAGTCTTGCTCCGCTGTTATCATAGACAAAAAACAGCCCCTGCCTTCTTCCAGTTTCTTTCAGTTCCTGATAGGCGACGGTTTCCCTGACATTCCCTATGTAATCAACTTTACCGCCCTTTACAATCGTCGCATTGTCCGTATACATCGTAAAAACAATGTTATTCATTCCCAACGCATTTTCCATCAGCGTATTTTTGAAAAAATTCTGATAAGCTGATACATACTCCGCTGAATTTGCGTATTCTCTGGATAAAAAATCATCATAGTCTCTGTTCGTATATATACTCTTTGCAATCTGCGCTGCTCCCTCCACCACATCAATCAGGTTGTACCCTACTGCATTGGCAATGTTGGCCATCTCATGCTCTTGTCTTTCCCGTTCTGCATTCCTTACAATGTGAAATACCACACTGTCTGTTATAATCAACGGTACTAAAACACATAAAATATAGAAAACATAAAATTTCTTCTTAATGGTCAGATTATTCATTTTTTCTTCTATGCCAAGTGCCAGTTTCTTTATTTTCATTTCTATTTCCCCGTAAGTTCAAACCACCCAAAGTCAGCATAATTATCGCTTTCTTCTCCGTTTGAGGATGCATACATTCCGACCGTACATCCAACAAAACCGCCTGCTTCCTCTGTTGTATATGGCAGCAAATCAACCCTTTCTGCCACCTGTCTGATAGTTTCTCCTGTCCTGACCCAGATAGCTGCCTCCATGGCATCGCACCTCATACAGATTTCTACCATCTGATTATCCCATACTATTTCCGTACAGGCAATCTCTGTCTCCTCTCCATGAATACAGGTGGTTACTGCCAGACATTTGTTTACCGCTTTCTTCTTTATCTCTATCCGTAAATGATTTTCATAATTCTGATATAATACAATCCCGGCGGACTCCGATTCGTTCTGTGGCAGGAACGTAACCCCGGTGTTTACCCGGAAGCTGTAACTTTTCTGCCGCAGTCCTAAATAACTGCAATAAGAGGTCTCTGTTATTTTTTCTTTTCTGTTATACAGCCGCAACATCCCCTCATTCGCAGTAAGGGAATATATCTCCTCATTCCTCTTGCCGATTCCTACCAGCCTCTGATCCAGGTCTTTCTTCCAGAAATGCAAGGCATCTGTCTTTCCTATCTCCTCCGGAAACCGTACTTCTTCCATCGGAATCTCTATCTTTTCTTCCAAATGCCCGATTCCCGGTGCAATAACAGGCCATCCATTCTCCCATATTACTTTGGCAATAAAGGTTTCTCTCCCCATACTGCAATGCTTCTTACAGGGTCTGGATGCCAGCATTACCACATACCAGTTTCCATAACCATCTTCTACCAGGTCACCATGTCCTGCGTAAATAACCGGATAATCCATTCCCAGATTCCGGTGTGTAAAAATGGGATTTCTCGGACATCCTTCAAACCACTGAAAAAGACTTTTGCTTCTGGCTATGCTGATACTATGCTCCGGCCCGGTTCCTCCCTCTGCATGCATAAGATAATAGTATTCTCCTATTTTATACAGATGGGGACCTTCCGGCCAGATAACGTCCTTGACAGCCCCTTTCCAGATAGCCATACTGTCTCCTGTCAGTTTCATAGTGCTTAAATCCAGTTCCTGTACCCATATTTCCCAATCTCCATTATAACGTACCCCCTCCGGATTTGGTCTGGTTCCACAATAATAGCATTTACCGTCCTCATCAAAGAACAGACTGGGGTCAATTCCCACTGCTTCTTCCCCCAGATAATAAGGGTCTGACCAGGGTCCTTCCGGGTTCTTTGCCATTACGATAAAATTTCCTCCATAGCTTACATTCGTTGTAATCATATAGAAAGTTCCTTCGTGATAACGAATGGTAGGAGCAAAAATTCCTCTGGATATTTCGTTTCCCTCTACCCTAAGCTGTTCTTCTCTTTCCAGAATATTTCCAATCTGTTCCCAATGGGCCAGGTCTTTACTGTGAAAAATAGGCACGCCCGGTGCGTAGACAAAACTGGATGTTACGATATAATAATCATCATCTGCTCTGCAAATAGATGGGTCCGGATAAAATCCGGGTAAAATTGGGTTGCTTGCTGTTACCATGTTTTTCTCCTCCACTATAATACATAACCAAAACCAAGAATGGTAAAACTCTTATCCCGGTCTTCCTCTGCTATTTCTACTCTGACAATATGCTCCTTGGATTCTTTGTGTTGCAGAACAATGACCGCTTTTCCTTCTGTGCAAATGTTTTCTGAAAAAGCTGATACGATTTATAGGCATAACATTCCGTGTTAACAGGCGCCTCCTGCTCCATTACTGCTGCTTCATATCCATCCTGTAGATAAAATCGTACACTGGCTTTTCCAATACGGCCTGGCGTTGGGAAAAGGAATTTAATCTGTCCCGGGATATCGTCATCCTCTGTCCATGTGTAATCCGACAGATAAATCCTGCGTTCCATTCCATCCCCGGAGACTTTGGTAATCAGATTTGTTCCTCCTCCATATAAGTCTTTCTTTCCATACATCTGAAACAGAAATGTTATCTCTTCTGATGGCATATCCGTCTCAACCGTTACCCCGATACTATGAACAAGTTGTCGAAATCCTTCTACATTCTCCAATAACCTAAGTTGCTTCCGGTCCGTAACATTTCCTGCAATCTGTGCACTGTTTATCAGCCGCCCATCACTCTCATAAATATATTGTATCCCTGTACCATCTTCCTGCGCAGTACCAAAAATTTCTTTTTGTCGCATAATATAGAAAAATGCCCGGACTTTTTCCGGATTTTCAGGTGCCACTGGTCCCATTTTATATCCCTCTTTCGCTTTTTGCTCTATTATAACAAAACTGGCTTTTCCTTAATACCGGAGAAACTATATATCATAATCTGATAAACTGATAATAAAGCGAACATAAAAATCCTCTACCTGTTATCTTCCTAAATAAAATAACGGATAGAGGATTCTGTTTCTAGTATCTTTTTATTTCTTTTAATTCCTGATACAGCACCTTGTAATTATCATACCGTACCTGGCTGATTTTTCCTTCTGCCACTGCATCCTTTACGCCGCAGGATGGTTCACTGATGTGGGCACAGCCACTGAATTTACAATAGGGCTCATACTGTACGAATTCCGGGTAATAGGTTCCCAGTTCTTCCTTAGTTATCTCGGAAATATCCAGGGAAGTAAATCCCGGCGTATCTACAATATAGGTATTCTCCCCCAGGGCAATTATCTCGGAATGTCTGGTGGTATGCTTTCCCCGCTCAATCTTGCGGCTGATATCCCCGGTTTCCATCTGGGCTTTTGGTGCAAGCTGATTGATAAGGGAAGATTTTCCGACTCCACTGGGCCCGGCTACTGTAGTGGTTTTACCTGTTAACAGTTCTTTTACCTGCTCCAGTCCCTCCTTTTCGAGGGCACTGATGAACAGAACCTGATATCCACAGGTTTCATAGGCCCTGCGGAGCGCCTCTTTTTCTTTCTCTGTCGCAATATCCTGCTTGTTAAAGCAGATGATCGTCGGAAGGTTCTGCCGCTCCATGCGGATCAGGAAACGATCTAACAGATTGAAATTCGGATTGGGTTTTACGATCGCAAAGATGATCAGCGCCTGATCGACATTTGCCACCGCCGGACGGATGAGCGCGCTCTTTCGCGGCAGGATCTCCCGGATGTTTCCCAGCATCGCCTCTTCATCCAGAACATCCGCCTCCACATCGTCTCCTACAAGCGGTTTCTTATGATCTTTTCTGAAAATACCCTTTGCTTTGCACTCGTAAGTACCGCGTCCTTCCACGTACACATAGTAAAAGCCCGCAATACCTTTAATGATTTTTCCCCGCATCCATCGTTCCTTCTCAACATTTTGCGCGGCCGCCGTATCCGGCCTTTATTCCTGTGTAAAACTTACCTGTCTTGTCACAACCTTCTGTCTGGAGGTTGCCTCTGTCGTCACCGTCTCTCCGGTATCGGGATCCGTGGTCGTCGTCGCCTCTGTCGTCACGGTGAACACAAAGGTGATCGTTCCGTTTGGCGATTTGATCCCGGTATAATTGACTGCGATCGGGAACGACGAGGTCTGGGTGCTGAGAAGCTGCGTCCCGTCTGCTGTCGTGATGGTCACGCCGACCGACATCCCGCTCTGATACTCCGCATCCTCCGTCGGTGCGGCGATGTTCTCCGTATATTTATACGTGCTCTGCGCGGCACCCACACTGATCTTGAGGTCGATTGCCGTGCCTTTTTCCACATAAGAACCTACCGAATAGCTCTGATAGCACACTTTATCCTGAAGCGTCGCATCCTCGCTCTGTGTCTCTGTGACCGTTCCGACCGAAAGACCGCTCTCCGTCAGGCTTACGGTCGCATCCATCTCCGTCATGCCGATCACATTGGGAACGCGCACCTTATTGTCCTCAGCTCCCTGGCTGACGCGGATCGTTACGGCTGAACCTGCCGGCGCCTTCGTATCTGCCTCCGGCGTCTGTGAGATCACATAGCCTTTCTGGACTCCCGCATCATAGCTCTGTGTCACAGAGACGACAAAGCCTGCCTTGGTGAGGATGGAATCTGCCTCTTCCTGTGACTTTCCTGCCACGGACGGCACCTGCACTCCTTCGGAGCTCTGCGCCACCGTCAGAAGGATGTTGGTGTTCTTGGCTAGCATGATCCCTTCCTGAACGCTTGCGCGCAGCACGGTCCCCTCTTTATAGGATTCGTTTTCTTCGTATTTGATCTCCGGCGTCAGTCCGAGTTCCAGAAGCGCACGTTTGGCGTCCTCCACATCCATTCCGACAACCTTTATCATTTCAACCTGTTCGGCTTCCTGTTTTGCCTGTTCTGCCGAATCAGCGTCCGATCCGAAGCTGAACATTCCCATCGCGTGTCCGATCAGGAAGATCACGATACAGCCGATCAGAATTGCCGCAACCACGGCAAGGATGGTCGTTATCTTCTCCATTTTGGGATCGTAGTCCTCATCGTCCTCGTCTTCCCAGTCTTCTTCCTCGTCCCCTTCGTATTCCTCTCTCTCAGAATACGTGCGCACATTTTTCTTTTTCAGGCGCATCGCCTCGTCCATCGAATCTCTCTTCTCAGACTGACGCTTAATCTGCACCATATCCCGGTCGGTGATGGTTCTGGTGGACGCTTCCTCGTCCGGATCGATCACCTTCACAAAATCTTCATCCGGATTGATCAGCGACTGCTTGAGATCCACGATCAGCTCTCCCATCGACTGGTATCTCCGGTCGGGACTCTTCTGGCAGCACTTACATACGATCTGTTCCACGCTCACCGGGATTTCCGGCACGTAATCGCGCGGAGATGGAAGCGGCTCCTGTATGTGCTTGATCGCGATGGCAACCGTTGTGTCGCCATTGAAAGGCACTCTTCCGGTCAGCATCTCAAACATCGTGATACCGAGCGAATAGATGTCGCTCTTTTCATCGCTGTAGCCGCCTCTTGCCTGCTCCGGCGATGTGTAGTGCACCGATCCCATCACGTTTGAGGTGATGGTATTGCTGGTAGCTGCTTTGGCTATCCCGAAATCCGTCACCTTCACTTTTCCTTCTTTGGAAATAATGATATTCTGCGGCTTGATATCCCTGTGGATGATATGGTTATTGTGCGCCGCCTCGATTCCCATCGAAACCTGTATGGCAATGCTGATCGTCTCCTTGACAGACAGCCTTGCCTTTTTCTCAATATATTTTTTCAGCGTGATCCCTTCGACCAGCTCCATCACGATATAATGGATGCCGCCCTCTTCCCCTACATCGTACACGTTGACGATGTTCGGATGCATCAGTCCTGCTGCCGCCTGCGCCTCTACACGGAATTTGGAGACAAAGTTTGCATTCTCCGCAAATTCCTGCTTGAGCACCTTGACCGCAACAAAACGGTTCAATTTGTGATCCTTCGCCTTATATACATCCGACATACCGCCGGTACCGATTTTTTCCAGTATTTCATACCGGTCGCCGATCATCATTCCTATTTTAATCATGTTCCACCTCGTCTGCCAGCGGCTCAACTACAATAGCTGAAATATTGTCCTTGCCACCGTTCTGGTTGGCTAACCTCACCAATTCCTCCACACTTCTCTTGAGCGTGCCCTCTCCCGTCAATACACGGTGGATCACCTCGTCGTCCACCATATTGGTTAAGCCGTCGGAACAGAGGAGTATTTTATCCCCCGGTTTCAGTTCCAGATTAAAGAAATCTGTCTCCACGGTATCCCGCGCACCGATCGCTCTGGTAATAATATTCTTATCCGGGTGATTTCTTGCGCTTGCGCGATCGATTCCACCCATTCGCACCATCTCTTCTACCAGCGAATGATCTCTTGTAACCTGCTCGATCGTCTCGTTGACCACATACAGCCTGCTGTCGCCCACGTTGGCGACCTCGAGATACTGCCCGATGCAGGTTGCGATCACCATGGTGGTTCCCATCCCGTTCAGATGCTCATCCGTCTGCGCTCTCTCCCGGATCATCCGGTTTGCCTTATCGATCGCTCTCCCCAGGATCCTCACCGGATTCTTTTCCAGGGAATTGCTGATCTCCTCAACGACAATCTCTACGGCATATCTGGAGGCGTAATCGCCCGCATTGTGTCCGCCCATTCCGTCTGCCACGATAAAAACGTTTGGCAGATTGCCGATCGGCGTCTCCGACAGGTAGATAAAATCCTGATTGAGTTTTCTTTTTTGTCCAATATCCGTTATCGCATAGGACTTGATCACGACCGGTTCCTCCTGTATGCTGTCTATCGTTATCAGCGTATGCTTCTCCAGAGTTTCCTCCGGCGCTTTCCAGCGCTGTCCGGCTCTGAACATCACATACAACCTAAGATATTACCATATAAATCCGGAAAGGACAAGTCTCAGTCCTTCTCCGGCATTTCTGCCGCCTCCCGGATCCCTTCGATATGTCTGCGCCTGAGCTGTCCGCAGGCGCCGTCAATGTCTCTTCCCATCTCTCTTCGCACAGTGGCGGTGATGCCGCCCTCCTCCAGCATCCTGCGGAAGGCGTCGACCGCTTTGTGCTCGGACTGCACGAAGGAACGCTCCTTGATCGGGTTGACCGGTATCAGGTTCACATGGCAGTTCATCCCGCGCAGCAGCGCGATCAGCTCCTTCGCATCCTCTCTGGTGTCGTTGACGTCTCGCACCAGACTGTACTCAAACGTAAGCCGTCTGCCGGTCTTTTCAAAATAGTACCGGCACGTATCCATCAGCTCTGCGAGCGTGTAGGAATTTGCGACGGGCATCAGCTTCTTCCGCTTTTCATCCGTCGTCGCATGCAGGGAAAGCGCCAGCGTGATCTGCAAGCCTTCCTCCGCAAGCTGCCGCATCCTCGGAACGATCCCGCAGGTCGAAACGGTCAGATTTCTCTGGCTGATATGAAGTCCGTTTTCATCTGTCAGAAGGGTGATAAAGCGCAGGAGATTATCGTAGTTATCCATCGGCTCTCCGGTTCCCATGACGACCACGTTCGACACCCGCTCCCCTGTGTCCAGCGAGATCGCATAAATCTGATCCAGCATCTCCGACGGCATCAGATTCCGCTCCAGGCCATCGAGCGTAGACGCGCAGAAGCGGCACCCCATACGACAACCCACCTGGGACGAGATGCAGACGGAATTTCCATGCTTGTACCGCATAAAGACGCTCTCCACCACGTTGCCGTCCTCCAGCATAAACAGGTATTTTCTCGTTCCGTCGATCCCCGATTCCTGCATCCGCACCTTCTGGAGCGCCGTGTAGACAAACTGCTCCCGGCACCGGTTTCTGAGGCTGGCCGGAAGATTGCTCATCTCGTCATAATCTCTCGCCAGCCTGCCGTGCATCCACTCATAAAGCTGTTTGGCGCGGAATGGCTTTTCCCCCATCCGCACCATCTCATCCTGAAGTTCTTTCAGCGTCAACGACTTGATATCCGTTTTCTTCTCTTCCATCTTCCTGTCTTTCCTTCGTTCTCTCTGTGCCATCCGCTTCTATTGGCGTCACTGTTTTCGCAGCCTGGCAAGGAAAAAGCCGTCCGTCCTGTGGATACCCGGAAGAAGCTGGAGCATCCCGCTCTCTGCTTCCTGCTTCAATTCATCCGGCATATAACTGCTCATATCTTCCAACATAAACGAAAACTGCTCACAGATCCATGCCGCCATCTGCCTGTTTTCAGCCGGATTGATCGTGCAGGTGCTGTACATCAGCGCCCCGCCCGGCTTCACATAGCGCACCACATTCTCAAGGATCTCACGCTGCAGCTGTGTGATCTCTGCAAGTGCTTCCTCCGTCATGCGGTATTTGATATCCTGCTTCTTACCGATCACGCCGAGCCCGGAACAGGGCACATCCGCGATCAGCACGTCTGCCAGCTCCAGAAAGTCTTCCCGGTATTCCCGCGCATCCTGCACGCACACCTCAACGTTCTGAAGCCCAAGTCTTTCACAGTTTTCTTCGATCTTCCCGGTCTTGTAAGAGGAGACGTCGCAGGCGATCACCTTTCCTTCTCCCCGCAGCTTCGAAGCCGCATGGAGCGCTTTACCGCCCGGCGCCGCGCAGACGTCCAGCACAACGTCGCCCGGTCTGATCCCTGCCGCTTCCACAACCAGCATCGAGCTGACGTCCTGTACGGCAAATTCGCCTTCCCTGTAGCCCTCCAGACTTCCAATCCCCTCCGCTCCGTCTATCCAGAAGGCGTAGGGCAGGTACGGATGCGGCGTTACCTTGATCCCGTTCTTTTTCCAGGCTTCCTGTATCTCCTCTGCCCTTTCCTTTGACAGATTTTCATCCAAGCGCACGCAGACCGGCTTCCGCTCCAGAAAAGACTGCAGGATCTTCTCGGTCTTTTCCTCTCCGCAGGCAGTCAGGAAGTGCCCTACCAGCCACTCCGGAACCGAATAGCAGACGGACAGATAACGCACCGGCTCTTTCTCCCGGTCCGGATAGGCTATCCTGTCTTTTTCTCTTGCGATCGTCCGCAGCACGCCGTTGACATAGCCCTGCAAGGTCTGGAAATGCCTCTTTTTTGCCAGCTTGACCGCCTCGTTGCAGACGGCCGCATCCGGTATATTTTCCATAAATAGGATCTGGTACACGCTCATCCTGAGCAGTTCCCGGATGAGCGGCTTCATCTTCCGCACCGGAACCTTGGAAAACTGATCCAGAATATGATCGATCTGGATCCGCCGCTCCAGCGTTCCCTCGCTTACCCGCTTGATGAACGCCTTCTCTCTGGCATCCAGATAATCATATTTGTTCAGAACCGCCGTGATCAAAAGGTTGCTGTATTCCGTTTCCTTCGCTATCTCCATCAGAATATCCAGTACGATCTCTCTGCTGTTCATCTTAGTTGCTCATCCTTTTCCCTATTTTCTGTCAATCCCGGCGCTTTCCGCCTCCAAAGAGCACCACCAGACGGAGCAGCTGCAAAACTGACGTCGCCGCTGCCGCCACATAGGTAAACGCCGCCGCACGCAGCACCTTCCTGCACCCGCCCGTCTCGTCCTTTTCCATCAGTCCGTAGCCGTCCAGCATCGCAAGCGCCCGTCTGGACGCGTCGAACTCCACCGGAAGCGTCACGATCTGGAACAGCACGGCAAGTGCAAAGACCCAGATACCGATCTGGATAAGAACCTGATTCATTCCCAGGATCGCTCCCAGAATGATCAGCGGGATTCCCGCCTGAGATCCCAGATTGGCCGCCGGCACCAACGCCGACCGTAGTTTAAGCGGCCCGTAATCTTTCTGATGCTGTACCGCGTGTCCACACTCATGTGCCGCTACACCGATCGCCGCCACGGAAGGAGAATCATAGGTTGATTCCGAAAGCCGCAGTACCTTTGCCGAAGGATCATAGTGGTCTGTCAGCTTTCCCCCGACTCTCTCAATGCGGACGTCGTAGATCCCCGACATCTCAAGGATCCGCTGCGCCGCCTGCGCGCCGGTCAGCCCACTCCTACTCCTGTACTTTGCATATCTGCTGTAAGTAATACTGATCTTTGCCTGCGCAAAGAGACACAACAGCGCTCCGATCAGCACAAGCACGTAGGTAGGATCCAGATAATAACCATATCCGTAATATCCCATACTGTTTCCCTTCCTTTCTCGATCGTCCTCTTATTTTTCTCCCAGCTTTTCCCCGGAGGTCATATGGCATCCCAACAGGAAATCCTTCACTGCCATTCTTTTCTTGCCCTCTAACTGCACCTCGCGGATCCGCAGAGCGCCCTCTCCTGTCTGTACGCAGAAATGGTCTTTCGCCACCTCGCAGATCGTCCCCGGCTCATACGCCGCATCCGCCCATCCTGCTGCCGGTTCTTCCATCCATATCTTGAGCGTCTTTCCCCGGTAGTGCGTGTAGGCTCCCGGCCAGGAGATCAGTCCACGGATCAGGCAGTCCAGCTTCTGTGCGCTCTCCTGCCAGTTGATCTCTCCCATCGACTTGTCGAGCATCTTCGCATAGCTCGCCTTTTCCTCCTGCTGCCTGACGGGCTTTATCTCGCCTCGTTCTATCTTAGGCAGCGCCTCGACGATCAGCTCGGCGCCGGTCTTTTCCAGTTTGGCAAAAAGGCTCTCTCCCGTCTCATGCGCATCGATCGGAACCGTTTTCTGCAAAAGAATGTCTCCCGTATCGATCCCTTTGTCCATCTGCATGATGGTAATACCGGTCTCCTTTTCCCCATCGATGACCGCCCACTGGATCGGCCCGGCTCCCCGGTATTTCGGCAGAAGGGAGGCATGGATATTGATACATCCGTACCTCGGCATCGACAGGATCTCCTCTGACAGGATCTGTCCAAATGCCGCTACCACAAAGACGTCCGCCTCATAAGTCCGCAGCTGTTCCACGGCCTCCGGCAGCCTGATCTTCACCGGCTGAAAAACCGGTATCCCATATTCCAGAGCGCACGCCTTGACCGGCGTGATCTGAAGCTCCTTGCTCCGCCCTTTCGGTTTGTCCGGCTGCGTCACCACAGCCACCACCTGATGACCGGCTTCCACGATCGCTCTGAGCGCTCCCACCGCGAAATCCGGCGTTCCCATAAATACAATCCGCATCGTTATTCCTCTTCCTCTTCTTCCAAATCCTCTGTATTGTACAGTTCGCCCTCTACCTTTTCCACATACAGGTGACCGTCCAGATGATCCAGCTCATGGCAGATCGCTCTTGCCATCAGCTCTGTTCCCTCCAGTTCAAAGGGATTCATATCCTCATCGTATGCCTTTACTTTCACATACTTCGGTCTTGTCACCTGTCCGGTCTTGCCCGGCACGCTCAGACAGCCTTCATATCCTTCCTGCTCTCCGCTCGTCTCCAGGATCACCGGATTGATCAGAAGCACCGGATTCTCTCCCGTGGTGTCGATCACAACGATCCTCTTCAAAATACCAACCTGCGGTGCTGCCAGCCCGACTCCGTTTGCGTCGTACAGCGTCTCATACATATCTGTGATCAGCTCCTGGATCCTTGGTGTCACCTCCGTGACCTCTTTGCAGACCTTGTTCAGGACCGGATCTCCGATCTCTCTGATTTTTCTAAGTGCCATCTTTTTTTCCTCTCTTCCCTCTGTGCCTTCTTCGCTGCCTGCTATGTAGTGTCAGTAGCAGTTCATCGGATCAAAATCAAACTGTACCGTCTGATTCCGTATTTCCTTTGTCTTAATATATTGTTCCAGACAATCCTTCATGTCCACCAGCACCTGATAATCCTCGTGTCTCACATAAAACAGGTGGCGGTACTGGTCGTTGATCCTTCCGATCGTCGCCTCTGCCGGGCCGATCACACTGAGACCGTCCTGCTGCCTCTCCCGGATCAGGCGGGCTAACTCCTGTGCCAGCGCCTCTCCCTGTTCGAGCTGCGCAGACACGATCAGAACCGCCAGCATATGCTCCACCGGCGGATACCGCATGAACTGGCGGTACATGATCTCTTCCTCATAAAAGCCTTCGTAATCCTGCGCTGCGGCGTGCAAGATGCTGTAATGATCCGGCCGGTAGGTCTGTATGACTACCTCCCCCGGCTTCTCTCCTCTTCCTGCCCGGCCTGCCGCCTGCGTCAGAAGCTGAAAGGTTCTTTCTCCCGCCCGGTAATCGTTCTGGTTCAGGGACAGATCGGCAGCGAGCACACCCACCAGCGTCACGCCCTTAAAGTCGTGCCCTTTTACGATCATCTGCGTTCCCAGGAGGATATCTGCCTCCTCCTCCGCAAAAGCCGACAGGATCTTCTCATAGCTTCCCTTTGTCCTGGTGGTGTCGGCATCCATACGGAGCACGCGCGCCGTCGGAAACTCCCGGTGGATCGCCTCTTCGATCTGCTCGGTTCCCGCCTTAAAGCCCATCAGGTATTTTGAACCGCACGCCGGACAGATCTTTTTCGCCGGCTCTTCATATCCGCAGTAGTGGCAGACCAGTTTCCCGTTCCGGTGTTCTGAAAGCGAGACGTCGCAGTGCGGACATTTCATCACATGACCGCACGCACGGCACGAGATAAAACCGGCATACCCTCTCCGGTTCAAAAAGAGGATCGTCTGCTCTCCTCTCTGAAGCCGGTCCTGCATCAGCTCCCGGAGTTTCCGGCTGAAAACCGATCGGTTCCCCTGCTTTAATTCTTCCCTCAAATCTACCGTATATACGCTCGGCAGAACGCTTCCCTCCGGTCGGTCCTGCATCCGGTACAGTCTGTACTGTCCCGTCTTTGCCCGGTAATATGCGTCCACGGAAGGGGTTGCCGATCCCATGACCACACTCGCCCCATACATCGACGCGATCTGGATCGCCGTCTCCCGCGCATGGTATTTCGGCATGGATTCGCTTTTATAGCTGTTCTCATGTTCTTCGTCGATCACGATGACGCCCAGATCCGGAAAAGGTGTGAACAGCGCGGATCTGGGGCCGATGATCACATCCAGCTCCCCTTTCTCTGCCCTTGTAAGCTGGTCGTACTTCTCCCCGGCAGAGAGTGTCGAATTGATGACAGACACCCGGTCTCCGAAACGCTTATAAAACCGCAGGAGCGTCTGATACGTGAGCGCGATCTCCGGGATCAGCATGATCGCCTGCTTTCCCATCGCGACCATCTTCTCTATAATTCCCAGATAGACCTCGGTCTTACCGCTCCCGGTGATCCCGTGGATCAGATACTGATCCGGTCTGCCCGCCTGATAATCGCTTATCACATCGTCGATGATCCTTCGCTGATCCTCCCGCAGCACAACGCGCCGTTCTTCCTTTGCAGGCGGCTTTACCGGATTCCGGTAATATGCCTCGGCTTCGATCTTCAGAACGCCCTGTCTTTCCAGACTCTGCATCGTCGGCAGAGAAACATTCAGCTTCTGCCGGAGCAGCTCATAGGGCAGGATCTCCTCCTCCGCCAGAGCCTGCAGCACGCGCACCTTGGCGTTTTGATGCTTCTTTTCACAGACTGCGGCGATCCTGGCGATCTCCGAAGCATCCACAAGGCGGACGACCTTCTTTTTCTCCGGCAGCTTCATCTTCTGCCTGACCGGCAGCACGGTCTTCAGCGCGGTGATCATCGTCGATCCGTACTGCCGCTTGAGCCAGTACGCGATCTGGATCTGCCTGTTCCCGGCAGTCATTCCCTTTTCATCGACCGCCTTGATCTCCTTGATCTTCTCCGGCGGATAATCTGTCTGATCCGACAGATCCACCACGTAGCCGACCCGCTCCTGATCTCCCCTGCCAAAGGGGACGCAGACCTTCACTCCCGGGTAGACCATCCCCCGCAGCTTCTCGGGGATCCGGTACTGAAAAGGACGATCTACCTTTTCATGGGAAATATCTATAATGATGTCTGCATACTTCTCATCCATACGTTACTGTTTCCTGCTCTTCTCTTCCAGGATCTCCCTGATCAGAACCCGCTCATCCATCGGATACTTGACTCCTTTGATCTCCTGATAGTCCTCATGTCCCTTGCCTGCCAGAACGATAATATCTCCCGGCTCTCCATGCTCTATCGCATACGCAATGGCCTCTTTGCGGTCACAGATCTCCACATAGGCCCCTCCGGTCTTGCCGATCCCAACCTTGATATCGTCGATGATCGCCTGCGGCTCCTCCGATCTGGGGTTGTCGGAGGTAATGATCGTCAGATCTGCCATCCGTCCGCTGACCTCCCCCATCTCAAACCGTCTCGATTTAGCGCGGTCGCCTCCGCAGCCAAACAGGCAGACCAGCCGGTGCGGATGGTACGCACGCAGCGTTGTGAGCAGGCTTTCCAGCGCCATCGCATTGTGGGCATAATCGATCATCAGCGTAAATTCATCCGACACCTTTACCATCTCGATACGTCCCTTGACCTTCGCTCCGCGCAGCGCCTTTTTGATCTTCTCCTCATCGACTCCAAAATTTCTGCATATCGCGATCGCTGTCAGCGCATTGTACACGCTGAACCGTCCGGGCGTCGCGATCTCCACATGGAAATCCATCAGTCCCGTCACGTCAAACCCGACGCCCAGTTCTCCCGGGTTCTTTAAAAAGGTGATATTCTGTGCTTTCAGGTCTGCATCGGAATTAATTCCGAACGTCTCCACCTCGCAGGTATGCCCCTCCAGAATATCCTTCCAGTGTTCGTCGTCCTTATTGACGATCCCCACCCGGCACTGCCGGAACAGCAGGCTCTTACAGTGCATATAGTCGGCGAAATCCTTGTGCTCTGCCGGACTGATATGATCCGGCTCGATATTCGTAAAAATTCCATAATCAAAGATAAATCCCTGCGTCCGGTGAAGCATCAGTCCCTGCGAGGACACCTCCATCACGACCGTATCGCAGCCTGCGTCTGCCATCTGCCGGAAGTATTTCTGGATCAGATAGGACTCCGGCGTCGTATGATCCGCATGGATGTGCTCCTGCCCTATGATGATCTCGATCGTCCCGATCAGTCCGACCTTTCTCCCTGCCTGCTCGAGGATCGACTTGACCAGATACGTGGTGGTCGTCTTTCCCTTCGTTCCGGTGATGCCGATCACCTTCATCCGCTCTGCCGGATGTCCGAAAAAGGCGGCGGAGAGAAATGCCATCGCATAGCGGGTATCTTTCACCGTGACAACCGTCACGTCCGCTCCCTCCGGCAGCTCTACCTCTTTTTCGACCAGAAGCACCGAAGCCCCCGCCTGCACGGCACTTGCCGCAAAGCGGTGCCCATCTGCGACAGCCCCCGGAATACACACGAACAGACTGTCCTTCTTCACCTTTCTGGAATCATAGATAATATCTGAAACCTCTCTTTCCATGGTTCCCTCTATCTTTTCATATGCGATCTCTTTGAGTAATTCCTTTAATCCTGCCATTTCTGCCTTCCTTCCGCTCGTCAGGGCTCTGCGCCATATACCTTTTCTTCTATTTTAAGATGATAGCATGAAAAAGATACTTTTTCAAATTTCCTTTTGGAATTCTCTCCCTTTTCGGAGAGTTCCCTTTTTGTTTAGAGTTTTTCATTTTTTTATAATAATTCAAACACATTTTGGTCACATTTCGCCTTTATGATAAGAACCAAGATAGTTGATGAATTCACTATCTCCCCCCTCATAAGAAAATGCGAAACGCCTGAGAGAAATCTCAGGCGTTTTCGTATGTGCTGCACAGGCAGCTCTATTGCAGCTTTTCTATCACGACCCGGCTCATCAGCTCTTTTGCAGTCTCAAGCGGGATACAGGCGCTCTCTATCGTCGTTGCATTGGCAGCCGACACCGCGCACGCCCTGCGGATTGCCGCCTCTTCGTTCTCTTTTTTCCGCATCGAGATGGCATAGGATGCGACAACACTGTCGCCGCAGGCTACCGTGTTGACCGCTTTGATCTCCTCCGTCCTTGCGCAGTAGACGCCCTCCCCGGAGACGCTAAGCAGTCCCTTGCTCCCCATGGAAACGACCACTTTCTCTATCCCCATTTCCCGCAGATAGAGCGCAGACTCCACAATCTCTTCCCGGTCTGCGATCTTATGTCCCATGATATATTCCAGCTCTTTCCAGTTGGGTTTGATCAGATCCGGCGCAGCGCCGATCCCGCAGCGCATACTCTCGGAGCTGGAATCCAGATAGGCCGGTACACCCGCCGCCTTCGCCTTTTTGATCAGCTCACAGTAGATGTCTTTCCCTATCCCATCCGGCACAGAACCCGAAAGGATCACCAGCCCGCTCTCTCCGAGCAGCTTCTCATAGCGCGCAAGAAACTCCTCCTGCTGCGCCGCAGGGATCTCCGGCCCCGGCTCAAGCAGCTCTGTCACAAAGCCGTCGTCCGCCACGATATTCATATTGTTCCGGGTTTCTCCCTCCACATGAATAAACTGACAGTCTGCGCCTCTTTTTTGCAGATCCTCCTCAATAAACCGGCCGCTGTAGCCTCCGAGAAAACCGGTCGCCGTAACCGGACAGTCATACTGCCGCAGGATCTTCGTCACGTTCACGCCCTTGCCCCCCGCGATCTTCTGCACGGTCCGCATCCGGTTCACGTGCCCCGTCAGAATACTCTGGGCTGTGTAGGTTTTATCCACCGCCGGGTTTAATGTCACCGTTAGTATTGTTTTCTCCATCCTTTTTCCTCCCGTCAGACAGCACAATAGTCCTGCATGATCATCTGCAGCTGTTCTCTGCCCTGATAGCTGTTGATATCCGGATAGTAGAGCACATGCGCGCAGATTGCGTCGCAGCCCCCCTGATACAGCTTCTTTCTCATCTCTTCTCCGAAATGCTCGTCCAGAAAAGCGTGCCACGCATCCAGATCGCCGAAGTACATCAGATCAAACGGATTTCCCTGTGCATCCTGCACCTGATACTTTCCCACGTTCGCATTTTTTCCTAAGATCCGTCCTCTTCTGAAAAAAAGCTCTCTCTGAGCAAATATCGGCTTGGAATTGCCATTTCCAAAGGGCTCGAGGAGCGATAACTGGCGGACAAACGGCATTGTCACATAGCTCATCGGCATCGCCACGTCGATCACTGTCTTTTCCACAAAATCCTCCGGTGTCAGCCCACAGTGCAGATTGAGAAACTCCCGGAATTTCTCCACATTCTCTTCCGGCATCGAAACGCCCGCCGCCATCCGGTGCCCGCCGTACTTTGTGTACAGCTCCTTACACTCGCTCATCTTGTCGTACATGGAATACGCCTCTATGGATCTCCCGGAGCCTTTCACTCCATCCTCCGCATCTGTCAGCACAAAAACAGGCTTGTGGTAACGCTCCCGCAGTCTCCCGGCTATGATCCCGGCAAGACTCTCATGGCACTCTCTGAGGTATACCACCAGCACGCGATCCTGCCCCAGCGTCCCGCTCTCGATCTCCTCGATGGCTTTCTGCGTCTGCTGTCTGGTCATATCCTTCCGGCTGTCGTTCAGTTCCCTGAGTTCTCCTGCAATCCGGGCAGCCTCCGCCGGATCGTCCGTCAGGAACATGCGAAGCGCCCGGTTTGCCGTATCCAGTCTTCCAGTGGCATTCAGACACGGCCCCAGCACAAACCCGATATGATAGGCAGACAGCGTTTTCCCGGAAAGCTGGTTGCTCTCCAGCAGGGCGCGCATCCCCGCATTGTGGGTCCTCTCTATCTTTTTCAGACCATATTTGACCAAGATCCGGTTCTCCTGCACCAGCTCCATCACATCGCCCACTGTGGCAAAGGCCGCAAACTCCAGCATCTCATCCAGCAGGGCTGCTCTGGTGTCATCGTCTGTCTCCATGCGTCCTGACAAAACCTGCAGCAGCTTATAAGCCACCACCGCGCCGCAGATCCCGTCAAAGGGATAAGCGCACGTCTCCTGCCTGGGATCTACCACCGCATCTGCCGGCGGCAGACATTCTCTTTTGGTTTCCCCTTCCATCTCGTAGGGAACCTCATGGTGATCGGTCACGATCACCGTCATGCCCTTCTCTTTGGCGAGGCAGATCGGCTGCAGCGCCGCAATGCCATTGTCGCAGGTCAGGATCGTGTCGATCTGCTCCTCCCACGCCTGCCGGATCAGGGACTCATTCAATCCGTATCCATCCTTTATCCGGTGCGGGATTGCCTCATCCACGACCGCCCCGCACACCCGGAGCCCCTTCACCAGAATATAGGTCGAACAGATCCCGTCGATGTCGTAGTCTCCGATCACCCGGATTTTTTTCTGCTGTGTTATTTTCTGCGCGAGCAGATCTGCCGCCTTCCCGATGTCTTTCAGCAGATGAGGATCAGGAATATCCTCCAGCGTTCCATGCAGATACCGGTCGATCTCCTCATCCCCGATCACATCCCGGTTTCGTATGAGCCGGGCAAGCACCGGGTCGATATGATATTTCTGTGCTATCTGTGCAAAGTCCGCCTTTTTGGCTGCAATCACCCACTTTGCCATCTTTCCTCCTTCTGCCGCATCCGCTCTGACAGGCAGCAAGAGGCAGAATCTTCCGATCCTGCCCCTTACCATGCCACATTTTTATTTCATCGACATATTTTTAATCTGCTCGATCATTTCCATATCATCCGCGGTAATTTTCAGATTGGAGTCAAAGCTCTCTCCTTCTGCCGTCGTCACGCGGATCTCCACGATGCTGCCTTCCTTGATTCCGTTTTGCGTGACAGCCTTCAGAAATTTGGGGAATTTCGGATGGCTGTTCTGAAAGCGGTTCCACAGGTTCATAAGCTGGAACAGGGCTGCCGGATTCTGAAAACTCATTCTTTTTCCTCCCCTTCCGCTTCCTGTGCCTGCTCCGGCACGATCGCGATACCAAGCTCCTCAAGCTGCGCCGGATCTACCGTACCCGGTGCTTCCGTCATCAGACAGGATGCGTCCTTTACCTTCGGGAATGCAATGACCTCGCGAATACTGTCCGCATGGACGAGAAGCATCACGAAACGGTCCAGACCGTACGCCAGTCCTGCGTGCGGCGGTACTCCGTACTTGAACGCGCTGAGCAGGAACCCAAACTGTTCCCATGCCCGCTCTTTGGTAAAGCCGAGCACCTCAAACATCTTTTCCTGAATATCATCCTGATGGATCCGGACAGAACCGCCTCCCAGCTCCACGCCGTTTAAGACAATATCATACGCTTTCGCTCTGACGCGTCCCGGATCGGAATCAATATACTGCCAGTCCTCTTCCATCGGCATCGTGAAAGGATGGTGCATTGCCATGAACCGGTTCTCCTCATCGCTCCACTCCAGCAGCGGGAATTCCACTACCCAGAGGAAGTTGAACTTCGATTCATCGATCAGTCCAAGCTGCTTTCCAAGCTCGACACGGAGTGCTCCCAGCACGCTGTACACAATATTTTTACGGTCAGCCGCAAAGAGAAGCAGATCTCCCTTCTCACCCTTCATGGCCTTCACCAGTCGATCCAGTTCTTCTTCTGTCATAAACTTTGCAAAGGAGGATTTGTAGCTGCCGTCCTCCTGCACGCTCAAGTACGCCAGTCCTTTTGCCCCGTAACCCTTTGCGAAATCTACCAGCGCATCAATCTTCTTACGCGGCATACCTGCCTGTCCCTTGACATTCAGACCTCTGACCGAGCCGCCATTCTCCAGTGCCGAAGTGAACACGCCAAACCCGCATCCGGCTACCACATCCGACACATCGGTAAGCTCCATCTCAAAACGGGTGTCCGGTTTATCGGAACCATAGCGGTCCATCGCCTCCTGCCAGGTCATACGCGGAAGCGGGATCTGCACATCAAGTCCGATCGCTTCCTTACATACATGCTTGATCAGCCTCTCATTGACTTCGATCACATCGTCGACATCTACAAAAGAAAGCTCCATATCCGCCTGCGTAAATTCCGGCTGTCTGTCTGCCCGGAGATCCTCGTCACGGAAGCATCTTGCGATCTGGAAATACCGGTCGTAACCGGAGCACATCAGAAGCTGCTTGTAAAGCTGCGGAGACTGCGGAAGCGCATAAAAGCTGCCGGGATGCACACGGCTCGGCACAAGGTAATCTCTTGCCCCTTCCGGCGTCGATTTACACAGGATCGGCGTCTCGATCTCCAGAAAGCCTTCCTTTGCCATAAATGCACGCATCTCAGACGCGATCTTGCTTCTGAGGATCATCTTTTCCTGCAGATCCGGTCTGCGCAGATCCAGATAACGATATTTCAGACGGATCTCTTCCTTCGTCTTGGAATCTGCCTCCACCGGGAACGGCGGCGTCTCCGACTCGGACAGGATCCGGACCTCTCTCGCACGGATCTCGATCTCACCGGTTGCCAGATTTTCATTGACTGCTCCGGATCTTCTCTCCACCTTTCCGACTACCGCGATCACGAACTCGCTTCTCATCTTTTCCGCTTTTTCAAAAGCGCTGGTTCCACAGTCACTTTCCTCGAAAATGATCTGAAGGATCCCGGAGCGGTCTCTCAGATCCACAAATATGATCCCGCCCTTATTTCTCTGTTTCTGTACCCATCCCATGACGGTTACATCTTCTCCGATATTCTTTGTCGAGAGCTCGCCACACCGGTGACTTCTCTTCCATCCCTTCATAGACTCTGCCATTTTCTGTTCCTCCTCATCGTCTGCTGCATCTGTCTTTCTTTCGCCCTGTAAGGCGTTTTTATCGCTTTAATTCCTCACGGTAAAATTCCTGGAACTCCTCATATCCCTGTGCGGTAAGCTGTTCCTTCTGGAACTTCTTATTCTTGTTCATGCGCGCCACCAGGATCTGATTTCCTTTCTGCCGCTCTTCCTGCGCCTGCTTCATCACCTCGCAAAGCCGCCCGGATGGCAGTCCCTTTTCCATCAGATAGGCGATCTTCTTTCCCTCCTTGGGAACCTTGAAGCCATTTTCCATCAGCAGAAGGATGATCCGCTCAAAGCCGATGGAAAAGCCGCACGCCGGCACATCGTTTCCGGTAAACTTTCCTACCATCTTGTCATATCTTCCGCCGCCTCCGCAGCTTCCTCCGAACTGCGGCATAGCGATCTCAAAAATCGTTCCGGTGTAATAGGACATCCCCCGCACAAGCGTCGGATCAAATACCAGTTCAAAGAAATCTCCCTTGGTCGCCTCGACGCTGTCGATGATCTCCTGAAAGCCTGCCTGCACGCCATCCGGCAGTTCGGCTCCGATCTGCTCCATAAGATAGGAAAGCGCATTGTCCGCCGCCTCCATTCCTTTAAACAGATCCATGTATTTTGCAACGCCCGCCGGATCATAGCCCGCGCCAAGCAGTTCTTCCTTTACGCCCTCGACGCCGATCTTGTCCATCTTGTCCAGAATGATAAAGATCTGATCGTAATCCTCCTCCGCGAAGCCGCAATGTGCAGCCATCGCCTTCAGGATCTGTCTGTCGTTGATACGGATCTGGAAATCGCGGAATCCAAGTCTGCCAAGCGTTGTCGTCGTTGCCAGGATCAGCTCGATCTCTGCCAGATTTCCTGCCTCTCCCAGAATATCTATATCACACTGCATAAACTGACGGTAACGTCCTCTCTGCGGCCGGTCCGCACGCCATACGTTTCCCATCTGCAATGCCTTAAACGGTGACGGAAGCTCGTTCGCATGGTTGGAATAATAGCGCACAAGCGGAACAGTCAGATCGTAGCGCAGTCCGCCGTCCACCAGATCTTCTTCGCTTTTGGCGTCTTCCAGACGAAGTTTTTCTCCTCTCTTCAGGATCTTGAAGATCAGCTTTTCATTCTCTCCGCCCGCCTTGCAGTTCAGGTTTGCGATATTTTCAACACAGGGAGTTTCTATGGAGGTAAATCCGAAGTTTGCGTAAGTCTCCTTGATCACGCGGATCACATAATCGCGGATCTCCATCTCCTCCGGCAAAATATCTTTCATGCCGGTAACCGGCTTCTTGCTAAGTGTCATCTCTCTCTCCATTCCAAAGCGTCTGCCTGCCGCCCTTTTCCGCGTCCTCCCTGTGCGTTTTCCACCCAGACGGACGCCCGGCTTTTCGAACGGCCCACCTTACTTTTTCACTTACTTTTATATCGTTAAAAGTGTACACTTTTTTCTGTCTTTTGACAAGTCTCTCCTTATCCTGTTTTTTCTAATAGTTTCGAAACAGTTGTCCTCTAATCACTTTTCTTTTTACAAAAGAAGGTATATAATGGTAATGTTATATTGCATTTAAGAGAGGGGAGTATGATTTAACCAATGAAAGAAAGCTCTGTAACCAAAACAAAAAGTCTGAAAACATCCCTGACCGGCATGTGTATCGCTCTGGTATTCATTACCGCCGTCGTGATGGGAATTCTCGGTATCTACGGAATCCGTTCCTCCAGTTCTCTTGCCATGACAGAATACAAAACGGCCATGCAGGAAGGCTACAAAACGGAGATCAAATCCCAGGTTCAGGCCTCCATCGCCATTGTAAAGCACTATTACGAACTCAGCCAGAACGGCTCCATGACGGAGACTGAGGCGAAGAACCGCGCGAAGGAGACGCTGCGCGCCATGCGTTACCGTGACGATGACAGCGGTTATCTCTGGATCGACGCTACCGACTATACACTTCTCATGCACCCGATCCTCCCGGATCAGGAAGGGAACAACCGATATGAACTGGAAGATCAGAACGGGGTCATGATCATCCAGGAGATCATGAAGGCCGCACAGGCAGGCGGCGGCTACAACAGCTTCTGGTTCACCAAAGCCGACGGCGTCACCGTAGCAGAAAAACTTGCCTACTCTGAGGAATTTGAGCCTTGGGGCTGGGTTATCACGACCGGTAACTATGTCGATGATATGGACGCGCAGATGGCGGATACCTCATCCAGCATTACCGGCAGCTTCACCACACTTGTTGTCATGATCGTCATCGCAGTAATCGTCATTCTGGTGCTTACCGTGATCGTATCTCTGAATTATGGAAACCGGATCTGCAATCCGCTCAAACAGCTTCAGAATATGGCGGTCAGCCTTTCCGACGGCGATATGACCAGTCATATCAATGTTTCCCGTAAAGACGAGCTGGGCGCTACGGCTTCCGCTCTGGAGATCGCACAGAATCATTTCATCGAACTAATCTCCACGATCACCGGCGTCACCAACGACCTTTCCTCGGCAGTGGATGAATTTGAAGAAAACTTCTCTGCCATGAACGAGTCCATCGGAAATGTTTCGATCGCGATCGGCGAGATTGCCAAGAACAGTACCGAGCAGGCAGATTCCACCTCTGTTGCAAGCGACGGAATCCGCAACATTGCAGACGGCATCCAGAAAACCTCTGCCGAGGTGGAATCGTTGGATAAGAACGCCATCGAAATGCAGGAGTTCTCCCAGAAATCGCTGGATACCCTGCGCAACTTATTAACTGCGAACCAGAAAAATATGGAAGATATCCTTTCCATGCAGAAACAGACGCAGACCACCAGCATATCGGTAAGCCATATCGGAGATGCTACGACCCTGATCGACGACATTTCCTCCCAGACGAACCTGCTTGCGCTGAACGCTTCTATCGAGGCTGCACGTGCAGGAGAAGCCGGCAAGGGATTTGCCGTAGTCGCAGAAGAGATCCGACACCTCGCTACACAGTCTGCCAATACCGTACATGAGATCAACGAGATCATCGTGGAGCTTGTTTCCAACTCCAACGATCTGGTCAAGACCATGGATCTGATGACCGAAACCGCCAAGGAACAGGAAGAAGCCTTACATAATACCGAGAGCATGTTCGAACAGCTCAAGGCGATCCTCGACTCCTTCGTACAGTCTGTAGATTCGATCTCCGCTACCATGACTGACGTAAACAGCCAGCGCGAGCTGATCACAGAAAAGATCACGACACTGACTGAGATCGCCACAGACAACGCTGCTTCTTCAGAGGAGACTTCCAGCATTACCACCGAGCTGGAGCAGACCGTCAGCCGTTCCAACAGCAAGGTTCAGTCCCTGTCGGACAATGCAAAGGCTCTGGTCAACAACATGAAGATGTTCAAGTTCTAAAGAGCTATCAAAAGAAAGACTCTATCACAAAAGAGCTGCCGCAGCTGCGACAGCTCTTTTTTCGCTCTTTATATTATCTTATATAACTCTCTATCAAACTAGACACTCCGGAATCTGGAAAGGAATTCCTTCGTTGTCTCCTTCTGTGGCTTTTCAAAGATCTGCTCTGAGGTTCCCTCCTCACAGATCACACCGTCTGCCATAAAGATCACGTGGCTTGAAATATCCCTTGCAAACGCCATCTCATGCGTCACAACGATCATGGTAAGCCCTTCCTTTGCCAGATTCGTCATAACCTCCAGCACCTCGCCCACCATCTGCGGATCCAGTGCGGAAGTCGGCTCGTCAAACAAAAGGATCTCCGGCTCCATGGCAAGCGCTCTCGCAATCGCCACTCTCTGCTTCTGTCCACCGGAAAGCTGTCTCGGCTTGGCGTTCACATAGGCGCTCATACCGACCTTGTCCAGAAACTGCATTGCTTTCTCTCTTGCCTCTTCCTTGCTCTTGCCTGCCACCTTGATCTGTCCTACCATACAGTTCTCCAGTACGGACATATTGTTAAACAGGTTAAAACTCTGAAAGACCATTCCGACCTTTGCGCGGTATGCCGGCACATCCATTTTTCTTGCCGTGATATCCTCACCGTGGTACAGGATACTTCCAGCATCCGGCACCTCCAACAGGTTGATGCACCGCAGCATCGTTGACTTTCCGGAACCCGACGCTCCGATCACCGATACGACATCTCCCGGATGGACACGAAAACTGATGTCCTTTAATACGGAATGGGTTCCGAAGGATTTCTCCAGATGTGCGATCTCCAGGATTACCGGATCCTGTCCCTGCTTTTCTTTGCTCTTGTCTGTACTCATTTTCCGGCCCTCCTATCGCTTCTCTTTTCTGCCAAGCTGTGTTCCAATATCCATAACGTCTACCAGTTCATAGTCGTCCCGTCCATCCATCTTCTTCTCCCACAGCCGGAGCAGTTTGGATGTAATAAGCGTCATGGTCAGATAAATGACCATAACGATCGTTGCGGATTCGAAATAAGTATATAACGCGCCAGCCACACTCTTATGTACAAAGAAAAGGTCGACTACGCTGATAACCGAAAGTACGGACGTATCCTTGATATTGATGATCAGGTTGTTTCCGATCTGCGGCAGGATATTTCGAAATGCCTGCGGCAGGATCACGTTCGTCATCGCCTGCACATGGTTCATACCGATTGCCTTGGCACCCTCCATCTGACCGGGATCTACAGAAATGATACCGCCTCTGACCGATTCCGCCATATACGCTCCGGTGTTGATCGAAACCACCAGAAATGCGGCCTGCCACATACCGAGCTGTACGTTGAACACCTGCGCCAGTCCATAATAGATAAAAACGGCCTGAACGATCATTGGCGTTCCCCGGAACACTTCAATATAAATTCGAAGAATAACGTTGACAAAACCCAGCAGAATCCTTTTCCCGAGGGGATCTCTCTTCTTATCGACCGGTATCGTCTGTATAATTCCCGACAGAAACCCAATGATACACCCTATCAACGTAGACACCAGCGCGATCAGAAGCGTCGCTCCGGTTCCCTTTAGATATGACACGCCATACTTCTGTAAGATGTAGATAATCCTTTCCAAAAAATTCATACTGGATATCATTCGTCCTTCTCCTCCTTAACCAGACATCGCTTCCGCAGTATGTGTGCCGCGAAAGCGATATTCCCCGTTTATTCTGACAGCGGCTGTACGCTGATCGCATCCTGCATCAGACTGTTAAAGTCATCGACTGTCATTTTCTCAAGTACACTGTTGATTCCGTCAAGCAGCTCCGTATTTCCCTTCTGTACAGAAATACCAATATTGACTTCCTCCTCGGAGACATCGAAATCATCATCTGTGCCGGAGAAGTCAAGCAGCTTCATATCCGGGTAGGCAACGCATGCTGCCATCGCCGTCGGCATATCGGTTACGATCAGATCCGTTCTTCCGCTCTCTAACGCTACAAGCATTGCCGGTGCAGACTCCTGTGCCGGCTGGATATCAGCATCTTCGATCTGGCCAAGACAGTTATCATACCAGATGGTTCCAAGCTGTGAGGTACAAGTTGCTCCTTTCAGATCCGAAATGCCTGCTGCATCGGCATAAGCTCCGTCTGCCTTTACAAGCCCTACTACAGTAGCATAATAATATGGCTTGGAAAAGTCAACCATTTCCAGTCTTTCTGCCGTCGTCGACTGACCGGCGATCACGCAGTCAACTGTTCCAGACTGTACTGCCGGGATCAGCGCATCCCAGTCCAGCTTCACGATCTGTAACTCATAGCCGAGCTCCTCTGCGATCTTCTTCGCGATGATCACATCATAGCCGTACGCATAATCGGAACTGTCGTTGATCGGAACCGCTCCGTTTGAATCATCCGGCTGTGTCCAGTTGTAAGGCGCATATCCGCACTCCATTGCAACCTTCAGAACCTTGCTTCCATCCTCTGCTGCCTGATCCTTCGCCGTACTGCCGCAGCCTGCCATAGAAAGCACCATCATAGCGCCAAGTAATACACCTAATACTCTCTTTTTCATAACTCTCTCCTCTTTTCCGTATGTTTCCTAAAAAATAGAGAGAAAGACACTCCCCGCCTTCCTCTCTGAATTGCACGCATTTATCTTATACGCAATTCGACAAATTGTCAACTGTTACCTTGCTATCCGACAATGTATTTGGTAACACCTCAGCCATTTGCTAAACATCAGACAATCTGATACCCTGCCTTCTCCAGCGCGTCCAGCGCCTTTTCAAACTGTTCCTGCTTCACCAGAATATAATCTGTGTTAAAGGTGGAAACCGCAAATATTCCGATCTCCTTTTCCGCAAGGATCATCGATATTTTCGCCAAAATGCCGATCAGGGAAAAATCGAGCACGCCCTGGATTCGAAAGGCTCTCCATCCGTCCTCCCGCTCTGTCACATTTTCCGGCACATCCTCCGTAATGCAGACCAGGGACTTCTCTTCGTCCGTCTTTGCTGTAAAGCAGAATCTGCTGTTAAAATGAACCTGTGAATAATCTTTTACCTTGCATACTGAAAACAGATACTCTAATTTTTTGATCTCCATTGTGCTCTCCATTCTTACATCATTTATTTGTCAGCCCTGCTGCCTATATTCTTCCATCAAACTCCATTTTTTCTTCCTATTATGATTATCACCTTTTCTCCCGTATGTATTCTGCTGCCGCTTATTCCTGCCAGTCAAACAGAGTCAGCTGTTTTCCAGCCTGCTTATCCTCATATTCGTGCATATACTGAAAAATCTTCGCCTCATCACAGACAATACCACTCTCATCACATTTCTGCCTGATTAGTTTCATAAGCTCCTTCTGCTCTGGCACGGGCAGCTCATAGGCATTTCCATACACCCTTTTATAGCGCTCCTTCAAGCCCGGAAAATGCTGGTCCAGCTTTGCATAATAGTACTGCCTGTCCCCATCGCGCAGCGTCAGTCCCAGCTGAAAGATAATAATACCATATACCTGCGTCTTTCTGCAGGCTTCCAACAGTCCCAGAATATTTTCCTGTGTGTCATTGATAAACGGAAGGATCGGCGTCATCCACACTACGGTCGGAATTCCCTCTTCCCTCATAATATCAAGCACTTCTATTCTCCTCGCCGTCGTGCAGACATTGGGCTCCACTATTTTACAAAGATCCTCATCATAGGTTGTCAGCGTCATCTGCACCACGCATTTGGATTTCCGATTGATACTCTTCAGCAGGTCCAGATCCCGCAGGATCATATCCGACTTCGTCTGGATCGCAAGTCCGAAACCGTATTCGTCAATCTGTTCCAGACACCTTCTGGTCAACCGCAGTTCCTTTTCTATATGGAGATACGGATCGCACATTGCCCCGGTCCCTATGACGCACTTTTTCCTTTTGCTGCGCAGTGCGCTCTCCAACAGTTCCGGTGCATTTTTCTTCACCTCAATGTCTTCAAACGCATGATTCATCTGATAACAGGTACTTCTCGCATCACAGTAAATGCAGCCATGCGAACATCCCCGATAAATATTCATTCCGTTCTGCGCGGAAAGAATATGTTTTGCCTCCACCTCGTGCATGGCGAACGTTCCTTTCTGCCGTTTTCAAGGAGATCTCTTGCGCGGATCGCCGATAGTCTTTTTCCATTATATCGGAAAAGGGCAGTTGAGGCAAATACTTTATGACATCTTTGATTGTTTCCGATATATCTGTATGTATAAATGTCTTGGATCCGGTGAATGCCACCGCGAGGTTCTTTTCGTCTTTTCGGAAATCATACATATTTCCCTTCTTTTCCCAACCTTACATCCTGCTGCCATCTATTCCGTCAGAAGCGTTTTTAGTTCTTCCTTTGCCTAAGTCCTATTGAAATTTCTGAGGTGTAATCTGTTCTCATCCTATTTTTTGAAAAGCCTTTCTCACTTCATGCTCTCCTTTACATCGTACTTCTTGTTGGTTGTTTTACTACTGTTTACTCACTGCATCAGAATTCAGTTGCTTATCCATAGGTTTGTACAGTAGTCGCCATTCAAGCTATTGGAGCACGGATAAATCAATCCACATTCCCACGAAGGGGAACGACAAGATTTAAACCTTGTAAGTCCTCCCCGTGGGATATTTCAATCCACGCTCCCGCAAGGGGAGCGACATGGTACGCATTCAAAGCTGTCTATGTATTGTCCGATTTCAATCCACGCTCCCGCAAGGGGAGCGACATTTAGAATTGTGTATATCAAACGGAATGATGGAAATTTCAATCCACGCTCCCGCAAGGGGAGCGACCTCGATGATGATGATATAGACACAGATGTAGGCGATATTTCAATCCACGCTCCCGCAAGGGGAGCGACGTAAACCACAACAAAAAGATGATGATGGTTTTGACATTTCAATCCACGCTCCCGCAAGGGGATCGACGTTGCCGAGCGCGTATGATGATGCAGAATGGTGCATATTTCAATCCACGCTCCCGCAAGGGGAGCGACAAAAGTTGAAGTTGCAAACGCGGACTTTGTAACAATTTCAATCCACGCTCCCGCAAGGGGAGCGACGGTTGAGGGTATAGTCTATAAAGTCGTCGACCGTAATTTCAATCCACGCTCCCGCAAGGGGAGCGACTTCTCATATGGAACATTGTCTCCATTTTCATTCTTATTTCAATCCACGCTCCCGCAAGGGGAGCGACGCAAGGAACTATTGATGTATACGTGTTTCACGGAATTTCAATCCACGCTCCCGCAAGGGGAGCGACCTTTCACAATGAGTTGATCGCGTTGCCAAATTTTATTTCAATCCACGCTCCCGCAAGGGGAGCGACTAAGTGTTGCCCTGCCCTCGAATCCCGGTTCATACCGATTTCAATCCACGCTCCCGCAAGGGGAGCGACTTCTTGTTCTTCGTCCTGCTCGATAGAGCAACCAAATTTCAATCCACGCTCCCGCAAGGGGAGCGACGTCAAGAAAATAGAGGGGAGATTAGTCGAATAGTATTTCAATCCACGCTCCCGCACCTGGTATCGTTCTTTATCTGCTCTATGAGTTTTTATTTCAATCCACGCTCCCGCAAGGGGAGCGACGCCCATTTTTATGCAACGTGCACAATTTTAGCAATTTCAATCCACGCTCCCGCAAGGGGAGCGACGTCCTGGTAGCCATCCGGCAGAACCGGGAGAGCAAATTTCAATCCACGCTCCCGCAAGGGGAGCGACTTAAAAGGCTTATAGCCTTAAAAATACCGTAACCCAAATTTCAATCCACGCTCCCGCAAGGGGAGCGACAATCGACACACCTGTCTGCCCTTCCTTTATCTCCTATTTCAATCCACGCTCCCGCAAGGGGAGCGACGCCCACCGCCTTTAACATACTGATTTTCTCTACTAGAACATCAACAGTTGCGTTGAGCTTGCTGTTCTTAATGCAAACTTCCTGATAGTCCTCATATAACTTTCCACCGTTCAGCATTTCAGTCTGTTTCTTGACTGTGGCATCCAACTCTGCATTGAAACTTTCAAGCTGTTCAATCTGTTTCCTCAGATTATCATTCTCTTTTTCTACTTTCGCATTTCTTTCTTCCAGAGATTTCTTGTTTGCTTTCAGTTTTTCGACCTCACTCGTAAGTTCTCCGAGTTTTTTTATCATTTCCTGCTCAGACATGGTTCCTTTTTCCTCCGTCTCTTCTACTCCGAGAAGTACCTTAATCTGTTTCTTTGAAATGTGATATGTCATTGCAAGGGCAGCTATGGATTCCCCGGAAGAATACTTTTGCTCAATCTCTGTTTTCTTCACGGAAATATCCACACCATTCGTATTGAACATACGCTTGTAGCCGCCCTCTTCCAGAATTTCTACTATCGTCTGCGTGTCGCACGCATTTAAGTCCGCAAGAATGGGTATCTGTCTCTTATGGTTCTTCGCCAAGCGGTAATCCATTAAGATTTGTCCCTTATCCATTCTTACCTCCCTGTTTTACCCCCCCCCACGGAGAAAAAGTCCTCATGGATTGCCTTGATAACTTCCGCATCGTAGAGTGCATTGTGTTTTTGACCTTTCG
>OIZL01000166.1_pt1 | contig 56645 bp, 56 predicted proteins | sample 1588541 | NCBI WGS metagenome assembly OIZL01 (sample SAMN03283285) | human gut metagenome | biome: human-associated habitat; material: feces | host: Homo sapiens | place: Peru | collected 2012 | reverse complement strand
AGATAAGACTTTAGGTAATTTTTTATAGAATTTGGGTCGCTCTAATTCTAGGGATAAGTCTATATTTAATTCGTTTTTTAAATAATTAGTAAATGATTTTAGGGAAGATATTTTTCTTACTACTGAATAAATACTATAATGGTCATCTTCTAGATGAGAGAAATAATTATAGATATCTTTACTGGTTATTTTAGAATAGTCTTTATTAATATACGAGAGTATTTTATATATATCTAGAATATATGAGTTAACAGTAGTTGTGTTATTTAGAAATTTTACAGTTATTAGGTATGTTTGATATGATGATAAGATGTTTTTATTTTTATCACTTAATTCTAATGTGTCTATTTTAATCATATAATCACCTTTATTCAGAGAGGAATTCCTTTAATTTTTGGATGCGACTATTTAAAAGATATGATATTTTTGTAATACGATTTTCACTCATCTTTGTAATGTGCTGATAGGTATGAAGTAATTCTGAGAATTCTTTAGAAAGGTTGTTTAAGGTATCAAGATTAAATCTAGTTTTATCTTTTATTTTAATGGTTTTGATAATTGAATCAAAGGTATCTACATTATAAAAGAATCTTCCTTCTCCATTTATTACTAGTTCATCCTCAGCATAATCTAAAATATTTAGTGCTTCACCATTATCAAATATTGGAGCTATATCGAGCCATTTAAGAGAAGATACATCTCTGATAATGCCAAAGTTATTTAGATGGCGATCTTCATTTAGAATTAAATAATCTAAGATAAACATATTTTCTAATTTTTCTCTTGGACGACTTATATTATGTTCTTCTAGAATGTGAATATAGTCTTCGTATGGATTATCTTTATTACAATTATTATGAAGTATTTGATATGCCGATATTAATTCTGTATCTTTGTTAATGAAGCAAGGACACTTAGATACTATTTTGTTATTTATTACTTCTAGTGTATATGGCACATGATTAAATCCTAATTTTTCACATATCATGGTTGCTAATACTTCGTTAAACGGCTGCAATCCTACTTCTTTGTATCCTCCCTTTAATAAATATCTAATGTTGTTTTCAATAATCCAAGTTTTTTTTAATCGTCCATCAGTTGTATTATTGGGAGATATTAAACTTATCTTTGTATTAGAAAATGAATGTGATCCAAAGGTAGCTTCGATAAATTCTGAATCTTTAAATGAATGATCAAAGAAGTTAATGTCTTCATGACGAATATTAGAAGTACTTGGCTTTACCCAATATTGATCAGTTAATGATAAGGCGTAAGCTTTGTTTAGAAGGGTTTCTGGAGAAGTGATGTTTAGTCTAGTTAGTAATAGATCTAGGTCATCACGTAGTGAGGGAATTCCCCTACCCTTATACCAATCATTTAAGATAGAAGTAATATCTTTATTCTCTTTTAATTCTTTATAAATAATTAGGGGAGCATATTTTATATCAATAATTTTATATATACTGGTGAATCCTTTTGAAGCCTCATTATATTCGGCTTCTAATACGGGATTATTCTTGTTCATTAAGGTATAATGCATAATATCTACTCCTTATCTATATATGAATTATATCACATATTCTTGTGATTGATAAGATATTTAATGATAATTGACAGGAATATGACAAGATATATAGTTAACATTTGTTTGATATATATTTACAAGTATAAAGAGTTTTGTTATAATTAGATTGTGAGGTATAAAGATGGAAGAATTATTAGCAATTAAAATGAGACCTAAGAAAATAGATGATATAATTGGACAGAAGCACTTAGTTGGTGAAGGTAAGATACTTAGTAATCTAGTTAAGAATAAGAAATTATTTTCAATGATACTGTATGGGAAGCCTGGTATTGGAAAGACTTCGATAGCGCTTGCAATGGTGGAAGAACTCGGAGTAAGATATAGAATGCTTAATGCTGTTATTAATAATAAGAAGGATTTTGATACGGTAGTTGAAGAAGCTAAGATGTATAATGGAATGGTACTTATTATGGATGAGATACACAGAATGAATAAAGATAAGCAAGATTTGTTATTACCAGTATTAGAAAGTGGAATAATTACTTTGATTGGTATGACTACGGCTAATCCATATCATAGTATTAACCCTGCTATTAGGAGTAGATGTCAATTATTTGAGCTTAAGGAACTTGGACATGATGATATTATTGAAGCAATTAATAGAGTAATAGATGGTGATTATTTAGAGGGTATTCGGGTTGATGAGGATGCTAAGGATTATATTGCTAATACGGCTAAGAATGATCTTAGATATGCTTATAATTTATTAGAAGTATCATACTACTCTACTCAAGATTATCATATAACGGTAGATGTACTTATTAATATATGTAATAAACCTAATGTATTTCATGATAAGGATCAAGATGGATATTATGATTTGCTTAGTGCTTTTCAGAAGTCAATTAGAGGAAGTGATGTACATGCAGCATTGTACTATTTAGGAAGACTTATTATAGGAGATGAGTTGGATGCTATATGTAGAAGAATGGCAGTTATTGTATATGAGGATATTGGTTTAGCTAATCCAGCACTTGGTCCTAGAGTTATGGCAGGGATTAATAGTGCAATGATGTTAGGATTACCAGAGGCTAGAATTCCTTTAGCAGAAGTAGTAATAGAGATGGCTTTATCTCCTAAGAGTAATAGTGCTGAGGCTTCTATTGATAAGGTAATGAATACTATTAATGAGATGGATACTGGGAATGTTCCTAGTCATTTAAAGAATCCTAGTCCTGATTATAAATATCCACATAATTATAAGAATAGTTATGTACGTCAGCAATATTTACCTGATAAGATTAAAGATATGAAGTTTTATCAACCTAGAGATAATAAGAATGAACTTATACTTAAAGATATTATGAATAATTTAGATAAACAATAATATAGTCTTATACTATGTACATATAGTTATGTAATGGTATAAAACTATATTTTGGGTATAGAAAAAGATACTTTTAAAAGTATCTTTTTCAGAGTATTGAACTAGTCAACACTCTGGAGCAAATTTATTTGCTTGTTTGTTCTTCTTCAAATAAACTATATTGTCCAGGAATTTCTTCTTTAGATTTTGTTCTAACCCTTTTCTTAGGTGATGAGAATGATTGGGTATTTTCTACGGTAGGAATATTTGGTACTATACTTGTTTCTTCTTTTGTTGATAATTCTTTTTCTTTTTGTTTTTTATCATAATTGTTCATAAAAGCAATAATAGAATGAAGATGAGGGTGTTTTATTTTTGAGGTGTTATAAGTTATTTTACCAGTAGAATCTTGATAATAATCATAGATTAATAATTTAACTACTCTTATAGATAATGGATTGCCTTCTTGATCTAGATTATTTAGTTCTTTTACACGTTGACGCCAGTTTAAACTATTGTTAGCAAGTTCTCTTAATTCTGGAGCAGATGAACTACAATCATGAAAACCTTGATAATTATTAGCGAGTTCTCTTAAGAATAGAAAGTCATTCGAAATATCGCGACGATAGATTTCATTTAATAGTGCTGCAGGATTAGCAATGTATTCGATATCTTTTTGATATAGAAAGTCATACATTACTTTATGATAGATATTGTTTTTAGGAATACGAATAGATAATTGTTTGTCAGCAAGGTTTATTGGAAGAATACCCTCTTCGATTAGATGTGTTCTTAACTCTAGTTCATTAAAGAATGATGTAGTAAACATATCAATTTCTTCTAGAGAGCAAGCTCCTGGTTGGCAAAATTTAGATAATTTAGTAAAACAAGTAGATTTTGTAATGTCTATTTTTTGATAATCTCCTTTAGATGTTCTTGCCATGAAATAATAAGCCATATTAGCCTCCTTTATTAATTAGATATAATAACACATGAATGTATGTTTGTCAATTGTTCCTGGATATTTAAAAAAGACTCATGTGAGTCTTAATATTTTTTCTTTAATATTCTTGTAGTATTTATAATTGTTAAAAGAGTTAATCCAGTATCAGCAAATACTGCTTGCCACATAGATGCTATACCAAAGAAACTTAGAGCTAATACTAGTATTTTGATTAGGATAGCAAAGGTAAGATTTTCTTTGATTATTTTGTTAGTAAATTTAGAAATAGCAATACTACGAGGAATTTTATCTAGAACGTCATCCATGATTACAATATCAGAAGACTCGATAGCAGCATCACTACCAATACTACCCATAGAAATACCTACAGTAGCTAGAGCAAGAGATGGAGCATCATTGATACCGTCTCCGACAAAAGCAACATGTGGATCTTTAGAAATTTCTTCATTTAGAAGATTATACTTGTCTTGTGGTAGTAAGTTATAATAGACATTATCTTCTTTAATACCAGCTTTTTTAGCCATATTTTTAGCTATTTCAGCATTATCTCCAGTATATAATAAGACATTGATATCTAGTTCGTTTAATTTTTTAATAGTGTTTTTAGCATCAGGACGAAGTCCATCTTTTAAGATTAGTTTAGCAATATTTTTATTATTAATATTTAGATAGATAGCTTCATCTTTAGTATTAGATTTACAATATGTTGATGATCCTATTTTAATAGATAAGTCTTTATAATTATAAGTAATACCTTTACCAGATATTTCTTTGAAGTCTTTAATTTCTTTATATGGAGTTGTATCTTTAAAGATAGAAATAATTGATTTTCCTATTGGATGAAGTGAGAGTGATTCTCCAGATACATAATACTTAATGATATCTTCTTTAGAGTATGTATTATCTAGAATAGTTAAGGTATAATCAGAAAATACTCCGGTAGAGATAGTACCTGTTTTATCAAATACAATAGTTTTAATACTACTAATAGCATCTAGGTAATCACTACCTTTTATTAAGATACCTTGTTTAGATGATGCTCCAATACCTGAAAAATAACTTAATGGTACGGAGATGGCTATAGCACAAGGACAAGATATTACTAAGAATACTAAAGCACGATATATAGCATCTTTTACTGATACATCACTTAATAATGGTAGAAAGATAACTGTAAGTATTGCAAGGATAAGTACTATAGGAGTATATATTTTAGCGGATGCAGATACGAAGGTTTCAGTCTTGGCTTTACGATCGGTAGCATCATCTATTAAGGATAATATTTTAGAGACAGTACTAGTAGCAAATGTATTAGTTATTTTTACTGTTAAAAGGCCACTAGTATTAATGGTACCTGAGAGAATAGTATCTCCAGGAGAAACACTTAGTAATTTACTTTCTCCAGTAATACTTTGAGTATTTAGTTTACTTTCTCCAGAGACGATGATACCATCTAGAGCTACTTTTTCACCAGGTTTGACAATGACTAGATCATTTACTTTTACTTCTTCAGGAGATACTTTGATGATAGTGTCGCCTTTCTTTAAATTAGCATAATCTGGTTTAATATTCATAAGTTCTTTAATAGATTTACGAGAATTATTAACAGCAATACTTTCTAATATTTTACCTATATCATAAAGAATAATTACCATTAGTCCTTCATGAATATTATTGGTAAAGTAGGCTCCAATACAAGAGACTGTTATTAAGAGATTTTCATCTATTGAGAGGCTTTTTAGTTGTTTGAATGCTTTTATAACTATTTTATATAGTAGAAGAATATAAGACAATATTATTAGTATTTTAGAGATTACTCCTTCTTTTAATATAAACATAGCTATAAGAGACAAGAGAACACCTGATATAAGAGTTATTATATCTAGTTTAGTAGTGCTATGGTCATGATGATTAATAGATGAGTCTGTTAGAGTGACATCTGGTTCAATAGTTTTAATGATGCTTTCTAAGTATTTCTTTATATCCCCTTCTCTATTAGTCCAGGCAGTTAGACTTGATTTACTGAAGTTTACGATAGCATTAGTAATATCAGAGGTTTCGTTTAATTTTTTTTCAATTTTAGCAGCACAATTGGCACAATCTAGATTATTTATAGTAAATTTATATTTCATTGATATGTTCATATCCTTTCTCAAATATTTCTTTTATATGATTATCATCAAGAGAATAATATACCGTATTACCTACTTTGTGAAATTTAACTAATTTAGAAGATTTTAAGATTCTTAATTGATGAGAAACAGCTGACTGAGTAGCATTAATACGATCAGCAATATCTCCGACACATAATTCTTCCTCAAGAAGAATATTAATAATTTTAATACGGGTAGAATCCCCAAATATTTTAAATAATTCTGATAAATCAATTATTTTATCATCATCTAATAATTTCATATATAGCCTTCTTTCTATATGAGTAATTGTTCATATATTTAAATTATATGTAAGATAATGATTGTTGTCAAGGTTATTTTAGATAATATTTTAAAATATATGTAAATAATTTTACATTGATAAGCATTTTATTATTTAAATTAAGGAAAAAATGCTATAATATAGATGATAGGAGGAAAAATAAATGAAATGTGCTAAAATTACAGGGCCTAAAATGATAGAGACTTCTACTATTGAAAGGCCAGATACTGAGAAAGGATATGTGCTATTTAAGGTTGATGCTTGTGGTATATGTGGTTCTGATATTCATTACTTTGTAAGTGGAGAACCTAAAGGACTAGTAATGGGGCATGAATTTGCTGGAACAGTACTAGATAATGGAGGGAGAGAAGATATAAAGGTTGGAGATAGAATTACAGGTCTTCCTATTAGTCCATGTGGACATTGTGAGGCTTGTAAGACTGGTAATCCACAATATTGCTTATCTACTTGGAGTGAGGCGGTTGGATTATCTCTTACTAATCCGGGTGGATATGCTGAATATTCAAAGTGTCGTGTGGATATGGTTAAAAAGGTTCCTGATGGAGTTAGTTCAGAAGAAGCTTGTATGGTAGAACCTTCAGCTGTATCACTTCATGCAGTTAACTTAGCTAATATTAAAGTTGGGGATAAGGTCTTAATTATTGGTGGAGGTATTATTGGTCTTATGGCTGCTGAATTTGCTAAGCTAAATGGTGCTAGTAGTGTTATCTTGTTAGAGACTAATGAAGCAAGAGGTAAAAAGGCAGAAAAATACGGAAAAGTTGATAAATACTATAATGCTCTTGAAGAAGGAATTATCGAAGCATTAGTCAAAAACACTAATGGTGGATTTGATAAAGTAATTGAATGCTGTGGCAATGGACCTGCTGTTAGTGAGTCTATTATGGCTGTTAAACCAGGTGGTACGATCGTTCTAGTGGGAGTTTCACTTACTCCAATAAGTATTCCTACTGTTCTTACAGTAATGCATGAAGTTAATATGCAAGGGGCTATTGCTTATACTGAAAAAGAATTTGAGATGTGCTTAGATTTAATTGATAAGAAGATTATTGATGTTAAAAAATATATTGATGATATTGTTCCATTAGAACGTGCTGAGGAATCATTCCTTAGATTAACTAGTGGCAAGGATGATGCAATTAAAATAATTTTTAAGCCAGAAATGAAATAATTAGATAGTTATCTATAAAGAAAATCAAGGATAAACTTTAATAGTTGTGTCCTTGATTTTTAATTTGTTTATATAATAGGAAAGTCATATTAAATTTATTTAATATAGTTTATTTATAGAGTACCAAAGCCGAGAAACAATAGATTTGTTCATCTGCATACATTGAAGTAGAAACAGCAAATTTAATATCAACAATATCAGCATTCTTTTCAGAAATAAACTTATTGATAGATTCTTCTAGATCTTTTTCATGAGATTCATCAAATACTTTAACTTTCATTTATAATCACCATATTAATTATAAGCTTATTAAAGTGATTATTTTGTCAATTCTTCTTCAATTCTTAACAATTGATTATATTTACATATACGGTCTGTACGAGACATTGAACCTGTCTTTATTTGTCCTAGATCAAGACCTACGGATAAATCAGCAATGGTTGTATCTTCAGTTTCACCACTTCTATGAGATATTACTGTTTTATATCCATTTTCTTTAGCTAACTTAATCGTACGTAATGTTTCTGTGTATGTACCAATTTGATTTAGTTTTAATAGGATAGCATTACCAGCATGTAATTCTAGTCCTTTCTCTAAGCATTCAATGTTAGTGACAAACAAGTCATCTCCGACTAATTGAATACGGTCCCCTAGTCTTTCAGTTATTTTTTGGAATCCTAGCCAATCATTTTCATCTACAGGATCTTCAATAGAGATAATTGGATAAGTATCTACTAGTCTTTCGTAGAAATCAATTAGTTCATCAGTAGTTAATTTTTTATTATCAAGAGAATAATAACCATCTTGATAGAATTCTGATGCCGCTACATCAATACCTAGATATACATCTGTTCCTGGTGTGTAGCCTGCTTCTTTGATGGCTTCGATAATTACTTTAAAGCCTTCTTCATTACTTTTAAGATCGGGAGCAAATCCTCCTTCATCTCCAACGTTAGTGTTATAGCCTTTTTCTTTTAAGACTTTTTTTAGGGTATGGAATACTTCAGAACCTATTCTTATTCGTTCTTTAATAGTAGAAGAAACTGGAATAATCATATATTCTTGAAAATCTAATAAATTATCAGCATGAGCTCCACCATTTAGGATATTCATCATTGGTCGTGGCAAAGTAGTTCCAGAACCAACATAACTATATAGGGGCTTTTTAGCACTTATGGCGGATGCTTTAAGGTTAGCAAGAGATACTCCTAGTATGGCATTGGCTCCTAGAACAGATTTGTTTTTAGTACCATCTAGGTTAATCATAGTGGTATCTATTAGTTCTTGATCTGAAGAGTCTAAGCCAAGTAATTTAGGGCGAATAATAGTATTTACGTTGTTTACAGCCTTTTCTACTCCTTTTCCAAGATAACGTGGTTCTTTATCACGAAGTTCTAAGGCTTCTCTTTCGCCAGTTGATGCTCCAGATGGTACAATAGCACGACCTAATGAACCGTCTTCTAGGGTTAGTTCTACTTCTACAGTAGGATTGCCACGAGAATCTAATACTTCACGGGCATGAATTTCTTTGATTTTACTCATAATATTTTCCTCTTTTCTTTGTTATTATTATTTTATTAATACTTATATTATATACAAAATTTAATTTACTTAATAATTTAGATGATTTTAATGATAGTTTAGTAATACCACCAGTAATTATAATAGTTATTCTTTTACCTTTACGCATTTTTTCTATTTTACCACGTGATATTTCAGGAAACCATTTTTTATTAGGGGCAATAATACCAGTATTTTTCTTAAAAAATTTATTTAGAAAGTCTGGTACCATTCCAGCATGAGTATGTCCTGATAAGATTAAATCATAGCTAGATAATTTATTTAATACTTCTTCATCAGTTAACTTTATTGGAGAATGAATAAGTAGTACTTTAGGTAATCTTGCTGGTAGTTTACTTATTAATTCTTGATGATGTTGAATATGTTCTAGAAGAATATCTGATGATTCATCATAAGTAATATTATAGTAATATTTACTTGGTAGTGTTAATCCTGCTATATAGATATAATCATCCTGATAACTATCATTATCTAGTAGAATAATATTATTAAATTCATTTAACTTTTTAAAAAATACTAGATCATTATCGTTAAAGATATCATGATTACCTAGTGATATTAAGACTTTAGTATAAGTGCTTAAATCTGTTAAGAATTTAATTAATTCTTTAATTTTAATTTTATTCTTAGTAATACTAGGCTCATCGACTAAGTCTCCAGTAATAACTAAATAATCTGGATTAAGTTTAATGATTGATTCTTTTACTTTAACTAATTTTTCAACATTTGTATTAATATTAAAATGGATATCAGCAATGTGAACGATAGTTAAATCTTTTTTGGCATAGTCATGATGAACTATATCTGTTTGAATTTTTACTTTATTCATTTTTTAGGCCACCAAATCGACGATCTCTTTTGGTATATTCAATAAGAGCTTTATCATACTCTTCTTCTAGAAAATCTGGAAAATAGCATTTTGGAAAATATAGTTCTGCATATGATAATTGCCACAACATAAAATTACTGATTCTTAGTTCACCACTAGTGCGAATCATTAAATCAATATCTGGTAGGTTAGTATACAAATAAGTGCCAAAATCTGATTCAGTAATGTTCTTTTTACCAGATGCTATTATTTTATTTACGGCATCTACTATTTCAGCACGTCCTCCATAATTTAGACAAATATTAAGAATACCTCCAGTGTTGTTTAGAGTATCTTTCTCCATTACTCTCATGGCCTCTATTACATCAGGGCGCAATGGTTCTTTTCTTCCAGAAAAGATAACACGAATATTTTCTTCATTAAAGAATTTACTGTCTTTTTTAAATCCTTGAATAAATAAATTCATAAGATAGTTAACTTCTTCTTCAGGACGAGAAAAATTCTCGGTAGAAAAAGCAAAAACACTAAGATATTTTGTTCCATTATGTAGGATATATTTGCTAATTTTCTTTAGAGTTTTATATCCTTCTTTATGCCCTTCAGTTCTTTTTTTACCTTTTTCTTTTGCCCAACGACCATTACCATCTAATATGATAGCAACGTGAGTGGGTATTTTTAAATTTTCTTTATTCATATTATTTACTACTCCTTTATACAATTATATTATATATTAATTTGTTAACACTGACAAGTTAAAGACAAAATTCTATATTTTTTTAAGAATTAGATAGACATATTATGTAAATGTTATTTTTTATCTTGACACTTTTCTATAAAGTAAGAAAATATTAGTCTAGAATAAATGGACTCTTCATAGATATTTTCTGGATGATATTGAAGTCCTAGAAAGAATTTCTTTTTGGTGTCTTCAATAACTTCAATTATATTATCATTAGATGTGGCTGATATGGTAAGGCAACAAGGCTTTGTTATTGCTGACTTATGACGAGAGTTAACCTCGATATGATGGCTCTTAATAATATTCATTAAAACTGTATTATCTTTTAGATGAATTTTATGAGTAGTATTTTGGTGATTAGGAATATCTATTTCTTTTCCTCCAAAGACAAGAGCCATTTCTTGCATACCAAGACATATTGCTAAGAGTGGAATATTTAGGTGATGAAGCAATTTAATTATATGGTAATTTTTTTCTTCAAGAGTACTACCTCCTTGTAAGATAAAGCCATCACAAATATTTAGATAGTTATCAAAGTATTCATTAAAGATACCAATAGGTATGCCACCACTCTTAATAATACTAGTGGCAATATCTTTGTAAACTATATCGATATTGTGATTATTTTCTGATAAACTTTTACGAGTAATTATACCAATTATAGGTTTCATATATCACTTCCTTAGTAAAATATATGTATTTATTTATAAATAATAGAAAAAAGTTAATGTTATAATATTTAATTATCTAACATTAACTTTTTAATTAATATATTGCTTTAATAGAATTTTTATTAACCACTTACTACTGGTGAATCTTTTTTATTGTTTATTTTTAGTGTTTTTTGATATGATTCTACTTCTTTTTTAAAATTATTTAAATATTCTTCTTTAGATATATTTACTTCTTCAGTAGAAGTAAAGTATAGAATTGTATAAACATTATTTTTATCAAATGTTATAAATGTATAATAATGTTCATCTGGATACTCAATAGATGATGATAATACTTTATATTCTTGATATGAATTAAGGCTTGATTCTCCTGTTTCAATAATATTGAAAGACTCTTTTAAGTATTCAAGATAGGCTTCATAGTATTCTTTATTAGTATTATACTCTTCTTTTGAATAGGTATTTTCATCTAACATTATTTGGAATACATAAGAATTAAGATCATAGTTGGAATAGGTTTTATAATCGGTATAGCGATTATCTTCTTTAAAAGTATTAGGTAATGTTAAAGAAATATTACCATATGTATATAGTTTTTCAGTTATATTATTATCTGGATTAACATTGTTATCTTCTTCTTCAGGAGATACAATAATTAATACAAATCCTAAAACAATAATTATTAAGATGGTTAATAAGATTGGCTTTAAAACACTACTCTTCGCGTTTCTTTTGGCTTTTATTGGATTATCTAGAGCATCTTTATCAAAATATGTTTTATTAAATGAAGATACAACGATATATCCTAGTTTTTTCATTTTATAGAATAAACTAACTTTATTTGATAAGTCTAGAGTAATAACATTTGAAGGAACAGCTTTTTCTTTACTAAAAGCATCATACTTTTCATATATTTTTTCAATATATTTAATTTGTTCTTCTAACGTGGCTTTAGTAATATCTTCTTCAGAATTAGCATTACTAGTATCTATTTTATTTGTGTAGGCTTCTTTATTAATATTAGCAATAATACCTCCAATACCTAGGAAGGTAAAGATAACAGATATTATATAGTCATGTGTAAGAGCTGAGGTAAATTCTTTTGAAGCATAAAGCACTTCTAGATAGGATAAATCTAAGCCATTACCTTCTTTAGCAATTAGTAATATGGGCATTATTAAGAATGTTGATACTGTGATAGCTAACAATGAAGATATGGTTATAAGTACTGAAGTTTTCTTGGTAATTATACCACCAAATTTTTTATAAAATAATAATGAGCCATAAGCAATAAGTAATGCTAAGATAGATAAGATATAGTTTAAGTAAACATAAACAATAACCCATGGAATACTGAAAATGAGAGCTCCAAGTAATGCTCCAATTATTCCTTTAATTTTTTTATTCATATAATCACACCCTTTAGTTAATTATAACCTCTATTTTAGATATTAGCAAGAGTTAAAAGAGTAAATAAGATAAAAAACACAATAAAGAAAATTAGACCTATAATAATTAATATATTATTTATTTTAGATTGTTTTTTAAATACTTTTAATAAGATATAATAAGATAATGCTCCGATAAATGCTCCTATTGTATTGGTAATTATATCTGTTATATCAGTAGCACCAATAGCAAATATATACTGTAATGATTCATAGATAATACTTAGAATTAAGCCATATAATATACTATTTTTTATGGAATGATTAGACATTTTTAGGAGAATACCTAGTGGGATAAATATAAGGATATTTTCTATTACTTCGGTTAGATGAAAAGAGGATTCATTATCATAATGAAAAGGGATTAGATTGATACTACGAATGGTAGATAATTCTTGAGGATTAAAAGATAATTTAAATACTATAATCCAGGTTAAGATAAACAGATATGTTATTAATAATATTTTAATAATTTTATTTTGATTCATCAATTATCACTTCTTTCTTTATAGATATTGTAGCTTATAGAAATGACTATCTGATGACTATTTAGTGACAATTTTGTTATATTTTGTTTTTATTATATTCTTTGATGATCCAAGTCATAATTACTTCAACAATGTAATCAACTTCTTGGTTCGTTAATGGGCGATATGCTGGGATATGGTGCCATTTTTCTAAACAACCACGACAACAGGTAGCAGTAGCATGTTCCGCAATAAAAACGGGGTGTCCATGCATTGGTGTTTGTTTTCCATCATTAATACCACTGATATCTTTTAATCTTTTGTTAATAAAACCATAGGCATGACTTTTAATTGTATCGTATCCTTTTGTTTTGATATATAAAATATCTTTTTCTTTAAGATGAAAACTACTACGAAAACGTGATTTTGATAGATTATCTAATACTATGTTAATTTTCTCCATGATGAGTACTCCTTAATCTACTATGAATTAATTATTTTATTTACAGTTTCTTCAATAGATAAATTACTAGTATCTATAATATTTTTTCCTTCATAATTATAGTTAAGAAATTGATTCAATAATACAAGTACTCTTTCTTTCATTTGGCAATCTTCAGAACGTAATTTATCTCTTTTTATAAGTACTTCTGGACTAGTTATTAATAAGCTAAAATTTATTTCGTAGTGTTTTATTTCTTCGGTTATTTTTTTAGATTGATGGGACTAATAATATAATTAAAGATAACATTATAACCTTTTTCTAAATATGATTTTATTAAGTATATGGAATTGCTCCAAAATAAATCTAGAGGTGCATTGGGTTTCCATGGACTTATGCGATCAGAGACAAAGAAGTTATAGATAGTATCTCCTTCAATTAGAACAGACTTTGGTAAAGACACAGCAAGAGACTTACTAATAGTACTCTTCCCTACTCCTGCAGGACCAGTAATTATATATAATTTATTCATGATATTCCTCCTATATATTTATAACATACCACATGATAATGATATTTGTCAAGAATATAACAAACAAATGTTTCTTAATCATATGATAATTAAAAGTCTTATATTTATATATAAGACTTTAATGCTTTAAATGGCGTCCCCGATTGGAATCGAACCAACGGCCTATCGCTTAGGAGGGGTATATCCATCTCCTAAGGGAACACCTTTATATTATCTTGTAATCCCTTATATTATAAGGTTTTCTTTTAATTTTATCTTATTTTTTCTGAACTTGTTTTTATATGAGGTGCCGTAAATTAGTGCCATAACACCTTAATTTTAGGCATTTTGCATGTTTTTCATCATTTCATCAAACCTATCTGCACATGCATTTTTACTTTCTTCGAATGCATGAGTGTATATTTCCATAGTGATTGATGTATCTGAGTGACCTAATCTCTTACTAACTGTCTTAGGGTCAACACCAGAATTGATTAATAAACTTGCACAAGTATGCCTCAACTCGTGAAAACATATTGGGTCTAAGTTATACTTCTTAACAATCTTTCTAAGAATATGGTCACATGTACCTGGAAACATATATTCTCCCTCTTTGGAAGTAAAGATTCTGTCATCCTTACCAGTCCATTTTCTTTTATTCCATTTCTTATATGCCTCTTGCCATTCTTTGTATTCAAGTAGGACTTCGATTGTTGATTGACTTATCTTGATTGTTCTGATTGATGATTCTGTCTTAGTTGTCTTTTCATCAATAACACCTTCACAAACTTTAAGTGATTTTGTTATGCTTACCATTCTTGTATCAAAGTCTATATCTGACCATCTAAGTGCACATATTTCACTTCTACGAGCACCAGTATCAAGTGCCAACATTATAAGTAATTTGTACTTAATAGATTCATTTTCAAGAACATCTAAAAGTTTCTTGACTTGATTAACATCATAGAATCTTTTTTCCTTATGGTCTTTCTTTGGCTTGATAGTTTTTAAGTTAGGATTCTTATCTATAAGTTCCCACTTAATTGCTTGATTGAACATAACATTTATAACTTTCTGATAGTTCTTCATGGTATGATAACCAACTTCTTTTACTTTCTTACCAGTTTTAAGTTTTTGGTACATGTTATCTAATGTAAGAGGTGTAATCTCTCTTATCTTTTTACTACCAATTATAGGATTGATTCTTGCAAGTGATGTCTTATATCCATGAGTAGTAACATTTGAGATATTTGACTTACAATATTTTTCAATAAATAAGACTGACAAATCCTCGAATGTTAAATCACTTATCTTTTTAGATTCTCCTACATGATAGAACTCAGATTTAAGTTCTGCCTCTTTTTTGGTTGCCTCTGACTTAGAACCTTCAAAGTTAAAAGTTTTTCTTTTACGATTACCTAATATATCATAACCAAGTTCAATAGTTATCTTGTATTTATTTGTATCAATTTTCTTGATTGCCATATTTAATTCTCCCTTCAAACATGGCATAAAATACATCAACTATCTATGTATATTATACCACATTTTGGCCGTTTCCCCTAATACAAAAGGATACTTTTTTTCATTTCTACTTTGTTATTTTCAACCCACTCATTAATCTCTTTTATGTCAAACTTTATTCTATTTCCAAACTTATAATGAGGTATCATTTTGGCTCTGACCAATTTTCTTAAATATGGAACTGATACATCCAAATAGTTTGAAACTTGCTTAATATCACATAATTCTTTGGTCAAAACCAACACCTCCTAACAATTAAAAATTAAAATCTTCACCATACAAAAACTCTGACATCATTTCTGAGTATAAATTATTTATGCATTCTTCAAGTTGAATATGATGGAAAGAATCTAAATAAGATTCTGGATAATCTCCACTTTCTACACAATTAATTGCTTCCAATACTCTTAGAACTATTGGTGATGAATAATCAGTAAAATGCAATTCTTCTATACCAAATTGTTGGTAAACTACCCACCATAATACATCATCATATTCTTTATCAACTACATCTGTATATATAGGTACATCTGTCACAATGGATAAAACTAGTTCGATTTCTTTTAATAAATCTTCATAGTCTATACCTTCAATATCTTGTGTCCTATAATAATTCATAATATAGTACTCAACTACAAAATTGATTTTCTTCTGGAAATCTTTTGAGACATTATAACTAAACTTAGTTAACTTAGTTATTGAGTCTTGTAGTATTCCTCTTAAATTATCTATTGTAACAACCCCATGTTCATTTCTTATTTTATCTTTTAGTTTCATAATTTCTACCTTCTTTCGTTAGCATAAATTATATTGGCCAATCAAGAGTATGCTTTCTCTTGTTGATTAATATTCTATATTAATTAGGAACCTAAAATCTGCCCCTATATAGCACATTTCTATTGAATTGGTGTTCGATTCTTGTTCGGTATCAAAGCAAAAAAATAAGAGGACTAATGTCCTCTAATCTATATAATTTCTTTTTAAGTTACATCCGGATTCTTTGACTATACCTTGTCTTTCTAAAAACTTCATAAGTTGTTGAATCTCTGCACAAATCTTTTTATACTTTTCTTCTGATGGAGAAGTAATATAACTATTATACCAGTAGTACATTTTATCATAATAGTTTATACACTTTCTATCTCGACTTTCTTTTATGTCTGAATGTTCTTTTAAATATTTATCTAAAACTTCAAAAGAACTATCATTTCCTTTATCTAATGAATTGTTAAAATCTACCAATGCATTATAAGTATAGTAAACATCACAAGTGACTTTCTCTTGAATCCTATAATCACCACAATTACTCATAAGAGTTTCATCATACCTAAACATCTTTAATCCGTTAGTCTTGTTATTATAAAACTCAGTACTTGTTGGCAACTTATTTGTTCTAGTACTATAAATAATCAAAAGACATCACTTCCTTTTGGTCAACTATTATATCATAAATCTTATAAAATAAATGGTATAATAGTTTATTGAGGTGATTGTCGTGACAAAAAAAGCAGAAAATGAAGAAGTAAAAATAACAGTTATTAGTAATGAAAAAGAAGAAACATTAGAAGAAATCCAAGAAAAAATAAAATCTTCCGAGTATCTAAATAGTATTACTACAATGTCCTCTACAATGAGTAAATTGTCTAAAAGCATTATTGAATCATACCAACCTATACTTAATAATATAAATAGAATAAATGGATTCTATTCTGGATTAGAAGAAACAATTAAAAAAATATCTGAAATGCAAAAAACAATAATGCCAGATATAATAAATAATGCTATTGAATCCTCAAATAAATTATCTAATAATTTAAGTAAGATAATAAATTCATATAACTTTGATAATTTAATGAATATCGCCGTAGGTTCGAAACTTCAAACAACATTACAAGAATTAACTAAAGTAATAAAAACTTTCCATGTTGGAGATTTATCTGGATACGAAACTGAATATTTAAAAAATAATTTTTGGGTACTACCATATGATATAGAATATAAAGATATAAATAGTTTAACTTCCTTATCAAATGAAGAATTTAATGCAAAAATGTTAGAACACTTCACAAATGATAGAATAAATAAATTAGTTGATATTTGTATTAAAAATGAAGATAAAAAAGATAAAAAAATTTTACTTAAACAAGTTCAAGATAACATCGAAATGGGTAATTATTCAATTTGTAATGTTGCCTTAATTAATTATCTAGATGGACTAACACTTAATTTGATAGATGAATCTTCTCCCAAAAAGCACACTTCACATTTTGTAATTGATGCTTTGCATAAATATTATGAAACACATGACTCATATTTAATGTTTTTAAAAGTAGAAGTACTATTAAATTTTTATAATTCTATATATGAATCTGATGATTTAAAAAATCCAACCAAAAATGATGTTAATAGAAATACTACTTCTCATGGTGCAAAATTTTCAAATGAAAAAATTGATACATTAAGATTATTAAATGCCATATGGTACATACAAGAATTTATTAAAGAAACTGATTTTAAAGATAAATTTATTCTTACCAATTCTAATGCCAAAGAAAAAAAAGATAAGTACACATTAAAAAATAGAGATGATAACTAATATCACCTCTATTTTTTATTATATTTTGGATAACTCTTAATTGGTCTACCATATTGACCAGACAAATCCAAACAAGTAGGACATCTATAACTGAATCCTTCTTTAATCATTATGTCTTTAATAACATTTATGACCATTTTACTTTTTAGCATTTCAACTAAATGGGCTTTCTCTTTGTATTCCTCATGACCATCTTTTAACTTACCAATTAAGTCTTCCTTTTGTTTTTCTCGTTCAACTTCTTTTTCATACTTTTCAATTTCTTTTCTAATCATAAGTTGAGCATACTCATCATCAATACTTAAACTTATAGTCTTATTATCTAAGTCTAATAGTCTTAGTAAATCATTATTTGACATATTAAACCTCCTTTGAGTTAAAGAAGTTTTCCCAATCACTTCTCTTAACTATATAATTTCTTCCATGTTTTTTAGCTTTGACTATATGACTACTAACAACCTTTCTTACATAAACCAATGTAACTCTGTACTCATCACATATCTCATTCAATAGTAAATATTCTTTCTCCATGAATCATGCCTCCTCATATAAAGAGTAGTTGAACTTAGGAGAAACTCTAAAATAGTGTTATATAGTATGACTTAGTTGCATAAAAAAATCGTGTCTAAACTTAACACGAACACTTGTTTCTATATACACCTGTTTTTGCTTGTTTTTAAGCCAATACAGACACTTTTATAGAAGACTAGACTAATTCTATTCCAGAAGTCTTTCGTAACAGAGAGATACCGGATTTTGCTTCAAATCAAGCTACCCCGGGTGGGGTTTAGTATAAACCGATATTTTGCTATCAAAAATCAATGGTAACCCCAAATTGACTCGACCGATTTTCTTTTCTCTTTCTATCAAGAAGGGGGAACAATTTTATTATGAACGAAGTGAATAATAAAATTGCTTAGGGGGATAATTAATCTTTCTCTTTTCTTATAATACTTAACAGAAGGTACTATATATAACTATAATATATATAAATACTCCTTAATATATACTAGATAGTAGCAAAGTATTCTTGAAACTCGAATTTTTGTTCATGAAAAAGCAACTCTGTTAAAGTTGCTTGTTCTTTTTACATATAGGACATTTTCCATATCCTTTTCTTTGATTATATACTTCTCTCTGATAAGAATGTCCATTATTACATTTCCACCAAACTTTTTTACTATAACTTTTACTTATGTTATATGGTGTTATTCCAATTTCATCATTTTTAGAATAATCCCAATTTACTAGAACCTCTGGATGTGTTGTTGCTATGTCATTAAATCCTTTTAATATTTTTTGATTAGAGCAATATGGACATCCGGTTCCTTTTATCCTGTTTGGAACACTTGCTTCATATGAATGACCTTTATCACATTTCCACCAAACTTTATATTTTGAACCTTTACTTATATTTTCTGGTGTATGTTCTTGATTTTTATCATAATCCCATTCTTTTAATAAAAATGGATGTGTTGTTGCTATATCGTTATAACCAGTTAGCACTTTTTGTCCAGAACAATAAGGACAACCTGCTTTCTTAACTGTTTTAGAGTTAATTTTCGCTTGATATTTATGACCTTTATCACATTTCCACCAAACTTTTTTTGTATATCCTTTTATTATTTCTGTTGGACTAACATTATTTTTGTCATAATCCCATTCTTTTAATATATTTGGGTGGGTTGTTGCTATATCATTAAAACCTGTTAATACTTTTTTACTTGAACAATATGGGCAACCAGTTTGCTGTAATATTTTAGTAGAAATTGAAGCATTATAACTATGTCCCTTTTCACATATCCACCATATTTTTAGTGCACTACCAAACGACATATTTTCTGGTGTAATTCCTAACTCATTATTTTTTTTATAATTCCATTCTTTTAAAACCTCTGGATGAGTATTAGAAATGCAATTTTCTTTTTCAATAAAATTAATTAGTTCTAGAATATCTTTTATATCTCTATCTAAATTATAATCAAGATTGATTCCAAAATATTTTTCTAAAAAGTCAATTCCAGATTCTACATGGGAACCATCAGGCTTGTTGTTTTCTTTTAATTTAAAAATTACTGATGATGAGGAAATGCCAGGGGCTTGTTTTTCTCTAATTCTTATTAGAGTAACACCATTATCATAACAAATAGTATCCTTTATTAAATCCCTTTCATCATTTTTATGGTAATATGAACCATCATATTCAATTCCAACTTTTTTCTCAGGAATATAAATATCTATTTCTTTTCCTTCTAACCAATCTGGCTTATAACTTGCTATTGTATCTTTAAAAATCTTTTTTAAATAAAAATAAATAATTTTTTCAGGTAAGGATGTTCTTCTATAACTCATACAAACAGGACAACCATGATACAATTTTTTATCCCTAATTCTAGATACAATTGTCGACTCCCATTCGTGACCTTTATTGCATTTCCACCATACCTTAACTTTTCCACCTTTTATTATTTCATCTGGTTTAATACCTAATTTATCATTTTTTTCATAATCCCATTCTTTTGCAAGTTCTGGGTGAAGTGTTAAAAAGTCATTATAACCTTTTAGAACTTTCATATTAGAACATATAGGACATCTATTACCATTTGCAACTTCTGATATTTTAGCTTTCCACTCATGGCCTTTGTTACATTTCCACCATACTAAATTAGTAGAACCATGTGAAAACATTGAAGGTAATAAATCTTTATTTTTTTCATGGTTCCACAAGTCTAATATTTCAGGATTTGTAGTTTTTATATCATTGTATCCTTCTAATACTTTATTATTGGAACAATATGGACATCCTGAACCAGTTATTCTACTTCTTGCAATAGAATCCCATTCATGGCCTTTATCACATATCCACCAAATTTTAGTTCTTGTACCATTAGTAATTTCAGTTGGATATATACCCAATTCATTATTCTTATTATAATTCCATTCAGATAATAATTCAGGATTCGTAGTTGCTATGTCATTAAATCCTTTCAAAACTAATCTGTTTGAACAATATGAACAATTTCCACGACCATGAAGTCTATCATAAATACTTCTTTGATATGAATGACCTTTGTCACATATCCACCATACTTTTATTTGAGACCCCATTGGAATAGTTTCAATATTCTGTATGTTCTTTTTATAATCCCATTGTTTTGCAAGTTCTGGGTGCAATGTCATTAAATCATTTTCTCCCTTTATTGCTAATTTTCCAGAACAATAAGGACATCCAATGCCTTTTGCTTTTGAATATGCAACTTGCTCATATGAGTGACCCTTATCACATATCCACCAATATTTATTATGTGAATATAAACTTGCCTCATTTGGAGGAATAATATTTTTTTTATAATCCCATGACTTTAATAATAATTCATTATCAGAAACAAAATTAGACAATTTGGTCACTTCCTTTCAGTAATATATTATATCATTAATTTTATATATTTTAAAAAGATGGAGATATTTTATAATAAAAAATATTTTTATCTACTAATATTTAAAAATATAATAAATATATAATATACTCTATATATTTATCTTATATAAAAAAACTTCTATTAAATTAAAAAAAGAGGACAACAAGTCCTCAATATAATGACCAACGAAAAAACGTAGCTACTTTTGAATTATTTTATGCCATATTGGAGATAGTTGATGTTATCAAAAGAGGTGCCGTAAAAAGTGCCGACACATATATTATGTCATATCACTCAGTATCACTTTGTATCACTTTTCGGGTAAACGAAAAAAGCCTCGAAACCCAAGGATTTCAAGACTTTATAAGCATTCTGGTGTCCCCACCGAGACTCGAACTCGGCCAAAACCAGACTTAGGAGGTCTGTGCTCTATCCATCTGAGCTATGGAGACATTGATTTCCCTTTAAATAAAGGGAATTATTAATATTTTTATCTGTCCTAATTTTGCTCTCTAAGAATGAACACACTCTTAGGAGGCGATCGCTCTATCCGACTGAGCTACGAGGACATGATAAATTAACGTTTACTAGTTAATTATATCACTTAGAATTTTATTTGTAAATTAATCAGTAATAATTTCATCAATTTGTTTATCGTGAGATTCATGAGGGAGAGTGTTTACTAGGCATTCTTTATAACACAACCCTATTGTATATACTTTATGTTTAGATAGAAAGCGATCATAGTAGCCACCTCCATATCCTAGGCGATAACCATCACTTGAGAAACATACTCCTGGTGTTATGCATATAGTATTATCATAATTATTTACAGGATTAGTAGTGATAGGTTCTAAGATGCCATAGTATCCAGGAGATAATTCTAGAAGACTATTAATATAGTAGAATTTTATTTCTTTATTTATGACTTTAGGAAGAGCTATTTTCTTACTAGGTAGTAATGCATTAATTATTTCTTTAGTATCTACTTCATTATTATAAGACATATATATTAGAATGGTACTACTGGTAATTATTTTAGGATGAGAGAGAACTTTTTTTGTAATGATACTACTAGGAATAGTACTACAAATATTCTTACGAATAGATAAATATTTTTTTCTTAATTCTTGTTTCATAAGTTTATTATATAATAAAAGTCTAGGTTAATCTAGACTTAAATTAAAAGTTTATTTTCTTTAACTAGTTTTAATATTTTATATTTTTCTACATCATTTAATTTTTGTGGAGTAATAGGCATATCTCCTTTATACTCTTTTTCTTCTAAAGTTGTTTCTGCTAATAATAAGCGATATAACATGATATATAGTTCTTTTGATTCTTTAGCATCTAATTTAATATATGGAAAACGATGATTTTCTTCATTGAAGAGTAATCCCATGATATATAATGATTCATACAATGTTAATTGTGCTTGACGACTCATATATTCAAAAATTACTTCTTCAGAGAAATTACCATTCATACATTTATTTAATAAATCATACATAATAATTACATCAGAATGTTCATGATAATGTCCTACTTTATTTAGGGTTAAACCAAACAAAACAGTAATATGTTGATACTCTTGTTTAACGGTATTAATACTTGATTCTTTACTTAAAGAATATGCAGTAAATCTTTCAGCTAATTTTGATACCATTACTTCTTCTAAGAGAAGCCAGCCATTGTTTACTAGTACTTGAGTATTATGACGATGTGCTCCTAGATCGTTATAGTAAATACTACTAAACTTTAGGGTTGTATCATTTTTAAATTTTAAGATATGACGAGCAAGTCCTTGGTATAAATAATAACGTCTTTTTTCTTTAGCAATAGCAAGACTCTCATCAGATAAGTCTTTAGTTTGATATAAGCCACTATTTAATACTATTTTTGGCTCATAAGTTTGAACTGGTAATAAACTATTAGCGAGTGTAAAATATTCTAATCCATTAAGGGAAAATAATACTTTTGATAAATTATAGCCATATACTTCTGTGACGTGTAAGAAATCTTCTAGACAAGTTAATTGCTCTTGAATTATTTCATCAGCATTAACTGGAATATTTTTTTTACTCATCATTTCTTTAATTGTATTTTTTTCTATTTTATCTAGAAACAGCGGTACTTCGGGATATTTATCCCAATTATATATAGTTTTCATAATTCTCCTTTATTATTTTTCAATCATGTTTAATAGATTGATTTTAAAGATATCTTTAGCAGCATGAGTTTTAGATACCATAACTCCTTTATATGTAGTTAATTCTTTTTGATGTCCTTCAGTTAAGATGTCATCTGGTGTAAGATTATCTAGCATAATTATTTTTTGTTGATGATATACTGAGTAATGAAGAACAATATCGCCATGTACTTTATTGAACATTGTATCTGTAGGTAATTTTAATTCATATTTAGTGATGTCATCTTTATCATTTTGAGAAACAATGACTCCAAGAAATTCACCTTCACGCATAGATGGATAAAATTCAAATATTAATTTTTTATATGCAAGCATGTTATATTTTTTCACAGCACGTTCTTTTTTTCTAAACTCATTTTCATTTAGATACTCAATAACGTAATTATTTGTATTGTTCATATTCCTTACCCCCTTTGGTATTAAATATATTATTTAGTTTCTTCTTGTTCCTTAATTCTCTTTTTAGTTTTAGGTTTATCTTCGACGAATTCTACTGGTTGTTGTAGTCCTTGATAAATTTTTAATTGTGTAGCAATAGTTTTTAGATCACAAAGAGAGGCTTTATCCATCCAGTTAACATTAAATGTTTCTCCTAGTTCTAGTAAATTTTTTCCTATTAGCCCATTCTCTTTACGTAAGTTTTCACGTCCTTCTTCGCTTACTTTAGATAAGATGTTTTGATCTTTGAATGCTGCTTCTTCTAAGGACTCACGATTTTTTAAATATAATTCATATATTTTTAATGTCTTACGATTCTTACCAATAACAGCAAGTTCATTAAAAGCAAAACCACCAACTGATACGCCAATGCAGCCGATAGCACCATAAGCTAGAATACTTGATACTGGTAAGTTAAGACCAAGTGTCACAGCTAAAAATACTGCTGACGAGAGGGCTGTACCAATAAAAAATGATCTAGCTTTGTTTGAAGATACTTTCTCTGAATTAGCAAAAGACATAGAATATTGTTCTTCTAAACGTTGATAAAAAAACTTTATATTTTCTTTGGTACAAGGATATTTATTTACTATATTATTAGCAAATGTTACATAGATTTCTTCTTTTTCTTCATCTACTAAAATATTAGTAATAAAAGAACAAGGATTTTCAAAGTATTTTGAATAATCTTTCATAAAATCATTCCTTTCATAAGTCGGATATATATCTTAGCATAAATAAAGGGTTTTGTCAAGGAATATCAACCAAAAAGCAAACTTTTGTTCTTTTGATAGATTGATCTTAATTTTTTTTAATAATTTAATATTATTTTTTTTAAATATATGTTATAATTTGATTATATAAGATAGAGAGATGGGTGAAGATAATGGTTAGATATGGTGGAATGATATTAGATAAGAATAATGATTTTACTGTATATAGTGCTAATTGTAGAAGTACCCAAGGAGTTAACAACTATTATATATGTATTCCTAATAATGATAAGGAAGGATACTCTTTATATATAGAATTTCCTAATAAAAGTATTAATTATGAAGATAAAACTAGTATTTTAGAAATGATGAATAATGAAAGAGAAAAAATTAATGATGATAAGGCAATATATGTATTACCTGTTATACCAGAAGAATTAATAATTAAGGAAGATAATGTTAATGATGATAAGGTATATTTGGAACTTGTTAATACTATAGAAGAGATTTGTGATGATGTATTTGGTAATATGATTCAAGAGAATACTCTGATGGATCAAAGTGTACATTTAATAACAGATAGTAGATATGAAGAAGATTTTGTTGATTGGATTAATATAATATATGTGGAAAATAAGCCACAAATGAAAGGAATATTTCAAAAAGAAAGAAAAAATATTGATAAAAATTATGATGCTACGACTACTAATGATGAAGAAAATCATATAGAACAAGAGATTAGTAAGCCTAAGGTAAGAGTATTTGAGAAACCTAAGAATAATAATGGTTTTAGTAGAATACAGGCATTGGTAATTACAATTATTTTATCTTTAATAGTAGGAATAAGTATAGCATACTATATGGTTAGGTAAAGAAAAGACCTCTGTTTATGTGATTAAACGAGGTTTTTGTTATGTTAGAGTTTATTTTAGTAAGTATATGGTAGTAATAGATAAGATAAGTAAAAAGATAATTAGATAAATGGCTCTTTTGAAATAATTCTTTTTATATTTTAAGTTTATTGTTAAGTTATCAAAGTATTTTAAGAATAGATTACTCATTATTAAGGGAATAACTACTATAGGTAATAAATTTATGTAATGAGTAGATATACCAGTTAATAATCCTAAAACTAAGCCATATACTATTTGACTACTAGCAATAGTAGGGCTTTTATATGAGTCAGATAAGCAATAAATACTTAGAAATAATAGACTATTTAGATGATATGACTTAAATAATATATTAATAATATTTTCATGATGTAGTATTCCCAATGATAAGATAATAATTAGATAGATAGTAATATAAGATAGTACAAAAGGATATTTTATAGATTTTTTATTAAATAAATAGATAAAAGATATAAATGTAAGCACTGGTGTTAGATATTCAGGGCTAATTAATGCTACTAGTAATTTAGTATTATTAGTTATATTTTCTGTATGATTAAGGATAGTACTAAACCCTTCTTGATAGTATTTATATAAGAATAGGAATAATATTCCATATAGAGCTGTAAAAAGAAAATTATGTTTATCAATATTACTTATAATGATAGTAATAAACACAGCTATAACACTAATAATTAGGGAATATTTGTAAGAAAATAAAGTAATTATAAGGGATAGTGAAATAGTACTAGGAATAAATTTACTTTTATTTTTTGTTATTAATTTAATGATATAGTTAAGTATAATGGCGCTAGAAAAAGTTACGGCAGTGGTTTTTATGATAGACATGGCAAGGGTATAATTTTTAGTTATTAGATAGTAAGCAAGAAAATATACAATAAGCATGATGAGAGTGTATAAATAATTTAGTTCTATTTTTAGAATATTATTGGAAGATTTGACATGTGTTTTTGGAGAAAGAGAGAAACTAGTCATGATTAGCCTCCTTTATTTTTTTGATTAGATCACGAACTTCTATTTTGGATGGGCAGACGTATGAACATAAGCCGCATGCAATACACTTGTTTATTTCTAGGTCTTTACTATTAGCAGGATTATTAATAATCATTGAAGGAATTAGATTGCGTGGGCAAACTTCAGCACATTTACCACATTTTATACATGGACTTGGATTATCTACTAGATCTTCTAGAACTAAGATGCAGTTTAGATCTTTGGTGACTATTAATTCATCAGTAGGAATAGATGAGCCCATCATAGCACCTCCGGCAATGAGAATAGGATTTTTTAATTTATTTAGTGGCTCTGTTTTTAAGATTATTTCGTTAAAATTAGTACCTACTTTTACTTTATAGTTAGCTGGATGTTTAATACCTGGGCCTGAGATGGTGATGGTTCTTTCTATTAATGGTTTATGGTATTTTAGCATTTCATAGATGGCATAGATAGTAGATACATTGTTAACTACAGTAGATACTTCTTTAGGTAATCTATCATAGGTGTATCCTAGTACTGAGTTAACTAAGATACGTTCATAACCACAAGGATATGCATCTAAGACGCCATATACTTTGATATTAGGATATGTATTAATATACTTAAGGAATTTTTTTATGACCATGGTATTAGTCTCTTTAACAGCTATATAAGCATAATCAATATCCATTATCTCCATAATAGCGTCTATTCCTTCTAGGATTTCTTCAGGATGATTATACATAAGAGCACTATCAGCACTAGCATATATTTCACATTCAGTACCATTAATAATTAAATATTTAATTTTATCTTTAGTATCATATTTTATGTATGTAGGAAAATCTGATCCACCCATACCAGTAATACCTAGATGAGTTAACATATAGATAAATTCTTCTTTACTATACTTAGTAATGTCTTTTTTCTTGCCTACTTTATTTAAATATTTTTCTTTAAAGTCATTTTCGATAACGATACACTCTACAAGGTGGCCATTTGAGATATATTTTTTTTCAAATCCTACAACTGTTCCACTAGTGGTAGATAATAAAGGCATATCTGATGTTTGATTTTTACCAACGATAGTGCCAATACAAACATACTCCCCTACCCTTACTGTAGGACTATATTTATATCCTAATCTGCTTTCTAAGGGAATATAGATTATCTGAATTTTTAGGTCATCAATTATTTTTTTATTTGGTTTAATTTTATAATCTTCAATAGATACCATATGAGATTATGCTCCTTTCGATATAATATAAATAACTATTATACTTTTTACTTCTCATGTTAATTATACAATAAAATAAAGTAAATTCATAGAAAAATGTTAATAATTGTCCTAATATGAAGAAAAATGAACTTATATGAAATGAAGATGGATAATTATTTTAAATAATTAGCTTTTACTTTTATATAAATTTAAAATTTGGTATAATTAAAATAAGAAAGGAGTATGAAATGAATAAACAAAATAATAATTATGCTTTAGTTATCTTAGTAATTGTTTTACTTTTAGTATCAATTGGTTTGGGAGGATATATTGTTTATGATAAGGTAATAAGTAATGGGAATGATGTTAGTGATAAGAATGATAACTATAATTACTATAAACCAGTTGTAAGTATTAAGAGTTTGGAAATTGATAAGGCTGAAGTTGTAAATTATCCTAATAATCATATGCTTGTAAGTGGCAAGTTTGTACTTGAAGGAAATGGAGAAGATTATACTAGTGTGGGAATAGAAGGATATTGTCTTGATACAAATGATAATCATTATGAAATTCACGCTCCAGGAATTGCTTGGCATAAATATCCACTTGGGGAGAATGATCTAGACGCTTCAGAGAGTAATAACTATGATTATGGAAAAAAATATAATATTTATGATGAGAATGCTGATGATAAAAGTGATTGGAAAATAGTAAAATTTAAATATTGTAAATTTTATAGGATGACAACTACTTTAGTACGTGATGAGAGAACTATTGAAATTTCTGAGAATATAAACTTTGAAAAGAGTTTTAATTAGAAGGAATTTAGTTAAAAAGAAAGAACTTTGATAGATAAGACTATACAAAGTTCTTTTTAGTTAATTTTATTTTTAATCGTTGGCATAATTATCAAAATATCCTTGGATAAATACTACTGGTGTACCTTTATCGCCAGAGCCTGATGTTAGGTCACAAAGAGAACCAATTAAGTCAGTTAATCTTCTTGGGGTAGTTCCTTGGGTAATCATTTTGCCTTTTAGTTCAGCATCTTTGTGTTTTATTTCTTCTTTAATAGCATCGGCTAATTCTTCTCCACGTAGGTTAGCAAACAAGTTATCTGAAACATATTTTAGTTTTATTTCATTAGGAGTACCTTCTAAGCCTTTAGTATATGCTGGAGATACTACTGGATCAGCTAATTCCCAGATATGTCCTACAGGATCTTTAAATGCTCCATCGCCATAGACCATTACTTCAATATTTTTACCAGTTAATTCATATAGTCTGTCATGAATAGTATTAACTAGTGTGTTGCCAGTTTTAGGAAATAACTTTAATCTTTCTTCAGTAGATTTGTTAGAACCTAATAATCCATAGTCTGGATTAAAGCCTGATCCATTTATTGGTTTATTCATAATTTCATATAGTCCATATACATTAGCTCCAAGGGCTTTTAATGTTTCTTTTGTTTTATATCTCGTATGAATATCACAGTTAATCACGTTATTAGTGTATTTTAGGATATCACGAGGATTGTTAGAGAAAACAAATTCTACTTTACATGATTCGCTTTCAATTAGTTCTTTGTAGAAAGATACCATATTGATACCAGTAAATGGATGAAGAAAGTCTCCAAAGTATTTATAGTAGTCACTTTCTGAGATGATGTCTCCTAGGGTGTATGGACTTGTAGATAATTTATCCTCATCCATAATGCCATTACCTACTTCATCACTTGGAAAAGACAAGAGCATAGTAATTTTATCCGTGCCACGAGCTATTCCTTTTAAGATCATAGAAAAACGATTTCTACTTAGAATTGGATATACTAGTCCTACTTCTTTATCAGGAAATTTATTTTGTACATCAGTACTAATATCATCAACGCTTACATAATTACCTTCAGATATACCTACTACAGCTTCAGTAATAGCTACGATGTCATGATCATGAAAAGTAAAACCCTCACTCTCTTTAGCATGCATAAGTGAATCAATTACTGTATCTGCTAGATTGGTATCTTCTTTTATAATTGGAGTTCTTATTCCTCTTACAACTGTACCTACATATCTCATTATTATTCCTCCTTTAGTTTATATGAGTTATAGTATTATTTTATCATATATTATGTAATTTAGGAATAAATATTTAAAAAGAGAGAAAAATCGCTATAATTTGGTTATCAAATATGTGTAAAGTGTATTGATGTTTTGATAGTTTTTTATTATATTTATATTGGGTGTAAACTAGAAGTTATGGAGTGTATGCTAATGAAAGATAAAATTTTAAATCTTATTAAAGAAAGAAACGGAAAAATTGGTTTTAAAGAACTAAAAAATAAACTTGAAGTGGATACAATTACTTTGGAAAATTTGTTATTGGAACTTAAATTAGATGGTAGTGTATTGCAAGTCGGCAATAAATATAGTCTTTTTCCTGATGGGGTACTGATTGGAGATGTTAGTACAACACTGTCTGGAAACAAGGTTATCTTTTACAATGACGAAAAAATACCGATTGCCACTAATTTTTTTGATGCTATTTTACTTAATGATGTGGTTGCTTTTAGGATAAATGAGCATCATGAAGCAGAAGTTGTATCAGTTATTGATAGAAGAATTAAGAATATTACTTGTGAGGTAGTTATTGAAGATGGTGTTAAGAAAATTATTCCATATCACAAGGGTATTAAGGTAAACTTAGATAAGAATGATATGAAAGAACTATTGGACGGAGATATTATTCTTGTAGATATTGATATTAATAATGATGATGAATACTGTAATGCTATATTAGTAAAGAAGCTAGCTATTAAAGATAGTCCTAATAGAAAAGAGATTGAGATTGCTATTAATTATGGTTTTGATAACGATTATAGTGATGAATATATGGATGAACTTAGTAAGATTCCTAAAGATACTAATGGGGAAGATTTGTCAGATAGAACGGATTACCGTGATATGATTACTTTTACAATAGATGGGGCTAATACTAAGGATATGGATGATGGATGTAGTGTAGAAGAACTACCTAATGGAATGATTAGAGTATATGTACATATCTCTGATGTATCACATTATGTTAAGTCTAATTCTATACTATTTAAGAGAGCTTGTGAGAAGACAACTAGTTTATATTTAAATAATTCAGTATTTCATATGTTTCATCATATTTTATCTAATGGTATTTGTTCTCTTAATCAAGGAGAGGATCGTCTTACTAAGACAGTTATAATGGATATTGATAGTGATGGATATATTCATAATACAGAAATTGTTAAGTCAGTAATTCATTCTAATAAAAAGATGACTTATGATGATGTGGACTTGGTATTAGATGGTAAGGAAATACCTGAAGGCTACACTGAATATGTAAATGAAATTAATTTATTAAATATGGCTGCTATTAGGGTACGTAAGAGAATGGAAGAAAATGGATCGATTAGTTTTGCTAGTAATGAGTTAAAAAAGAAATATGATAATGATGGAAAACTAATATCATACCACTGTATGGGAGAGAGTCCTGCTAGAAAATTAATTGAATACTTAATGATTGCAACAAATGAAGAAGTAGCTAAATACCTACTCTACTCACCTTTACCTGCCGTTTATAGAATTCATGAATATCCAGAGCTCAAGAGAGTAAATGAAGCTATTAAGGCAATTAATGAATTAGGTAAAAGAATTAGGCCTTTAAGAGAATTGGATAATCCAATAGCACTACAAAAGATTCAAAAGATGCTTCAAGATGATGAAGATTATCAGATACTGTCAACGATACTTTTAAGATTTATGAAAAGAGCGAGATACTCTGTGGAAAATATGGGACATTTTGCTTTATCACTTGATGCTTATACGCATTTTACTTCTCCAATTAGAAGGCTGCCTGACTTGTTAGTTCATATGATTTTAGATGTTTTAATTCAATATCCAGAGTTAATTGAAGCTATTAATGGTGACGAGTTAGAACAAACGTTAAGAGAACTTTGTGATCATGCTTCAATGATGAGTAGACAGGCCGATATTGCAGAGCGTGACGCTGAAAAGGCTTCTATTATTGAATGTATGTATCAAGATATTGGAAAAGAATTTGAAGGAGTCGTTTTGGATATTGGTAATCAGATAAAGATTAGAATGAATTCAATAGATGTAATGATTCATCCAGATTCTTTGGGAGAGAATTTTAAATATAATAAGAAAAAGAAATTATACTATGACATGGATAATGATATTTATTTAAAGCTTGGTGCTAAGGTAATAGTATTGCTTGAAGATATTGTTAGGAGTACTAATAATATTAAGATAAAAGTTCTTGGTATTGTTAATCCTAAGACATTAGTAAAAACAAAACAAACAGAAGAATAAATTCTGTTTGTTTTTATTAATCAATATTATCTTTACATTCGCCTGCAAGAGATAATTCTAGTCTTTGATTCATGGAACTATTGGCAGTTTCTTTAGCGTCTAGCCATATCCATAAGTAATATGTTTCAGTAGTGGTAGCACTGTATGTTTTATCACTTAGTAGATATAGTTTATCGTTAACAGAAACTCCTTTAAAGTTCTTGGACAAGACCACTCCATCGTCTGGACTAGACGCTCCAGTTGTTAAGACGTAATGCAAATTGTCTGTTGTGGATAAGCCAGAACCAATAACGTTAACATTTAACCATAGGCTTAGGTAAATGGTTTTATTACTATTAGGAATAGTTGGATTTATTTTTACTTCTCTTTTGATATAATTCTCGGTGGTGGAAGAATCTACAACGGTAGGAACTAATGTTTTTTCGTTAGCACTAATATTACCGCCGCCATCGGCTTTACATGAGAATAAATCACTTTGCTTTGGCCCTACAAGATTAAAACTGGTATTTTCTTCAGCAGTTGTTTGCCAACGCCAGTAAGCATATGTTCCACCAATAACAGCTATAATGATTAAGATAACAGTTATAATAGAAATAATTAATTTTTTATTTTTCATATATACTCCTTCTTTATTTTCATATATTGATTATATCATGATTTTAGAGAGAAGTAAATTCTTTTTCTTTTAATAGAAAATAAAAAAAGCAATGTGGTTTCGATACATTACTTTATATGTGCCATATGACACAATATATATCAAACTATAGAATTAGGTTATCTCTAATAAGTGTAAGTGATTACTAGATTTGAATTCTATAGTTGATACCTAATTAATTATAAACTTGCAAGACGATCTTTGATGATATTATTTACTTTACCCATATCAGCTTTTCCTTTTAGTTTTGGAGATACTTCTTTCATAATGAGGCCCATATCTTTACTGCTGGTTGGGTTAACTGTATTGAAGGCATCGTCAATTATTTTGTTTATTTCTAATTCAGATAATTGAGCTGGCATATATGTGCTTAATAAAGCTATTTCTTTTTTATTTTGTTCAATTAGGTCTTCTCTATTAGCTTTTGCAAATTCATTAATTGAATCATTACGCATTTTTATTTGTTTAGAGATGACAGAGATTACTTCATCATCAGTTAAGTCTCTTTTTTTATTTATTTTTTCTAATTGAATTGCACCTTTAACCATACGGATAACACCAAGAGAAAAACTATCTTTACTTTTCATGTAGGTAATCATATCATTATTTATTTTTTCTAATAAAGTCATATAATTATCTCCTTAGTATCTGTTCTTGCTATTTTTTCTTGAATTAATAGTATTGATTTTCTTTTCTTCTCTATGACGAACTCCTGGTTTTTTATAGCCGTCTGCTCTTTCTCTAGCTTTAGAAAGGGTACCGTTTCTGGCAGTTTCAGTTTTGAATCTTCTTAAAGCAAACTCTAAGTTATTATTCTTTACGATTGTAGACATCTATATCCCTCCCTTCAATAACAATATAGATTATAACAAATTTTTTTTAAATATTCAACATAAAAATACTAAATTCGACAAAAATTAGCGAAATTTAGTATTTTTCATCATTTCTCTATCTAGATCACGAACTTTTAAGGTTTCTTTTTTATCATAAGTCTTTTTACCTTTACATACTCCAAGTAATACTTTAACTTTTCCTTTGACAAAATATATCTTTAAAGGAATTAGAGTATATCCTTCAAGATTAACTTTATTATTTAGTTTTAAGATTTCTTTTTTATGAAGTAAAAGTTTTCTTGTACGGGTTTCTTCATGATTAAAAATATTACCTTTATCATAAGTAGATATATGTGTATTTAGGAGGTATACTTCATTATTTTTGATAATAGCATAACTATCTTTAATATTACATTTACCATTTCTAATTGATTTTATTTCAGTACCTGTTAGGACAATACCACACTCATAAGTATCAGTAATAAAGTAATTATGATTAGCTACACGATTTAATATTTCCATATGAATGCTCCTTTCTAAGCAGCAAGAGGGACTGTTTTAATTCTTGAATCATCTGATGCGATAATTTCGGCATAGGTGTTATATGTTTTCTCATAACTTGGGAGATAATCTTTGATTTGACTATTAGAAAATGGAATGACTTTGAAATTACGCCAATTAGAGTAATATGTATAGATTAGTTCATTTTGTATATTATCAATAGTTATAGTTTTATTATCTCCTTCGACAGTTTTAGTAATAGTTAGAGATGACATTAATCCTACCATGCATTTGTAATTAGTACAAGTACTTTGATTTTGATATTGGGCAGAGATAAAATTACCTAATGAGTAGAATACTAGGGTGTCTTTAACCCACTCTACTGGTTGAATAACATGAGGATGTGTACCTATAACAATATCTACGTTATTTTCAGATAAAAATTCGGCCATATCTTTTTCATATTTAGTTGGTGTGTGTGTATATTCAACGCCCCAGTGCATAGCAACAATTAAGACATCTACTTTATCACGAATAGCAGCGATATCATTTTTTACTGTTTCTTTATATGCTTGATATTTAGTGTCAGTTTCGGGATTGTTGATACGATCAGTATCAGTAGGCCAAACATTTACTAAGTAATCATCTGCTACAGGCATACCGTTCGTGCCATAAGTATAGTTTAGCATAGCATAAGTTATGTTGTTTACTGATAATACTTTAGTTTCTAATTCTTTTTTTTCTTCTAGACTAGAATAACTTCCTACAGCTTGTACATTAGTCTTAGTATTCCAATATTCACGTGAAGATAAAACGGCATTCTTACCACGATCTACTGTGTGATTGGTGGCAAGGGATACAAGATTGAATCCAGCATCTAGCATAGCATCTCCCACTTCTTGAGGAGAGTTAAAGGTTGGATAGTCTGATAGGCCTAGACTAGTACCTCCAAGAATAGTTTCTTGATTATAGTAAGCAATTTCATGACCAAGCACTTTTTCTTTAATTAATTCTATTTGAGGTTTAAAATCATAACCATCATAATTAGCTAGACGATGGGCATCTTTATAAACACTTGAATGTATAAGAGCATCTCCGACCATAATCATGTTGGCAGTATATGTTTCTTTTTTAGGAGGCTCTGGAGATGGTTTCGGATTAACTATAGGATCTTTATTTATTAAATTTTTTCCTTTGATGAAGCCATATGTAAGTCCACCTAATAAAATAACAATTACAATGATAATAAGTGCTAGTTTTCCATAATTTATTTTCTTTTTTCTTTTACGATTTGACATAATACACTCCTTTATGACGAACTTAATGGTACTAAACTGATACGTTCATCATTTGACTTAATAATACTACTATAATTATTATACACATTTTCATAATCTTGTAAATAGTCTACAATAATTGGGTTAGAAAATGGGATAACCAAATAATCGCGATAATTATTATGATACGTATATATTAAGTCGTTTTTAATATTATTTATTTCAATGGTAGATGTACCATCTTTGATTTCTTTTTTGATAGTTAATGATGACATGAGACCGATATTGCATTTATAGTTTTTACATGAGTCACTTGTTTGAGCAGAGATAAAATTACCTAACGAATAGAATACCAAGGTATCCCCTACCCACTCTACTGGTTCAATAACATGTGCATGGGTACCAATAATTATATCTACGCCAAGATTTGATAAATACTCGGCAGTCTTTTTTTGAATAGGAAGTGGATCATGAGTGTATTCGCGACCCCAGTGCATAGCTACGATTAAGATATCTACTTTATCACGAAGACGATTAATATCATTTTCTACGGTATTTTTATAATTCTCATAGTTATCTGTATCACTCCATAAATTTACTAGATAGTCTTCGCCATTAGGTACGGGAATACCATTTGTACCATAAGTATAATTTAGCATAGCATAGGTAATGTTATTTACAGTTAATATTTTTGACTCAATAGTCTCTTTTTCCTCCTCTGATGAATAACTTCCTACAGCTTGTACACCACTTTTTGTATTCCAATATTCCCTTGAAGATAGGACGGCTTTTTTGCCACGATCTAGGGTGTGATTGGTAGCAAGAGATACAAGATTGAATCCAGCATCTATCATGGCATCTCCTAGTTCTTGAGGCGAATTAAAGCTTGGATAACTAGACAAACCAATTTCAGTACCTCCAAGAATGGTTTCTTGATTATAGTAAGCAATATCGTAGGATGATACTACTTCTTTGATATATTTTAGATATGGTTTAAAATCATAAGTAGTACCATTATAGGCATCATTATATAATCTATCATGAATAAGTGCATCACCCACCATAATCATATTGGCTGTATATATTTCTTCTTTATCTTTTTCAGGACTTGGTATAGGAACATTTATAGTGTTATCTTTTAAATTATTACCTAAATTATTTTTAGTGAGAAAATAGACTGGGACAAGAATGATAATTAAAAGTAATAAGATGAGTGATGATAATTTAAATTTATTTATTTTTCTTTTTTTTGCCATGTTTGTGTTTTCCTTGATTAGTATGTTTATGTTTCTCATTTTTTGATTTTTTTTCTTTATTTGAACTAGTTTTATTTAATGATTCTTGTGCTTTCTTTAAGAAATATTTATTTGTAATTTGAGTTTTTGGTCTTACAGTGTTATTTTTAATAAGAGCAAAATCTATTTGAGAGGTTTCATGGGATGCTTTAATGACTTCGACAGTCACAGAGTCTCCATACATATAGCGAGACTTACTATTTTTTCCGAGGATAGCATTTAATTCTTTATTATAGATAAAGTAGTCTCCAGCTAGAGTATCTAGACGTACTAAACCTTCAACGGTATTTTCTAATTCTACGAAGAAACCAAATTCACATACACCACTGATAATACCATCATATCTTTCTCCGATATGACTTTCCATATATTCAGCCTTTTTCATTTTTTCTACATCACGTTCACAATCAATAGCATCTTGTTCTTTTTTTGATGAATGAATAGCGATATCGAATAAATGATTAGACCAGTATGAAACATTTTTAGGAGTATCTTTGGAGTAATCTTTTACAAGACGGTGTAAGGTTAGATCGGGATAACGGCGAATTGGACTAGTAAAGTGAGAATATCTCTTGGAAGCAATTCCAAAGTGGCCAATATTTATATCAGAGTATTTTGCTTTAGACATTGTTTGGATGGCAAGAGTATTTAGTATAACTTCTTCAGGACTACCACTTAGCATTTTTAGAAGTCGTTGATAGTCAGTAGCTCTAAATTTATTAATATCGGCTTTTATATTATATCCTTTTAAATTTAAGAATTTTAAGAATACTTGAAGTTTTTCTTTGTTAGGTTTATCATGTACACGGTAAATTCCTGGTAATTTTTTATCTTCAACAAAGCCTGCTACTGTTTCATTGGCTGCTATCATGAAGTTTTCAATTAGTTTTTCTCCAGTTCCTTGATAACGCAAATCTATTTTATATGGATGACATGATTCATCGACAAGAATTTTAGCTTCTGGACGATTAAATTCAAGATATCCATGATTAACCATTTTCTTTCTTAAGATGTTAGATAATTCATTCATTAGTTTTAAGTCATTTACGAATGGTTCATAACCTTCAGGAGTGGTATTTTTCTCTAGTATTTGATTAACACAGTTATAAGTCATTTGTTTTCTACTGCGAATAACTGATGGGAATATTTTATAACTAATTACATAGCCTTTACTATTGATATTCATTACACAGGATAAGGCTAATCTATCAACGTTTGGATTTAATGAGCAGATACCATTAGATAGTTTATGTGGGATCATTGGGATTACTCTATCTACAAGGTAAACACTAGTTCCTCTTTCATAGGCTTCTTTATCAAGAATACTATCTCTTTTTACATAATGAGAGACATCAGCAATATGTACTCCTAATTCATAGACATCAGGAGATAATTTTTTGATACTGATAGCATCATCGATATCTTTTGTGTCATCACCATCGATCGTGAATATTGTCTTATCACGAAGATCTACTCTACCCTCTATGTCACTTTGGGAAACTTCTGTTGGTATTTCATCAGTGGCACTAATTACTTCGTCTGGAAATGTTGGATTAAATTCATATTGATAAACGAATGATAAGATATCTACCCCAACGTCATTTTTATGACCAATAATTTTAATGATCTCACCAGTGTAATTTTTTCCATCGTTTCTTTGGCTCACTAATACTTTGTGTCCTGGCACAGCCCCTTTGGTTAAGTCATGGGGAATATAGATATCTTGATATTCTCTTTTATCTGGTTTTACATAAGACTCGCCATCTTTTTCATAATACTCTCCTACTAAGATGGAGTCATCTCTTTTTAAGATACGAACTACCTTACCTTCTCTGGTAGATTTATCAATAATCTCAATGACAACGATATCATTATTACGGCCATCTAAGAGATTTATTCCTTTGATGTAAACATCATCTTCGTTAAAACTTGGATCTAGTACGACAAAGCCATATCCTTTAGGATTAACTAGAAGGCGACCAGTTTTAAAATTAGTATTTTCAATTGGAGTATAACGTTTCTTCTTTTCACTATAATAGATTTTACCTTGTTGGCATAATTCTCCTAGAACTTTTTCTAGTTCATTATAATCACTAACACTAGTTAAACCTAAGTAATCATTTATTTCGATACTAGTAAGGCTAGTATTCTTCTTTTCTTTTAATAATTTTAATATTTCTTGTTCCATCCTTTTTATATCCTTTCATATATATAATAATTATAGCATATTCATGAGTTTTATGTAAATATAGAAGTTTTATTTTACATAATTAGTTTTAGAGTTAATGTTATTTAGATAATTTTAATAAAAATAAAAACCCATTCTTTTTATTAAATATGTTAAGACTTGAGTTTTTATTATATTATTAAAACTTTATAGTTCTACTGATGCTTAGTGGATGACCTTCTTCGTTATATTCAACTAAGAGTCTATTGCGAAGACGGGTTAGAGCACGATGAACAACTATATAGATATATTGTTTTGAGAGATTATAAATATCTGCAATTTCTTGAAGACTCTTAGGTTCATTATTATCAAGACCAAAATAAAGGGTTAAGTATTCTGATTCTTTAGCGGGTAGTTCACTTACTAAATGATGTAAGATAGCGTTGGTTTCTTTTGTTTCATAACTATCAGCAATATTTACTCTTTTATCACTAATGAACTCTTTAAGAGATGTATCATCTCCATCTTTTTCTTTGTTTTCACTAGATACACATTCATCTAAACTTATTGTTTTTATTTTTTTGCTTTCAATTTTTAGATAATAGAGAATACTATTTGTGATACATTTAACAAAATATGTAGTAAATTCAATATCTTTACTTTTATCATAGTTATCTATAGCATTAATTAGGCCAATTATTCCATAAGATAATAGGTCATTAAATTCATATGGAGTATTTTTAAATCTTTTCACTACCATCATAACTAAGCGAAGGTTGTGTTCAATAATTTTGTCTCTAGCAGATTTATCTCCAGATTGAGCTTTATCAATTAATATATATGATTCTTCTTTAGATAATACTGGTGGAACATTATATCCTTCCATAAATATACTATCATAACGCATATTTAATACTACCTCCTTTTTTCACATAATATAATACCACTTTTTTTATTTTTGTAAAGTTTTATTTTAAAATGACTAATAAAAGGAGTTAATTTGATGATTGTTAATATGACATAATTACTTTGTTTTTGATATTATTTTGGTAAGTTAGGAGAAAATTTCTTCGTGATACTACCCTAATTAAGTATATGTAATTGTTTTTAAATATTTATGAAATTGGACATAAAAAAAAGATGGTACCAGCCAAGGGACTTGAACCCTCACACCATCACTGATAATAGATTTTGAGTCTATCGCGTCTACCATTCCGCCAGGCTGGCATTATTGGTACCGATATAATTATACTATAATGGAGGAGAAAATGCAAAGGAAAAGAGATAAAATTATCAAAAAAAACTGTTATAACGAGATAACAGTTAATTTATTTTATTTCAGATTCTTTCGGCATACATAGTGCACATATTAGATATGCAAGAATACCACAGCCATATGCTAATGAGAAAACTATCCAGATAACTCTTACTAGTGTTGGATCAACATCAAAGTATTCAGCGATACCACCACATACTCCGAATAGTTTTGAACCTTCTTCGATACGATATAGTCTTTTTTTCTTTTTATTTGCCATAATTATCACCGACTTAAGTATACCATGATTTTTAATTATTATCAATATAATTGCTTATTAATTTAATCATATTAGAGGTATTACTTTTATATGTTTTGGGTTTAAATGTTTTTGATAATGCAAGTACTTTGTCTAACTCATCAAAGTTATCTAATGGTAAAATATAGCCACTAGTGGATAAGTTTTTTATTATTTGGAGTTGATGATCGTTTGTGTGTTCTTTATATTTGGCCAATCTAGCAGCAGCAATTACTTTCTTTTTATTTTTTAATCCAGTAATTATAGACCCTACTCCACCATGGGTGATTAGTAAGTCACATTCTTTAATATATTTTTCAAATTCATCATAAGGAATTAGATCGAGGATTTGCATATCTTTGCTGTTATATTTCGTGCATCCAGCTTGAACAATTACTTTATCTTTGATATTTCCTAGATCTATTTGTTTTTGAATGGCATCAAGAAGACGAGTAAAACTTTTATCTTGTGTACCTAACGTTACTAAAATCATTAATAAATCCAACCTCCATATACTGCTTTTGGATAAAGGCTTAACATACTTTCCCACTGAACGATAAATAAGTTCGCAATGGGATAGATAATTCTTCCGGCAAGGGTTTTGGTAGTACTATTAGCAAATGTTTCAATATAGATTATTTTTGTACCAAATAGTTTACCAATATAGCATATTGGCACCGCAGTATGTGTGCCGGTAGTGACAATATACTTGGGTCTTATTTTGATATATAGAAATAATGATTTGAAACAATTGTAAATAAATTTGAAAGGATAAATTAGTTTTTTATCTTTTGTACCAAATACAAGAAAATTTATTTTACCGGGATATTTGTTTTTGAGTGAGATATTTGATTTAGTATTCTCGGTAATGATATGATAGTTATAGTTTTCAAACATGGGGCTTAGTTGCATTAGTTCATTTAAGTGTCCTCCAGTAGATGCGATGAATAATACTTTTTTCTTTTTCATTAATTGCCTCCTAAAATTATATTAATATATTCCTGATATGGTATTTTATCTATTTCAATAGTTGACTCTTCTGGAATATTCATGTATGACTTATATGTTTTTATAAAATACTCACTATCAGGATTAGTATTCCAAATATATGTTATGGGATTACGAGTAATTTTAATATTGGTTTCGTTTTTATTAAGTTCTTCTTTAATATAATTATTACGATAATTATTTATTTTAAATATGCATATAAAAATGGTGATTATGTATAGGCATACAAGAAATGTAATAATGTTAATGATTTTCTTTGTTTTATTACTATAATTATTTATATTATCAATTAAGATAACTCCTATAAATGATAAGGTTAAGACATTAAATAATGTAATTCTATCTCCCCAAGTTGGTACTATTAACATAGATATGGTTGATGAGAATGATAGCATTAACATAAAGTAAATAAAACTTTTTAATTTTTGATTTTTTATTAGGTAATTAATGGTATATATTAAGGCTACTAGATAGATAAGCCAATATAATATGTATATTTTATTTGATGTATTTATGATACTAATATTTTGTAAAAAGGAGAACTTCATTGGTAGCATATAATAAATGCTTGTAGTAAGGCTTAATATTGGTATAATGCTAAGCAAGATACCAAATAGTTTTTTACCTTTTTTAAATAGATAATATTCAATAGGAATTAATGTTAGAATAATCATCATAGGATTTTTAAAAAACACATATAGATTGAAATTAGGTATATTATATATAACTTTTTGTAGTAAATTATAATTATTAAATGTTACATTTTCTGTAAGTGTTCTAGATGCTGATCCTGGGCTTTTTAACATTATAATTAAGAATACTGAAGATAGTAGAAAATTAATTAAATATAATGGAGTAATTTTTTTATTCTTTATATAACTATATATATTTAAAATTAATAATCCTAAAACAAAAGAACAAGCTAGATTTTCTACAAACATAGGAATTATTATACTTAAGAAAGTTAATAATATATAATCAATGATGTTGTAATTATCTTCTTTGAAATATATATAACTAAAATAATATATTATTAAACTTGTTGGGTACAAATAAGTAATTGATCCAGCTAACCATGTGTATCCTTGGGCAAACATATCACAGTTTACTAATAATAAACTGATTAAGAGTATGAAGAATGATGTTTTTTGTTTCATGAATTTGCTTAGTGAGCTATATAAAAGAGTAAAAAGTATAGAAGTTATAATGTTCCAAAGAAATTTATGATATGTAGTAAACATGATTAGGACTCTTCCTATGAATCTACCTTCTAGGGAATAGTAATACGATTTGGCTATAGATATAGCTTCTAATAACTTACCATTTGTAGATATATAATTACCATAATCATCACCACTAATTGGAGTAAGAATACATATGACTAGAATTAATAAGAAGAAAATGTATAAATGTTTATTTTTCTTTAATTTCATTTTCTACTCCTTCATCTATTTTATTAAATAATTTAAGCCAGTCATTGGCAAGGTTTTCTACATGAAATTCTTTGGAGAAGTTTTTACATTCAGTAGACATTTCTTGTAATTTTTCTGGATTATCCATTAGATATTTTAATTTTGTTATATAAGTGTCTTCATCTTTTACAATATAGCCAGTTATATTATCTTTTATTTCTTCATATACAGATTCTCCAAAGTTAAAAGTAATTGTAGGTACTCCACACTCTAGAGCTTCTAGTATTGACATGCAAAATCCTTCGAAAAGGGAGGTATTTAGATTAATTGAAGATGAAAGGAGTATTTTCTCAGGATTGTTGGTGATTCCCATAAATCTTATTTGTCTATTATTTTTAATTAACTCTTTAATTTTTTCTTCATCTTCCCCTTCTCCATAAATTTCAAAAGTCCAATCTTTATATTTTTTATCTTCAAATATTTGTTTTACCATTTCAATCATTAAAGTGATTCTCTTTTCATAGGATAAGCGACTTATTACGACTATTTTTTTATTATTAGTGACATTTGCTACTAAAGAGGTAGTAAAGCGTACGGGGTTATATATACATGAATTATTGTTTAGGTTAATTTTTTTAGCATTATCCATAGTACTTTTTGTTAACCATAGATAGTTAACTAGATTATTATATTTGTATAAGGTCTTTTTATTAGCACGATTATCTAGAGCCATTTCTAGAGATGAATGATGGCAATATACTGTCTTTTTTAGATATTCTTTAGGAATCATATCTAGAATCTGGTAATGAGTTGCTATTATGTAGTCAGGATTATATTCAGATATATAATTTTTTAATTTTTTGATATCTTTTTTTAGGACATAATCATATTTTATTCTTGATAAGATCATTTTTAGTGATTTAATGATATGGAATGATTTTATTTCTTTTAAGATATCGCTTCCGGTAAATATACCCCAACTATCAACAGGATTAATCGTTTTAATGGTTATTTTTTTATTGTAATCTAGGGTAATATCTCTTTTATTATCTCTTATTGATACAATTGATACATCATAATTATTAGAAGCAAAATATCCACCAATTGTTTTATTTACTTGCCATACTCCACCATAAGTTTTACCAAGTAATTGTAAAAATAGTATTTTTTTCATAATACTCTCCTTTTATTTAATTAAATCTTCATAATTCTTATCAAAACTTAAATATATATCGCCGTGTCCTACTCTATCTTTTTCTTTAGGTGGTGTCATATAATCTCCATACATACTAGTAAGTACTTTATCATATTCTTTCGGAGCAGAATACTTAGTACCTTCAAATTCTAAGAGAGTTGACTCATTAAACCACTCTTTATTAAAGCCTTTATCACTGGACTCCATTATATATTTATCATATGATCCAGTATATGTTAGCAGTTTGTTTACTATATTCATAGACCACTTATTTGTAGTATTACGAGGGATAATTTTTAATAATCCAAAAATTATTTTATTTTTAATACTACTTGTCTTTATATTTTTACTTACTAGTAAGGTTGATAGTTTTAGTAAGAACATAAATTTCTTTTTTTCTTTAGGATTAGAAGGATATGGATACATAGGAAATATATCAATATTAATTCCTTTATGTATTTTCATATAACTCCACTCTTTTTCTACCATACAACTATTATTTTTTCTTATTTTAGCGAATGTTGCATGATAATATTTATCTGTTTCGGTAGTTTGCAAAAAATATTTTTCATCTTTGACTGTTTTAAATAGTTCAATAAATTTGAGATAATCTTCTGGTGGCATTTGTACATCGATATCATCATCCCAAGGAATAAACCCTTTGTGGCGAACGGCTCCTAGGAGGGTACCATATGACAAATAATATTTTAATTTATTCTTTTTACAGAAAGCAACAAAGTAATCTAGTATTTCTTTTTCTTCTTTTTTTAATCTTTTAGAATCGTTTGGTTTCATATTAACTCCTTATTTATGATATATTTTATATATTATTTTGGCAGTAAATTTATTAAATAATAATAGGTATATTCCTTTTATATTTTGATAAAAATATTTGTTTTTCTTGTATGATGGAAAGTTCTTTTTAACGTTTTTAATAGCTGTGTCTACGGCTAACATGTAATCATCATAATTATATTTACTAGCTTGTTTTACAAATGTTGCATAGATATATCTAACGTATGAATATTCTAGTTCTTGTTTATATTCATCATATAAGTTATTTTCTTTATAGAAGGATATTATACCATTCCAGTTATCTATATAATGATATAGTTTTTTATTGATTGTGTTAGTTATTGATCCTGGTCTTTGAACATACTGATTAAATGGTTTATGAATTACTCCAATATTATTAATATATGGAAGCATACGATAGATAAATTCTACATCTTCAAACCAGACACTTTTTTTAAATCTAATACCTGTATCAAATAGCTCTCTTTTAAATATTTTATTCCATGCAGCAGGATATAAATTTAGCATAACTTTTTTAATATCGTTTGTATCACATTCTATATTGCTTTTTACATATATAGTTTTATCATCATAAACATAATTTAGGTCACATACTACCATGTCATAATTGCCACTAATGGCTTTGTCATACATTTCTTGATACATTGTTTCACTTACAAAGTCATCACTATCTAAGAATGCTATATATTTACCATGAGATTTTTCTATACCATAATTTCTAGCATCAGATAATCCTCCATTTTCTTTGGTATAAGATTTTATTTGTTTATATTTCTTCTCAAATTTATCAATTATTTTTTGACTATTATCTGGAGAGCCATCATTTACTATGATGATTTCAATATCTTTTAGTGTTTGAGCTACTAATGAGGTTAGACATTTTTCTAGATAAGGCTCTACATTATATACTGGTACAATTACACTTACTTTTACTTTATTCATTATTTTCCTCCATATATTTTTTATAAGAATGTTCAAAATCATAAATTATATTATCACCGGTATCGTGACCGTATCTGTCTTTTTCTTCTGGAGGAGTCATATAGTCACCATACATTGTTTCTAGGTAATGTTCTAAATTATTTGGAACATAGTATTTTTTATTTTCAAAGATGTGAGTTCTAGTACCTTCGATGTCTTCTTTTTTAAAGTATATATATTTATCATTATCTATATCATACATAACTAGATAGTTATTATTTTTTTTATTTGATAAGATATTAAATGATATATTATATAGGCAATCATTTAGTTTATTAGGCATTATTTTATGAAACATTTTACCAAAGAAGTTTGAATTCTTCTTATTTAAGACATAGTACTTTGAGGAAGTTATTAATAATAATCTTGTAAATATTTTTACTCTTATGTGATCAAGTGGGGTATTACTTGCGGGAAATAATGGCCATACATCGATACATATACCATATTTACAATTGGCAATTCTTTTTTTAGGCATCCATGTAGTATTTTCTAGACCAAATTTACTCCAATAATTATAGTAATACTTGTCAGTTAATTTATCTTGATAATAGTAGTCTTTTGGGCACTCATTATTTAATATTTTGCGTAATTTAATGAGATCACGACTGTCTAAACATATATCAATATCATCATCCCAAGGAATAAAGCCATTATGACGAACGGCTCCGAGGAGAGTACCGTATGCTAAGTAATATTTAATATTATATTTTTTACATATTTTATCAAAGGTATTTAAAACCTCTAATTCTTTTTCTTTCAATTTCTTATTATTATTCATTTTATCCCTATTTCTTTGTTATATATTTAATAATCTTTAGTAAAGTATAGTTTTTGTTATATGCAAGATGACATATTATTTGTAATTTTCTACTGGAATTTTTATAGTATTTATTATTACGCCAAGTAGGAAATTTATCTTTCATTATATCTACTATTCTATTTAAGTATTCCCTAGTATTTTTATACTCTAAAAATCTAAGAGTGGCTGTTCTTAATAGATGAGTAATATACAAGTATTCTAATTCATCATAGTATTCTTTATATAATACTTGGTATAGAGAGTCTAATACATCAAAGATACATAATAGTTTATTATTGAAGGTGCTTTGTTTCATGATTGAACCAGTTCTTTGAAAATAATAATATAAGCCCTCATCTATAAAGCCAATATGTTTTGTTTTAGTCACGAATTTTGGAGTTAATTCTAGATCTTCATATAGTATTCCTTTTTTAAATTGAAAACTATCAAATAGACTTCTTTTATAAATTCTTGTACAAGCCATTGGTGGAGAAATTAGGTAGTTTTTTACTGTATCATTAGACATTTTTAAGTTTGACTTTATTTCTCTTTTTAGACCATTTTCATATACTTCGACACTATTACATACGACTATGTCTAAGTTTTCTTTTACGGCTTTATTATACATTTTTTTAATCATATCATGATCTATAAAATCATCACTATCGATAAATGCAAGATATTTGCCTTTTGATTTTTTTATTCCGTAATTTCTAGCATCAGATAAGCCACCATTCTCTTTGGTATAAGATGCTATTTGTGAATACTTTTTAGCATATTCATCAATTATTTTTTGACTGTTATCTGGAGATCCATCATTAACAACGATTATTTCTATATCTTTTAGAGTTTGATTGACAACAGAATCAAGGCATTTTTTTAAATATTTTTCAACATTATATACGGGAATTATTATACTTACTTTGGGATTATCCATTTTATTACCTACTCTCTATAAATTACAATATAAATATATATATTCTTTAATTTTATCGTATTACAAATAAGGATAAATGTCAAGGTTTTATACACTTGGGAGCAATTTATTCAGGTACATTATTACAAGGATAGGTATTTATCTTTACTTTCCTATTATATAAATTATATAAAAAAGTAATTATTCTTTTTTTTGTTATTTTGAATAGTTACTTTTATATATTATTTAATATTTTTATATTGTAAATTATCACCACACTGCGCACAAAGAATAGCTATTGTTAGCACTAGAATGTAGCTTGGGCTAATCCATCCGAAGACATGACCTGAGTAATATGCTACTATAAATCCTAATGTTGGACTCATGATGATTAGTGCAGTTAGTAATAATGATATATGGCGTAAATTCTTTAGGCTTTTAATTGTTTCTTTTAGATAAATAAACAGTTGTGGAATTATTAAGATAATACCTAGTAAGCCAAAAAGATAATATTGGTAGACGTAATCACGTTCTAGATCCATAAAATTAATAGTATAGCCCATGCCTAACAAGGTATCAAATTTATTATTATTTCTTTCTTTAATTCTTTTAATGATTGTAGTTTTCATGATACGTGAATCATTATTTAAGTTTCTGTTTCTTAGGGCAATACTTTTCCAAAATATTGGATCACTCTCGATTGGATATAACTCAATAAATTCTTCATTTATACGAAATTCATATAAACTATTGGCAATATAATCAGATAATTCTTTTTCATCTGTTATAGTTTTTAAGTGCTCACTGTGTTCATCTTCTATATTGTAATCAGATGGGGTATATTCCATGATATAGGTTCCTATTGGGGAGAAGAAAAAATAAGTAGTACATAGTAAGCCACAAATAATTATTTTTATATTTAGTTTATCGTGACTAATAAACTTGGTAAATATATTTATTAATATAGTAGCTATAGTTATCAGGATTGCTCCAATTGAAGATACCCTTGTACCTAGTATTATCATAGATAAAAACTGAATAATATATAGGAATACATTACTTTTTTTATTTTCTTTATATAATAGATAGATATTTATAGGAAATAGCATTAGTAAGATAGCAGATATTTCATTACCAGAATCAAACCAACCTCTAGTACTTAGTAATTTAGGTGAGTCTGATGATTTATAAAAATCAAAGATATTATATTTTACAAAACTATCATTAGTTGCAGCATAGGTAGCATATGATAATTTAAATATATTTAATAAAACTATTGATAATGATATGATGCATATTAATATTTTTACTAACTTAGAATAAAATTCTAAATTAAATATATCTTTATTTTTGATAAGGGTAAACAATAATAATACTGGCATATAATATACTCTAATGATGTAGTATGTTTCAGTAATAATATTAGGAGTGCTATCAGGAAAAATAGTAGAATTAAAATGCATAATATTAATACAGTGTAAAATAATATATCCTAATAAAATAAGACTATATACTATTAGTGGTAGGAATTCTTTTTTCTTGTTTTTTATATTAATTAATGTTAAAAATGTAGTATAACAAATTATTATTATGTTAAATAATTCAATTATTGAAAAGCCTAGTACTTCAATATCTTTTATAGGCGTACGACGTAAGCAATCAATTATTGGTGCCATAATAAATAAAATAAGAATACTATATTTAATTAGTTTTTTATTTTTGCTCATCTCTGTTTATAATCCTCCTGTAGATGTTTATTAAGAAATATTTTTTATGATAAAATAATTGCATATAAAATATTTGTTTTTTAGTAAATTTAGATTTTACTATTTCATTTTGATACCATTTAGGGAAGTACTTTTTCATAGCTATAGCAATTCTATCTATTTGATTATACTTTTTATATTGATAAAAGTTTAGACTTCCTAGATATAATAAATGATATGTTAGCATGTATTCTAATTCTTTATTATATCCTTTATCAATCATATTAGTATATAAATACTCGATAGCTGTAAAAATATCTTCATATTTTGATTTGTATTCTTTATTTCTCATCGTTGAAGAATCACTTTGAACATAATAATGAAGGCAAGTATTAAGATATACTATTTTAGGATTAGATAGGCCTAATAAAGGAATAGATGCTAGATCTTCATAGATAATTCCTTCAGGAAATTTAAATTTTTCTTGATTTAAGTATTCGTGACGAATTATTTTATTCCAAGGACTAGGGCTTAATGTAGTATATTCTCTTGGAGATATTATTTTTTCTTTTTTATTGGTAATACCTGGATCATTTTCTACTGTGGAATCTTTGTATACTAGATAGTTATTACAAATGACTATATCTAAATTATCTTTTTTAGCTCTATTATATAGTATTTCATACATGTTTTCTTTTACATAGTCATCACTATCTAAGAAAGCAATATACTCTCCTTTGGCATGTTCTAGGCCTAAATTTCTTGCTGAGGCTTGGCCGCCATTTTCTTTATTTAATAATTTTATACGTTTATCTTTCTTTTGATATTCTTTTATTATTTTGGGACTATTATCTGGAGAACCATCATTTACAAAAATAAACTCCAATTCTTTTAATGTTTGGTTTACTAGGCTATCTAGGCATTTATGTATATATTTTTCAACATTATATACTGGTACTATAATACTTACTTTAATCATATTTTCACTCTCCTTTTACAAGAATAAAAGATGGTTTATTTTTTATTTGTCATTTGATATATTTTATCAATTATTTTATGATCTTTAGAACTAGAGAATTTGCGAGCAAAAAAGGCAGAACTATTTAATAATTCTTGGTAATCATCAATGGTGAAAACGTAAGGCTCTCCCCTATTCCAATCAATATGTCTTTTAATATTTTGGTGTTCATCCTCTGACTCATGATATATTTTATCTTTAAATTTACTGTTATATACGATGGTTTGAAGAAATATTTCGTCAGCACAATTACTAAGACGATACATTCTATTTATTTCTTTTTCTTTAGTTAGAACATATTTGGCTAGTTCATTGGTAATACTAAACCAGTTAGCACCTTTTTTAATTATTAGTTTATTATTTTTTAAACGATTAATTTTTAATTTTTTTTGAATATTTAGTAGATGATAATATAACTTACATAGAACTTTTTTAATAATAGTTTTGTTATCACGACGATATGAATTAAATATATGATAATATTTTATACGTTCTAGAATTGACTCTGGAGTATGTTCGTCAATATTATTGTATGCTACAAATTCTTTACCATTATTTTTCTCAAAGAAATTATATAGTTCAGTAGATGGTTTAAGTAATAAATCATTACCAGATATTAAGTGATAGTATGAATAATTTTTACTGGTAGCTTCTTTTAATAGTGATAATTCGCACTTTATTTGACTGAAGGTACTCCACTTAACATTCATTCGTTTTACAAAGAATATATTACTCTTTTTTACAAGATTTTTGGTGTATGTAAAGTCAAAATCTGTGACTTTTTTATCAACGTGAAGATATATATCTATATTTTTATTGTCTATTTGTTTAAGTAATCTTTCTAATATATAATAATCGTTATGATACATTATTAGAATGGCTTGCTTATTCATGGCACACCTTCTTAGAAAATTTACTAAATATATGCTTTACTCTACTTATGACATTTTGATAGGCTTCTTTTTTTCTATATATAAGAATAATAAGAGTACCTGGAATAATTATACTGATAAGTAATAAGAAAGCTAAATTTAGATAAGCATTTTCAATATTTACATATTTTGTTATGAATGCAGAAATGATGGCAGATAATACAATGATGATTGTTTGAATAGTAAAATCTTTAAAGTATAATGATATTTTTTCTTTAAATATTTCTTTATATACTATACATGGTTTTACTATTAATGGAATTAAAGTGCTTATTATGGTACCAATAAATACTCCAGCTAATCCTATTTTTTTAGCAAGATATATACTTATTATTAGGTTTACTGCTGATTGAATTAATGGTACATATTTATCTTTTTCATATAAGCCACTGGCAGTTTGAATACTAATAACGACATTGTTCATTCCTGTTAAATAATGGTTTATAACAATGATATATACAACAAGCATACTTAATAAGTAGTTTGTTCCAAAGACTAGTTCAATAAATGGATTAAATAAATTAATAAGACAAATAGAACTTATTCCATATAAAACAAAACAGGTAAAATTCATTTCATCGAATACTTTGAGGCATTTCTTAGGGTTTTCACTAGCAATTAGGTTTCCTAGACTAGAAATAACATTAGATATTAATAGGTAAATAAATGAGCTAACCATGCTAATTATTAGAGAATAGTTAGAATATATTCCTACCACAACTATACCAATTAATTTTGATATTATTAAATTATCAGTAGAACTTAAGGTATATGAACCTACTTTATGAAGTAGTAAGGCTTTTATTTTGGTTTTAATAGTACTTAGTTCTTCTTTTTCGATAGGGGTTACTTCTTCATTGCTTACTAAATATGGATATTTTTTATCAATGTATCTGTTAATTACAATGTTTTCTACAATTGTACATATACTTTGTACTAATAAGTAGATAATATAATTTTTAAATATTAAAAGAACAACTATTTGTAATACTGAAGTAATAATATTAAAGAACATGGTATAAGGTACTATTAGATAGTTTTTTTGATCAGAATTAATTAATGTTCTTTTGTATGAGAATAGATATCCAATAACCATATTTAAAAGAAATATTAGATATATAATACTTAAGTTTTCTATACCAGTGGTATCTTTAATTAGATATGGAATAAATGGTAGAAGAATTAATCCTAGTACTAATACAACTAGGGCAATTATTTGATAAGCTTTCTTATAGAATTGCATTAGGGAACGTACTTTTTTAGTATCATTTTTGGCTAGTGGATCATATAGACTATAACCTATAGCAGTACCAATTCCTAACTCTGTTAGGGCTAATATTCCCAAAACGTTAGATAACAGGCCATTTACTCCTAAATATACTTCTGCTAGTGTTTTAACAAAAAATATACGAGAAGCGAATCTTAGACCATAATTTAGGAGATTATATAAAAAGTTCATAATTATATTTTTTATTGAATTTTTTGTACGCATTTTTTCACCGTCCTTATCCTATGTAAGACGCAATATCTTTTTCAGTTGTATTGCTATATATAATATAACGTGGTAGTTTATATTTGTTGGCTCCTGGTTTTACTTTATAAATTCCATTCTCACCATATCCTCCAAAAGCCATTGTAAACCCTGCTTCTTTTAATACTTCTATAGAGTAATTATTATATTCATAGAATGGATAACAGAATACGGTAGTATTGTGTAGTTTAGCACGACTAGCAGCAAGGTCTTCTAAGAGTTTACTTTTTTCTAAGCATTTAATTCCTCCACCCTGCCCTCCGGGACATGCTCCTGGAGTATGAAGACTATGACTATGAGAATGTACTTCAATATATTCTTTTTCATATGGGTTAGGATCATAGTCATTACTAACTATAAATACTGTGGCATTAATTCCATAATCATTCATAATATTTGAACCAATGTCAGCACGCCAACCATCGTCTATGGTTAGAACGACACTTTTAGGAAGTTGAAGAACACCATCAATATACATTTCTAATTCTTTCATAGTAGGAGTAAAAATATTATTATTTTTTATGTAATCAAGGTGTTTTTTTAGGCGTGTTGTTGATAAGCAAATAATCTGATTACATGAAGAAGCATCACTAGGGTCGTTTGCGTCATAGAAGAAATGATAATTTAAAACAGCGATACCTGGTGTATTCTTTTTTTCTCCATTATTATTATCGTATATATTTTCAATATCAGATGGCATAATGTATAGTAGTCTATTGTTATACTCTACTCCATAGAGATCAGTATTATTAATTATTATAGGCAAATCCAATTTATTTTTAAACTTATAAATTAAATTTTCATTTTCATCATATAGTGATATTTCTTCTTTAGTAGTTATGTTTTTATTGAAGGGAATATATGACTTATATCTTTCGGAATATTTTGGAGTGGTATCTGTTGCATCAACGTCTTTGTAATAAACATAATAATCTTTATCAAAAGTGGTAATTTTAAAGTATTCATCTGTATAATTAAAATCTTCTTTTTCTTCTAATGATACTATTTCATCTTTTTGAATCATAGAAGTTTTTATATATTTATCATTATCTTTTTCATATAAGTCTGTAAGTTTATTCATGATAACATTTTTAGCATAATGTTTTTTTATTTCAGCAATTTTATTTTCATGCATATTTTCTATTTTTTGTTCTTTTAAATTATAGATTATATAAGTACTTATAAGTAAAACTATTATTATAATTATGACAAAAAAAATAATTGGGGACTTTCTTTTTTTTCTTGACCTTTTTCTCATTATATCATTTCCTTTATAATAAATTTCATATAATATTATACTATAAAAATTAATAATAATAAAGGCTTAGTAAGAAAAAAGATAAATAATTTATTTAAAAAGAAAAGACTATAGCAGTAAATTTTAAGCTATAATCTTTTTAAGTTTTATATTATTAGATATCATAAGTCTTATCAATGGCTTTTAACTCATTAAAGGTATCTATTTCAACGATATCGCCTTCGTGACACTCACGAATGTGAATTTTATAATTATTTTTACATACATCTAGCATTACTTGTTCCCAATATTTTTCTTTACCTCCGGGACTATGATATACTTTATCGATGTCACTAGCCATTTTATTACCATCTAATTCATCATAGTAAGAAATTCCATACATTTGATAGCAATCATATCCCCCTACCTTTTCTTTAGTAATAATACCATTTTTTGTTTCTAGACACCAGTCATCAGTAACAGAGACATATTTTCCTAAGAAATTACTATGATATTCATATTTTCTAATAAGATTTTTATTATATAAGCATAAGTCTGCTTCCATAACATATGAATTAGAAAGGTAATCTTTTACTAAGTATGCAGAACTAATATTATTGGCCTCATTATATTTTTTATTTTCTATTAGTTTAATATTTGGATATTTCTTTTTTAAGACTTCAAATTGTTCTGAGAGATAACCAGTGACAATAATTATTTCAGGTATTTCTGATTTAACTACAGCTTCTAATTGGGTTTCTATCATACGTACGCCATTAACACGCACTAATGGTTTTGGAGTATTTAATGTTATAGGGACAAGTCGTGATCCAAAGCCTGCTGCTAGGAAGATAGCTCTTTTTACACGATATGGGCTTAGTGCCTCAATACCTTTTTTGGTAATAAGATTATCTTTAGTAATTAAAGACTTTTCTAATAGACTAGAAATTGTTTTATTAACTGTTCCTAAAGAGAGATTAGTTTCTTTAGAGATTAATCTTTGAGAAGATTCTTTTTTTTCTCTTTCTAGATACACTAGTACTTCAAATTCATTATATGATATATTCATTTTATACTCCTTTGTTATATTCATAACGATTAATTATATATACTATACCTTTAACTATTAGATTAAAGAATAGAATTATTAATGATACGATGGCGGCTTCTCCTAGAAGCATATTACCTTCATAATTATTTATTAATAGAGATAGTGGCATAGTTCTTACAGTAAATAAGAAAGTGACTGCTGAGATAGTAATCATGGAATTTACGAAGAAATATGCAAACATTTCTCTTAAGGTTTTTTTAGTACAAGGAACAATTACATCTAAGATGATTCTAAAAGTACTTATATTGCATGTTTTAGCTACTACTTCATAGTTAGGATTTACTTTCTTTAGGGCATTATAAGCCATAAGATATGGGCTTGCTAGGAAGTGAATAATATTTACTAATACAAGTATAAAGGTAGTGTTATAGATGAATGTTCCCTTAAAGGTAATAGTATAAGATAATCCTAATACTATACCGGGAATAGCAAGTGATGAGATAGTTAATATATGAATAAGCTTGGATAATTTATTTTTAGATCTCGCAGTAATATATGCTGTAGAGAATGATAGAATTGTTCCTATTATTGATACTAAGAAGGCTATTATTAGAGAGTTTATTAGATAAGACGCTATTTTATCATTTAGGACATACTCAATATGTTTTAGAGTAAAGCTTTTATCGAATGTAAAATTATTTATAAAGGCATAGATAATAAATGATCCTAAGATTATCATGATAAATATAAGAATTAGATATAAGAGTACTTTAGGAATAATATCTTTAGGATTATTTGATATTTCTTCATGTTTATTCTCTTCATAATCACCATTAGTATAATCTTTGGTAAAGTTATCAAATAAGAATGATATGATGGCTGGTATTAATAGAAATAAGCCAATAATTGTACCACGAGAGAAATCTAATAAGCCAATTACTTCTTTATATAAGAATACAGGTAATGTGATAAATTTACCACCTACTGCTAAAGGTACTCCATAATCAGTAAATATCATGGTAAATACAGCAAAGATGGCAGAAAATAATGGCTTTTTTAGATAGCAATAAGTGACTGTTTTAAATGTCTGCCATTTATTTAGACCAAGTACTTTGGCGTTATTATACATATTATTATCAATATAATTGTATCCATCATCTAACATAAGGAAGGCTACTGGAAAAGAATATATGATAGATCCTAAAATTATACCT
>OIZL01000165.1_pt1 | contig 56746 bp, 51 predicted proteins | sample 1588541 | NCBI WGS metagenome assembly OIZL01 (sample SAMN03283285) | human gut metagenome | biome: human-associated habitat; material: feces | host: Homo sapiens | place: Peru | collected 2012 | reverse complement strand
CCGTACCGGCAAAATTCTTCTTTGCCTTCTCTGCCGTCTTGGCAATATTCTCGTCGTCCTTGTTCTCTTTTACCCACTCGATACCGCCGACAACGTCGCGGGATGCGAGAAGCATACCGGCGATCACGAGCTCCTTGACACCGTTTGCATTGGCTCCCGGCGTATTAAATACGACAATTCCCTTCTCAGCACATTTGTCAAGCGGAATATTGTTCACGCCTGCACCCGCTCTCGCGATCGCGAGAAGCTGATCTGGCAGCTCCATATCGTGCATGGCGGCGCTTCTCACAAGAATACCGTCCGCTTCGTTGATATCGTCTGTCTTAACATACTGTCCGCTGAATTTCTCAAGACCTACTCCGGCGATCGGATTTAAACAATGATACTTAAACATCCTACATTCCTCTTTTCTTCTCTCTATTTCGTATCCATACAAACTACGCCGGACCGTTTCCGGTCCGGACCTGCCTGTTATCGGTTCTTCTCTTCAAAATCCTTCATGAAGGCTACGAGCTTCTCTACGCCCTCTACCGGCATTGCATTGTAGATGCTGGCTCTCATACCGCCTACGGTACGATGACCCTTCAGGTTTACAAATCCGGCTGCTGTCGCCTCTTTGATAAACTTGGCGTCCATCTCCTCGTCTCCGGTCACGAACGGAACATTCATCAGGGAACGATCCTCTTTTCTTACCGTGCCCTTAAACAGCTCGCTCTGATCGAGGAAATCATACAAAATGCCTGCCTTCTTCTCGTTGACCTTCTTCATCTCTTCCAGTCCGCCGTTTTTCAGCAGCCACTTGAATACCTTGCCACAGATATAGATACCATAGCAGGGAGGGGTGTTGTACAACGAACCATTGTCTGCATGAATCTTATACTTCATCATGGTAGGAGTTCCCGGAAGGACATCATCTGTAAGAAGATCTTCCCGGATGATGACAACCTGTGTTCCCGCAGGGCCCACGTTCTTCTGCACGCCTGCATAGATCATACCGTATTTGGTCACATCCATAGGCTCTGACAGGAAGCAGGAGGATACGTCAGACACCAGGATCTTTCCTTTGGTATTCGGCAGTGTGTGATACTTGGTTCCGTAGATCGTGTTGTTTTCACATATGTACACATAATCCATATCATCCGTGATCGGCAGATCCGAACAATCCGGGATATAGGAAAATGTCTTATCCGCAGAGGATGCCAGCTCTACTGCCTCGCCGTAGATCTTCGCCTCCGCAAATGCCTTCTTGGCCCACTGACCGGTCAGAATGTAGCCTGCTTTACGATTTTTCATCAGGTTCATCGGTACGGACGCAAAGATCAGGCTTGCTCCGCCCTGTAAGAACAGAACTTTATAATTGTCCGGAATCCCGAGCAGTGTTCTGAGATCTGCCTCTGCCTCCTTGATGATCGCATCGTATGCCTTGGATCGATGGCTCATCTCCATAACGGACATTCCTGTGCCCTTATAATCTAACATTTCTTCTGCAGCTTCTTTCAGAACTTCCTCTGGCAGCACTGCAGGGCCTGCTGAAAAATTATACACTCTTGCCACTTTCTTCTCCTCCAGTTTTTATTAAAATTTTATAAACTAAATCCCATTGTACCTTTTTCTATGGGATTCGTCAATTCCCATCATCCTGTTTTCTGTGCACAGGCACCCCGGCACAGCTTACAAAGCATACTGTTTCCTAGTAAAACATCACAACCGGCGTTCCGACCTCCACCAACTCATACATCTGCACCATGACGTCCCGCGGCGTGTTGATGCAGCCATGGGAACCGTTGGTCTTGTAGATCGTTCCACCGTACTTACTCCGCCAGGCAGAATCGTGAATCCCGATCCCGCCGTTTACCGGCATCCAGAAATCTACGTGGGAGGCGTATCCAGGTCCCCGCAGGATGCGGTTCGTCTGCTTTAAGTACACATAGTTCACGCCCTCCGGCGTTCCCCGTCTCAGCGAGGTGTTTCCTGTGACGACCGGGGTCTCCAACACCTTTTTGCCTGCCTGGTAATAGTACATCATCTGCTCTCCCATATCCACTTCCACATAGGTGTCGCCGATGTCCTCCTTGCCGGTCCTTTGCGCCCTCTGTTTATATTCCGGCTCGCGCACTTCCTGTTTCCGTCTCGTAAACGCATCGATCAGATACGCCGTCTCTGCCTCCTGGTCCAGCTGGTTTCCATAGATACCGCCCTGTACCGTCACAGTCCTTCCGCTCGTCGCCTGAAACTGCCTTGCGCATCCTACGGTGTCGTACTCCTGCGCCAGCTCCTTTATGAACGCGCCAACTGCTTCCTCGTCCAGCTCCGGCTCTCCCTGTGCATCCAACGCAAACTGCCCGTCCTCATCCAGTCTTATCCACTGGCTGACCACTGCGGCATCCACCGGCACGAGGTCATCTCCCATCCGGTAGACGATCCTGCAGTCCTGAAACTCACTGATCTTCTCCCAGAGCGCAAGCGTCTCTTCCATCTCCTCTGACAGGGCAAGATCATGGTAACAGCCTGCGTCCTGCAACGCGACCTCCTCCTCTGACTGCGCGACCGCATCCCGGACCGCCTGCTTAGCCTCCTCCACATCGAGGACTCCGGTTCTCTCGTTGAGAAGCTCATATCCGTGATCCGTCTCGATAATCGCGATCTTGCGATCCTCCTCCGGGATCACCGTCTGTTCCTGCAAAAAGGAAATCTTCTCCAGCGCCTTATCCAGCGCAGCCTCGTCATAGGAAACCACCGGCGCCAGCTGGATCACCTTGCTCCGGAAGATGCTTTCGATCCACAGCATGGAATTTTGCTGCTTCTGAAAAATTTCGAGCGCCTTTGCAAAATCATATTCATATCCGATCTCCTGCGCCGTGATCGTGCCGGTGTTTCCATCCTTGTCCCGCACCGTCACCCCTTCATAGGTAAAATCAGCGGCAAGCTCCCGGTTCACATCCTCGATGCTCCGCCCGGTGCAGTACACACCATTGATCCATGTACCGTACTCAAACGCGTTGTGGTAATAGATGGCCAGTCCGATATAGGCAGCCATCAGACTCACCAGAACGATACATATGATCACCGCAAAATGTTTCCAAAATCTCTTTCCCATAGAACGCTTCCATTCATCCGAGCCTTATTTCATCTTCTGTGCTCCGGATCATCCTGCGCCGGGATCACTCGTTCAGATCCCCTGCGTCAAATGCCTCACTGATCGGAGCTCCTGCCGGAACCATCGGAAATACCTTATCGTCCTCCGGGATCCTGCAGTCGATCATGACCGGCTTCTTCAGAGAAAGGGCCTTCTCCAATGCAGGAGTAACCTCTTCCTTCGTTGTCACACGGATCGCTTCACAGCCAAGTCCCTCTGCCACCTTGCAGAAGTCTACCCCGTCGTCCAGGACTGTCTGCGAGTAGCGTTTGCCGTAGAAAAGCGTCTGCCACTGTCTTACCATTCCCAGAACATGGTTGTTGATCACCACCTGGATGATCGGGATATTGTACCGGCTCGCCGTTGCCAGCTCATTCATATTCATACGGAAACACCCGTCGCCGGCAATGTTGATGCAGATCTTATCCGGTCTTCCCATTTTGGCTCCGATGCAGGCTCCCAGACCGTAGCCCATCGTGCCAAGACCGCCGGATGAAAGAAAGGTTCTGGGCATGGAGTACTTATAATACTGCGCCGCCCACATCTGATGCTGCCCGACGTCGGTCGTGATGATCGCCTCCCCCTTTGTCACACGGTCGATCTCCTCCATTATGTAAGGACAGGAAAGTTCCGAGTGATCGTAGGTAAGTGGATATTTTTCCTTCATTTCCAGGATATGATCCATCCACTCTTTATGATCCTGCGTCTCAAGCAACGCGTTGACCTTTGTCAGGACCTCTTTCAGATCGCCAACGACCGACACATCCGTCTTGATGTTCTTATTGATCTCCGCCGCGTCGATATCGATATGGAGCACTTTCGCATTCTCCGCAAACTTCTTCGGATTTCCCACCACACGGTCGGAGAATCTCGCACCAAGCGCGATCAGAAGGTCACATTCGCTCACCCCGAAGTTGGAGGTCTTGGTTCCGTGCATTCCGATCATTCCGGTATAGCGTGGATCGTGTCCGTCAAAGACGCCCTTGCCCATCAGCGTATCACACACCGGCGCATCCGCCTTCTTCGCAAGCTCCCGCACCTCCTGATAAGCACCGGAGATCACGGCTCCGCCTCCCACATAGATAAAGGGTTTGCGGGACTGTCTGATCAGCTCTGCCGCCGTCTCGATATCCTGCTCTGTATAACGCTTTTTGCCCGCCACAGCAGCCGGTTTCTGGAATTCATATTCACAGGTGTTTGCTGTCACATCCTTCGTGATGTCGACTAGCACCGGACCCGGTCTGCCGCTTCCCGCGATCTGAAAAGCCTTGCGCAGGGTGTCCGCAAGGATACGGATATCCTTTACAATATAATTATGCTTGGTGATCGGCATGGTCACACCGGCGATATCCACTTCCTGAAAAGAATCCTTCCCGAGCGCCGGAAGATTCACATTACAGGTGATCGCAACAATGGGAACCGAATCCATATAAGCCGTCGCAATACCGGTGACCAGGTTGGTCGCTCCCGGACCGCTCGTAGCAAGGCAGACGCCGACTTTGCCGGTCGCCCGCGCATATCCGTCCGCCGCATGGGCTGCCCCCTGTTCATGTGAAGTCAGAATATGGTTTATTTCATTACTATGCTTATACAGCGCGTCATATACATTCAGGATCGTACCGCCCGGGTAGCCAAATACCGTATCTACTCCCTGTTCCTTCAGACATTCCACTACGATCTCTGCACCTGTCAACAACATATCTTCTTCCTCCGGATCTTCTTATTTATTCTTGGGTATTTCAAGGATTGCTCCACGGTTTCCGCTCGTTACCATCTCACGGTATCTTGCAAGATAACCGGTCGTAACCTTCGGCTCTCTCGGCTGCCATTTTGCCTTGCGCGCAGCCAGCTCCTCCTCGCTCACCTTCATATTGAGCGTCATGTTCGGGATATCGATGCTGATGATGTCGCCCTCTTCCACAAGCGCGATCGGACCGCCCACCGCAGCCTCTGGGGAGACATGGCCGATCGAAGCGCCTCTGGACGCACCCGAAAATCTGCCGTCCGTGATCAGCGCAACGCTGGATCCAAGTCCCATTCCAGCGATCGCCGAAGTCGGATTCAGCATTTCCCGCATACCCGGGCCGCCCTTCGGCCCTTCATAGCGGATAACGACCACATCGCCTGCTACGATCTTTCCGCCCTTGATCGCAGCGATGGCGTCCTCTTCACACTCAAATACTCTTGCCGGTCCTTCATGTACCATCATCTCCGGCACGACAGCCGAGCGCTTCACAACGCTGCCGTCCGGCGCCAGATTTCCTTTTAAGACAGCCAGACCGCCCGTCTTGCTGTACGCGTTATCTACCGTTCGGATCACCTCAGGATTGCGGTTGACTGCATCCGCGATATTTTCACCGACTGTCTTTCCGGTGACGGTCATACAATCTGTATGAAGCAGCCCGATATCTGCCAGCTCCTTCATCACCGCGTACACGCCTCCGGCCTCGTTCAGATCTTCCATATAAGTCGGGCCTGCCGGGGCAAGATGACATACGTTCGGTGTCTTTTCACTGATCTCGTTTGCAAATGCAATATCAAAATCAAATCCGACCTCATGCGCGATCGCCGGGAGATGGAGCATCGAGTTGGTCGAGCATCCGAGCGCCATATCCACGGTCAGCGCGTTCAGGATCGCATCCTTTGTCATGATGTCTCTCGGACGGATGTCCTTTTTCAGCATTTCCATTACCGCCATGCCGGCATGCTTTGCCAGCTTGATACGCTCCGAGTAGACCGCAGGGATCGTGCCGTTGCCGCGAAGTCCCATTCCAAGCGCCTCCGTCAGGCAGTTCATGGAATTGGCAGTGTACATTCCGGAGCAGGAACCGCAGGTCGGACAAACCTTCTCCTCAAACTCCTTCAGCTCCTCATCTGTCATCGTTCCCGCCGCATGAGATCCGACTGCCTCAAACATGGAGGAAAGGCTTCGCTTCTGTCCATGCACGTGTCCTGCCAGCATCGGGCCTCCCGATACGAATACGGTCGGCACATTGATGCGCGCAGCCGCCATCAAAAGCCCCGGCACGTTTTTGTCACAGTTCGGCACCATCACCAGCGCGTCAAACTGATGGGCAAGAGCCATACACTCTGTAGAATCCGCGATCAGATCTCTTGTCACCAGCGAGTATTTCATGCCGATATGTCCCATCGCAATGCCATCGCAGACCGCGATCGCCGGAAATACCACCGGCACGCCTCCGGCCTCTGCCACGCCCAGCTTGACCGCATTGACGATCTTGTCCAGATTCATATGCCCCGGCACGATCTCGTTGTAGGAGCTGACGATACCGACCATAGGCTTCTTCATCTCTTCTTCTGTAAATCCCAGTGCATTAAACAGACTTCTGTGGGGTGCCTGCTGAACCCCGGCTTTTACGTTGTCGCTTCTCATGCTTATTCTCCTTTATCCCTTCTTATATCTTCCGGTTCCGTTTCAGACACCTTTACTTCTTTTTCTGAAACAGAACAAAGTAATCATTTTCATAAAACGGCGTCATCGATCCTTCCAGATACTCTGCCGGCACCTCTTCCCTCGCAAGATACAGCTTCCACAGCTCCGGCTCTTCCTGCTTATCCGCATAACCCTCTGTGCCGAGAAGATATTTATCCAGAACAACCCAGTCTGCCTCCTCCAGCGCCCGCGTGGTCCGCTCACCGTCTATACCAAGCTGATACAGCAGCAGATATTCCTGGTCACAGTCCGTGACAGCAATCTTCTCCGTCTGCGCCGCCGGCATATTGCGGTAGACATCCGCGAGCATCGCATCCCTGTGGCTGTACTGTCCGCTTCCGCGCCCAATCGCTGCCACGCAAAGCAGAAACGCAAGCACGGTTCCCGCCGTGCGGGCGATCCTGCCCGTCCGGTCAGAGAGCAGCCTGCTCTCCTGCACCCATACCACAAGCTGACCGCTCATCAGGCAAAGCAGCGCCGCCGCAAAGGAAAAGACGCGGTAATACGGCAGTTTGCACTGTGCGATCAGCATCCCCGGCAGCATCAGCGCCGAAATGAGGAAAAAGATCGCAAAAAAATCCGGCCGAAACTTTCTTCCCACTCTCCGGTATCCTCTTATCAGAAAGAACAGGCAGAGCAGACAGGTCGCTGCCACCACCGCGATCCAGAACAGGAGACTTCCCCAAAAGGAAAGATACCGGTACTGCGTTCCAAGAAGCGTCTGCAGCCAGGCCGCAAAACTCGCCAAAAAGCCTTCTCTCGGCACGCTCTGGATATAGGGGCTGGCAAGCATATAGTCGATCCCTTCCCGCAAGGCCTGAATCGGCGCCTTTCGCAGGATCTGAAAATGCCCCATCCCGTAGTACAGGCTTCCCTCCGTCTTTGCCAGCAGGTTCGAACCGATGGCAAGCCACAGAAGACCGTACAGGAAAGCTGTGCCTGCCGCGCTGGCAAGCGATGCCAGAATGAGGTGAAACAGCTTTTTCTTTTTCCCGGAAAGCAGAAAGTAAAACCCTCCCGCGATGCAGACCGGCAAAGCCATATACACGCTGCTCGGTATCGCCCAAAGCGCCATTAGAAGCGCCCCGGAAAACAGGACGTAACCGGAAAGCCGCTCCTCTTTTTCCTCTGCCATTTTCTGCAATTCATAAACCGCCATCAGATAACAGAAGGTTACCAGCGCATATCCTCTGCCCTGTACCGCAAGCTGGTTGACGATGTTGATCCCGGCAAACAGAAACACCGGTATCAGTGCTGCAGCTCCTTTTATCCGCTTCTTTCCGATCCGGTAAAGCAGCGTCAGACTAAAGAGACTGCACAGATACGATACGCCCCTCAGAGCGACCGCAGGGCTGCCAAAAACCGTCAGGCACGCCGACAGCACCGAATATCCCACATGGTTGTTCGGAAGCGGCCAGTGGATTGCCGCGTACACCGGTCCCCGGCTGATAAAATAATAGTAGGTATACAGTTCGTCATACCACGGAACCAGCGCGAACATGCGCCATCCATAGTAGATCGCCATTCCAAGCAAAAACAGGAGGAACACTCCGTTTTCCCTGAGGTTTATGCCGCGTTTTTCCATCAGCCGACTCTCTCCACCAGAAGATCTCCCATCTGCGAGCAGCCGACCTGGGTACAGCCCTCCGACATAATATCAACGGTGCGGTAACCGTCCTGCAAAACCTTCTTTACCGCTGCCTCGATCGCTGCCGCCTCTGCGTCCAGATCAAAGCTGTACCGGAGCATCATCGCCGCAGATAATACCGTTGCGATCGGATTCGCGATATCCTTTCCCGCAATATCCGGCGCGGAACCATGACTCGGCTCGTACAGTCCGAATTTGGTATCGTTCAGGGACGCCGAAGCCAACATTCCGATGGATCCGGTCACCATGCTCGCCTCATCGGACAAAATATCTCCAAACATATTCTCTGTCAGGATCACATCAAACTGTGACGGATCTTTGACGAGCTGCATCGCGCAGTTGTCCACCAGCATATGCTCCAGCGTCACATCCGGGTAATCCGCTGCGACTTCCTCCACCACTTTTCTCCAGAGTCTGGAAGAATCCAGAACGTTCGCCTTGTCCACACTGGTGACTTTTTTCTTTCTCTTGCGTGCAATGTCAAAGCCTTTGATCGCAATACGGCGGATCTCATTTTCATCGTAGGTCAGCGTGTCGGTCGCCTTTAAAACACCGTTTTCCTCCACCGTCTTCCGCTCTCCGAAATACAGGCCGCCGGTAAGCTCCCGCATGATCATCATGTCAAAGCCTGCGTCCGAGATCTCTTCCTTCAGGGGACAGGCGCCTGCCAGCTCCGGGTATAACACCGCCGGTCTGAGGTTTGCAAAGAGATTCAGCGCCTTCCGGATCGCAAGAAGTCCTGCCTCCGGTCTTAAATTGGGGGGAAGTTTATACCACGGCGAGGTCGAAGTATTTCCGCCGATGGATCCCATCAGGACAGCGTCCGCGCTCTTTGCCGTCTCGACCGCCTCCTCTGTCAGCGGAACTCCGTGTACGTCGATCGAAGCGCCGCCCATCAGGATATCTGTATAGTGCATCGTGTGACCGTACTTCTTAGCGACCGCATCCAGCACCTTCTTCGCCTCTGTCACGATCTCCGGACCGATCCCGTCGCCCGGAATGCAGGTTATCTTTAATTCCATCTTCTCTGTTCCTCCATCCTGTATTGCTTTTTTTGTGTCACCTTGACTCATAGCTTAACAAAAAGGTTCGCCGTATGGCGAACCTCTTAATCTCTGTACACTGTTTTACTCGGCGTCTGCTTTTTCAACCTGTGCAACAGCAGATTTCTGCATCGGAATACGGCAATTCTTGTTACTTCCAAATTCCACGATCAGAGTATCGTCGGAAATATCGATCACGACCCCGTAAAACCCGCTTGTTGTGAGCACGCAGTCTCCTACGCTCAGATCAGCCAGCATGGCAGACATTCTTTTCTGCTCCTTTTTCTGCGGTCTTACCATCATAAAATAAATAAATACACCGAAGATGATGATATAGGCGATCATAATGATACCACTGCCGCCCGCCGTTGCTGCATCAGCACTTAACAAAAGATTCATGTTTACTCCTCCATAGATTTTCTTTAATGTTAACTATATTGTATCATACACAAAAGAACGGATAAAAACAAGCATTTTTATGCAGGATCCACCTTTTCCTGGTTCTTAGGCTTCATTCCTTCCAGCTTCCTTTTCTTGTAAGAAGCGAACTCTCCCGCATCCAGCGCATCCCTGATCTCCTGCATCATCGTATTATAAAAATACAGATTATGCAGGACGCAGAGCCGCATGCCGAGCATTTCCCCTGCCTTGAGCAGGTGGCGGATATAGGCCCTTGAGTATCTCCGGCACGCAGGACAGGCACAGCCCTCTTCGATTGGCCTGTCGTCCAGCTCATATTTGGCGTTGAAGAGATTGATCTTGCCCTCGTTCGTATACAGATGCCCGTGCCGTCCGTTTCTGGTCGGGTACACGCAGTCAAAAAAGTCAACTCCGCGCTCCACCGCCTCCAGAATATTGGCAGGCGTTCCAACCCCCATCAGATACGTAGGCTTGTCCTTTGGCAGATATGGTGTCGTCTCTTCGATGATATGGTACATCTGCTCATGGCTCTCGCCCACCGCAAGCCCGCCGATAGCGTAGCCGTCGCAGTCCATCTCGGAAATACGCTTGGCGTGTTCTATCCGGATATCGTCAAAGATCGCCCCCTGGTTGATCCCGAAAAGAAGCTGCTTCGGGTTGATCGTATCCTCCAGCCCGTTGAGCCGGTCCATCTCTTTCCGGCACCGCTCCAGCCATCTGGTCGTTCTCGCCACCGAATTTTCCACGTAGCTTCTCTCCGCTACGCTGGACGGGCACTCATCAAATGCCATCGCGATCGTCGACGCGAGGTTCGACTGGATCTGCATACTCTCCTCCGGTCCCATGAAGATCTTCCTGCCGTCGATATGGGAATGAAAATAGACGCCCTCCTCTTTAATCTTCCTCAGTCCCGCAAGGGAAAATACCTGAAAACCGCCCGAATCCGTCAGGATCGGTCTGTTCCACGACATAAATTTATGCAGACCGCCCAGCTTGCGGATCACCTGGTCTCCCGGTCTTACATGGAGATGGTAGGTGTTGGAAAGCTCCACCTGCGTTCCGATCCCCTCCAGATCTTCCGTGGAAACGGCTCCCTTGATCGCTGCCACCGTTCCGACATTCATAAACACCGGCGTCTGTATCACTCCGTGAACGGTCTGAAGTTCGGCGCGCTTGGCGCTTCCTTCCTGCTTTAAAATACGATAACTGCTTTTCTTTTCCTGTTCCATGATCCTTATATATCCTTTACAATCTATAAATACTTTTCCCAGAATTCCTCGAGGCAGATTCCCTCCTGCGTCATGACCGCAGCCGCCTCCTTGCCGACATAGCGGAAATGCCAGGGTTCAAATTCGATACTGGTGATGTCCTCTTTTCCCTCCGGATAGCGCAGCACGAAGCCGTATTCACAGCTATGCTCGGCAAGCCATCTGCCCGCCTCCGTATCTGCAAAGCCCTCGTCCAGCGAGGTGTAGGTATCGCTGAAGATATCCAGTGCCAGTCCCATCTGATGTTCGCTCGCTCCCGGAATGGTGACAGCCTGTGAGGCAATCTTATACGCCTCCATATAGCTCATGCCCTGTCCCATATAAAGTTTGATCTTCTTATTAAAAAGTGCCTCCTGCCTTCCAAGATTACGGTACGGCGAGCAGATCGCCAGATTGACGCCATCGCTCTTTGCCTTCTGCAGCATGAGCAGCAGATCCTCTATGATCCGTTCGTCGCACTGCATGCTTCCTGTAATCGTCCCTAAGGTAAATTCGTAGTCCTCCGGTATCGGATGCTGCTTATTGACAAGGATCAGCCGCCAGTCGGACGCGTCAAACGCATAGGTCTGGACATCCTCCGGCTCCGCCGCGGCGCTGTCCGTCTGCTCGATCACATCCGCCTGGCTTTCCAGAATATCATCCACCGTATAGGTGTCGACCTGATCCAGATTTTCTTCCGCAGCGCAGCTCTCCACCGCCTGTTCTCCGCTGAGGAGCTCCTGACTCTCGGGCGAGATCGTCTGCTCGACTGCCAGCGTGACATCGGAATCTGCAACTACGGCGCTGTAAGTCTCCTGCGCCTTGATAAATCCTGTCTTTTCTGCAAAGACAGCGAAGGAAAAGCTGCAACTGTTGATAAAAAATATCATAACAAGTGCTATGCTTGCATATCTCTTTCCATTCCCTGCGAAGTGGGCACCGATTCCGTGCACCCCGAGAATGAGTGACATCAGCAGCAGGCACGGATATTTCAATAACTTGTGTTTTTTTATTGTTTTGCTGAAATTATAAATGATCTTTTCCCGAAAAGTCTTTTTCATTTGTCTCTGGCACCATATTCTTAAATATAGATTTAATTTCTCAATTCGTTTCGAGGTGCATAGCGCATTTCACCCTATTTATCCATCATAACATACAAATTTGATTTGTACATTACTTTTTTATGTAAATCTCCCTTTTCTCTTTCCGCAGTCCATTTCTTATGTTATTATATAACATATTGTTATATGATGATTCAGAGCCGGGCAGCGTTCTTCTGTCTATTATCTGAATCATTACTGATCATCTATCACAGATTCTCACCGATTCATCTTTATTCTTAACCTGATTCTTAAGCTGAGAATTTCTGTGAACCCAAACAGAACGATAGAAATGGAGACGTTTTTTATGGCTGGATCATCTTTTGGAACCATTTTTCGAATTACGACCTGGGGTGAGTCGCACGGCGCGGCTCTCGGCGTTGTCATCGACGGCTGTCCCGCAGGACTTGCACTGACCGCTTCGGATATTCAGGCTTTTCTCGACCGGCGCAAGCCCGGTCAGTCCAAAATCTCAACGCCCCGCAAGGAGGCAGATGCCGTTGAGATCCTTTCCGGCGTGTTTGAGGACCGTACCACCGGAACGCCGATCTCCCTGCTGGTGCGCAACACTTCCCAGCACTCTGCGGACTACAGCGAGATCGCGAACTACTACCGCCCCGGTCACGCAGACTATACCTTTGACGCCAAATACGGTTTCCGGGATTACCGCGGCGGCGGGCGCTCTTCCGGCCGTGAGACGATCGGCCGCGTGGCAGCCGGCGCCATCGCATCGAAACTTCTCTCCGAGCTTGGCATCACAGTCACCGCCTACACCCGTTCGATCGGACCCGTCAGCGCAGATATGGACTCTTTCGACCCCGCTGCTGTCCGTGAAACGATCACCTGCATGCCTGACCGCGCCGCCTCAGAAAAGGCGGAAGCCTATCTGCAGGATTGTATGCAGAATCACGACTCTGCCGGCGGCGTTGTGGAATGTATCGCAGACGGCGTTCCTGCCGGTCTGGGAGATCCGGTATTTGAAAAGCTGGACGCCAACCTTTCCAAGGCGATGATGTCGATCGGCGCTGTAAAGGCGGTCGAGATCGGGGACGGCATTTCTGTCTCCAGAGCACTTGGCTCGGAGAACAACGATCCGTTCCATATGCAGGATGGCTCTGTTATTAAGACCACCAATCATGCCGGAGGGATTCTCGGCGGCATCAGCGACGGCTCCCGCATCCTTCTGCGCGCACATATCAAGCCGACGCCTTCGATCTTCTTACCGCAGCAGACCGTCAATAAACAGGGTGAAAACATAGAAGTCTCTATCAAAGGAAGACACGACCCTGTCATAGTGCCCAGGGCCGTGGTTGTGGTTGAATCGATGATGGCTGTCACTCTGCTCGACGCCTTGATGCTGAATGCTTCCGCAAAGCTCGACAGCCTGAAGAAAATCTACAATATCTGATCTTTTAGAAGTTATCCAGCAGTTCCAGATAGAAATTGTTGTAATCTTTTCTCTTTTCTTTCTGGAACTGTATTGCTGTCTTCGGGTGCTGATTCAGAATACCCGTCAGCAGATAGGGCACATCATATCCCCATTCCACACCGGACTCCTTCAGCGGAACAATAAACTCCTCAATAAATTTCAGGATCGGATTGATATTGTACTTGGGATTTTTCAAAAAGCCAAGGAGCAGCTCGCTCGGGCAGTTTCCGCATCCCCGTCCCAGACTGCTGACGGTGGCGTCGAGATAGCTTACGCCATTTCGCAGCGCCTCGATCGTGTTTGCAAAGGCAAGCTGCTGATTGTTGTGCGCGTGGATTCCCACCTTCTTGCCGTGCTTTTCTGCCATTTCCAGATACTTTCCGGAAAGCCGGTGGATCTGCTCCGGGTAAAGGGAACCGTAGCTGTCTACCAGATAGATAGTCCCGACGCTGCTCTTGCACAGAAGCTCCAGCGCCGCATCAATGTCCACCTCGTTGGATTTGGAGATCGCCATGATGTTGACCGTCGTCTCATATCCCTTTTTCGTGCAGTCCTCGATCATTTCCATCGCCGCCGGGATCGTATTGATATAGGTGGCAACCCGGACAAGATCGATCGGGCTGTCCTTTTTGTTTACGATATCCTTTTTGAAATCACAGCGTCCGACGTCCGCCATGACCGAAATCTTCATATCGGTCTTGTTGTCGCCGACCACCGCACGGATATCCTTCTCATCGCAGAATTTCCATTTTCCGAACTTGTTCACATCAAACAGATCCTTGGAGGCTTTATAGCCAAACTCCATGTAGTCGACGCCCGCTTTGATGTTCGCATGATAGAGGCTCTTCACAAATTCATCCGTAAAATAAAAGTCGTTTACCAGTCCTCCATCGCGGAGCGTACAGTCCATCACCTTGATATCCGGCGTGTACGACATCAGTGTTCTTTCTTTCGCTTTGTTATCCATGCTGTAAATCCTCCTGTTCTCTGTCCTTTTTCGTTATATTGTTCTTCGCTTCTTATCAGCCTGCTGCGATTTTACTCTGAACCGATAACCGCAAGATCGTGTCCGCTTCAAACGAGCGCAGGCGCTACTCTACGACGATCTTTTTGAAACTCTTCTTGCCTTTCTTTATGACAAACTCTGCCGAGCCGATCTCATCCTTCGTATAGGTCTTTCTGACATCGGTCACCTTGTCTCCGTTGACCGATACGCCGCCCTGCTCTACGGCACGGCGCGCCTCGGAACGGGAAGCTGCCAGACCGGAAGCTGCCATGATCCCCAGAATGTCGATGCTTCCCTCCTGGAAATTCTCATCCTTTAAGACTGCGGTCGGCATATTTTCGCTGCTTCCGCCTCCGGCAAACAGAGCAACCGAAGCCTCTTTTGCTTTCTCTGCCTCCTCGTCGCCGTGAACCAGTTTTGTCAGCTCATATGCAAGGATATCCTTCGCCTGGTTGAGCTGGCTGCCTTCCCACTTGTCCATCTCGTCGATCTGCTCGATGGGAAGGAAGGTCAGCATACGCAAGCACTTAAGAACATCGGCATCCCCGACATTTCTCCAGTACTGGTAGAACTCGAACGGAGAGGTCTTATTGGAATCCAGCCATACGGCGCCCTTCTGTGTCTTGCCCATCTTCTTGCCCTCGGAATTCATCAGCAGCGTGATGGTCATTGCGTAGGCGTCCTTGCCGAGCTTACGTCTGATCAGATCCGTACCGCCGAGCATGTTGCTCCACTGGTCGTCTCCACCGAACTGCATGTTGCAGCCGTATCTTTCGTAGAGCTGCAGGAAATCGTAACTCTGCATGATCATATAGTTGAACTCCAGGAAGCTCAGTCCCTTTTCCATTCTCTGCTTGTAGCACTCTGCCCGGAGCATATTGTTGACGCTGAAGCAGGCGCCGATGTCACGGATAAATTCAATATAATTGAGATCCAGAAGCCACTCTGCATTGTTGACCATCATGGCTTTTCCCTCGGAGAAATCGATGAAACGGCTCATCTGTTTCTTAAAGCACTCGCAGTTGTGCTCGATCGTCTCCTTGGTCATCATGGAACGCATATCTGTTCTGCCGGAGGGATCTCCGATCATTCCGGTTCCGCCGCCGATCAGTGCGATCGGCTTGTTTCCTGCCTCCTGCAGTCTTTTCATCAGGCACAGCGCCATAAAATGTCCTACGTGAAGGCTGTCCGCCGTCGGATCAAACCCGATATAAAAGGTTGCCTTTCCGTGATTGATCAGCTCCCGGATCTCCTCCGCATCGGTAAGCTGTGCAAGAAGTCCTCTTGCCTGAAGTTCTTCATAAATTCCCATTTTCTTGCTCTCCCTTTCTCTCTGTCCTTTCAGATTTCACCTGCGCAAAGCGCGTAAAAAAACCTCGTCCCATACATAGGACGAGGTTAAAACCCGTGTTACCACCTAACTTCACAGACGACTCACACCGCCTGTCTCACCAAGTACAATCCGCTGTAAAAGCTGTGCCGATAATACTCTCCTGCTATAACGTGCATTCCTCCGTCATGACTTACTAGGTTTCCCATTCTGCCATGAAGCTCCGAGATGTATTCACAAAAGGATTCCCGTGCGCCTCTCATCATCCGGCAACTTTCTGTACGTTCCACGATCTGCTACTTGTTCTCATCAACGCTTTCGCTTTATCTGTTGAAATCAATGTACCCGATATTTTCCGATTTGTCAATCTATTTTTTCCATCATTTCTGCCAATACGGCTTTCACCTGATGGAAATCGAACATATCGTACGCTTCCTTCATCGCTTTTACCTGTCTGTTCCATTCCGCTCCGAAGTTCTTCGTCGCAAGCTCCGCCATCAATGTATCTGTGACTTTCAGATTCATCTTGTCGAGCTCTGTCTTCAGCACAAGAAGCTGTTCGCCGGTAAGCTCCTGCGCCTCCTGCTCTTCCAGATTGTCCTCCGTCTCTACCTTGCCGGCAAACTTGCCGTTGTGGATCAGATAGTCCTTCACAAGCTCCAGGATCTCACGGAATTTTGCAAGATAACCTTCAAACTTCTGGTTGATCTCGTCGATCCGGTTATCTTTTCCTGCAAATTCCAACTCCTTAAAGAGCGCGGAAACCTCCATGGCCCCGATACTCGCGCTGGAACTCTTGATGCCGTGCACGTTGGTTGTAAAGAGCTGGATATTCCCCGCTTCCAGAAGCGCCGGAAGCTGCTCCAGATATTTCAGTCCCTCGGAATAGTAGGTGTTCAGGATCGCCGCGTAGGCGTCCTGATTGAAGCCGATGTTAAGTAGTCCCTTGTCTGTGTTCAGACCGCCTTCTATCTTTGTCTCCGGCGCATCCGGCTTTTTGGTCTCTTTCTCCGTCACGACGCGCTCGATCATCTCTTCCGGCAGGAACGACAGCAGGCACTTCTCCAGATAGCGCCTCTTGATCGGCTTGGCAAGATACTCCTGGAAGCCGAGTGCGATCATTTCCTCCCTCACGCTGGCTCCGTTCTGGGCCGTCAGCGCAATGATCGGAACCTCCTGGAAATACTGATCCTTCTTCTCCCGGATCAGCGAAAGGATCTCATCGCCGCGGTAGTCCGGCATGGCCATATCGAGCAGGATCAGATCGTATTTTTCATTCTCGATCTTCTTGAGCCCTTCCTGGCCGCTCGTCGCCACCGCGATATTGATCCCGTACTTTGCAAAGATCGCCGCTGCAACCTTGAGATTGACTACATTGTCATCCACGACAAGCACTCTGGCGTTCTTCGCCTCAAAGGTTTCCGCCGTCGCGCTCTTCTTGTAATCTTCCAGCTTCCAGCGGTGGTTCAGTACCTCTGTGATCTCGATCGCCGAGAACGGTCTTCTGAGGATCCTGCATTTGCCAAAGTCCCCGTAGATTGCGTTGTTTTGGGCGCTGACATAAGTATATTCCTCACACTGGTACAGCCTGATGATGTTTTCCACGCTCTCGTAGACATCGTCCGTGATAAAGATAAAATCAAAGCGCTGATCTCTGACCAGCCGGTCAAACCCGTAATAGTTCCTGCCAAAGACCGGACGGATCCCAAACCCTTCCATGAAGTTCTGCCATTTGGAAATTTTCTCTTCTCCTGTATAGATCAGAACCCTGGGCGGGATCTCATCCTCCAGTGAGAGCATCGGCGTTGCGTCGACCACCTCGTTGCAGAAGGTAAAACTGGTGCACAATCCCACATCCTCAATACTTTTTACCTCAATCTCACCGCCCATCATTCCCAAAAGCTCTTTGCAGATCGAATACTTCAGCGCGATACCCTTCAGATCGCTCGACTGTCTGGAATCATAGGTGCTGTACATACCGAACAGGGACTGGATATCGATCTCGGAAAGTCCTCTTCCGGTGTCTGCGATCCGGCAGAAAAACTTCGCTGTCTGCGCCGCTTCGTCTCTTTCGCAACGGATCTCCAACACGATACGCCCCGTCGTCGTACTGTCGATCGCGATAAACAGCAGGTACAGGAAAATCTGACGGATCGCCACGCTATCGCCGATCAGCGTTTTGGGGATATCATGGTCAATGCGGATATCGAGAAGAAGATTCTTTTTCTGCAGTTCCTCCGACACCGACCGGACGATCATCTTCTGCAGCTTTTCAAAGCTGTACGCTTCCTTGATCAGGTGCATCTCCCCGGCATCGATCTTGGCGTAGGTCAGCACATCGTCGATGATAGAGAGCAGGTCGTACGACGCCTCGCGGATTGTTCCTACTTGTGTCTTTGTCTCTCCGTCAAGCTGATCCTTCATCATGATCTCCGACAGGTTGATGATCGAATTCATCGGCGTCCGGATCTCATAGGACATATTGGCAAGGAACTGGCTCTTCGCATTGCCGGCACGTTCGATCTTACTGCTGCTCTTAACGATCTTTTTCTTCTGATAATAGTAAAACGCTTCCTGCGCATAGACCGGTATCAGCATAAAGACAGCCACTCCGATAAAGCTGGCCGCCATCTTCGGGAAATTCAAGTCGTTGCTGTGCGTGATGTTCATCTGAATACTGTGAAAAAAGTAATTGCTGTACAGATAGCTGTATTCAAAAATAAAGCACACCAGAACCGTCAGAAAATATACCCGCTCCAGCAACGCATAGATGATCGTCATGCTCACAGCCAGCCACAGCATCGCCACGCTGTACCCGAAGCAGCCGCGCAGCAGCATTGCCGGGATCAGCAGACCGTCAAAGACTGCGATCGTCAGTATGGTAAAAAGCGTACACTTCCGAAACCGGAAATTCAGAGAAAGGAGGGTGATCCCACAGACCAGCGCGATCACAAGGAATACTTCCCTCTCCCGGTTCTTACTTGAAATAAGATCGACGATCAGCATCAGGAACGTTTCCGTTGCCATCATCGCCAGAAAAAGATTCAGGATAAACTCCGGGATCTGCATATCTCTCAGCAGTTCTTCAAAGGATGTTCTCAGTTTATGCATCATGCTCTGCCTCCTTTCCGGACTTGAAAAGGATCTTTTCCTGGGGCAGATACTTCCTCAGCAGCTTTTCAAATTTATCCAGCTCGATCGGCTTCGAAATATATTCATCAAAGCCTGCCTCCAGAAACATTTCCCGCGCGCCACTCACCGCATTTGCTGTCAGCGCGATCACCGGCAGCTCTTTCATCTCCTGCCGGTCCATTGCACGGATATTCTTCAGCGTGTCGATACCGTCCATCTCCGGCATCATATAATCCAAAAAGATCAAGTCAACCTTGTCATGCGCCAGGGTATTGAGACACTCTGCCCCGCTGGACGCCACCAGCACCTGCGCTTTGTAGCGGCTGAGTATGCCTCCTGCAACCTCCAGATTGATGAGATTGTCGTCCACCACCATGACTCTGGCGTCCGGACATTCAAAATTGCCATGATAGCCGACCTTGATGATCGCACTGTTCGACCGGTTTGCAAACAGGGCGTCCAGGCTAATGCAGTTGACTGGTCTGGAAAATGTCATCCGGATCAGATCGTCGTCATAGCTGAGCATATCCGGGCTGATGAGGATCAGACTCTGCGGCGGCATAAGCGCCGTCAGACGTTCCCGCAGTCCCTCGTAGCGCTCCGCCGCGATCATAATATAACGGTAATCCTTATTCGTACATTCCCTCACAAACTCTTCGTTTGTGCTGACCGCATGAAAAGAAACGCCCATCCGCCGCAGAACCTCTCCCATGAAATCTGCCTGCGTTCTGCTGTTCTCAAAATACAGCACGTTCAGTCCCGGCTCATATTTTCCAACAATCTTCTTCTCGCTGCGGTATTCCTGTGAAACGGAAAACTCATACATTCTTTGTTTGGGATTCTCTTCGATCGTAAGCGTTCCACCAAGCACCTGGACGATCCTCTCCACCAGCGGCTCCTTGTTGTCCCTGGAGATCTCCCTCGCATAGATCAGTTCTTTATAGAAGTGCTGGAACGCTCCTTTTGCATGAATGACGGTGCTTAGCTGTATCGTACCGTCCCCGTTCTTCCTGCCGTCGATGCAGAATGTCACCGTCCCTTCCTGCATACTTCTCACAACGCCCGTCACAAGCCCCATCACAACCTGCTTGATCAGCGTCGGATCGCCCACCAGATCCTCCGGAAGCTCCGGATCAATATGCACAAAGGATTCAATGCGGTTATCTGCAAGCTGCACCGACAGCATATTGATCATATCCTCCATAAAAAAACGTATGGAGTAATCGGTCTTTTCTACCTTCATATTCTCATAGTCCAGTCTGGAAAAACTCATCAGATCGTTGGTGATAGAAAGAAGTGCCTTGCTGGAATTGTTGATGTGCATCGCGCTTTCTCTTACATTCTCTGCCGCATCGCTGTCGAGCAGCATCTCCGCGGTTCCCATGATCGCGTTGAGCGGCGTACGGATCTCATGCGACACATTGACCAGAAACATATCCTTCGCATAGTTGACCTGCTCTGCCTGCTGTTCCATCTCCGCGCAGTTCCGCATCTCCTTGCGCAGGATCTTGTTCCGGTACGTGATGAGGATCCCGCACACGGATCCGGTGATCACAAGCGACAGGATAATGCGCGCATAGAGCGTCGCGTTATAGCTCTGGAATTCATTAAAATCCGTATACGCGCCGGTTGTCAGTTCCACCATGCGATACAGGCAGAGAACGTCCATCGCCAGCTCTGCCAGAATAAAGAGAAGCGCCTGTCTTCCTTTAAACAGAACCGCCGCAATAATGATACCCGTAACGAAATAGAGGGAAAAATCATAGATTGCATTGGGCACAAGCTGGGAAAGTGCCGGGACAATGCCCAGATACACGATACCCATATAAATGTTGGACAGCACCTCCCTGTGCCCGTACCGCTTTTCCAGGACGATCGCCGCCACTGTGAGCGCAGTGGCGGCAAGCAGAAGCACTGAAATGACTGCATCCATTCGTAGCAGCACCGAAATCATGGACATCAGGATCAGTTCTCCCAGTCCCAGCACCATGGAGATCCGGAAAGACCGGCATTCCACGCGCAGCTCGTCCGAAATATATTTTCTCAGCATACCCATCTGACATTTCCCCTCACCTTCTCGTTCTTCAAGCCCCGGCTCTGCCCGGTCTTTCTCTTTCCCTGTCTCAGACAGGTTCCCCGTTCTTAGCCTGCGACCTTCTCTATTTCGCTTTCCACGGTGAGGAAAATGTCTACGATCCCTGCGTCAAAGCTGGTAAACTTCATAAACTTGATCTTCATGCACGCTTCCTGATGGCTGAGCACCTTGCCGCCCACGCTGATCGTCCGCAGATTGTCGTAGGTATTCACGATCGCAAGCGCTCTCGCCTCCACCGGGATGTTCTCTCCGGCAAGTTTCTCCGGATATCCATTTCCATCCCATCTTTCATGGTGGCTCTTGCACATATTATAAGCGTAATTCATAAAGTTATTGCTGCCGGCGCTGAGCTGCGTCACCTTGGACAGAATGTCCGCTCCCAGCGTTGTGTGTGTTTTCACTGCCTCGCGCTCAAATTCGCTCTCGCTGCTGAACTTCGTCTTGTTCAGATACTGATCCGCGATGCAGAGCTTTCCGATGTCATGGATCTTGGATGCAAAACAGATTGTGATCCCATCATCCGCCGTCAGTCCGTATTCCCCGGAACGTACCATCTCGCTGATCAGGATATCCATGTACTTTTCTACTCTTCTCGCGTGATCTCCGCAAAAAGCGTCTCTCTTGGAGAGCAGATCCACGAACATCTCCACGATGGAATACTGAAGCTCCAGATTCTTTTTATTCTTTTCCTGTACCAGGTTATTCAGGGACTTGTTAAGATCGGTGAGTTTATTCTGCTGTGCCAGAAGCTGGATCTGGATATCCACCCGCTTGCGCAGAAGATTTGCCGTGTATGGTTTGCGTATGTAATCCATAGCGCCCAGATTGTAGCTTTCCAGCTCCGTCGTATCGTCGTCCTGGGCAGTCAGAAAGATGATCGGTATATTCTCCAGCTTGGGAATATTCTTCATCTCCGAGATTACCTGAAATCCATTTACATTCGGCATATCGACGTCTAAAAGCACCAGATCCGGAAGCTCCGGCATATCGTTGAGACATTCCAGTGCGGAGATGCCGGACGATACCGGTATCACCTCATACTCTTCTTCCAGCGTCTTTCTTGCCATGATCAGATTCGCCATGTTGTCATCTACGATCATTACACGATACATAACACATTTCCCCCTTTTCCCTGCCCTGTCAGCGGTTTATCATCCTGTTATTCTTCCCACGGGATCAGCGGATTTTCAATCTTTTTGTCTCTGAGCATCAGATTTCTGACCGCCTCATCTGCCGGTTTCCCCTCAAAAAGCACTGCGTTTACCTGTTCGATGATCGGAATCTGCACCTGATATTTCTTCGCCAGCTCCATAGCCGCCTTCGCCGAATACACACCCTCGACCACCATCTTCACCTCTGCCATCGCTTCTTCCATGGAATAGCCCTTTCCGATCAGGATCCCGGCTCTGCGGTTTCTGGAGTGCATGGATGCGCAGGTCACGATCAGATCACCGATCCCAGTCAGGCCGCTGAACGTCTCCGCCTTGCCGCCCATCGCTGTTCCAAGCCTGGCGATCTCCGCGATCCCTCTTGTGATCAGAGCTGCCTTCGTGTTGTCTCCATATCCCAGCCCGTCGGCAATTCCCGCCGCAAGCGCAACCACGTTTTTCAGCGCTGCTCCCAGCTCAATCCCAAGTACATCCGGGCTGATGTAGACACGGAACACTTCGTTCATAAAGATATTCTGAAGATACTCTGCCGTCTCTTTCTTTCTCGCTCCGACAACGATCGTCGTCGGGATCCCGCGGCCGACCTCCTCCGCATGGGACGGTCCGGACAAAACAGCCACCTCCGCCTGCGGGATCTCCTCCTCGATGATCTGGGAAAGCGTCAGCAGACTATGCTCCTCGATTCCCTTTGCCACATTGACGATGATCTGCCCCTCTTTTACAAACGGCGCCATGCTGTGCGACGTGCTTCTCGTATAAGGCGACGGAACTGCCAGCACCAGAACGTCCTTTCCTGTCAGCGCCTTTTCCAGATCCGTTGTGAACTCCATATCCTCCGGCAGCTTCACTCCCGGCAGTTTTTCCTTATGCTCATGCTCTCGCTGGAGCATTTCGATCTCATCCTTCATAATGGACCATACGGTCACCTTATGTCCGTTCTTGTAAAGCAGCAGTGCCAGAGCCGTTCCCCAGCTTCCTGCGCCGATCACACTGATAGTTGCCATAAGTTCCTCCTGCTCTGCGCCTCATTGCTCCTGCTGCGCATTTTCTTTCTTTTTCTTCGATAAATAGGTCTTCCGCTCCGTACCGCTCAGAAGCCGCTTGATATTCTCTCTGTGCTTATAGTATGCCATCACGGTCAGCAGTCCTGCGATCACGTACATCTCCGTCAGAAGAGGCTGCGACATGCCAAACACGCCTTTCTGCCCCAGGATCACCAGTTCGATCATAAACCCGGCGTAGACTAAGAGCGACCCCAGCGACACATAATGCGTCAGGAAAAAGGCTCCGAAAAACAGGACGACGCCGACCGGGATCAGATAGGGATGAAACGACAAGATCAGTCCTCCCGTAGCCGCGATCCCCTTTCCTCCTTTAAAGTGAAGATAAAATGGTAAGTCGTGTCCGAGGATCGCACCCGCCGCCGTATACATTTTCAGCAGATACAGCTCATCCGGATAAATTCCGCCGAAGATCCAGGTCGTGACGAGCACCGCAAGGATACATTTGGCAATGTCCACTACCAGAACGATCATTCCCGCCCTGGTTCCGAGTACGCGCAGCGTGTTGGTCGTCCCGGCGTTTCCGCTACCGTGCTCCCGGATGTCGATCCCGTGGAGTTTTCCATAAAAATACGCCGTCTGAAACAAACCGAAAGCATAACCGATAATAAGACAAATAACCCGTTCCACTTTACTTATTTTCCTTTCGTTCCCTTATGATAAATTTCAGGGGAGTGCCCGAAAATCCAAAGGTATCCCTGATCTGGTTCTCTAAATATCTCGTATAGGAGAAGTGCATCAGTTCCTTATCGTTCACAAAAATGACGAAGGTCGGCGGCTTGACCGCAACCTGCGTTATATAGTATAGTCTCAGTCTTTTTCCCTTATCGGTCGGGGGCTGCTGCATCGCAACTGCCTCTGCCATGATCTCATTGAGCACACCGGTCGCCACACGCATGGAGTGGTTCTGGTATACCGCATCGATCATGTCAAACAGCTTGGGAAGACGCTGTCCGGTAGCTGCTGAGACAAACAGGATCTCCGCATAGCTCATAAAGGAAAGCACTTGTCTCACCTTCGCGGTGTACTCATTGACCGTCTTATTGCCCTTTTCAATGGCGTCCCACTTGTTCACGGCGATGATGACCGCCTTGCCTCTGTCGTGCGCAATCCCGGCGATCTTTGCATCCTGTTCGGTAACACCCTCCACTGCATCAATGACCAGCACGACGATGTCTGCCCGCTCCACGGCCGCAACCGTACGGATGATCATATAGCGTTCCAGTTCCTCTTTGATCTTATTTTTTCTCCGGAGTCCCGCCGTATCGATCAGCACATACTCTTTTCCATTGTGCGTGATCTCCGTGTCGATCGCATCCCTTGTCGTTCCTGCAATGTCCGAGACGATCAACCGATTCTCACCGATCAGTTTGTTGATAATGGAAGATTTACCCACGTTCGGTTTGCCGACGATCGCTACCCTGACGCGCTCGTCCTCCTCTTCCTCCGCCGCGCTCTTATCAAAATAAGAGATCACTTCATCCAGCAGTTCTCCAAATCCCAGTCTGTTGACGGACGAGATCGGGTAAGGCTCTCCGATCCCCAGATTATAAAATTCATAGACATCCGCCATATACTTTTTGAAATCATCCACCTTGTTGACCGCAAGGACGATGGGCTTCTTGGATCTTCTCAGCATATCTGCGACCTTGGAATCCGAGTCGACCAGCCCCTGTTTTACATCCACCAGGAAAATGATCACATCCGCCGTATCAATGGCGATCTGCGCCTGTTCCCGCATCTGGGAAAGGATGATATCCTTGCTCTCCGGCTCAATTCCTCCGGTGTCCACCAGTGTAAAGTTACAGTCCAGCCAGGTCACGTCGGTATAGATCCGGTCTCTTGTAATCCCCGGCGTATCCTTGACGATCGATATTTTCTCGCCAGCCAGTGCATTGAACAGCGTCGACTTCCCAACATTCGGGCGTCCCACCACTGCCACGATCGGCTTACGCTTTTTCTTAGCCATATACTCCTCCATAGTCTTTTAATAAAATATGCAAACAGTTCAGCAACCCACCTGCGAAATCGGTTTCCTCCCACTCCTGCGGCAGTCTCTGAATCGTTACTTTCCATTTTACAATATCACAGAACAAATGTAAAATCTCTCTTTTTCTAATGTATCAGAAATTTCTTGACGTGTCACTAGCATAATGATATAAAATAAATGACGCATTTCTATCGATAATACAGGAGGTTTTTATGCCCAATATAGAACAGTTGGAGCATTCCATGCCGGTTGCCCCAATGAAACTACTCACGACCAAATCCGCAATGAATCTGGCATCTAAAGTCAACAGCTATCTTGTAGATTTCCGAAAAACACTGAACAATAACGTGAAGGGTGATCCGGCTTTTCACGGATACATGGAGGACAACTATCTCATTGAGGTTGACTGTCCGAGATTCGGCAGCGGCGAAGCCAAGGCCTCTTTGAGCACCTCGGTCAGAGGAAAAGATATTTTCATCCTGATGGACGTCTGCAATCACAGCATCACCTATCAGATGAACGGCTATACCAACCATATGTCGCCGGACGACCACTATCAGGATCTTAAGCGGATCATCGCCGCCATCAACGGCAAGGCTCACCGTGTCAACGTGATCATGCCCTTCCTCTATGAAGGCAGACAGCACAAGCGCGCAGGCCGCGAATCGCTCGACTGTGCCTACGCGATCAAAGAGCTGATGGACATGGGCGTTTCCAATTTCATCACCTTCGACGCGCATGATCCCCGTGTCCAGAATTCGGTGCCGCTCCATGGCTTTGACAACTTCACGCCTCCCTATCAGTTCGTACGCGCTCTGTTGCGCACCGAGAAGGAGCTTACCATCGACAAAGACCATATCATCGTTATCAGTCCCGACGAAGGCGCTCTTGACCGCGCCGTGTACTTTGCAAACGTTCTCGGCGTCGATACCGGAATGTTCTACAAGCGCCGCGACTACTCCACGATCATCAACGGCAAAAATCCGATCGTGGCACATGAATTTCTGGGAGACAACATTGCCGGCAAAGACGTGATCGTCATCGACGATATGATCTCCTCCGGCGGAAGCATGATCGACACGGCAAAACAGCTTAAGAAGATGGACGCCAACCGCGTGTTTGTCTGCTGTACCTTCGGTCTGTTCACCGACGGTCTGGACGCCTTTGACGCCGCGTACGATCAGGGCTTTATCGACAAGATCGTGACGACGAACCTCTGCTATCAGCCGCCGGAGCTGAAGGAAAAACCGTATTATGTAGAGGCTGACATGAGTAAATTCATCGCATCGATCATCGACTTTATGAACCACGACGCGTCGATGTCCAACATCTACACACCGACCGATAAGATCCATCAGATTCTTGCCAAGTACAACCGGCATGAAGGAAACGTTGAGTTTTAATTGAATTTTTAATACATACAAAAAGGTTTGGTCATTGCGGCCAAACCTTTTTGTATATTGAAACTTATTTCCTTTTTTATTTTGCCAGCGAAAATGTCATAACCACCTTGAACAGGTCTCCGTCCAGAAGGATCTCAAACGTTCCTCCCTGAGCCTCTGTCAGATTCTTGGCGATCGACAGTCCCAGACCGCTTCCTTCCGTGGTTCTGGACACATCTCCCCGGATAAAACGCTCGGTAAGCTCTTCCGGATTGCAGTTCAGCGGCGATGCGGAGATATTCTTGATCGAGATCCCGATGCTCTCCATCTCGCCCTCACAGGGATCGATCGCCACATACACGCGCGTTCCGTCCATCGCGTACTTGAATATATTGTTGAACAGGTTTTCCATCACGCGCCATATCCTGCGGCTGTCTGCCTCGATCACCGTGTTGGAAGCATTTACATTCATCACCGTCGTCAGGTTTTTCTGCTCAAATTTCTCAGAGAACTCTCCAATCGTCTGGTTCATCAGCTCCGTAAGATTGATCTTTTCAAAGGAAAGCTGGATATTCCCCGAGGAGATCTTGCTCGCCTCCACCAGATCGTCCGTGAGCTGTTTCAGGCGCTGAGACTTTTCATCCAGAACCTTGATATATCCCTTCACCTTCTCATTGTCCACATTCTCACGTTTGATCAGATCCACGTAGTTGATGATCGAAGTCAGCGGCGTCTTGATGTCGTGCGATACGTTAGTGATCAGATCCGCCTTCATCCGTTCGTCCTTCATGCTGATCTCGACGGCGTCCTTGATTCCTTTTCCGATACTGTTTACCGAGTGGGCGAGCGCCAGATTATCTCCGTGAAGCTCTTTGGTATCCACCTGGTATTCCAGCTCTCCCGCAGCGATGTTCTCAATTCCGTCCACGATTCCCTGCCGTTCTTTGGTATCCCGGTAAAGGAGCACGCCGACTGCAAGATCCATCACTCCGGCGATCAGAAGCGGCAATACCGCCCCTGCGCTCGCTGTCCAAAACAGCATCAGTCCGTTGAAAAGCAGGAAAATGCAGTAAGGGATCCAGGTTCTTATCACGATATTTCCATTGTCATAGACCTGCCACAATAATTTCTTTACTCTCCGCGTCAGTCTGCGCAGATAACTGTTTTTCCACAGCGTTCCCGCCTTGATCCTGCGCACCAGACTGTAAAAGAAGAACATGGCGATCGCATCCATCGCAAACGCGATCAGTCCCAGCGCGAGCTTGAATTCATCCGTATAGATGACCGTCTCGTACCATGAAGAACTGTCCTGATTTCCGTTCCCTATGGCAACGGAAGAGATCATCAGGATCCAGGCGCATATCCCCGCTGTGAAAAACGCGATTCCGAGCGCCGCCTCTGTCGGGATCCGGTCGAAGCCGTTCATGCGGATCTCTCTTCTGCCGTCTGCGTCCACATACACGCCGGTTCCCCAGATCGAATAGATCAAAAGTCCAAAGTATAAGAGAAAGGCTGCACAGGTGACTAAAACCCACTGCCAGAAATGCGGAAGGTAGTTCCGGAATCCTGCCTCCCCCTGTGTGAAGGAGTCGTTCACCGGATACTGCGTATCGACGCCCATCCATATTTTTACGTTCTCCGGATATGCGTAATCATACTTTGAGATAAGATCCCGCACTGTCCCCTTAGCGATCTTGGTGTTGGTCTTGTAGGTCATCTCCGCCGGACTGTAATACAGATACTTTTCTGCCGGAAGATCTCCGCTGTCAAAGCCGCTCTCTCCCTTCTCCATCGCATTGACCACGGCATCCACATCTGCCTGCTTCTTCATATTCGTATAATATTGGACATCGTCCCCGACCTGTTTGGCGATCAGAAAACGCACGTTGGATTTCTCCGTGCTGTAATAGTCCCGGCAGGTCAGATATTCATTGTAATTGTAGGTCAGGCTTCCCGCCGCCTTCTCCAGATTCTGCAAAAGTCCGTAGTACAGATCCCAGTCCGATACATACTCTTCCAGATTCTTTCCTTCGACCGTCTTATAGCGGTTCACAAGGATCTCGTACGGATCCCAGCTGTTATCCGCCTCTGTATACTGTTCCTCCACGATCACGTTTCCGTCTTCATCCGTCGTCACATAAGACTCGCCCTCTGTCACCTGTGAAAGCGTGTCGTCGCCTCCAAGCTGGACCATATTGGCCGAAACGTCATTTACAAAGGTATATTTATTGATATCCGATTTCAGATAATTTGCGTCCGACGTATTGTAATAGGCGCTGCTCTGATCGATCGACGTCACCCTCGTCCTATCCGCCAGGAACGAATCCGCATCCGTTTCAAGCAACGTTGTCTCGAAGCCGTAGCTGTCCCATTTCAGCAGATCTTCCAGATAATAATCAGCTGTCACATAATGCTCGGGCAGTCCTGCCTCACGATAGTTGTAGGCGGTGATGTCGATCACCTTCCCGCCGTCAAATTTACCGTCCGTCTCAAGCTGGCTGCTGATCACCCCGAACCGGATGATATCGGCAAGTGAAAACCCAAAAATATTGTTAAAAAGCTCCGATTCCTCATATTCCTTGTTCTGATCCGATTCATACAGGTCATAGGTCACATAATATTTCAGTCCTTTGATCCGCATCTGTGAACCGATCGTCACGACAAACAGGGACACGACCCCCACTGCCAGCGCGATGTGCTGCAGGATGCGCAGCGCCACCGGGACGCCCTTTCGCTTCTTCACCGGCTTTTTTTCTCTTTGCTCTTCTCCCATCTTCTCTTCCATTCCTTCATGCCTCCGTACCGGGGATCCCCCGTCTTTCCTGCGCTCTCTTTAAAAAGCTCCTACTGCTTTTCGATCTTGTAGCCGACGCCCCAGACCACTTTCAGATACCGTGGTTCTTTCGGATTGATCTCAATCTTCTCGCGAATGTGCCGGATATGTACCGCTACCGTGTTGTCAGCGCCGATCGCCTCCTCATTCCAGATGCTTTCATAGATCTGGTTGATGGAAAACACCCTGCCGCAGTTCTTCACCAGAAGAAGCAGGATATTGTATTCGATCGGCGTCAGCTTGACCGGCTCCTCATCGACCGTAACCTCTTTGGTATCGTCGTTGATGCAAAGCCCGCCGACGCGAAACAGCGCGTTGTTCTCCACATTGAGATTGCCAAGCGTCGTATAACGGCGCAGATTTGACTTCACTCTGGCCACCAGCTCCAGCGGATTAAAGGGTTTGGTGATATAGTCGTCCGCTCCGATGTTCAACCCCAGGATCTTGTCATTATCCTCCGACTTGGCCGAGAGAAAAATGATTGGTATGCTGGAATATTCCCTGATCTTCAAGGTCGCATGGATCCCGTCCAGCTTCGGCATCATAATATCGATCAGAAGAAGCTGGATGTCATTCTCCTTCAGCATCCGGATCGCCTGCTCTCCGTCATAGGCCTTAAAAATATGATACCCTTCCTGCAACAGATAGATCTCTATCGCGTCCACGATCTCTTTGTCATCATCACATACCAGAATATTTGCCATTTGTATTCACCTCTCTCATACTCTGCACAATACTATTCAAACATGGAAACATAAAGGAATAGCTAGGAATTTCTTTAAAATTTTCTTAATTGTCCATCAGTCCGAGGAACGCCCCCAGATTGCCGCGTCTGCCCTGACTCGCCCGGTGCGAGAACAGGTACTCGCTGTTATGACAGGTACACACATCCGTGACCTGGATCTGTTCCCCCGGGATTCCTGCCTCTTTAAGCACCAGCTCGTTTGCCGCCCAAAGATCCAGCAGATATTTTCCCTGTCCTTTCGCCTGCAGGATCCTGTCCCGCTGTCCTTCTCCCCGGAATTCTTCTGCAAACGCATCGGCGACATCCTCGCTCACCTCATAGCAGGTCTGGCAGATCGACGGTCCGATCGCCGCGACCAGATCCTCCGGTCTGGTGCCGAAGCATTCTCCCATGCGGTCTACCACACATTGTCCCATACGCGCCACCGTGCCCCGCCAGCCGGAATGGGCAAGCGCGACCGCCTTTCTTTTTGTGTCGACAAAGTACAGCGGCACACAGTCTGCGTAGAACGTCGCCAGCACGATTCCCGGCTCCTGTGTCAAAAGTCCGTCCACATCCCGATAGTCCTTCGGGTACAGCACGCCCTTTCCGCGATCCTCCCTCGTCACGACGCGCAGGTTGGTCGTGTGCGTCTGATCCGAACAGACGAAGTCCTCCACGGTGCACCCCAGGACCTCAGCGATCCTTCGATAGTTCTCGTCCACCGCCGCCTTTTCATCTCCTCTGGTATAGCTGAGATTCATAGACCGGTAGATTCCTTCGCTGACTCCTCCCTCACGGGTGGAAAAAAGATGCCTCACAAGTCCGGTCTGCTCCAGGATCGGAAAAGTCAGATACTCAACCGCTCCTTTTTTATTCTCTTTGATCTGCGCGCTCCCCGCATTTCCCTGTCTTATCAGCTTCATCTGCCCTGGCTCCTCCTTCTAATATCCCACGTAGTCAAACGCATTTTTGATCCACTTCCGCTCTTCCCCGTCGATCGCCACCACATCAAAGCGGATCGGCGTATCCTCCGGACAGCCGTGCAGATATCTGTAAAAATCCGCCACGCGGCATATCCTCTGCTGCTTCGCATAGCCGACCGCCTGCGCCGCCCATCCTTTGGACGCCGTTCTCCGGTATTTTACTTCAAAAAATACCAGATACGCCCCGTCATAGCCGATGATATCCACCTCTCCCTGTCTGCACCGGAAGTTTCTCTCCACGATCCGAACGTTTTCGGATAATAAATAGGCACAGACCTTCGCTTCCTTCTGTGCCCCTATTTCTCTGTTATTCATTTGCCTCCTGAAACCTGTCATGGCTTTTTGCCGATCTTTGCCCGGATCTTATCCATCGAATCGACAAATACCAGAATCTCTGCCACCACTTCGTAGAGCTCCGGCGGTATCATATCACCGATCTCCAGTCTGGAGAGCGTATCCGCCAGCTTATCGTCCCGATGGATCGGCACATCCGCTTCCTTTGCCCGTTCAATGATCCTCTCTGCCAGTTCTCCCCGGCCAGACGCAATGACTCTCGGCGCTTCTTCCTCGGGATCGTACTCCAGTGCGATCGCCTGCTTTGGTTTTTCTGTCTCTGCTTTTGCCATCGTCCATCCTCTCCTTATGCCCTCATATCAAAAGAGGTGTGTCCAAGAACGGAAATATTTTTGCTCTGCTCCAACATCGTCTGCATGACGCCGCCCTCCTCTGTGCCGGCTTCGCCACTCTTTTTTTCCATCCTGGCATTCAGCTCATACCCTCTGTCTGCCAGTCTCTTTTCCAAAATATCGATATGGGCGGCGATCAGGTTGAGTGCATCCTCGTCCTCCAGCGTAAAGTTCGTATTCACCTTCTGGTTTTTCATCGTGACATACACATCCACGCTGCCCAGATGCTCCATATCCAGATGCAGAAAGGCGCTCACATTGCCGTCCTTCGCCGCGAGACTTTTCTTATTGGTATAGACATAGAGATCTCCATGCGCCTTGTTTCCTGCCATTTTCAGCGGAAGCTGGATATAGGTGAACACATGGTTGAGCTGGTTCATGAATTCCAGATTATTCTGCACGTTCTGCACGCTCTTACCAAGCGAGCCCGCTGCCTTCCCCGCATGCTCAAGCGCCTCCTGCATCCTGCCGGACTGCTCCCTTATCCGTTCGTATAGCTGCTCTACTTTCTCGCGGTCAGCAACCTCTTCCGGCTGCAAAAGCCACTGTTCCAGCATCTCCTCTTTCAAAAGTCCCAAAAGCCCGTCTTTTCCAAGCAGACTGCGCAGCAATCCCATCTTCTCTGGCGATACCCTCGCCGGGTCTGCCGCAAGATCTGCAAGCAGAGCTCCTGCCTGTTTCAGCACTTCCCCCGCAGGCAGCTTCTGATCCTTCACCGCCTGGGCAAACTCTTCCTCCGCCCCCAGTTCTTTCAGAAGATTTCCGATCTCTTTCCAGAGAGCCTCCTTCCGGGGCTGTCCTTCCTGTATTTCCGCTTCCGGCACTGCCGCATTTGCAGGACTGCCCTGCACTCCTTCGGCGTCCTCCTGCTGGACCGGCTGTCCCTCCGGGTTCTCCGGCAGTACAGTCTCCTCTTTGACGATATTTTCTGCCGTCTGCGTCGTCTGTGCCTGCGCGGCGTCCGTCTCCGGCATATTTTCTCCAAAGATCTGCACCAGATCCAGATACAGCTTCACCGCTTCCTCCGTCTTTCCTTCCGCCAAAAGCTCAGCACAGACCTCCGGAAGACCATCTGCTATATCCTGCGCACTGTTGGCGAGCTGATGCTGCGCGCTTCTGTACTGTTCAAACTGTTCGATCCCCTCCGGCGTGACCGGGATCTGCAGTCTTGTCATCTGTATCATTGCGAGCGGATCCTGATCCGGAAATTCTGCAAAAAGACGGCTCATATTTAAGATCGAATCCCTGTTGATCGGCATTCCCTCTTCCATCATGAGCGAAACCATCTGCATATTTTCCTTCGTCTGCATCAGCCCCGCCTCATTCAGCGCTCTCTGTATCGTTTCTCCGTTCGCCATGTTGGCGTACAGCGGAGAAAGGGAGAGCATCGATCCATTGTTGGTCATGATCTCAAAACACATGCTCTGCCCGGGCAGCACACTGACGTTCTGATCCAGCCTGGCGTTGACCAGCAGATCTCCGGCAAGGGCTATCTGCACCGAATTGCCGTTCCGCGAGACGATCTCACCCTGTATCGTCTGCCCCGGCGCCATAGAGCGCATATCGCTCAAAATCCGGTCGCCGCGTCCCGCGCGAATCAGATTCTCTACATTCCTTACCGACGTACTCTCCGTGATACGACTGTCTTTTTTGAATATATTTCCCAGATTCAACGTTTTCCCTCTTGTCTCTGCCTTCAGATAAAATGTGTTATAAATGTCTTTCGGTGGATCGGACAGGGACCAAACTTCTGCAGCGCCTCGATATGCACCTTTGCGCCGTAGCCCTTATTTGATGCGAACCCGTACTGCGGGTAGATCTCATCGTACTGCACCATCAGTCTGTCCCTCGTCACCTTTGCCACGATACTCGCCGCACCGATCGAAATGCTCTTCGCATCTCCCTTGATGATCGGGACCTGTCTGATCGGAACCTCCGGAATGGTGACAGCGTCGTTAAGCAGCAGATCCGGTCTGACCGCCAGCTCCCCGATCGCCTTTCGCATCGCCTCGTAGGTCGCCTGCAGGATATTGATCTCGTCGATCCTCTCCGGTGTGCTGTAACCGAGTCCTACGGCAACCGCCTTTTCCATAATGACGTCATAAAGTTCCTTTCTCTTTTTTTCGGACAGTTGCTTCGAATCATTGATATATAAAATGTCACAATCTTTCGGAAGGATCACCGCACCTGCCACTACCGGTCCGGCGAGCGGTCCTCTGCCCACCTCGTCTATTCCACAGATATTGGCGTACATCTGATACTCTTTTTCGTAACGCTTGAGTTCCTCGCATCTTGCCAGTTCCTTCTGATATGCCTCGATCCGCTTCTGCGCCCTCAGAAGTTCCTTCTGCACCCCGGCACGTTTATCCTCCCGATACCGGGCGATCACCTCCGGCAGCTGCTCTGTCCCGGCTGCCTGTATCACTTCCCTGATGCTGCTGATGCTTTCCATTTGTTCTCCCTTCCGGACCTTTCCCACATTCTACTGGTGTCTGATCATTCCGACCTTGTTAAAAGGCCAGATCCTTACCCAGGCTCTTCCGATGATGTCCCTGCGCTTGATCTCGCCTACCGTTGGCGAGCGGCTGTCCGTGCTGTTGTTGCGGTTATCTCCCATTACAAAATACTCGTCGTCCGCAAGCTGTATCTCCTCCGCGGCGAGACCCGGATTCTGGATCACTTCTTTTCCGTAATGCTCATCCAGGATTTCACCGTCTATGTAGATATTTCCCTCTTCATCGATCTGAACTGTCTCTCCCGGCAGTCCTATGATCCGCTTGATATAGAAGGTATTGTCCTCGTACTGAAACGGAAAGACAATGATGTCATACCGCTCCGGATCCCGGAAACGATAGGAGATCTTGTCCACGATAAGGTTGTCTCCGTTGCTCAGCATCGGCTCCATGGAACTGCCCTGCACCTGCGTTCTCTGTCCTACGTAGTGGATCAGAAGATAAACTGCACACAGCACCACCAGCAGATACAGACTCATACTCAGAATTTCTTTTAATGCCTTTTTCATACCAATCCTCATTTCTGCAGGCTCTATGCGTCTGCCCGTGTTCCTTCCTCCGGAAGCTCCAGTGTGACCCTTCCGATCCTGCCACTGCGGAAATCGTCCACAAAAAGTGCCGACGCCTTCTCATAGTCCGGCTCCTGCCCCTTTTTATAGCACTTCCGGTTTTCGCAGATATGCTCGAGCACCCCCAGCGGATCGCCCAGCATCTCCGTCTCTATCTGATACCGCTCCGCTAAAAGCGCCGGGTACGTGGCTGTCAGGAAACGGATCAGATCCATTGCAAGCTCTGTCATCTGCAGGATCTCATCGTTCATCGAACCGATCATCGCCAGCTTCCGCCCAACGTCCTCACTCTCAAACTTAGGCCAGAGGATTCCGGGTGTGTCCAGCAGTTCCAGATCCTTGTTCAGCCGGATCCACTGTTTTCCCTTCGTCACCCCCGGCTTATTTCCGGTCTTGGCGCAGGCTTTTCCGGCAAAGGAATTGATAAAGGTAGACTTGCCGACGTTGGGGATCCCGACAACGATCGCCCGGATCGGTCTGTTTTTGATCCCGCGCTTTCTGTCCCGCTCGATCTTCTCCCGGCACGCCTCCTGCACCGTTCCCTGTATCGCCTTCAATCCCTGCTTGGTTCTGGCATTGATCTCCAGCACATGAAATCCCTTTTTCTGAAAATAGTCCATCCAGGCACGATTGCCCGCCGGATCTGCCAGATCCGACTTATTCAGCAGGATGATCCTCGACTTGTTTTTGCCAAGCTCGTCGATGTCCGGATTTCTGCTGCTCAGCGGGATCCTTGCGTCCACCAGCTCGATCACCAGATCGATCAGTCCGATATTTTCCTGCATCATACGTTTTGCCTTGGTCATATGACCGGGATACCATTGATAATTCATCTCTGTCTCCTATTTTACGGTTCCCATGCCATCCTGCCCTGACGCCATGTGAAACCATGCTTTTCCGATAATTGTGTTCTTTTTCACCGGACCGATGTTGCCGGACCGGCTGTCCTCGCTGCTGTTGCGGTTGTCTCCCAACACAAAATATTCATCGTTTGCCAGTGTGATCTCATTTACAGCAATCCCCGAATCCGACATTCTGTCATACTGTTCGTCCTCTTCCAGAAGACTGCCGTCAATATAGACGCTCCCGTTCAGGATCTGCACCGTCTCTCCCGGAAGTCCGATCACCCGCTTGACATAGAGATGTGTATTCTGGTTTCCGTTCGGCAAAAAAACGATGACGTCCCCGCGCTTTGGCGAGGAAAGTTTATAGGCGAACCGGCTGATCAGGATCTCCTGCGCATTGTACAGCGTCGGCTCCATGGAATCACCGATCACGCTCGTTCTCATCCCCACGGAAAAGATGATCACGAATGCCAGAAAGACAGCGACCACGCTTCCCACCAGGACTTCAAAGATATCCTTGATCAGTTTGGAATTCAGTTTTTTCTTCTTTTGATAAAAAGTCAGTCCCTTTCTTCTCGCCATGCAGACTGCTCTCCTTCTTTTCGATCCCCGGCGATCCGGCGATTCTTCTAAAAAAGGTTCGTCTTTTCTGACGAACCTTTCCAAATCTTTTTCTTATTTAACCAGCTCTTTAACCTTAGCTTTCTTACCGATACGATCTCTCAGGTAGTTCAGCTTAGCACGTCTTACTTTACCCTTTCTTACTACTTCCACCTTCTCAACGTTGGGGGAGTGCATCGGCCAGGTCTTTTCAACACCAACTCCGTTGGACATCTTTCTGACTGTGAAGGTTGCTCTGTTGCTTCCGCCCTGCTTCTTCAGGACAGTTCCCTCAAAAATCTGAACTCTCTCACGGTTACCCTCTTTGATCTTACCATATACTTTAACGGTATCACCTACCTCAAAGCTGTCTACGGTTTCCTTTAACTGTGCATCTTCGATCTCTTTAATAATCTGGTTCATATCTTCCTCCTAAAAACTATGGATGTTCTTAATACATAACGTAACAGAGGACCATCTTTCTTCGCAACAGTAGTAATTTACCATATCTGCATGGAAAAAGCAAGGGTTTTCTCACTTTTTCCTCTTTTTCTTTTCGACGGGCGGATGCTTCTCCATGTATACCTGATACAGATCCGGTCTTCTCTGCTTTGTCCGCTCCAGCGACTGCTCATGACGCCACGCGTCCACCTTCGCGTGATCTCCGGAAAGAAGCACCGGCGGCACCTGCTTGTCATGCCAGATCTCCGGTCTGGAATACTGTGGATATTCCAGCAGTCCGTCATCAAAGGACTCCGTGACAGCCGATTCCCCGTTGTGTAATACCCCCGGCACCAGACGCGAGATCGCGTCGATCATCACCATCGCCGGAAGCTCGCCTCCTGTCAGGACATAATCGCCGATGGATATCTCATCGGTCACGATCTCCTCCAGAACGCGCTCGTCGATCCCCTCATAATGTCCGCAGAGGAAGATCAGCTCCTCCTCCCCGGCAAGCTCCTGTGCCAGCGCCTGGTCAAAGGTTTTTCCCTGCGGCGTCACATAGATGACCCGCTTCTTTTTGTCCGCGCCGATCCGGCTCTCCACCGCCTTGTAGGCGTCGTATACGGGCTGTGCCTGCATCAGCATTCCCGCGCCGCCCCCGTAGGTATAATCGTCCACCTTGCCATGCTTGTTCTGTGTGTAGTCCCTGATATTGACTGCCTCGACAGAAATATAGTTTCTCTCCGCCGCTTTTCCAAGAATACTGGTGCCAAGCCCCTGCATCACCATCTCCGGGAAAAGGGTCAGTACATAAAAATCCATTCGTTTACTCAACCTTATCGTCCTCCAACAGTCCGTCCAGCACATGCACTGTCATGCAGCCCTTTTCCATATCGACCTGGAGGATACATTCCCTGATCGCCGGCAGAAGTACCTCCGCGCCGTTTTCCCGCTCTACAACGTAGACGTCGTTCGCACCGGTCAGAAGCACATCCTTGAGTGTTCCGAGCCTCTCTCCTTCTTCTGTCAAGACCTCCATGCCGATCAGATCCGCAATGAAATACTCATTCTTTCTGAGTCTGACCGCATTTTCCCTGTTTACCAGAAGTCTGGCTCTCTTATACTTCTCTATATCGTTGATGGAATCAAATCCCTTAAATTTCAAAATAACATACTGCTTAAAGAACTTCACGCCCTCAATCTCAAGCGTAAGGCGTTCCTTCCCGTTGTCCAGCGTGACCTCTTTCAGTTTCTTAAAGCGGTTCACATCATCCGTGGTGGGAAATACTTTCACTTCCCCTTTGATCCCGTGCGTCTGCGTGATCACGCCCACCTGCAGTTCCTGTATCATAGCTTACTCCAATCTCTTTCATTGATAACAAAATGGCCTCACAGATATTACTCTATGAGGCCGGTCTGGTCAGATGATTTCAACATCCACTCTCTTATTGTCTTTGGATGATGCTGCTTTTACAACAGAACGGATTGCCTTTGCGATCCGGCCCTGTTTGCCTATGACTTTTCCCATGTCGGATGGTGCCACATGAAGTTCTACGGTGATATTCTTGCCGTCCTCCTTCTCCGTTACGACCACCTCATCCGGGTTTTCAACAAGAGCTTTTGCAATCACTTCAACTAATTCTTTCATAGTCCACCTCCAAAAGCATCCTAAGCGTTTTCAGTCCGTGTCGTCTTATTTTGTGATACCAACGGTCTTGAAAATTCTGCTTACTACTTCTGTCGGCTGTGCACCGTTTGCAAGCCACTTCTTAGCTGCCTCTTCATCTACCTTGTAGGTGCTGGGATCTGTGCTGGGATCATAGGTTCCGATCTCGTCGATACATCTTCCGTCTCTCGGGGATCTGGAATCAGCAACGATGATTCTGTAAAAAGGTGCCTTCTTCTGTCCCATTCTTCTTAATCTGATTTTAACTGCCATTTCTTTTGCCTCCATGTTATAAATGATTATTTTTATTTTGAAACCCTAAAACGGGAATTTCATACCACCCATGCCGCCGAACAGACCTCGTCCCTTCTTGCCGCCTCCCATCATACCCGGAAGCTGCTTCATCATTTTCTGTGACTGTTCAAACTGCTTGATAAAGCGGTTGACTACCGCGATGTCCACGCCTGCTCCTCTGGCGATCCGGTGTTTTCTGCTCGGATTGAGCAGTTTCGGATTCTGTCTCTCCTGCGGCGTCATGCTCAGCACAATGGCTTCCATTCTGGCAAGCTGCTTCTCATCCACCATGGATTCGATGTCGCCCATCTGCTTGCCCATGCCCGGCAGCATCCCGAGGATACTGGAAATACCGCCCATATTGCGCATCTGCTTCATGCTCTCCAGGTAATCTTCAAAATCGAATTTTCCCTTCTTCATGCGGGCAGCCATCTGCTTTTCTTTCTCTTCATCAATATCAAGGTTCTGCTGTGCCTTCTCGATCAGAGTCAGCACATCGCCCATACCGAGTATCCGGTTGGCCATCCGGTCGGGATAGAACTGTTCCAGATCGGAAAGTTTCTCGCCCATACCAATATATAAAATAGGCTTTCCGGTGACTGCTTTGACTGAAAGCGCCGCACCGCCTCTTGAGTCGCCATCCATCTTTGAGAGGATCACGCCGTCTATGCCTACCTTATCATCAAATTCCTTTGCAACGTTCACCGCATCCTGTCCGGTCATCGCATCTACAACGAGCAGTGTCTGGTGCACCGTCACATTTTCTTTGATCTCCTGCAGCTCCGCCATCATCTCTTCATCGATGTGGAGACGTCCTGCCGTATCCAGAATGACCACGTTGTGTCCGTTTTTCTCCGCATGCTCCACGGCAGCCTTTGCGATATTGACAGGCTTGTGGTTCTCTCCCATGGAAAAAACGTCCACCTGCTGTTTTTCACCGTTGATCTGCAGCTGCCTGATCGCCGCCGGACGATATACGTCGCAGGCGACAAGGAGCGGCTTCTTGCCCTTTAATTTCAGCTTGCCGGCGATCTTTGCCGTCGTAGTCGTCTTACCGGCACCCTGCAGACCACACATCATGATCACGGTGATCGCTTTTCCGGGCTGGAGAGCGATCTCTGTCGTCTCCGATCCCATCAGGGAAACCATTTCCTCATTTACGATCTTGATGACCATCTGACCCGGATTCAATCCGTTCATCACGTCGCTTCCGATCGCGCGTTCCTCTACCGACTTTACAAACTGCTTGACCACCTTGAAGTTGACGTCTGCCTCCAGAAGCGCCATTTTGACCTCTTTGAGAGCAGTCTTTACATCTTCTTCGGTCAGCCTTCCCTTGCCCCGCAGATTTTTGAATACATTTTGAAGTTTATCTGTCAAACTCTCAAATGCCATGAAAAACTATGCCTTTCTGCCCGGTCTTACAACTGTTCCAGGATCTCTCCCGAAATCTTTCTGACCATGGCGCCGAATGATCCCCGATCCTGCATCGTGCCGTCCTCATACTGCTCTGACAGCCGGTCGATCTCTTCGATCTTTTCTTTGATGCTGATAAATTTCTCTACCAGCTTCAGCTTCTCTTCATATTCCAAGAGCGCCTTATCGCACCGTTTGACGATGTCATGCACAGCCTGTCTGCTGACTCCCTCCTCCTGCGCGATCTCGCCAAGAGAAAGGTTCTCAAATACGACATCCTCATAGATCTGCCGCTGATGCGCTGTCAGCAGTTCTCCGTAGAAATCATACAGCATTGCCTGCTCAACAATCTTTTCCATAACTGACCTCTGTCGGAATCTGTATGTTGCCCGACTTTATGAAGTTTACTATATCTCTTTGCTGCTGTCAAGGTTTTTTTCTTGTCAAACATACGTTCTGCGTCTGATATTCGCTCTACTCCGCAATCAGCACGCCCGCATCTGCCTTTTTGATCTTCGCAGATACCAGATAGGCGCATCCAAAGAACACACCGGCAACGATCACTCCGGGGATGATCATCCGGATCATGTCCGGATGGGATGCAAAGCCATTGACGCCAAACATGGCAAAGACCCTTCCGACCAGCAGATCGGTCAACAGTGCGCTGGATATCACTCCCAAAACAGCTCCTGCTCCCGCCACAATAACAAACCGCAGAGCAAACGAGAGCCTCAGCTTCGAGGACGGAAAGCCTAACGCCTTATAAATGCTCAGATCGTGCTTTTCCTGATAAAGCATCCTGCTACCTGTCATATAAACCGCCACCATACTGAAGATCAGGCTGATCACATACATTAGGACCTCCAGCGCAGACGCTGCCTGCACAATGCCGTCGATCCCGGACCAGGTATTTTCATCAATGCTGATCTCCTCTCCAAAGCGCTCTTCCAGATCATTCCGAATCATTTCCGTCTTTGACTTATCCTCCAGAATATAGCAGGTATAAAGGGAATCTTTTCCATCGCTGATCCTCTCGTAGCCTTCCATGCTGATACCAAAGTTGGCGCCCAGATCATTGGCGCACTGGCTGATTCCGGCTATGATATATTCTTCCTTTTTATCTCCCTGCGAAACTTCCACCGTGTCTCCGATGTGCAGTTCCATCTCTTTTGCCACGATATCTGTCACTACGATCTCGTTGTCGTACTTGCAGGTGCGCCCCTCCACGATCCGGAAGTACTCCGGATTTGAGATCACATTAAGCATATAACCCGCCTCATTTAATCTGGCAGCCATAACGACCATCGACTGGTAGGTTGCATACACCCCGGACAGTTCCCGGATCCTTGCATCCGCTTCCTGCATAACCTCTTCCTTCTGACTGCTGATTCCCAGATCATAAGTCCTGCCATCCACCGACGCCATGCCCATCGCCTGCAGGATACCGCTGCCATCATCTCCCATCCAGCTTCCCAGCCTTCCACAGAGCGACAGGAAAAATACGAGCAGTATCGTAATGATACACGCACTCACATACTGTTTCTTTCCTGAAAAGATCTGCCGCACCGCGATCCAGAACTGCACGCCCTTTCCATGGATCGCCGGCAGGAAATGATCAGTGAAAAAGACATCCTCTTTTCCCCGGATCGCCGTGATCGGTCTGATCCTGCTGATCCGGTGCGTCCTGATAAGGATAAACAGAAAATCAAACAGCAGGATGCCTCCCAACAGCAAGGATGTCTCCAGCACCGGGATCTGCCCCGGTGTTTTGATTCCAGTCACCGTAATGATCAGTTCGTTGATCAGTCTTGTCAAAGAGCCTGCAACCGCTACGCCTCCCACCATTCCTGCCAGAAGCGCCGTCAGATAATACATCATCTGGACAGCCAGGAGATCTCCGCCGGTAAATCCAAGTGCCTTCAATATTCCATAGTTTACATAATCCTGTTCTATGCTGCTGGTGATATTGTGGCTTATCACAAGCACTGTCACCAGCAGGAGCACGATTCCAAATCCCACCAGAAAAGCCGAAAAGATATTCTGAAGCATCAGCATAAAGCTCGCAAACGAATTCTTTGAATAGACATCCAGCACATACCGGCCCACATCCGTCTCCTCACTGATCTTCATCTGCAGCTTTTTAACAGTAAGAGGACAATCCCTGCCCATTGTCACATTGACGACGCAGGCACGCACGCACGCCCCTTCCGGCACAGTGTCACCCACACCGTAGACGCTGTCCCGCAGCTCTTCCAGATCCTCCCTGCACAGAAGAAGGTTCTTAACGCCCATCATGGCGCTTCCTTCGGTCGGATCTTCAAAAAAACCCTTGATCGTGTAGGTCCGGATCTCTCCATCCGCTGTTTTTACACCGAAGGAATCTCCTATCCTGTTGTCATAGATCGAACGGAAGCTGATCGGGACATAACTCTCACCCGGCAGAAGCGGTGCAGGATCCGGATCATACTCGGCTGTCTCTCCCTTGAAGATATGGTAGGAATACTCTTCCGGTACCGCCTTGAGCATCCGGTGCGGCGCCTGTTCCTTTCCCTCCATTTCGATGCTGCCGTAGACCATCTTCTCCATCGTCACACGCTCTACGCCGTCCACCTTCCGCATGTCCTCCAGCAGACTGTCGATCTCTCCGGTATCCGCGAGCATATACTGCATATCTCCGAAGTGAACTCGCTCCATCTCCTCGTCTACATAAGTCCTCGAATTCAGCCAGATAGAAAGCACGCTGCTGATCGTCAGGGTGAATATGAACATCAGCAGGATGATGCCAATATAACTTCCTTTTTGTTTACGGATAACGCCACGAAACAATACCAGATATTTCATCCCGTCACCCCCTACCATTCCATAGAGGTCAGCCAGGCGCTGATCTGTGCTTCCCGGTTCTTCGCATCCTCTTCCCTGTAAGGTGCAAGTTCCAGCTCTCCGATCACCCTTCCATCCTCGAGATACAGAAGTCTTGTAGCCCGTACCGCTGCGCGGACGTCGTGCGTCACCATCAAAATGCTCTGTCCCTTCCGGTTCAGCTCCGAGAGCAGATCCAGCACGTCCGTTGTGTTCCGGCGATTCAGAGCGCCGGTCGGCTCGTCCGCAAACAGGATCCCCGGCTCCTTGAGCATGGCTCTGGCGATCGCCGCCCTCTGCGCCTCCCCGCCGGACACCTGCGACGGATAGCGGTTCATCGCCTTTTTCAGATTCATGGCGCCCAGCAGTTCCTCCGCCTTTTCTCTTGTCTGCGCACTCGTCAATTTCTTGTCAAGATACCCTGTGATCGCTACATTCTCTAGAAGCGTAAGATTGCTTACAAGCTGGCTCTGCTGAAAGACAAAGCCAAACTCCTTTGCCCTATAGAACGCCATCTTCTTTTCCTTCAGTCCGCTGATCTCCTGCTCCTTATAGAAAACCCTTCCTGCCGTAACTAAATCCATGCCGCTCATACAATACAGCAGCGTCGACTTACCCGCCCCGGAGGATCCCATAATGACCGTAAAATCTCCCTCGTAAATTTCCACATTCACCCGATCGAGTACGTGCGTCTGCACACCGCCGTTGGCGTAGCTTTTGCACAGGTTCTCTGTTCTCAACAACACTTTTTTCATGTCTTTTTTCCTTTCGTCTGTTTATCTTAGGGATACTATAACAGACGAATTATTAAGAAGTCTTTAAGGGGTTTCCACTGGCAGCCCAACCGCAGCATCCAGCCCCCGCTCACTGTTTTGCAGCCGCACTTCCCCCTGCATAGCCTCTGTCAGATATCTGACAATATAAAGTCCGAGTCCGCTTCCCGGCTGGGCGTCCACATTCTTTCCCCGGTAGAATTTCTGCAGCACAAAGGGCATATCCTCCGGCGGTATGCCTTTTCCTTCATCACACACATGAATCCAGTACTTCCCGCCCTCTTTCTCTGCACGGATATGGACTCTGGCGCCGGGTGCATATTTTCTCGCATTGTTCAGCAGATTTTCCAGGATCTGTGAGATCCTCGCCGCATCGCCGTTTACCCACGCTTCCGGCAGCGGCTCCTCCAGCGTCACTCCGTCAAACGCGATCTCCGCCACAGTGCTCCGGATCACCCCGGCAATGGCAAGCCGCCTGGTGCGGATCTCCAGCTTTTCCAGCTCAGACAGGGAATGTAACACCAGATCGTTGACAAGCGCTGTCACCTCGTCACATTTTTTCATCAGGATTCCCGTATATCGCTGCCGCTTTTCATAATCTGCATTAAGGTTCGCCTCCAGCGCCTCCGAACAGGCGCGGATAGACGCGATCGGAGTCTTGATGTCATGGGAAAGCGATGCGATCACCGTCTTATTCTCTTCGATCGCCTCCCGCTCTCGTTTCCTGGCATACCGGATCTCCTCCCGCATATGGTCAAACGCCCAGGTAAACGCACCGAAATAGTTTGTGCGCTCATACCCAAGAGACGCCTCCAGATCGCCGCCTGCGATCCTTTCCGCATACTCTTCCAGCCGTTCAAAGGGTTTCAGGATCTTCCAGTACACGCACCCGAACAGTGTGAACAGATACAGCGCACCGAAAATCAGAAAAGTAAGCAGCAGTTTCTTCACCAGCCTGCTTTGCCCGGCACCGGATTCCTCGCGGATCCATTCCTGCAGGCTGTCTATCTGCTCCTCCGCCGGATTAAACCCGTCCGCATTTTTCCCGAGCTGGCGGATCTCATTCAGCCGCACAAGCGCCTCTCCCCTTTGCTGCTCTCCGGTCAGCTCCGTGCCCGCGCTGTAAAGCAGCAGTCCAACCAAGCCCAGAAGCAACAGAAGAAAACCTCCCATGACCTTCCAAAGTTTTGCTCTCAGTCCCTCACGCATCTGTCCGCTCTCCCGTCTCAGTCTCATCCATATCCAACCGGTATCCCACGCCCCAGACTGTCCTGATATAGACCGGATGCGCCGGATCCTCCTCCAGCTTCTCCCGCAGCCAGCGGATATGGACCGCCACTGTCGCAAGCTCCGCCTCCGACAAAAGCCCCCATACATCCCGCAGGATCTGCTCTTTGCTCACCGCATTTCCCTGATGCCCGCACAGATAGGCAAGCACGTCAAATTCCTTCAGGGCAAGCCGGATCTCCTGCCCTTTCCGCGTCACCTTCCGTCTCCCGACATCAACCGTCACCGCTCCGAAATGATAGCATGGTTCCTGATCGTCCTCCCCATAAGTCCTGCGAATCAACGCCTTGATCCGCGCCAACAGCTCCTTTAGGGAATAAGGCTTCTCCAGATAATCATCCCCGCCGATATCCAGTCCCTTGATCTTGTCCTCTTCCCCGGTCCTGGCGCTTGCAAAGATCACCGGTACCTTCGAAATGCGGCGCAGCTCCTGGCAGACCTCGAACCCGCTCATGCCCGGCAGATTGATATCCAGCAGGATCAGTTGAAACTGCACATTTTCCAAAAGCGCGAACGCCTCGTCCGGATCCGCCGCGCTCATCACCTCATAGCCGTAGCTTTCCAGTGTGTCCGCTGTGATAAAAGACAGATCCCGGTCGTCGTCTACGATCAAAATATTATGTTTTGCCATCCTTAATTTCTACCTCGCCATATTCTCTGAAACATTTCCATTGAAAAGAAATCCGAAAGCCACTAAAATAAACTAAATGGAGCGATCCGGGATCATGCCGTCACCCGGTTTTTCCCTTGAGATCGCTGTCAGGAAAGGATTCCACCATGTTGTCACGAAAAACTATTGTACTGTTTGTCATTTCTATTCTGTGCTGCTTCCTTACCGGCTGCTCCCGAAATGCGGAGCCGCTTTCGCGCACCGGTTTTTACTTCGATACCGTGATCCAGATCACTATCTACGATCCGTCGAAAGAGGACGCTCTCGACGGCTGTTTTGCACTTGCTGAAAAATATGAAAATATGCTCAGCGCCACAAAGGAGAACTCCGATATCTGGCGGATCAACCACAGCGCAGGCGCCCCGGTCGACGTCACCGCCGATTCGGCACAGCTTCTGGAAACAGCGCTCTACTACGCCGAGCTGACGGACGGGCGAATCGACCCCACCATCCTGCCAGTGGCTTCCCTCTGGAATTTCGGCTCAGACAAATCACCTTCCATCCCGGATCCCTCCGCCCTGAAAGAAGCGTTATCCCACGTAGATTACCACACCGTCAGAATGGAAGAAAAAGGAGATTCCTATCTCGTGACGCTGGATGATCCGCAGGCCATGATCGATCTCGGTTTTATCGCCAAGGGGTACATCGCTGACCGCATGAAAGACTATCTGCTCTCACTGGACATCTCCAGTGCCTGCATCAACCTTGGCGGCAACGTTGTCACCATCGGCGATAAGCCGGATGGTTCGCCTTTCCGCATCGGGATTCAGGAGCCATTCGCCGCGGAAGGAACGCCCATCACCGTGGTCGCGCTCTCGGACGCCTCGCTGGTATCCTCCGGCGTCTATGAACGCTATTTCTATCAGGATGACGTTCTCTATCACCATATTTTGGATCCTGCCACAGGTTACCCCGTAGAAAACAATTTAGCAGGTGTGACCATTCTGTCCCCCGGATCTGTCGAGGGGGACGCCCTGTCTACCACCTGCTATTGTCTTGGTCTGAGTGACGGCATGAAGCTGATCGAATCGCTTGAAGGTGTGGAGGCGGTCTTTATCACGAAGGATAACACGCTCCACTACTCAAGCGGATTCCCTCAATCCTAGTCAACGCTCACCTCTCCTGCCAGCACTTTTTTGTAATCTTCTAGATTTCTGCGGAGCAGCGCCGGTGTATCCAGCCCGTAGGGGCATTTGCTCCTGCACCGCCCACAATTCAGACAGTTCTCGATCTTCTTCATCTTTGCCTGTCCTTCCGGGCTCAGATGCGCTGCAGAGGGAGAACGTCTTAGAAGCAGCGACATTCTCGCACAGTTGTTGATCTCGATCCCTGCCGGACAGGGCATACAGTAACCGCACCCTCTGCAAAAATCGCCGAGCAGTTCTTCCCGGTCGTGTGCAATCAGCGCCTTGATCTCCTCGGTCATGGAAGGCGGGTTGTCCTGATATGACAGGAACTCATCCAGTTCTTTTTCTCTTTGCACGCCCCAGATAGGAAGCACATTGTCATACTGCCCCATAAAGGCATACGCCGCCGCGGAGTTTGTGATCAGTCCGCCCGACAGACCTTTCATGGCGACAAAGCCCATCTCTGCCTTCCGGCACTTCTCTACAAGTTCTTCTTCCTTTTCCGTTGCAAGATAGCAGAACGGGAACTGCAATGTCTCGTACAGCCCGCTGTCTATCGCCTCATGCGCCACAGCCAGTCTGTGATTTGTGATCCCGATATGACGGATCTTGCCCTGCTTTTTGGCCTCAAGCGCCGCATCATACAGCCCGCTCTCATCTCCGGGCTTTGGCACGAACGCCGGGTTGTGAAACTGATACAGATCAATGCAGTCTGTCTGAAGGTTACCAAGACTGGTTTCCAGATCTTTCCAGAAATCCGCCGCCGTCTGCGCGCCGGTTTTCGTTGCCAGATAAATCTTATCTCTTATTCCCCGAAAAGCAAGACCGACCTTGTGCTCGCTGTCCGTGTAAGCCCTCGCTGTATCAAAAAAGTTGATTCCATGGTCATATGCCTTTTTCAGCAGATACACAGCATCCTCATCGCTGATCCGCTGGATCGGAAGCGCGCCGAATCCGTTTTTGCACGCCGCGATCCCTGTTTTTCCTAATTGTACCGTATCCATTCTTTCTTCCCGTCCTGTTCTCTTCCTGTTTTCTATCTATCCCTGCTGTTACAGAATTGCCTTTTTCGGGCACTTCGTCTTGCAGACGCCGCAGCCCGTGCACTTCTCATAGTCTATGGACGCATGGAAATTCTCGATCGTGATCGCATCCGCCGGGCAGTTCTTTTTACAGAGCTGGCAGGCAATACATCCCACGTCGCAGTCCTTGATCGTCACCGGTCCCTTGGCGGTAGAGCTGCACGCCACCAGATGTTTTGCATCGTAGGGAACCAGCTCGATCAGCTTCTTCGGACAGACCGCAACGCACTTGCCGCACGCCTTGCACGCTTCCTTGTCGACCACAGCCACGCCGTCCACTACATGAATGGCGTCAAACGGACATACTTTGACGCAGCTTCCAAAACCGAGACAGCCGTCATTACAGGATTTGGGTCCTCCGTTCGGTACAAAGGACAGCATCCGGCAGTCCTCGATCCCGGAATAGTCATAGTCCATCCTGGTGCGCTGCTTATCGCCCTGACACTTCACGAAAGCGACCTTTCTGCCGCCCGCCTGCGCCTCAACGCCCATGATCTCTGCAATCTGTGCGCCGACCTTCTCTCCACCGACCGGGCAGGCATTGACCGGCGCCTCTCCCTTGGCGATCGCCGCCGCAAGACCGGAGCACCCTGCATAGCCGCAGCCACCGCAGTTATTTCCGGGAAGCGCCGCCAGCACAGCCTCTTCCTTTTCATCCACTTCCACTTTAAATTTGATCCCGGCAACACCCAGAAACAGTCCAACGAACAACCCGACTGCGCCAACGATCAGTGTCGCCACAATAATTCCGGTTATATTCATAAACAACCCTCATTTCTACGCATATTTTCCGCACAATGTATTACTTCGCTACTCCACCCGGATCTTCCCGGAAACGCCCGCCTTAGAGCAGACCGGAAAATCCACAGAAAGCGATCGCCATAAGCCCTGCTGTGACTAGCACGATCGGCATTCCCTTAAAGGACTCCGGAATGTCGTTATGTCCGATCTTCTCCCGGATCCCGGCAAGAATAATGATCGAGATGGTAAAGCCGGATGCCGTTGCAAATCCGTTGACGATACCGGCTACAATGCCATAGTTTTTCTGCACATTCGTAAGCGCTACTCCGAGCACGGCACAGTTTGTCGTGATCAGAGGGAGATACACGCCAAGAGACTCATAGAGTCCCTGCATATACTTTTTCAGGAACATTTCCACAAACTGTACCAGCGCGGCGATGACCAGGATAAACACGATCGTCTGAAGGTAGGTGATGTCAAAAGGCACCAGAATGTACTTGTAGATCACGCCTGCCACAGCGGACGCCAGTGTAATGACAAAGATTACGGACACGCCCATTCCCGTCGCCGTCTCTGTTTTCTTGGACACGCCGAGGAACGGGCACAGTCCAAGGAACTGACTCAGCACAACATTGTTTACAAGGGATGAGGAAATCAGGATCACCAACAATTCTTTAATCATTCTTCTTCTCCTCCTTTTCCTCTGCTTTTTCATCGATCAGGCGCTTTGCGCATCCCGACTCCGCACAGTTCATGCAATCCGTTCCGCAGCCGGACTGGATCTTAGACATATCCCTGCCCTTCTTCTCGCCGTTGATCTTCACCCGGTTCTGGATCGCCGTCAGCGTCGCCAGCACAAAGAAGGCTCCCGGCGCCATGATGAAAATGCTGATCGGCACATAGCTGGACGGCATGACATGGATGCCGAAGATCTCTCCGGCTCCAAGCAGCTCACGGATCGCTCCGATACAGGTCAGCGCGATCGAAAAGCCAAGTCCCATTCCCACTCCGTCGAACAGGGAGGGGAGCACGGGATTGTAGTAAGCGTACGCCTCCGCGCGCCCAAGGATAATACAGTTTACTACGATCAGCGGAATGTAGATTCCAAGGGACGCATACAAGGAAGGCAGAAAACCTTCCAGAAGAAGCTGCACCACAGTCACAAACGTGGCTATGATAACGATAAACGCCGGAATTCTCACTTTATCCGGTATGATATTCCTGAGCAGCGAGATAAAGGCGTTGCTCAGCGCAAGGACCACCATCGTAGTCAGCCCCATGCCAAGTCCGTTGATGGCCGACGTCGTGACCGCCAGCGTCGGACACATACCCAGCATCAGCACAAAGGTCGGATTCTCTTTGACAATTCCGTTGAGCAGGCGTTCCCCGACTGCACTCTGTTTCTTTTCCTGATTTTCACTCATTGTACGCTACCTCCCTTCAGCTCTGTCTGGAAATAATAAAGGCAGGCATTGACTCCATTAGTCACTGCATTGGTCGTTATGGTCGCCCCGGAGATTGCATCGATCTCGCTCTCCGAAACCGCCCCGTTCTTTGTGTAGGTAAACTGCTCGACATTCTTATCTGCGAACTGCGGCTTCAAGACCTCCTCCGCACGCATACCAAGACCTGCCGTCTCCGATATGGAAAGCAGTGAGATTCCGTTGACCGTTCCGTCCATGCGGATTCCTGTCGCAAACTGGATATCCCCACCGTAACCTTCCTTGGTCGTGACCGTGATCACGTAACCGAGAACATTTCCGGAGGCGTCCAGCGCGCTCATCACTTCATCTATGGTTTCTCCTCCGAAGCCTGCCCCGCTCCAGTCCGTCTCACTGATCTGTGCAAGCTCTGCCGCTTCGAACGATTCCGCATCCGCGAAAACTTCCTTGCACGCTTCCTGTTTCGCTTTCAGCTCCTGTGCAGCGATCGGCTCCTTCGTGACCTGATACACGATCCCGAGCAGCAGACCGGACAAAATGGTGATCACAAGGAGAATTCCGGTATTTTTCATCATTTCCTTCATGCTTTTTTCCCTCCTTTGCCAAAGGCTCTCGGAAGAGTCATCTTTTCAATCAGCGGCACAAGCAGATTGCCTATGATGATCGCATAGGAAACGCCCTCCGCAGAAGGTCCGAAAATACGGAACAGACCGGTTAAGAGTCCGAGCAGGATGCCGTACACATACTGCCCTTTGACCGTGATCGGTCTTGTCACATAGTCGGTTGCCATGAAAAAGGCTCCCAGCATAAGTCCGCCGCCTGCAAGATGCGCGGAGATAAACGCCGGATCCACGCCGTGGCCGCCGAAAAGGCACAGAAACACAACAAAGCTGACCAGATAACTTCCCGGCACTCTCAGATCGATCACACCGAGCATGATCAAAAAGCACGCTCCGGCTACGATCGCGATCATCGAAGTCTCACCGATCGTTCCGGCAGTTCTTCCCACGACCATATCCAGGATGTTCACCTGCCCGCCCGCCTTGAGAGCCGCCAGCGGCGTCGCTCCTGTGTAGGCGTCACATTCAAAATTCGTCATGATGGAGGTAAAGGATATCAGCAGGAAGCATCTTGCTCCCAGCGCAGGGTTCATAAAATTCTGTCCCAGTCCGCCAAACAGCATCTTTACCACCAGTATTGCAAATACTCCGCCGATCACTCCGATCCACCACGGCGCCGTGGACGGAAGGTTTAAGGCAAGGAGAAGTCCTGTCACTACCGCGGAATAGTCGCCTATGGTAATCTTCTTTTTGCAGATCTTTTCAAATAGAAACTCTGTCAGCACTGTGGTCGCCACAGTCACAAGTATCAGGATCAGCGCATCCAAACCGAAATTATAGATTCCAAAGCCAGCCGCCGGAAGAAGTGCGATCAGCACTGCCAGCATGATGTTGCTTGTGGTAGTTTTGGATCGGATATGCGGATTGGAGGATACTTTCATCAAATCACTCATCTCGTTTTATGCTCCTTTCAAGTCAGGACGTTCATCCTACTTTTTCTTCTTGGCCAGCTGTATCTTTCTCATCGACTTAATGGCCTGCGTCAGAGGTCTTTTGGCAGGACAGACAAAGCTGCAGCATCCACACTCACAGCACTCCAGTCCGTCATGCGCCAGAAATTCCTCTTCCTGGTAATTTTCAGCATAATCTGCCAGAAGTTTCGGCACTACCCGTCCCGGACATACTTCCACACATCTACCGCAGTTGATGCAGGCGCTCGGCTCCATCGCCGACACATCATCCTGCGTCAGGCAAAGAAGCGCAGACGCCGTCTTGGTCGTCGGAACATCCAGATCAAAGATACCAAAGCCCATCATCGGACCTCCGGAAATGATCTTCACCGGATCCTTCTGGAATCCTCCCGCTTCATCGATCAACTCATGATAGTTCGTACCGATCCGCACAAGGAAATTGCGCGGGTCCGCAACGGCGTCTCCTGTCACGGTGACGATGCGGTGCATCAGCGGTTTTCCTTCGCACACCGCCTGATAGATCGCAACGATCGTATCCACGTTGTTTACCACACAGCCCGCGTCTGCGGGAAGCATCGAGCTGTTGATCATCCTTCCCGTCGTCGCATAGATGATCTGCCGCTCCGCTCCCTGCGGATATTTGGTCTTGAGCGCCTTCACGCTGATCCGCGGTTCATCCTTCGTCAGCTTTTTCAGAAGCTCGATACAATCCGGTTTGTTGTCCTCCACGGCAAGGATTCCCCTCGCGTTGTCAAAAAGCCGCAGAGACACCTTTAAGCCCTTGATCAGCTTTTCCGGCTCCTCTAAGATCCTCCGGTAGTCCGACGTCAGATATGGCTCGCACTCTGCGCAGTTTGCGATCACGTAATCGATCTTTTCCGGCTCCTTCGGTGAAAGCTTGATAAATGTGGGGAATCCGGCGCCGCCCATGCCGACGATTCCGGCCTCCTTCACATATTCAATAATTTCCTCTTTTGTCAGTTCTTCCAGTGGTTTCCTCTCAGGATACTCCACCTCTTCATACAATCCGTCATTCTCAATGACAATACTCATCACATTATCTCCGGTCACAACCCGGTGCGGCTCGATCGCCTTCACTGTACCGGAAACCGTTGCATAGATCGGTGCGGAGACAAATCCTCCCGCTTCCGCGATCAGCTGCCCCGTCAGCACATGATCTCCCTTCTCTACCACCGGTTTTGCAGGCACGCCGATATGCTGAGATAACGGATAGACCAAATCACCTTTGGGCAGTACCGCTTTGATCGGCTTATCCTTTGATAAGTCCTTGCCGTCATAAGGATGGATTCCACCCTTGAACGTTAATCTCGCCATTCTCTGTCCTTCCTTCTTGTATAAAATTAGTTTTTGGGATTGCAGTCAGATCTCCCTCATGTAACTGCTTTACCAGACTATTTATAATAAATATACTATCTTTCGACAAAAAAAACTACTGTTAAATAAAAAAATATGGTACTATTAGCTAAGAAAATACCTTTTTTTGATGCTACTTTATACTTATCAATTTCAGGAGAAAAATATGAAAATAATCGACCAGACTCTGAAAGATTTTCAAATAGAATACCCGCTGGAGACGATCGCCCCCTTAGAAGAATTTCTGTTCGTGGACATCGAGACGACCGGCTTTACCGCCAGAAGTTCCTCCCTGTACCTGATCGGAACAGCCTTTTGCCGCGGGGGAAGCTGGTGTATCCGGCAATGGTTTGGCGAATGTACCGAAGATCAGCCGGAAATACTGAAGGACTTCTTTACCTTTGCCGCCGACTTCACCCATCTGGTGCACTTTAACGGAAACAACTTCGATCTTCCCTATCTTCTTCAGAAATGTAAGCAGTATGCGCTTCCCTATCACTTCGATCCTTTTGAGGGCCTCGATCTGTACAAGCGTATCTCTCCCTACAAATTCTTTCTGCACACCTCCAACTGCAAGCAGAAAACGCTGGAAGAACTCATGGGAATCGACCGCGAGGACCTTTACAACGGCGGAGAGCTGATCTCGATCTATCAGGAATATGTACAGTCTCCCTCCGGCGAGGCGCTTGACGTCCTCCTTCTGCACAACAGTGACGACGTAAAAGGGATGCTGCAGATCCTGCCGCTCCTTTCCTTCTACGACCTCTTCAACGGCTCTCTGCGCGCCGTAAAGGTGCAGTCGAACCAGTTTGTCGACTATCACGGACATGAACGCAGGGAACTGCTGATGAAGCTGTTTCTCCCTTCCGCGTTGCCCTTTCCTGTCTCAAATCTCGCCAACGGGTGCTATTTCAGCGGTGAAAAGCAGGACGGGATCCTGAAAGTGCCTGTCTACGAGGAGGAAATGAAATATTTTTATTCCAATTACAAAGATTACTATTATCTCCCGGACGAGGACATCGCCATCCACAAATCCGTCGCCTCCTTTGTCGACAAGGAGCACCGCACGCAGGCGCTTGCGTCCAACTGTTACACACGCAAGTTCTCTACTTATCTGCCGGAATGGGATGCGATCGCAGAACCCTTCTTTAAAAGAGATTACAAAAGCAAGGACTTCTTCTTCGAGCTGACCGAAGAGCGCAAAAAAGACAGAGAACTCTTCTCTGTCTATGCAAGTCACATTTTAAATAAGATGGCTAATTTCTAGGATAACGCTCGCCGTCATCTTTTAGCATTTTTCTGCATTTATTCTTTATGCCGTTGCAGGCTGCTGTGACTCCCGCAACCATCAGTACGGCAATCATTGTCTCTGACATAATACCCGCCGCCTTTCCTGATAAAGTGTGCGCTTGCCACCATGTTGTGTGGCAGCGCACATTTACATTCGGTACATGTTCAAAATGCTTTGCTCCGAAAGTTTCCGTTCCATAGTCTGTTCATTGTGTCCGCGATTGAGGGATGAATATTAGGAGAATAAGTTGCGGTTTCAAATTGATCTGGAAACATCCATTCACACACTTTGTATTTCTCATGTACTTTTATCTTTTAGTAGTTAGTCATCACTAACTGTAATTATAATATCTCAACTCCTCTATTCTGTCAATAGTTAAATTCAAAAAAACCGGAGATCTTTTCAATCTCCGGTTTCAGCTATCAATTTGTGGGTCTTTGGTAAAAGAACGAATTTTTTCTTTCAAAACCCATATCCTTATGGTTGATAATCTGTTCTGTACTGCCAATAAAAAGATATCCACCGTCTATAAGACTCTTCTGGAACTTGCGAAACACCTCGTCCTTCGCCTCTTCCGTGAAATAGATCAGCACATTTCTGCACACGATCAAATGGCACCCGGTAGGGTAAGGATCTTTCAAAAGGTTATGTTCTTTAAACTCCACTCTCGCCTTGATCTCTTCTGAAATCTGATAGGACGGACCAACTTTTGTAAAATATTTTTTCTTCAGATCTTCCGGAACGTTGGCAATGCTCTTCTCTGCATAGAGTCCTGCTCTTGCCTTTTCCAGCACCTGCTTGTCCAGATCGGTCGCATAGATGCTGATCTGTGACAGCGGAAGAAAACGGGACAGCGCCATAACAAGTGAATATGGCTCATCCCCTGTGGAACAGGCTGCGCTCCAGATTTTCAGATGGTTTCCATACCTTCTGATCAAATCCGGAAAAATATCTTTGTCCAAAAGCTGCCACTGATCCAAATTCCGATAAAATTCAGAGACATTGATCGTAAGGTAATTGACAAATTCTTCAAACATAACATTGTTTGCCTTCAGAGCGTCAATGTACTTGTCGTATCCCACGATCTTGTTTTTGGCGATCAAAGTATCAATACGACGTTTCATCTGTTTCTCTTTATAAGCATTCAGATCAATCTTGGTCAGCTCATAGACCGCTCTCTTGAAATACTCATAGTCGTATGTCATATATCCGCCTCGTTCATAACTATTTTATAGTTTATGCCTCTTCCTTCTCTTCGTTTGCGATCACTTCATCAATATTGACCGAAACGACGTCGGCATCCCCGGCAGGCTCTTCTGCCGGTTCCGGTGCAAGCAGTGCCTTCACGCTGAGGCTGATCTTCTTATCCTCCTCGTTGAAGTCTACCACTTTTGCAGTCACTTCCTCGCCAACCTTGAGTACATCGGCAGGCTTCTCGATATGCTCCTTGGAGATCTGGGATACATGAAGCAGTGCGTCGATGCCCGGCTCAAGCTCAACAAAAGCGCCAAAGTCAGTCATACGTGCAACCTTTCCGGTAACAACGTTGCCTACTGCATACTTCTCAGCTGCATTCTTCCATGGATTTGCATCTTCAAATTTAAGGCTGAGCGCGATCTTCGTGCCGGAGATGTCCTTGATCAGGACCTTGACAACATCGCCTACCTTGAATACCTTCTTGGGATTCTCAACTCTGCCCCAGGACATCTCAGAGATGTGAAGCAGACCGTCACATCCGCCAAGATCGATAAACGCACCGAAATCGGTCACATTCTTAACAGTTCCTTCTACGGTATCGCCAACCTTGATCGTCTCGAACAGCTTCTTCTGCAGTTCTGCCTTCTCAGCAAGGATGAGCTGCTTTCTGTCGCCGATATATCTTCTTCTCTTCGGATTGTACTCGCTGATCACGAACTGGATCTCCTGTCCGGCATACTTGGTCAGATCCTTCTCATAGGTATCGGATACCAGACTTGCCGGAATAAAGATACGAACTTCGTCTACCACTACGCTGAGTCCGCCGTCCAGCACCTGTGCAACCTTTGCGGTAAGCACTTCCTGATTGTTGTAGGCTTCCTCGATCCTCTTGTTTCCTCTATCTGCTGCAAGGCGCTTGTAGGTCAGAAGAACCTGTCCCTCGCCATCGTTTACTTTCAGTACCTTGACCTCCATCGTGTCACCCGGCTTGGCAACTGTTGTAAGGTCTACATTCGGCTCGTTTGTGTATTCATTTCTGGTAAGAACACCATCTGACTTGTACCCGATGTTGAGAATGATTTCTTCCGGCTTTACATCGATGACGGTACCTTCAACAACCTCTCCTGTGTGTATTGTTTTTAATGATTCTTCTA